>Ga0247727_10005967_pt1 | contig 24209 bp, 36 predicted proteins | sample WisWelCaveWW1625_FD_202498 | JGI IMG/M metagenome (GOLD analysis project Ga0247727, IMG submission 202498) | Biofilm microbial communities from Wishing Well Cave, Virginia, United States - WW16-25 | ecosystem: Environmental > Aquatic > Deep subsurface > Groundwater > Cave microbial mat | place... | reverse complement strand
CAAATGAGCGCTTCAAGCTCGGCGTGCATGATTATATACGCCAGCCTCTGCCCGGCGGCCTCGATCCGATTCTCCGCCAGACGGTCGGCAAGCTCGGTTCGAGTCAGAAATTTTTTGCCGCGCAACGCTTTTGTGAATACGGCGTGGCACCGCGACAAGAGATCATTATCCAATTCCAGTTTGCGGTACATGTGCGCATTTGCCGCATGAACTCTGGCAGCCGTGAGCGCAAGCAACGAGCGAATATCTTGCGGGGCAACAAAATGCCAGGTCGGGCGCATGACATGCGTGCGCAATATCGCTCCGTCATTAAAGGCTTTTTCTATGTCGTTATCGGTGGCTTCATGCATGCGCAGCCCCAGCGCCCACTTGGCAGCCGCGAAATCCTGTGCTTGCACCGCGCCCAGCCACGCCACCACTTCGCCTGGGGTTTTACATTTCTTTTTGCCGAGCAATTGGTTTGTTAATCGCGCCGGCGCGATATCCGATGAGTTCATGTAAATATTTGGCGGCTTGCTCGCCCAAACGGTTTACAGGTTGAATGTCTTCTGACGAAGAAAGCACGGCATCTTTGCTCTCTGTTTTATTGAACGTGAAAACCGGCCTGTTCATCCGCATGATACGAGCTGCGCACCAGCGGGCCGGATTCAACGTGACGAAAACCGAGGCGCATACCGAAATTTTTCAGATGTTGAAATTCAATAGGCGGGACGAAGCGTTCGACCGGCAAATGCGAAGAGGTGGGTTGAAGATATTGCCCAATGGTTGCGATGTCGAGCTTAACATTGTGCAAGTCGCGCAATAAACCTTCGGCTTCGCCCATCGTTTCTCCCAAACCCAACATGAAGCCGGACTTTGTGGTAGCGCCGTAGCGTTTGGCGCGCTGTAAAAGCTGCAGAGATTGATCGTATTGCGCCTGCGGCCGCACGCGCCGATACAGCCGCGCAATGGTTTCGACGTTGTGATTCAAAATCTCCGGCTGCGCTTCCAAAACCGTGAGCAGCGCTGCTTCATCGCCTTTGAAATCCGGAATCAAAACTTCGATGGTGCAGCCCGGCAGCCGCTCGCGAATGGCGCGAATGCTTGCGGCAAAAATCGCCGCACCGCCGTCGGGCAATTCATCGCGATTGACGGAAGTGATGACCGCATGACGCAAATCCAACTTTGCGACGGCCTCGGCAAGCCGTCGAGGTTCATCAAGATCGAGCCCGATGGGCCGCCCGGTTTTCACCGCGCAAAAGCCGCAACTGCGCGTGCACACGTCGCCCAAAATCATGAACGTCGCGCTGCGCCGGCTCCAGCATTCGGCAATGTTCGGGCAGCGCGCTTCTTCACACACCGTGTGCAGACGATGCTGATCGACCAGGCCTTTGATCTGCGCATATCCCGGCCCGCCGGGAATTTTGACTTTGAGCCATTCCGGCCGGCGTGCGTGTTTTGTTGCGGGCGTTTGACTTTGTATAATGGGTAAGGCGATGCTCATGTCTCGTTATCGTTTACGATAAACTTCCCGGCGATGCCGGACGTAATGAATCATGATCAATTTGGCATCTTTGTCAAATCCATAGACAATGCGATAATCCCCTACTCTAATCCGATAGAGATGCTCCCCACTTTCCAATTTCACAGCCTGGCGTGGGAGTGGCTCTTCCCTCAAGCTCTCGATCCATTCGAATACTCGCGCCACCACTGTTTTGGGCAGCGAACGAAAATCCTTTTCGACGGAGGGTTTGAAAACGACCTTACAAGAGGCCATTTTTCCTCAACCGCCGTTTCATTTCATCCAGAGCAACGGGCTTTTGGTCTCGACGCTCCGCAACGATAGCCAGGTCATGCAAATCTTCAAGCAGTTTTTCGTACTGCTTGAAGGGAAGAAGCACGCCCCTTTTTCTTCCTTTCGCGTCTACTACAAATTGTGCCGGCACAGCACCCATATCAATCACTCCTTCAATCCGTCCAAAACGACCATGGAATCACTAATTATATTTTGACTTGGATCGACGATCGACCTTCCATCATCTTCGCTCCCTATCACATTTGCGGCGACTCAAATGCTTCCAAATATTCCACCACGCGTTGCAAGAACTGCCCGCCATACGCGCCGTCGATCAAGCGATGATCGTATGACAGCGACAAATAAACAATGTCACGAATCGCAACGCCATCGCCGACGACCACCGGCGCTTTCTTGATCGCGCCAATACCGAGAATCGCGACTTGCGGCTGGTTGATCACCGGGATGCCGAAGAGATTGCCGAAGCTGCCCATGTTGGTGATGCTGAAAGTGCCGCCCTGCACTTCGTCGGGCTTGAGCTGCTTGTTGCGCGCGCGATGCGCAATGTCGTTGGTCGCACGCGCGAGGCCGACCATGTTCAAGGCATCCGCGCTTTTGATCACCGGCACGATCAAGCCGTTGTCCAGCGCCACGGCAATGCCAATGTTGATGAACTTCTTCATAACGATTTTATCGCCGTCAATGCTGGCGTTGACCAGCGGAAAATCTTTCAGCGCGCTCACCACCGCGTTGATGAAGAACGGCGTGTACGTCAATTTCGTGCCCTCGCGCTTTTCAAATTCATTCTTAGTACGCTCGCGATATTGCACGATCTTGGTCATATCGCAGGTCGAAACCGAATAAACATGTGGCGAGGTTTGTTTGCTCATCACCATGTGTTCGGCAATGCGGCGGCGCATGTTGTCCATGGGCACGATTTCGACGCGATCTTGATCGTACACCATTGCCGGAGGCGGTGGCGGCGCTGCCGGTTTCACAGGCGAGGGCGCAGCACTTGGCGCCGCAGGCTTGGGCGCTTTGCGCTGTTCCAAGTACGCCATAAGATCTTGTTTGGTCACACGGCCCGAGGCGCCGGTGCCGGAAATTTTTGCCAAGTCGTCTGCTGAAATATTTTCTTCTTTGGCAATCGCGCGCACCAGCGGCGAATAGAAACGATCGCCGTCATGGGAGGCGACTTCCGTTTTAGCCGCAGGTGTTGCAGCAGGCGCTTCCGCCGGTTTGGCCGCGGGCTTGGGTTCTTCCTTCGCTTTCGGCTCAGGTTTGGGAGCAGCCGGCGTAGGCTTGGAAGCAGTAGCGGGTTCTTCTTTTTGAGCCGGTGCAGTTTCAGGCGCCGCAGCAGCTTTGCCATTGCCTGCCGCGCTGCCCTCGGTTTCGATGCGCGCAATCGGCGTTCCGACGTTGACGGTCTTGCCTTCTTCCACCAAAATTTCCGCAATCACGCCTGCAACCGGCGCGGGAATTTCGGAATCGACTTTGTCGGTGCTGATTTCGAGAACGGTTTCGTCGCGCTCGATTTTATCGCCGGCTTTTTTGAGCCACTTCAAGATCGTGCCCTCGGCGATGCTTTCGCCCATTTGCGGCATGGTCATATCGACTTTGGCCATGAGGTTTTCCTTAATTTGGGTTTGATCATCTTCTTCAGCAATAAAAAGTGAGAAGTAAGAAGTTGCAAGTGCGAAACAAGATATGCTTCTTACTTTTTACTTTTTACTTCTCACTTTTTACTTCTCACTTGCTACTATTACACCATCTTCCAGCTCACCGCCAAACCATCGCGCACCGGCAAAATCACCGTCCACAAATTTTCAGCCTCGAATGCCGCACGATTATATTCGACCACGCCGCGCGTCGTCGCATCGGGGTTGGGATTGAGCACGCGGCCGTGGAATAATGCGTTATCCGTAATGAGCAAACCGCCCACACGCAATTTTGTAACGGCCAGCGCGAGCGCGTCGGGATAGAATTCTTTATCGACGTCGCAAAAAATAAAATCAAACGGGCCTTCGGTTTGCTTCAAAATTTTCAAAGCGTCGCCGATCTTTAATTGCACTTTGGGCAGCAAGCCTGCGACTTTCAAATAATCCTCGGCGAGATCGACGTTGTTTTGCGAGGCTTCGGAGCAAATCAATTTCCCGTCTTCCGGCAAAGCCATGGCAATCCAAAACGCGGAATAGCCGAAGCCCGAGCCCATTTCAAAAATGCGCCGGGCGCCGGTAATCTTGACGTATTGATACAACACGCGCCCGACTAGCGGCCCGATAATGGGAAAATCTCTCTCTTTCGCAAATTGCTCCATCTCCAGCAATTTGGAATGGCGCTCGGGCAAAAGCGAATCGAGATAGCGATTGATTTCGGGATGAATGAGGTCCACGGGATTAACTGTATTAAAAAAGTTACTCAATTCGTAGTCACAAAATGTCTTTTGAAAAGCTCTTCAGATAGTTTAGCGCCTTCCTCCGACCAGCTTATCGATTTGGCTTTTCCTTTCGGGTTGTCGATATAGCCTTTTTCAAACAACCGATCCATCGTATCCCAATCAAATCCTTTCCATGCGCGTATGCCAAATCGGTCTTCGAACGTTGTGAGGTAGAGAAGCGCGAGCGTCATTTCATCCACTTTGTCTTGGTCGTATTCCATAAATTTTCCTCCTAATTCTTCCCAACAACATTCGGCCAAAGCACAATTGCTTCGCGAGCAGCTTTATTTCTCAAAACTGATACTGAACAATGATTACTTCTTTTTAGATGAACAGAATTTCACACAGATTCTATTCTAAGTAACTAATCCGTCCAGTTGCAGCGTTCTTCTTGCCCGTGGGGACGCCATATCCAGAGGCCGGTGTGTGTTACACGGATCACTGTTCCCATACGTTTGGCATCGGTGTTAAACTTACGATGATGAAGAAATCGCCTCAAGAAGACCGCGGCTTCATATTGCCATACGTCCAAATAGACGAGACAGTAGCGTGAGTGACAATAATTGTGCTTATGAAGATCCTTATCAAGTGTAAAGAAACTCGGGCGGCGAAGCTGAAGTAGAAATGGAATGAGTTCATGATCCTGCATTCATCTACGCCCAACCTCATAGCCAATTTGTCGAACGTGGATCCGCCATCCGCGTAAAAGTTGACGTTGACCTTCAGGAAAATTTTCATCCAGCACAATCACGCTGCTCTGGATTTGAGTGTATATTCATGAGCGTGTTCAATGAAAGCTTTTCCTGACAGGCGCAGGGCTTCGGCAATGGCTTCTTTTGAAATGCTGCCGCGCCACTCTTCAACAATCGTATCCCAAGACATGCCGTTTGCCAATTGCTCCAAAACTTGCCAAACCATGATCCGCGTGCCGTGAAAGGTGGGTTTGCCGTGGCAAATATTGGGATCGGCGACAATATAACGACCAAGAATTTGACGTTTCATGGAGAACACCTCCTCTACTTCGTGCTTTGATAAAGAATGCGCTGCACAGTTTTACATTATAAATTCTTATAATTCGGCCCGCTCCCTCCCTCAGGCGGCACCCATGTAATGATCTCATACGGATCCATAATATCGCAGGTTTTGCAATGCACGCAATTCGAGGGATTCAAATGCAAACGCGGCTTGCCATTCTCCTGCATGATTTCATAAACGTTCGCCGGGCAAAAGTGGCGGCAGGGATTGCCGTATTCGACGGTGCAGCGATTATGGCAAATGTCATAATCTGCAATCAACAAATGGGAGGGCTGGTTTTCATCGTGTAGATTATAAGCATTGAAAACGTCCGTCACTTTATCGAAAGTCAAAGAGCGATCGGGTGTCAAGCTGTTATATTTTTTGTCAAGCGCTTGCTCACCGTAAAAATCTTTGATTTTGCGCATGCGCTCGTGGCCGGGCTTCTCGTCGCGTCGCTCTTTGAAACCCCAACCGCCGGTGAAGAACTGCAAGCCGGCGTTGATCATACCGCCCAGCAAGCCGTGATGAAAGCCTTGATGGAAGTTGCGCACTTTGCGCAATTCTTCATGCGTCCAGCTCGCTTTAAAACGATTTTCATAATCGCTCAACACCGCTTCAGAGAAATCGTTTTTCTCTAAAGCTTGCACAATGGTTTCTGCGGCAAGCATGCCGCTTTTCATGGCGAGATGGATGCCTTTGAGCTTCATGCCGTTGAGAAAGCCGCCGCTATCGCCGATGAGCATAACTCCGTCCGCATAAAGCTTCGGCATGGCAAACAATCCGCCTTCGGGAATGCTCTTCGCGCCGTAGCTGATCATCTTGCCGTCTTGCAAAATTTCGCGCACCAATTTGTGTTGCTTGAAGCGCTGAAACTCATGATGCGGATCGAGAAACGGATCTTCATAATCCAAGCCGGCCACCAAACCAACCGACACGAGATTATCGGGCATAAAATAAATGAACCCGCCGCCGAAGGTTTTGTGATCGAGCGGAAAACCCATGGTATGAATCACCTCACCGGCGCGCGCTGCTGCACCTGGCACTTCCCACACTTCTTTCACGCCGATGGCATAAACTTGCGGATTTTTGCCTGCATCGAGATTTTTTTTGGCGATCAAAGTTTTTGCCAGCGTGCCACGCGGGCCTTCGCCCAGCACGGTAACTTTGGCGCGAATATCGACTCCGGGCGTGTAGTTGCTTTTCGGCTTGCCCTCTTTGTCAACGCCTTGATCGCGCGTGCGCACACCAATCACGGCATCATTCTCATAAAGCAATTCTGCGCCGGGGAAAGAAGGAAAAAGATTGATGCCGGCTTCTTCAACTTTCTGCCCTAACCACGCCACCAGATTCTGCAAAGACAAAACATAATTGCCGTGATTTGCCAAAGGCGGCGGGGTAATGGGAAAGCGCAAGCCTTTTTTTTCAGTTAAAAAATAAACCGAATCGCGCGTGACTGGCGCTTTGAGAATGTCGCAGATTTGGTCGAAATCCGGATACAGCTCGCGAATGGCCCTGGGAATAAAAACCGCGCCCGAAAGCGCGTGGGAGTGAACTTCGCGAGCTTTTTCGATGAGGGCAATTGCAACGTCGTTTCGGTTTTGCGCTGACAAGAGCTTTTGCAAATACAATGCGCCCACCAAGCTTGCGGGGCCGGCGCCGACGAAGAGGACATCGACTTCTAAAATTTCGCGCGCAGAGGTCATGATTTTAATTTGAAGTGGGTAAAATCTCTGCTGGGGTTTTATGTCCTACTTCTCGCCACTCCAATGCTTTTTTCTGCAATTCGATGGCCGTGTATTGGTCACTCAAGTCACTCAAACCGCCAGCCCAATCTTGCCGAAGCTTTTTGGGCGCTTTCTTGGTGCGCTTCGTCAATAGAAACTCCGCAAAGTCTCTGACTTCAGATTTGAGATCGTTTGGCAGCTCTTTGACTAATTCTTCAAGTGGTTTGCTCATGACTAGAACCTCAATTCGATTGTGCGGAGTGAAAAGTTTTTCTACGTTTGCCGGACAACTGCTTCACTCAATGCTCGGTAGTGTTATGCGTACATCAGTCTGCCTTTGGGTTGCGGAATCGGTCGGCCCAGTTCTTTCGCCGTTTCGATCCATTCACCGATTATCACCTCGACATTCGCAAGCGCTTCTTTGTAAGTTTTGCCATCTGCCGCGCAGCCGGGAAGCTCCGGCACTTCCGCAATGAAGGCTTTGTCCTCACCACTCCAATAAATGATCACTTCATACTTAATCATATTGCATCGCCAATCTGTATTTGATGATGATGTTCCGAGCTTGTTTGACTTGGTATGGCTTGGCTTTCGCGCCTCGAGGTTGCAAGTTCAAAATTTCTTCAACATCGTCTTTGGTGAAAATATGATGGTCTCCGCGTATACGCTCATCAAATCCCAAACGATGCAGTAAACGACACAAATCCGCAAAGGCAATATTCTTGTCAGAAGCACCACTCAGAATCTGGTGCAACAGTTTATCGAATTTGCTCATTAACTATCGGTCCACTTCTCCCAACACAATATCGATGCTGCCAATAATCAAAATCATGTCCGCCACCCTCGCGCCTCGGCTGATTTCATCGAGCAGGCTCACGTGCACGAAGCACGAGGAGCGGCAACGTACGCGGTCGGGAATGTCCGTGCCATTGGAACGCAGATAAAAACCGATCTCGCCGCGCGGCGCTTCGCTGCGCGAGTAGCGCCAACGAACGGCTTCTTTATACAGAAGCGTCCCTCAAATAAGGCTGAACGGTGATCAACTTTGCTATCGGTGCATAATGCTTCTGATTGAATGTATGAAGGGGCACGCTCAAGGCAACCGCGGTTTGGCCGATTAAAAAAATCATGTCTTATCTCGAACGATGTTGTGCTTGTTCGCGAAGCTGGCGAGCGTACGCTGCACTGTCTTCGATATCGTTACGATCTTCCCAAAGCCCGACAAGCTCGGAATGAAGTAATTGACGTGCGGTTAGGTGAGGGCGGCTGCTCGTCGCCATTGGCTCAATCATTAAAATCATCTCGACGGACTGGCCTTTTTTATATGGCAGGCCGGTCAAAAAAATCTCTCCGTCTTTCTCGAGCGCTCTTTGCAAACGAATTGCTTCCATCGCTGTACTCCATTTATTTGGGTTCACTATTGAATCAATCATGACGATGATCGACTCCATGATAACTTTTCTGTCATCAAGTAAAGCTCTGTGCGGTGAAGCTCATCGATCCACCTCCCCCAACACAATATCAATACTCCCAATAATCAAAATCATATCCGCCACCATCGCGCCGCGGCTGATTTCATCGAGCAGGCTCACGTGCACGAAGCAGGAAGAGCGGCAGCGCACGCGGTCGGGAATGTCCGTGCCATTGGAACGCAGATAAAAACCGATCTCGCCGCGCGGAGCTTCGCTGCGCACGTAGCATTCGGCCCCGGCGGGCGGGCGCATGCGGCGCGGAATCGCTTCTTTCACATCGCCCTGCTCCGGGCACTGCGCGAGCGCTTGCCTTAGAATTTTCACCGACTGTTCGATCTCTTTGATGCGAACATAATAACGATCTAACACCGAACCGAGCGGGCCATATTTGCCTTCGCCCACGGGCACATCAAATTCGAATTTCGGATAGATCGAATACGGATCGTCTTTGCGCACATCCCATTTGATGCCGCTGCCGCGCAGCACCGGCCCGGTGGCGCCGCAATTGATCGCCACCTCCGGCGGCAAGATGCCGATGTCCGCTGCGCGTTTGATAAAAATATGATTGCCGGAAAGCAGCCGGTTGAACTCGTGCATATTTCTTTCAAATTCATCCAGAAAAGCGCTGGCTTTCTTCAGCCAACCCGAGGGCATGTCGCGGCCGAGGCCGCCGATCCAAATATAATTATACAACAAGCGCGCGCCGGAAAGCCATTCGAATAAATCAAGAATGCGTTCACGATCGCGGAACGCCCACAGGAAAGGAGTGACCGCACCGACATCCAGACCGAAGGTGCCGACGGCCATGAGGTGGCTGGCAATGCGCATGAACTCGCCGCAGATCACGCGAATGTATTCGACCTTCTTCGGCAATTCTTTCACGCCCAGAATTTTTTCCGCGGCGAGACAATAGCCGAGATTCATGCTCATGGAAGCGAGATAATCGAGACGATCGGTGTATGGAATGACTTCATTCCAGCCGACGTTCTCCCCATGCTTTTCGAAATTGCGATGCAGATAGCCGATGTGCGGCGTGCATTTTTTGACGACTTCGCCGTCGAGTACCAATTCCAAGCGCAACACGCCGTGCGTGGAAGGATGCTGCGGCCCCATGTTGACGACCATGTCCTCGCCGGGAAAATCCTTGCTGTGCCGCGCCTGAGCCATCACTTCGTAATTATGCTTTTCAATCGCGGCCGAGGGATCGAGATCGACGACGAGATTGCCTTCGTCTTCGAAATAATAACGCTGCCGTTTGAAGATGTTGCCGAGAGAGCCGAACATAAGGGATTTTCCGTGCGTAATAGTGTTTGATTGCCAACTCCAGAAGTTGATGTTTAGAGCCGCGCGCGATCATGTTCCCATGAATATTCCAGGAATGATCGCGGCGTTAAGATTGGAATACTGCGAAACGGGTTTAAAACCAGCAAATCTTGATCACCACTTACTATACATTGGGCATGGCCGCTTACGGCCAGCTCCAGGAATTTATCATCCTTGGGATCGCGGCATGCAATGATGGTTTCCGTGGCGTCAATCAAAATGGCTTCGCGCACCAAGGCATTGAGAAATTGCAGCCGTTCTTCAAATTCAACGTACTTGTCGAACTCTTCGCGCTGGAGTACTTCATGAAGCTCATTTAAGGTCTTGGGCGAAAGCAAGAAATGCCCATACTCCAAAGCCCGATCAAATGCTTGTCGTGTGACCGACCGCTTCAATAATGCCGCACTAATGATGGCGTTCGTGTCAAATACAAAAAACAATTCACCTGGCATTGAGGATAGACTCAACAATTTCAGCGGTCAAACCGCGAGCTTGTGCCTTCTCACTCAATTCGTCCATCAATTTCGGTAACGAGGTTTGAGGTTTATCAAGCTCTCGCAGCCACAGACTGAACAGCAGCCGCATTTTTTTTTGATCTTCCGTCGAAGCCGTCGTATAAATGCGAGCAGTGTCCACATCCAACGGAATAGTTAATATAGCGACTGGCATAAAGATTGGCTCGGAAAAGACGTTTTACACGATCTCATGAAACTCGACAACTCCCGGTGTTCGTGCTTAATTAGTTCAGTTTTGCTTCAACGCGCGCACGATTCCAATACTACGCCGTCACCGGCTCCGCTTTCGGCTTCGGCTCAGCTGCCGTCGTTTTTGCCGCTTGTGCCGTCGGTTTGATTTCAACACCGATTTCATACAGAAATTCCGGCGCAAAGTCGGCGCCATTGGACCATTCGATAGTTTTCGTATCGGAATTGATCCTAACTTGACGAAAGAATTGCACCTCTTTCAAAGGCTCAAAAACTTCACCATACAGTTCGTTCCGCAGATCGACCTCTTTTACAGAATCATCGTCAAATTTCAAGCGCAGCTTATATCCCTCCAGCCATTTTACACTGGCCACATGAAGAAACATTTCTTTCTCCCGGCTAATTTAAAGGTGGTATTTTGTGGAAGGCTTGGCGTTTTCTGGCTAGCTTCCAATTTTCCAACAATTCATTTTGATATTTTTCGAACCATTCCAGCACCATGCGCAGGGCGCGTTTCGACATTTTGCCCTGAACCATTCCTGTAGAAATCTCCACCGTGATTTCCTGCTCTTGATATCTTGCATGAAAATGCGGCGGCTCATGATCGTTATAGTTCATGAAAATAACGATGCCATAGAATCGAGAAAGCTCTGGCATATTTCCCCCTTCCGCAAAATTCTAAATTACGCCGGCGCTGGCGCATGCTCCACTTTCGGCTTCGGCGGGGCGGCTGCTGCCTTTGCCGCTTTTGCTGCCGCGGCGGCCGCATCTTCCACCGCTTGTTCGGCCAGCATTTTCACCGCCAGCGCAGGCTCGTATTTTGAAAAATGAAAAATACCGTTGCTGCGGTCGTAAACCGTTGCTTCGAATTTATCCGTCATATACAAACATTCCGTGGGGCATACGGTCGTGCACAAATCGCAATAGCAGCATTTGAACATGTCGATGTCAAACCGCACCACGTGCTGGCGAATGGGATTGCCGGTCGAAGCTTTGCCCAAATCTTCGGTGGCTTTGGCTTTTACGGTATCGATGTAAATACAATCCACCGGACAAATGCGCGCGCATTTGTAGCAGCCGATGCAATCATCCGTGTTCATGAACAATTGCATGCGTGTGCCCGGCGGCAATTCAAAACGCGCGTGCGGATACGTGATCGTCGTTGCCGGCCGGAACAGATGCTTCCACGTTTCGCGCATGCCGATTAGTACGGTATAAACGCCGTTGAATACGTTCTTGAAATATTCGGCCATGATCACTCCTTTTTTTCGGCAACGTTGCCGTTTTGTGCCAGCGGCAATTTTTTCTCAAAGGCAAACACATAATGGCCGCGATCGGGATTCACCGACAAGGTTTCGATCTTGTGCCAATCTTCGTCATACGGCACGCGGATGCCGTGATAATATTCCTGTACCACATAATCTTTGCGCATGGGCCAGCCTTCCCAATCATCCGGGCACAGCATGCGGCGAAGATCGGGATGGCCGTCAAAAGTGATTCCAAAAAGATCGTAGATTTCGCGCTCGTGCCAATCGGCCGTGCGCCACAACAACGATACGGTTGGAAGATGGCTGCCCTCGCGCGGCACTTCGGTTTTCACCGTGAACCAATGTTTGTGCCGAAAAGAAAACAGATGATAAATCACACCCAACTCTTTGCCGGCGCCCAAATCATAGCCGGAAATATCATGGCACATATCAAAATAAAAATCGGAATCTGTTTTGAGAAATTTGCACACGTCGTGCACGGCCGGCGGCGCAACTTTGGCGACCGGGTCGAGAACTTTTTCATCGAAGGCGAGAATTTGCTCGCCAAATTTTTCGCGCAGTTTCTCGGCAATTTGAGCGGCAGTCATTAGCTCACGACCTCCGTCAATTTGCGTTTGATGTGGCTTTCGCGCCGGATTTTTTCCTGCAATTTCAGCAAGCCGTCGATCAACGCTTCGGGGCGGGGCGGGCAACCGGGAACATAAACATCCACCGGCACGACTTTATCCACGCCTTTCAAAACGTGATAGCCATGCTTCCAATACGGCCCGCCGCAGGTGGCGCAACTGCCCATGGACATCACGTATTTGGGCTCAGGCATTTGCTCGTAAAGCGTTTTCACGCGCAGCGCCATTTTTAGCGTCACCGTCCCGGCTACGATCATCAAGTCCGTTTGCCGCGGGCTGGGCCGAAACACGCCCGCGCCGAAGCGGTCGAGATCGTATTTCGAAGCGCCCACCGCCATCATTTCAATCGCGCAACAGGCAAGGCCGAAAGTCATCGGCCACACCGAAGACAGCTTGGCCCAATTCAACAACGAGTCAATCGAAGTGACGATGACGTTGTCGCCGTAACGGCCTTCTTCAAGAAAGCGTTGTTCTTTGGGAAGAAAAGGCTGAGGCATCAGTTTCTCCGAAATCCGTTTCTATCAAATTCGAATTTACATCCAAGCGAATGCACTCATTCGTAATATCAACACAATATAGAAAAACGAGCCAGGAAGAGCAAGCGTCAAAAGTTCTGCGCCGAAGGCCGTCGAGAAAACAAGGTGCGCCTGTCATTCAGGAATCTTTTGCAGGCCTTGCACTATGCCTAAATCTGGAAAAGATTCATCCTAAGACAACAGCAAGGAGGCCTTTTCTGAAAAAACGCCGATGCTTCGGCATGTGAAACTTCAATCGACATACCCATCAAATTTATGCGCGGTCATCCCAAATCCGGCCGCGAGACGTAATTTTCTTTCTTCGGCTCGAAGCTCAACAGCGTATCGCGATCGAGCATCATGCCGTTGCGCGTGTAGGCGGAAAATTCCAGTACGCCGGTGTCCATGCGAATCGCGTCTTCGGGGCAGGCTTCGACGCAGTAGCCGCAGAACACGCATTTGCCGAGATCGATGTCAAAAACTTTGGGAAATTTTTCGATCTGCTTTTCCGGGCGCTCATCGGCGACGATGTAAATGCACTTGGCCGGGCATACGGTTTCACACATCATGCAAGCGACGCAGCGCGGCGAGCCGTCTTCGCGCTTGGTGAGGCGATGCAGCGTGCGCAAGCGCGGCCAAAGCGGGCGGCGCACTTCGGGATACTGAAAGGTCACTGCGCCTTTCCATTCGCGCTTGACGCCCAGACTGGCCAGCGTGAAATGCCAAAGATTGAAGAAGAATCTGCCCATCGTCAGTTTCAAGCCGTCCCAGATGCGCGGCAGATAAGTTCTTTCCCAGAAAGTGAGAGGTTGGTATTTGTCGTGAACGTTCATGGGGTCAAAGTCTCGGATTCGTTTGTAAGCTTTCTATTGGATTCTTGAATGTTGGATCAATGGATTAGTGGATCACTGGATTGTTGGATTTTGAAGTGCTGGATTTCCATTGCCCAACAATCCATTACTTCATCCAACTATCCTTCATGGCTTTGTTCGGTTCGGATTTTCGCGTCCATAAATCGTGAGCTTGACCGCTTCGCCGACTTCTTCATAAAGCGGCTTGCGCCCGGAATTTTTTTCGCTTTCACGTATAATCAACAGCACGCCTTCGCCGCGCGATTCCATGAAAGCGCGCATGGTGATTGGATTCACATAATCTTTCAGAAAGCCAACCAGAATTTGATTTCTGCGATAGGGTATTGCGCCGACATAAAGACTTTCAATCGTAATCGTATTTGGCAAACGCCCGGGACTAGCCAGCTCGAGACGATCATCAAACATAAACAGACGAATGCTCGAGCCGGCAATCGAATAGTCGCGATGTGCTACGGCGTTCACAACGGCTTCTCGCACCGCATTCAAGGCGTATTGCGGCAAATCCTGACGTCCTAATTCGTCTTTTTGAGCTCCGACATCCATGTAACGTTTGACAAATTCTATGGCGCGCACCACCTGTTCGCTGATCGTGCCCGGGCATTGCGTGGCATTGATGAGCCGATTCGAATCCGGCAGCATGCCGGCATAAATGACGCAATCAATAAAGGCATTCGGCAAAAATTTTTGAGGGGTTTTGCCGAACATCAGCATGCCGGCAATGGTTGGTAAAATTTTGCCTTCCTGGCGTTCTGCAATTTTCAAGTTGACGAAAACGTTCTCAAGCGGCATCAGCGTTTCATCTATCGGCCCCAATTGGCGCAACTCGTGGTATTTTCTATAAAGTTCGAAGTCGAGATCTGCAAGACTTGCCTGCGGGATGGCCTTTTCCTCGAAGACATAACCTTGGCTGTGCTGTTGCAGCAGCCGCGTCAAAGCCTGCGGTGAAAGCTTTTGTTTGGATGAACCCGCGCGATGATACCACAACCCGCTCGAAGTCGCATGCGCAAAAATGCTTTTGGGAATTTCAATTTTTAAAACCGGCGCAGGAGCACCACTGTTGCCCGGCATAAGAATCTTGGTGATGATCGGATTCAACGGCGGGTCGCAATTATTTTGGCAGATGTTCTCCACCCACTGTTGCACGAGCTGGATATGCGTGCCGGGAATGCCGATAATTTCGCCGCTGTCTTTTACGCCCAATAAAATCACGCCGCCATGAGCATTGACAAAAGCCGTACATTCGCCTGCCATGCTCTCGGCGTTGGGATTTGTCACCCGCCGGCCCTTGATTTCGACTTCTTTGAATTCCAACACGGAATCTTCGCCGAGCGAAATTTTTTGCACAAGCTCTTGAGTGTTTTCAAACATCTTCCATCACTCGCTTGCAAAATCCATCTTCCCTGCAATATCAGAGCGGGTCTTATTCCAACCTGACGCGCATGCAAGGTTTTCAGTTTTTGCTGCGTTTTTATTCAACCTCATTCCGCCAAAGTTGCCATACTCAAGCCGCCATCAACAAGGCTTCAATACGCAGATCGTTGAAAACTGGTTTGACATAAAGTTTGTCGTGGCCGCTGGCTGTAAGAGTAAAAAAAGCGGTTGAGGGGAGAACTCTGCAAAAGTTTTAGAGCAAAAGCTCCCGCCTCGGCGCTCATTTCCTTTAACCCGTAAAGCTCGATCCGGCTCTTCTTGCTCGTTTGGCTATAATCAAAAATTGACAAGCCAATCAGCGTTTTCATTTGTTGGTCTGTGCGCAACAGCAAACTGTCATTGATCGAGAGGCCGATACCGGCGCGAGTTGAGCCAAAAGTGACATATAAAACGTCGGCCTCGGCATCATATGAAAAAGAGATTTTTTCCGGTCTCATTTGACGTGCCTGTAGATTTCATTGCCGTATTTGTCCCGAACCCTGGCTTTTATCACACTGCATTCCTTATTCCAATAAAAGAATGGCGGCTGCCGTGATGATGACATTCGCCAGCGCAACAGGTAAAAGGATCTTCCATCCCAAAAACATGATTTGATCATAACGAAAGCGTGGCAGGGTCCAGCGAATGATCATCATGAACCACAGCAGCACGGCGACTTTGAAAGTGAAAGTAAAAAATTGCAACAGCGTGACCGCCAAATTCGACATAGCCAGCGTGCCGCCCCATGGAAATTGAAACCCGTCCGGCATCAAATAAGGCACTTGCCAACCACCGAGAAACAGCGTCACGGTGATGCACGCAATCAAAACGGTCTCGATCAAGTCCGTGAGAAAAAACATGCCGAAGCGCATGCTGCTGTATTCCACGTGATAGCCGATGATCTCGCTTTCGCCTTCGGGCGCATCAAACGGAATGCGTTTGGTCTCGGCGATGCCGGTGGTTAAAAACAACAGGAAGCCGAGCGGCTGCACGAGAATGCCCCATTTTGGCAGCCAGCCCCACAACAACTCTCCCTGCGCGCGCACGATTTCTTGAAGATTCACCGTGCCGTAAATCAGCAAAATGCCGATGATCGACACGCCGATGGAAACTTCATATGAAATCATTTGCGAGGACGCGCGCAATCCGCCCATTAAAGAATAATTATTGTTCGAAGCCCACGAGCCAAGGACCACACCGTAAACCGCCATCGACATCACGGCAAAAACATACAAAATGCCAACGTCGAGGCTGGCGATTTGCATCGCAATTTCTTGCCCATCAATGACGAGTTTGTCAGCAAATGGAATGGCGGCAAAGGCAACGGTGGCAAAAAACATGCTGATGGCCGGCGCGATCGAGAACAAAAATTTCTCCGCGCCTTTCGGGCGAAAATCTTCTTTGAAAAACATTTTCAAAGAATCCGCCGCGATGTGAAACAGGCCGAACAAGCGCAATCCGAAAATGGAAGCGCGATTGGCGCCGACGCGATCTTGCATGAGCGCGCTTTGTTTGCGCTCGACCCACGTCAGCAACGCTGCGGTGTTGAACACAAAAATCAAAATAAAGAAAAGGATTTTGAGCAGGGTTGCAATCAGTTCGGCCATGTTCAATCAAAAATGGGAATGATGCGAAGCTGGTCCGGGACTTTGTTTAATTTGCGCGCTTGGGCAACGGCTTGGGGATCGTCGCCGAGCTTGAAACCATGCTCGCCAATAAGCTCATAGGTCAAGCCTTTGAACGTTGGAATCTCGCGTGCAATACTGGCAAAAACGTCCTGCGTTTCGAGATAAGGAGCCGGCACGCCCAGCTCACGGCCAAGACGTTTCACGATCATCCATTCCGGCAGCGCATCGCCGAGCGGTGCGACGGCTTTGCGGATCATTTGCACGCGTTCGGCAAAATTCGTAAACGTACCGTCCTTTTCCGCCCAAGAAGCGGCGGGCAATAAAATATGCGCCATCGCGCTGGTGGCGTTTTGATTAGTGCCGATGAAAATCACGGTGGGCACATTTTGCAAAACGCTGGCGACAAATTCTTGATCGAAGCCGGCGCTCAAATCATGATGGAAGATCACAACCACGTTCAGTTTTTGTGCCCGCGCTTCGCGCAACAGCTTGAAAGCGGCAACACCGTCATCGCCGAAACCGAGCAGCGTTGCTCCGCGCGTATTGGGATTGCGGTCGGCTTTCAGCAAAAAATTATCGTGCAGCGGCTTTTCTTTCGGCGTGACCGTGCCGGCGAGATTTTGAATGCCCAAGTGATCGGCAAAGCGCTTAAGCACGAACAAATCTTCATTCGTCATTTGCGGCGAAGCGATGAGGCCCACGCGCTCGGGAGCCTTTTTGATTTTAGCCGCAGCCGCTTCGAGCGCGACTTCCCAGGTGGTGGCTATCCATTCGTCGCCGTTTTTCATCATCGGTGTCGTCATGCGCGAGGGATCATCAACGCTTTTGAAAACGTAACGGCCCACGTCGCACATCCACCATTGATTGACCTCGGCGTTGTAGCGCGGCTTGAGGCGCACCACGCGCCGGCCCTCGGCGTGATGCTTGCGCTCGGTGTTGGTGTGCACTTGAATATTACATCCTGTGCTACAGCCGGGACAAATCGAATCGGTCGCATCCAAATACCACACGCGCGCCTCGAAGCGAAAATCTTTTTCGGTCAACGCACCAACCGGACAAATGTCAACCGTATTGACGGAATACAAATTATCGAGCCGCTTGCCGGGATAAGGCGCAAGCTCGGAATGGTCGCCGCGATTGAAAATGCCGAGCTCGTTTGATTTGCTGACTTCATCGCAGAAGCGCACGCAGCGGCTGCACAGAATGCAGCGTTCCTGATCGAGCATCACGTGCGGGCCGATGTCGAGCGCCTTCTCTTTTTTGACTTTGTCCTCGACCATTTTGCTGTCATACTTGCCGAGGCGCATGTAGTATTCCTGCAGCCAGCATTCGCCCGCTTGATCGCATACCGGGCAATCGAGCGGATGATTGACGAGCAGCAATTCCAAAACATCTTTGCGTCCGCGCAGCGCCTTTTCGCTGTGCGTGTGCACGACCATGTTGTCCCCCGCCGGCGTATAGCAGGCCACTTGCAGCTTGGGCATCTTTTCGATTTCAACCAAACAAATGCGGCATTGGCCGACAATGCTCAAGCCGGGATGGTAACAATAACGCGGGATCTCGATGCCGAGCTTTTCCGCCGCTTGAATCACGGTCGTGCCGGGATCGACTGTGATTTGTTTTTCGTCAATGGTGAGGGTGGGCATGATCGTTTTCAAGACGCCTTTCAGTTTGTGTGTACTGCCGGCTTCCAATTCGTAAAATCCCCGTGTGGCACTTGCCCAACTTTACATGCGCTTCGAATTCTTCGCGATATTTTTCAAGAATCCGAACACCGGCATGGCGGCAGCGTCGCCGAGCGGGCAGATGGTGTTGCCCATGTTTCCAGACTGAAGTTTGTGCTATGCAGATTCTTCCAAGATTTGGATTTCCAAACTAATCTTTTCGATTTCAATAAACTTCATCATGAGTTCCAATTTCTTCCAACAGCACAGCCTCTGCGCCTTCAAAATCAACGAATTCAAAAATGATTCGAAGATCGTAACCTGCACTACAAGCCCACGAGCCTTCGAGCTCGCCTTTCAACTTGTGTGTTTTAAGGCTTGGGTGAAAGGCATCATCAGAGAGAAGTTTCAAAGCAGATTGAATATCTTCGGCAGCCTGAGGATGCTTTTTAACAAACTTTTTTGCCGTCCTCAGAAAGGTCTTTGATCTTATAAGATTCCGCTTCACGACACAATCTCAGCCATGAGTTCTTCTGGAGTCACAACACGGCACTCGCCTTCTTGAAACTCCCTTCGAGCATTTTGGATATTCTTGGTCAGTTCCGCACGTCGCTGGGCGATTAAACGTCGGTTCAAAATATCCAATAGGCTCTCCTGCTCTTCGAGGGTCAAATGACCGGCGGCTTCCAAAACTTCACCAAAAGAAATTGCAGTCTCCATATTTGACCTCTCATAAACGGAAATAAAGTGCTTTGTGAACACAGCTTCCCTCATGCCGGTTTAGCTGCCCAACTGCGCGTGCGCCTCAATTCTTCGCGATATTTTTCCAAGAATCCGAGCACCGGCATCACGGCGGCGTCGCCGAGCGGGCAGATGGTGTTGCCCATGTTTGCAGCAGAATGGAAGCCTGGGTTAAGCTACCTCTTCCAAGATTTTGGGTTCTAGAGTTATTTTCTTTACTTTGACCGATCCATGCATATCGGCGCCTGAAGTTTTCCATTCCAGGAAATGCGAAACCGGCGCTTGCTGAATCAACTTCAGCGCGAGGCGTTGCAAGCGCTGGGGTATTTCGCCAGCTTTTTTAATTGCACCGGGCTCCGGCGCGTGTGCTCAACCAAGCGACTATAAGAAATTAAAATCATTTGCAACGGCTTTTCATCAACAGTATCAAAATACAAAACGATATTGTCGGTGATTTCAATGCCCGTCTCTTTTTTGGCTTTGGCCGGCAGAAAATTAACCGTCAATATATCCCCTTCGGCGTCATAATGAAGCTCTTTCATAAAGCATACCGCGATGCCGTTTGGCGTGTCGCCAGCGCTCTTCAGTCATATAAATCTTGTGGCCATAGCGATTAATCACATAAATCGGCCATTTCATTTCCTGCCCTACAATCTGGTTTCACGCTTTCACCGCCGGCTTCCAATTCGTAAATTCACCCTGATGACACTTGCCCGACTTCACATGCGCTTCAAATTCTTCGCGATATTTTTTCAAGAAGCCGAACACCGGCATGGCCGCGGCGTCGCCGAGCGGGCAGATGGTGTTGCCCATGATGCCATTGGCAATGTTCCAGAGATGGTCAACGTCTTCCATGCGGCCGCCGCCCTGTTGTATGCGATGAAAGACTTTGTCCATCCAGCCGGTGCCCTCGCGGCAGGGTGTGCATTGGCCGCAGCTTTCATGGTGATAAAAACGCGTCGTCACCAACAGCACATCGAGCAAGCACGTGTCTTCATCCATCGCAATCACGCCGGCGGAACCGATCATCGTGCCGATGGCTGCGAGCGAATCGACGTCCATTTTCACGTCAATCTCTTCAGGACGCAGCACGGGCGAAGAGGAGCCGCCGGGAATCACAGCTTTCAATTTTTTGTTGTTGCGCATACCACCGGCGTGCGTGTAAATGATCTCGCGCAAGGTTGTGCCGTGGGGCAATTCATATACGCCCGGTTTGTTGATGTGCCCACTGACGCTGTAAAAACGATAGCCGCCGTTCTTCTCGCTGCCGAGTTTTGCAAACCATTCGCCGCCGTTTTGGATGATGCCCGGCACATAAGCAACCGTTTCGACATTGTTGACGATCGTCGGGCAGCGAAACAAGCCTTCAATCGCCGGGAAGGGCGGCTTCATGCGCGGCCAGCCTTTTTTGCCTTCGAGCGATTCGAGCAGCGCGGTTTCTTCGCCGCAAATGTATGCACCCGCGCCGCGATGGACATAGAGATTCAATTCGTAATCCGTGCCGAGTATGTTTTTGCCGAGAATGCCGTTCTGATATGCTTCATCGATAGCCGCTTGCAAAATGCGCGCAGGCTCAACGTATTCGCCGCGAATGTAAATGTAACTGGTATGCGCGTTGATCGCTTTGCTGGCAATGATGATGCCTTCGATCAGCGCATGCGTCGCGCCGGTCATGATGTAGCGATCTTTAAATGTTCCCGGCTCGCTTTCATCGGCATTGATGACGAGATACTTCGGCTTGGGCGAATCTTTGGGAATGAAACTCCACTTGCGCCCGGTCGGGAAACCCGCGCCGCCAAGTCCGCGCAAATTGGATTTCATCACTTCCTGAATGACTTCATCGGAAGTCATTTGTAACGCCTTTTTCGCAGCTTCATAGCCGCCGGCATTGAGATAATTTTTGAGATGCTGGCATTGCTGCTTGATGAGGGGAGTCAGAATGCCACCGTTGGGTGTCATGTTCGATCAGTTCCTTGTCTATAAACTCTCTGCTATGACAAAGCACAGTGCAAAACGATTGCTGGCAAAACTATTAAAAGCTTTTTTCGGGGTGAATGGTTTTGCCGGAAATAGTTTTGCCTTTCAATGCGTATTGATTTCGATGCCCGTCCGTTTGATATCGAGCACGATGGGCAATTCTTCTTTCTCGAACTCTTCGGGAGAAAAACAGATTGGCTCCAAATCAACGTTGTATCGCGAAGCGCGGCTGAGAATTTTTAGGTTGATGGCAATCGAGTTTTCGACATTGAGCGCCGGCGTGACGATGGCCAGATCGATGTCCGAATAATCACGACTCCGGCCAGTGGCATACGAGCCGAACAAATATGCTCTGTCAATGGGAAGTTCCAGCCGTATCTTCTCCAAAAAAGTTTGGATTACGGCAATGGCTTCAGTTTTTGTGTAAGCCATGTGATCAAGCTCTCGGTTTTGGTCAAATACTCTTTCGCTTCTTTTTTGCCGATTGCTTTCGAAAGAGCCTCGATGGTTTCTTTATAACGCGCATTCAAGTAGTATCCGCTGAGGTTTCCAATCAACGTGAGTGTTTCCTCGGCAAATTCCGGCAAAATGCCTGCGAGTTCTGCCAACTTTGGAAGGTAATGAATCGGCTTAATCTCTTTGCCTTGAAACGCCAAGATGGCTTTCAACGCTTTCTCAACGGCTTGCTGGCACATGAAGACCACGTAGAGATAGCGGCCGGCTTTGTACATCGCTCTCGCCGTCTCGAAATCATATTCGACCCGATCCATCCAGATTTTCACGGCTGAGGGCCAGTTTGTTTTTGATACCTTTCGCATTCTTTATTTCAAAAACTAATTACAGCGATCAAGCTGCCAGCCGTTCCTTCACGCGCTTCTGTAGAAGCGCCAATTCATCTCGATTGAGGTTGTCGAGCGCGGAGATGAAAGTCGATAACGGAATTTGAAGACGCACATGCGGCTCGGCTTTCAATAGATTGCGTCGCAGCACGCTCTGAAGCTGTTGCGCGTCTTCCCAAACTTCTGCGGCGCTCATGACTTTGGCTTTGGGTTCGTGCGCTGTTTTACGTTTCATTTTATACTCCGGCTTCCATCGATACGGCCTGCGCTATCTCTTCGGCGGCTACTATTGGATCGGTCTTCGGTATCACTCGAAACTTGCGCAACAGCTCTGGAATGTCGCTCATGCTTGCATTGATAGGTGCAATTGGAATCATCGGCTTGTTTGAACCGATCACCGCGCCCACCATGAAGTTGACCCAATGAGACGTTGCGGCATTTTTTCCCAAAACGAAGATGACGTTGCGACTATTCTCCAAACCTTCGCGCAGGTGATCTTCAAACAATTCTCCGGCTTTGATCTCCGCCGCATCATACCAAACGCACAGGCCTTGCTTCTTCAGAGCCTTAACGAGATTGCGTATCCACACTTGGTCTTCATGCGTTGGGGAGATAAAAATATCGAATGTCTTTTTCATCTGCACAACTCACCCTACGGCGAAAGTATGTTTGCGAATATGCAAAAGGGCTTTTTTATTACGCGCGTCCTTGCCACTGTCTTGGATCGCGACTACTGTGAAAGCAAGCGATGACGACTATCTGGAAGTTTTCAACGAAATAGAAAATGCCGTATGGAAATCTACGTAGCAGAGCGCGACGAATCTTTTTAAATGCGCTTGGATAACCCATCGGATTTCTTTTGAGTGCGGCTAAAGTGGCTTCAACCGCGCGTAGAAACTCATCTCCTAAGCCTTCTCCTTTCGTCTCGTACCAGATGAAAGCCTCGATCATCTCTATTTGCGCCTCGGCTCGGATTGTCATCTCATGAATCATGCCAGACTTTTGATCTTTGCTTTCAACTCTTCCCAAGAGACGCCAGCCTCGGGGTCTTGATAATAAGCTTCAAGTCTACGATCCAACTCTTGCTTCTGAGCCTCAGTTAATGACAGGCTTTCGGGTTCAGCGGCGATTGTGTCCCAAATATCTTCCACGAGTTGAATGCGCTCTGCTACGCTCAACTTTGAAATTTCGGCGAGTGGAATGGCGTTGGTATTGGACTGCATAACGATTACTCCTTTCGAAGGGGCGAGAATAACAATTGCTTTTCATGCTGAGGGCATCACTACGAACTCACTTCATCTCCGCCAAAATTTGATCGATCTTCTCAAATGTGAGATGATCGACGTACTTCTCATTGCACTGCATCATCGGCGCGGTTTCGCAGGAGGCGAGGCATTCGACGGTGCTGATGGTGTATTTACCGTCGGGCGTAGATTCACCGTCTTTGATGCCGAGCTTCTTTTCTAAATAAGCCAGCATCTCGCGGTGGCCGCGCAGCGTGCAGGAGATTGTGCGGCACAGTTGGAAGTGATAGGTGCCCACGGGCTTTTGGCGGAACCACGTGTAGAACGAGAGCACTTCCTTCACTTTCACGACCGGCACTTCCACAATCGCGGCAATCTCGGCTTCGAGTTCTTCGGGCACGTAGCCCTTCTCTTCCTGCACGATGTGCAAAATGGGCAACAACGCCGCGCGTTTGACGGGATAATGCGTGAGCGCCTCGCGGATGCGTTGTATGGATTGATCTGAAATCTTCAAGCTCATTTACTATAGTCCAAGTAATGGATCAAATAATTTTTTGATGGTTACACACGGATCAAAAGCACACGCGGAAAAAGCTTTTCAGTGTGCGTTTTTGTTCCGTGTGCTGCCCGACGGTTTCAGTTTTCAACGATCTTGTTATCTATCCAACTCGCCCGCGATCATGTTCACGGTGCCGAACGTGGCGACAATATCAGCCACGGCGCCGCCTTCAATAATTTTATGAAAGCCCGACATCAACGCGAAGCACGGCGGGCGCACGCGCACGCGGAAAGGTTTGTCCGCGCCGCTGCTGATGACGTAGAATCCCAACTCGCCGTTCGCGCCTTCGACCGCTTGATACGCGTCGCCAATCGGCGGTTGAATGCCGTAGCCTTCCATCACCAACATGAAATGATTCATCAAGCCTTCAATGCTGCCATAGGTTTTTTCTTTGCCGGGCAGCACAACTTTTTTG
>Ga0247727_10005966_pt1 | contig 24216 bp, 21 predicted proteins | sample WisWelCaveWW1625_FD_202498 | JGI IMG/M metagenome (GOLD analysis project Ga0247727, IMG submission 202498) | Biofilm microbial communities from Wishing Well Cave, Virginia, United States - WW16-25 | ecosystem: Environmental > Aquatic > Deep subsurface > Groundwater > Cave microbial mat | place... | reverse complement strand
TCCTCCGTGACTGGGAATGAGGAATGTTTTTCACTATTCCTTAGACCCCAGAAAACGCCGAAGGATTTCAAGTTTTTCAAAAATAATCGCCGCGAACACAAGCCGCGGATGCTTGCTTAAGGACTAACTACAGACAACTGGCCAGGAAAGGCAAGCCGCATGCTCGAAATTGCACAACCCGCAGCGATTGGTTTTGACCCGGTTCGCATCGAACGTGTTTACGCTCGGCTAAACGAATGGACGCACGAGGACAAGCTTCCTGGGGCTGGCATCGCGATCGGCCGGCACGGCAAACTGCTCGAGCCGCGCGTGTTCGGCCGTCTCCGGCCGGACATGAGTTCACCGGCGATGTCCGAAGATGCGATCTTTCTCATCGCCTCGCCGACCAAGCCGATCACGGTGCTTGCGGCGATGATGCTCGTTGAGCACGGCAAGTTGGAATTGGATGATCTTGTCGTTGAGCATGTGCCGGAGTTCGCCGTGCACGGCAAAGACAAGATTCGCGTTCGGAATTTGATGACGCACACGTCGGGCCTGCCGGACCAATTGCCGGAGAACCTGAAACTACGCAGCGATCACGCACCGCTTGAGGCGTTCGTTCGCGGCGCGTGTGCGGTCAAGCCGGACTTTGAGCCGGGCACGGCCGTGCAATACCAGAGTATGGGTATCGCCATGCTCGCTGAGATTGTGCGGCGCGTGGCCGGCAAGCCGCTTCGTGAATTCCTGCGCGACGAATTGTTCGCGCCGCTAGCCTTGAGCGACACGTCGCTCGGCGCGCCGGACGAATGGTGGGGCGGATCGCCCGCCAAGGCCGACCGCATCGCCCACGTCCGATTGGACCGGCAACAAGTGGACACGGACTGGAACTGGAACACGCGCTACTGGCGCAGCTTGGGTGTTCCGTGGGGCGGCCTGCTCACGACGCCGCGCGAGTTCGCGGTCATCTGCCAACTGTTCCTCGACGCGCTCAAAGGCGAAGGTCCGACGCATCGACTCGGCCGCGATTTCGGCTTCGGCCAGCGTACCACGAGCGTTCCGGTACCCTCAACCCCCAACCCTCAACCCTCCACCTTCTTGAGTCCCGCCGCCGCCCGCGCGATGACGATGAATCAGCTTCAATTCATGCCCGACGTGCCTGAAGTCGAACGCCGGACGCGGCCATGGGGCCTGGGCTGGCGCCTCAATTGGCCGAGCCACTCCGCGAGTTTCGGCGATCTGCTCGGCCCACGCACCTTCGGCCACTGGGGCGCGACCGGCACGTTAGTGTGGATCGATCCCGACGCCGATGCTTTTCTGGTTCTATTCACGACGCAACCGCAAGAGCCGGAGGGGCGCTACTTGGCTAGGATTTCAAATATGGTGTGCGCGGCGATAACATAAGAACGTGTCCAAAAACAACTACGTAGCGCGGCCCCTCGTAGGCCGACAACCAAAGACCGCCACAAGGGCGGCAGCTACACAAAAATGTGCGCAAGACCTCGATTCAAAATCACGGCGGGATGGCTAGAGTTGAGTCCGCGAAGCTCCGGCCGTGGCTTCGAGGACTCTGCCACTGACCCCCAGTCTATGTTGCGAGTCCAACCAATTTCTCGAGAAAAATGTTGATGGGACTCGCAGACTCGGCCCACTCTACGCCTTTTTTGGGAAAAGCTTGTCCAGCCAGTCAAGTCCTTCCACACTGGAACTCTTGACCAGTTTTGGGAATAATCTGATCGGTTCGAGCATCAACACCTGGGAATGGAATTCAGTTCTTTGGAAAGACTCGCGTGCTGAACATATCCGAAACGAGGCCGGCAGAACAAAATGAACCCGGAACGCCGGTACACGAGCCGGCATCCGACAAGGGCCGGCCCAGTCGTTGGCGGTTGTTATTCTTGTCGGCCTACACGCCCGCCTGGAATTCCGGGGGGTTGCTGTTCATTTGCCTGTTCCTGCCGCTCGGTCTCGTGGGAGGCTGCGGCACGAAGACGCCTCTCTATCCATACAAGGATTGGGTCCTCGAGGTCGGTTCGGTGTCGGACTTTTTCAAAGGCCAGATAACGGCGTGGCCCTACCTTTTTGCCCTGCTGATGGTGATCGGCACGTGGGTGATTTTGCTGACGCGCGATCCGCGTCACTTTCGCACGTTGTGGTTTACGTATGCGGCAGCGATCACGATCATCGTGCTGGGCATGTGGACGGTGAAGAGCAAGGAATTTCGCGAGCGGGGTGAATCGGCCGGTCCTGACGCGTGGATTGGGGAGATTTGGTTTCTGATTCCGACCGCCGTTTTGATCGGTCTCCTGCTGGTCACCTATCTCAACTGCCGCACTTGGTTCGCGGCCGCGTTGTGGATGCAATTGGCGCTGGCGGTGCTGAGCACGGCGTGGTTCATCTTCGTGGCGTTCTTATTCACCGATGATCTTCATTACGGCGGCAAGATTTCGATTGGTACGAGCGGTGTGCTGATCTTGGCGACCGCGTGGGAGCGATGGTGCGGACTCGAAGAGTTAGGAGTAACGATTCCAGCCCGCCGAGTAGATCGGTCGCTGGCACCGTCACGGGCCGCTTCGCCCGCTCTCGTTCCGTCTCAACTCACGAAATGATCTCATGACAAAGCAATACATTCTCACGATCGATCAGGGCACGACGAGCACTCGAGTGGTCGTGTTCGACACTCAGGCACGTGCGGTCGGCTCGGCCCAACAGGAGTTCACGCAGCATTACCCGAAGCCCGGCTGGGTGGAACACGACACTGAAGAAATTTGGTCCGCCGTGGGCCGGCTCACTCGAACAGCGTTGCAACAGGCAAATGGTTCGGCCGGGCAGCTTGCAGCCATCGGCATTACGAACCAGCGGGAAACCACAGTGCTTTGGGAGCGACAAACCGGTAAGCCGGTACACCGCGCGATTGTCTGGCAAGACCGGCGCACGGCGGACTTTTGCGCGGCGAACAAGTCGCGCGAGCCGTGGGTGCAAGAGCGGAGCGGGCTGGTGCTCGACCCGTATTTCTCCGGCACGAAACTGCGCTGGTTGCTTGAAAACGTGGCCGGCGTGCGACAGCAAGCCGAGGCCGGCAAGCTCGCGTTCGGAACGATCGACACATTCTTAATCTGGCGACTCACGGGCGGCCAGCGGCACGCGACCGACGTGTCGAACGCCTCGCGCACGCTGCTGCTCAATCTGAAAACCGCCGCGTGGGACGACGAGCTGAGCAAGTTTCTGTCCGTGCCGCGTGGCGTGCTGCCGGACGTGCTGCCGAGTTCCGGCGAATTCGGCCGCACGCACGGGCTCGATTTTCTGCCCGACGGCATCCCGATCACCGGCGTAGCGGGCGACCAGCAGGCGTCGCTCTTCGGCCAGTGTTGCTTCTCGCCCGGCGACGCGAAGTGTACGTACGGCACCGGCGCGTTCATGCTCGTACACACGGGCTTTGAACCGATCGCGTCTAAGACTCGATTGTTGACGACGCTGGCGGCCACGACCGACGCCCGGCCGCAGTATGCACTGGAAGGCTCCGTCTTCATCGCCGGCGCCGCGATCCAGTGGCTGCGTGACGGGTTGAAGATCATCGACGCCGCACCGAAGGTAAACGAACTTGCCGCCGCGTCGAGCGCCGACAGTCAGCTTGTGTTCGTTCCCGGACTCGTCGGCCTCGGTGCCCCGCACTGGATACCGGGGGCCCAGGGTACGATCTTTGGCATCACGCGATCGACCACGGCGGCCGAATTGGCACAAGCAACGCTCGAAGGGATCGCCCTTCAGGTACACGACTTGATCGATGCCGTGCAGCACGACTTCCCTGGCGGCGTGCGACGCATGCGCGTGGACGGCGGCGCCGTTCGTAGCGACCGGCTCATGCAACTACAGGCCGATGTCCTCGGAATCCCGATCGAGCGCGTGGCTCAAAGCGAATCGACCGCGCTCGGGGCCGCGTTTTTGGCCGGGCTGGCGATCGGCGTCTGGCCGAACGCTTCGGCGCTCACCGGCTTGGCGGGCGTCGAACGTACTTTCCTGCCCGCGATGTCGGACGCGCCCCGCCAGGCGATGCTCGATCGCTGGATGAAGGCCGTGCGCACCGTCGTGCGACATTACACGTCGTCTGGCGGATAATACCGAATCTGGTACTATCAGGTAACGTGTCTCTATGACTCTCATCAAGTGTGTTGTCCTCATACCGCTGCGCCGTAACGACGGATCGGCCGTCTCGCGCGGCGAAATGAGAGGCATCTTGAATCGATTCCTCCGAGAATTTGGCGGTTTCACGGTTGCCGGCGAAGTTGTGGGCGGCTGGAGGTCGCCGGAGGGCGTCGAGTACCGAGACCGAAATACGCAAGTGTGGGTGATCGTCGAGTCGTCGCAGCTCCCAACTCTGCGAGAAACGGTCCGGGAGATCGGCCGCCAACTCGGACAAGAGGCGATGTACCTGGAAGTGAGTGAAGCGAAAGTGGATTTTCTCTCAGTCCGCGGGAATCGCGGCAGGGGCAAATCCAAACGGGAGGACTAACATCATGCAAACGAAGACACGAAGGGTTCAACGATCGGCCGGTCGCGCGAACCGCGTTTTAAGTTACGCTCGCCGGCTCTTCAAACGCGTGGAGTCTTGGGCCGATTTCGCCAATGGGTTGTTCGACCAGGAACACGGTTTCGTGAGCCGCACGTTTCCAGACCGCAAGGAGCGGCAGAGATTCATGAATTCGCAGGAGTACCGCGAGATCGACCGGATGCTCGTTCAACTGATGGATCGGTTCGGCGTCGCCGACGGGGCCACGCCGAAGAAGAGCGGCAAATTCGTCGTGCGAGTTCCCAAAACGCTGCACTTCGCACTGGAGCGCGAAGCGGCGAGCGAGGGGGTCAGCCTGAATCAACTGGTCGTGGCCAAGCTCGCAATTTCGCTGGGGGCGAACACGAATCGGCGCTGAGCTTGACGCTGGTTCGGCCGGTCGATCGAAATCGACCCGCTCGTGCAAATCGAGACTCAAGGAGCGCACGATGAAAACACCCTTCGTGTCCGTCCTCTTTTTCTTGGTCGCGTCGATCTTTGGGGCCGTGGGGCAGTTCCTGTACAAATCGGGGGCGGACCGCACCACGGGCTCGCTGGCCAGTTACGTGCTGAACGCGCGGATGCTTGGCGGCGTCGTCTGCTACATCGCGGTGATGGCGTTGTTCGTGGCCGCGTTCAAACGGGGCGGGGCGTTGAGCGTGCTCTATCCCGTCTATGCGAGCACGTTCATCTGGGCGGCATTGATCAGCTTGTGGGCGTATAACACGCCGATCAAGGCTGTGAATGTGCTCGGCATGGCTCTGTTGATCGCCGGCATGTACCTGATGGGGAAATAGCCGATGGCCGACGAGCGGTACGAGGCAAGTGAGCGTCGGCCGATCGCGAGCCGCGAGCGGCGGAGTGCCAAGCTGGTCGCCCGTTGGCTCGCGCGGCGCGGCGTTTCGGCGAACGCGATTTCGGTCGGCGGCATGGTGTGCGGCATCCTGGCCGGTGTGGTGCTGGCGGCGACGTCGCACATGCCGGAATTTGCGCGATGGTTGTGGCTGGCGGCGGCGACGTTCGTGCAATTGCGACTGGCAGCGAACATGTTCGACGGCATGGTGGCGATCGAGACCGGTTGCGCGTCGCGCATGGGTGAAGTGTATAACGAGGTGCCCGATCGTGTCTCGGACGCGGCCACGCTGATCGGCGCTGGGTACGCCGCGGGCGCGGACGTCACGCTCGGTTACGCTGCGGCGAGCGTCGCTATTTTCGTCGCGTATGTACGTGCGATGGGCAAGGCGGCCGGCGCGGCGCAAGAATTCTGCGGGCCGATGGCCAAGCCGCATCGCATGTTTGTCGTGACCCTATTCGCGCTGTACTGTGGCCTCGCGCCGCGCGGCTGGCAGCCGACTTGGGGCGCAGAGCCCGCGTGGGGCATTCCGGCCGCGGGGCTGGCCGTGATCGTTGTGGGCGGTCTGGTGACGGCGATTCGCCGGCTCCGTCGCATCGCACGAACTCTGAGGAATCCACACCTGTGAACACGGCGACTCGCGAACGCCTGTTCGGATACGACCACGCTTTCGATCATCCGGTGACGCGGGTGATCGTCGTCGCGATCGTCGCCGTGTTGGTCATCGTGCCGGCCGTGATCTTCGCCCTTTCGATCATGGGCCGAATCGGCGACACGCAACGTGCCGAGTTGAAGAAGCGGTACATTTCATGGCTCGTGCTGATCCCGCTCATGGTCGGGCCGGTGTTGCTCGGTGCGGCGTGGACGATCGCGGCCGTCGCCGTGCTCAGTCTGTTGTGCTATCGCGAGTACGCGCGAGCGACCGGACTCTTCCGCGAAAAGTCGATCAGCTTGGTGGTCGTCGTCGGCATCCTTGCGATCACGTTTGCCGTGGCGGACAACTGGTATCACCTCTTCGCCGCGATCTCGCCGCTGACCGTCGGCGGCATGGCGGCGATCGCCATCTTCGCGGATGAGCCGAAAGGTTACATTCAGCGTGTCGGGCTGGGTGTGCTTGGATTCATGCTGTTCGGTTCCGGTCTCGGCCACCTCGGCGGCCTGGCCAACGACGCGAACTTTCGGCCGCTCGTGCTCCTGCTGCTGCTCGCCGTCGAGTTGAACGACGTTTTCGCGTACATCGCGGGCAAGTCGGTCGGCCGGCGAAAGCTGGCCCCGAACACCAGCCCGAACAAAACGATCGGCGGCGCGCTGGGCGCGCTCGTGCTGACGACGATACTCGTCGCAGCCGGCTCTCATTTTGTCTTTCGCGACACGGTACTGGACCGCCCGTCCCACCTCGCGACGCTCGGTGTGCTCGTCAGCGTGCTCGGCCAACTCGGCGACCTGATGCTTTCATCCGTGAAGCGCGACTTGGGGATCAAAGATTTGGGCGTGACGATTCCCGGCCACGGCGGCTTGCTCGACCGATTTGACAGCCTGATCCTGGTCGCGCCGGGCGTGTTTCATTACGTGAATTATTTTCTCGGCGTGGGTCTGGACGAACCGACGCGCATCATCACGGGGACGTGACCGTGGAAGACTGGAAGCTCAAGCCGGCGCGTGACCTCGGCCTGCCGCTTGGCCAGCGGCTTCGAAGCGTGCGGCGCGAGAGCGGGCTTATCGAGGGCCTCGCCCATCGCGCGTGGTGGGTCGTTCTGCGCAGCTACCTCGGCCTGTACCATCGCCTGACGATTTCGGGCATCGCGCACGTCCCCGATCGGCCGCCGTTCGTGCTGGTTGCGAACCATTCGAGTCATCTCGACGCGATGGTGCTCGCGGCGTCGATGAATCGGCGGCTGCGCGATCACGTGTTTCCGATCGCTGCGGGCGACACTTTTTTCGAGACGCCCCTGCTGACGGCGTTCGCCGCATACGTGCTGAACGCGCTGCCGCTGTGGCGACGCAATTGCGGGCCGCACGCGCTCGCGGAATTGCGGCAGCGACTTGTCGGCGAGCCGTGCGCGTTTATTCTGTTTCCCGAAGGCACGCGGTCGCGCGACGGCTGCATCGCCGCGTTCAAGCCGGGGCTCGGAATGATCGTCGCCGATACGGCCGTGCCCGTCGTGCCGTGCTACCTCGCCGGCGCGTTCGAGTCGCTCCCCGCGGACCGTCGCTGGCCGCACTGGCACAAGATCACGCTTTCGATCGGCGAGCCGCTCGTCTTTGAGTCGGCGAAAAACGACCGCGCCGGCTGGCTCGAAATCGCCCGCACGACGGAGGCCGCCGTCCGACGACTCGGTGGCGAAACGGCGTGAGTCGTGCGCCGCTTGCCGCGATCGGTGCGTCAAACAATCACTTGGCACCGCGCTACAGCTTGTTAGAATCGCAGTTCCCGCAAGCAAACCGCGAAAGGAGCAACCGTGCTGCGTCTCATCCGTCCCGCTGTCGTGCTCGTTGCAGTCCACTCGTTTGCGAGTCTGTTCGCTGGCGACGCGATCGCGCCCGAGCAGTTCGCCAAGCTGCACGCGCTCATCAAGCCGAAGCCGGAAGAGAGCAAGTGGGAGCAGATTCCGTGGCTCGTGAGTTTGTGGGAGGCGCGCGAGCGGGCGGCGGCGGAGGGCAAGCCGATCTTGCTCTGGGAAATGGACGGGCACCCGCTCGGCTGTACCTGAAACAACGGCGTCACGGGCCGTGTGCTCGCGTTTTCGGATGCGGAAATCGTGCGTATGGCGACGAAGGACTACGTGCCGGTCGCCGGCGACGACTGGTACCAGCGGCGGCGCGAAGATGCGGAGGGCGAGTTCTTCCGCAAGGTCGCCGATCAAGGGCCGCGCAAAGGCGAAGGCGGCTCGACGCGACAGGGCATCTACTGTCTGACTGCGGACGGCAAGTTGCTTGCGTACAAAAATGCCGGCCAGGCGCCGGACGTGATGCGCGAGGTGCTGAAACAGGGACTCGCTGAGTGGCGGAAGTTGCCTGAATCGCGTCGCAAACCGGGCGCGGTGAAGATTGAGGATGCCGGCAAGCTCGACGGCCGTTACGCGCGAACGCCGCCGCCCGGCGGGCTGATCATTAATGTTCACGCGCGGTGTCTCGACCGCGATGCTACGGGCGATCTGTGCGACGCTGCTTGCCAAAAGGGCCGCGGCGACGAGGCGTCGCGCGATCACTTATGGTTGACCGAGGCCGAGTGGAAGTCGCTTGTCACGGCGGGCATGAAAACGGGCGACAAGTTCCCGCTGCCGCCCGCGATCGCCACGCGCATCTGCCGGTTTCACTTGATCGACAACACGCGCGGCGAGCCGCCGATGTGGAGTCGCGACGATGTGCGATCGCGCGAATTCACGCTCACAGTTGAAGAGTCAACTTCGAACGGCACCCGCCTGCGATTAGATGGCTCGGCGTTGGTCGCCACGAACGCCGACGCGGCAAAGGCCGAACGCGGTTACGACGTGCGACTGCTCGGCTACATTCACTTTGACGCTGCAAAGAAGCAGATCACGCGATTCGACATCGTTGCGGTCGGCGACCACTGGGGCGAAGGCAATTACACGCGCGGCGCCCGCACCGGCCGCACGCCACTGGGCGTCTCATTTGAGTTGGTCACCGGAAAATCACCCGCCGACCGAGTGCCGCCGCAAGCGGCGCGTGAAATTCAGGAATATCTCGGCCCCTCGCGCTGATTGTCGAGCGGCGTCGTCAGCGTGCCGACACCGTTTTCTTACCGTCACGCATTTGGAGCAGTTTGTCCGCTTCCCACGGTAACACGTCCAGCGGCGTAAGGACTTCCGAGCCGGTTTCGGTGCAAAGGACTGTATCTTCAAACCGAATGTGTAGATTCTCCTCGCGTACGACCAGGAGCGGCTCGATGTTGAAAACCACGCCTGCAACGAAGGCGGCGCGAAAGTCGCCGACATCGTGTGGAGCCATCCCGGTGTAGTGTCCGGCACCGCCGACAATGTACCTGTCAATTTCCTGGGTTTTCGCCGTTTCGCGCAGTACGCGATTCAGTTCGCCCACGGTTACGCCCGGCTTGACCGCAGCGATCATGGCCTTGTGTACAACCAGGAGTTTGTCGTACAGCTCGCGATATCGCGCCGGGTACGGGCCGCTGGCGGGCCAAACTCGCGTCAGGTCGCTCGTGTAATAACGATAGTCCGGTCCGGCGTCGATCAAGATCATTTCGCCGGGTTCGATGCGTCGCGAGTTTTCGAAGTAGTGAAACTCGGTGATTTTTGGCCCGGTAGCAACGATGGTCGTCCAGGCGCTGCCGTGGGCCCCGTTTCTCAGGCATGCCAGCTCGAAAACTCCCTCAAGCTCCCGTTCGAGGATGCCGGGCCGAGTGGCCCGGATTGTATCCGCAATCCCTTCGGCACCGATTCGTGCCGCCTCGCGCATCAATGCGATTTCAGCGGCACTCTTTACGCGACGCAGCGGGTCGATCGCGGTTTGCAAATTAGCAACTTCCACCTCACCCACGAGATTCTTCACTGCATCCCGAAACTGCTGGGCGCGGAGGATCCACGGGTCCCCGGGCAGAACGGACGCTTGCCGACCCATGGCGAAGAAGGAGTCGCGCGATTGCGAGTAACCTTCATCGGGCGACGCGAGCATGAAGACTCGCTTGCGGCCCTGCGCTGCTGCCTTGATAGTGTCGGCAAATTCGTTGACCCCAATAATTCGATCAATGCCCGTGGTCGCCGCGACCTGGTCGAAATTGCCCGGCCTTGGACCGCCACGTCCGGCAGGCATAAACAGTGTCGCTTGCTTGGTTCTGCCGTCGAGCAGCAGTGCACAATTCGGAGTCTCGACGCCGGTCAGGTAGTAGAAATTATTCTGTTGCCGGTGCCGCCGGTATTCGTTCGGGCTTGCATAAAAACCGCACATGACCGCAATGTCATCACCGATCGTCTCGTACACCCTTGCCCGACGCCCGGCATACTCATCGATTGTTGGCGACGGAATCGATTCAATCGCGGCACGTTCGCCCGAGAGTTTGTTTGCCCCCGTTGCTAATACGTCAGGCAGAATGGCATTTGACCCTACGTCGAGTAGTTCGGCAGCAGGTCCATTTGCCGTTGAGAACCAAACGGTTGAGGTCAGAAAGAAAACCGCGAATGCACGAAGTCGAAGCGACGAAGTCGACATGGCTTTCCCTTTCGCATCAGATGATTCAGGTTGGTCTTGGGCCGGACTGCGCTGCATGAACCCAATTCTCAGTCGACGCCTTTGGAATTGCAATTCGTGGCACGCGGTCGCCGCGAGGCAGCGAGCAGCCGCAGTTAACCCTGCTTGACTCATCCTGTGATATTCGATATTTAGCCCGGCCTTTACCGCGATTACCCGGAACAATCATTCATCAGCTAAGCGGCGGCATTTCATGACAGTACCGAATTTCCTCATCATCGGCGCTCAGAAGTCAGGCACCACGTGGGTCTCACATCGACTGCATCAGCATCCGGACGTCTTCATGGTCCACGGCACCTATTTCTTCGATAACCCGGAGAACTTTGCTCGTGGCGTGGAATGGTATCAGCGGTTCTTTGGCGAGTCTGCGGGCAAGCGGGCGGTCGGCGAAAAGACGCCATCGTATCTGTGGGGCGAGAAGTTTTTCCCAATGGGCAGCGGCGATCCGGACAATGTTCCGAGACGAGTGCGAGAAGTTATCCCAGAAGCTCGGCTGATTGTCGTGTTGCGGAATCCGGTCACACGAGCCATCTCGCACTTCAATCACTCGATTCGGTCCGGCAAGCTCTCTCCATTCGCCGACATTGACCGCGTGCTTACGGGAAACGATTCGCCATACGCACAGAGTCTAGGTCACCTGGAACGCGGGCTATACTCGAAGCAAATCGTGCGATGGCTGAAATTCTTCCCGCGCGAGCAGCTTCGAATTCTAATATTCGAACGCGACGTGATTCAGCAGCCGACGGAAACCCTCAACGAGTTGTGTACTTTCCTCGGCATCGATCCAAAGTTCGAGTTCAAGACCGTTCACAGCAAGGAAAACCAGAAGCTCTGCAAAACTGAGTTGATTCTGAAGTACTACGTTCCGCCATTGCGAAAAGTTTTGAGGCCGATTCTGAAACGGTTGCCGCAAGACAGCTTCAAGGCCAGGGCAGAGACCTATGAATTCCTGGCCAATTACTACGCCAAGGAAAACCAGCAGCTGGCTCGCGAGCTTGGCGTGGATTTGTCGTGCTGGGAAAAGTTTGCCCAGGCAGCCTGAGCGTCAGTCCAAATCAGGGTCGCTCATTCGTCCACGAAATGAAAGGCGCCAAGGATGAAAAGTCTCACAGAGATCATCTCGAACCAGATCAAGGCGTGGCGCGGCCGGGCGGAACCGGGTGCCTACATCATTTCCTATCCAAAAAGCGGGCGCACATGGCTGCGGCTCTTGCTCGGCAAAGTTTTGTGCGACCAGTTTCAGGTAGATTCGAAGCACATGCTGGACACGCTTCGGGTAACGACATTGGCCCGCGTGCTGCCGACACGATTTACTCACGACGGCGCGAGCATGCGCGACGGTTGCCCCATTACGGAACTCGACACTTCGAAAACGGAATACGCAGATAAAAAGATCATCGTCCTCGTGCGGGACCCTCGCGACATCATGGTCTCGTGCTACTTCCAGGCGACCAAACGGATCCACGTTTATCACGGACCGATCTCTGAGTTCGTGCGAAGCGATAATTACGGAATACGCAAGTGCGTGACGTTCTACAACATCTGGTCGGAGAATCAGGCGTTACCGAAGGGATTTCTGGCCGTACGCTATGAAGACATGCACACGAATCCGCAAGGCGTATTGAAGTCGGTTCTCGACTTCCTCGGCATCACCAACGTCGAACCGCACGTGATGGATCGGGCCATTGAGTTCGGCCGCTTCGACAACATGAAAAAGATGGAGGCCAGCGGCAAGTTCGAGCGGCAGGTGCTCAAGCCGGGTAACGTAAATGATCAGGATTCATTCAAGGTCCGCCGCGGCAAGGTCGGCGGCTACGCGGATTACCTGAGCCAAGAAGACTGCCAATATCTAACCGACGTAATTGCCCAGGCGGATTGCCTGTTCTTGAACCGATACGTTCACCGGTGCATGAAAAACGTGGCGTGAGGGGCTGATTCAATCCGGTCGACTTCCGAACTTGCCACATTTTCTGGTTACGAGGCGATGGCTCGGCGGCGGCGAAGCCGGACCTTGTTCACCAGTTTCTCGCTGTAAATCTCTCGCAACGCGAACATCCATTTCTCCGCTTGTGTGGGCTTGCGGGCGTTCAATCCGAATTTCAAAGGAAAACCCATGTAACGCAGCAATTCGCCCGCGATCGACTCGAAGATTTCGATCTGTCGCAGTGTGAGCGTTCGTTCCCACGCATCCGCGCGGCTTGGCTGCGGGGCTGACCCGATCAGTGAGTGCTGCTTTGTCGTGTATCCCGGTAGTTTGAACCCATCGGCCCTGAGCATGTTCGGTTGAAATTCGAGCCCCAGAAACGTGCAGAGCTTGTTGACCGTCGGTTCCGGATGTTGAACCAGTTCCTCGTATCGCACACGGATGATCCGCTGCGATCCGCCCCAGGATTCGGCCGCCAAGCCATAGGCCACTGCATCAGTCCACCATTGGGCGGCACTGTCGATGCTGTTCGGGCCCCAGTCGAGTGGCAAGATGGAAGCCGCGACGCCGCGCCCATCGCGCACGATGTGAATGAACTTTGCGTCCGGAAAAAGCTCAGCCAGCGTCATCGCCGAACGAACATTGGCCGGCGTGTGATCAACCCACAATCCCGCCGCCGGCTTGCCCACACTTTCGCCGTACTTGCCGACAAGCCAGAGCAGGCCGGCGGGATAGTGAACATCGAGCTGACTGGCGCATGTTTCAAGTGCCGCCCGATCAAGCCCCCATAGTTTGAAGCGGCGGGTCTTGAGGATTGCAGCAAGGATTTCACAACTTGGAACCGTTTTGTGATCGAAGAATCGCAGCACATCGGTCTTGAAGGGTGACTCCGGCACGCATAGACAGTCGGAATGAGCGCCGAGGAGGGACCCCAGCAGGGTTGTTCCACTTCTGCCGCAGCCGCCAATGAACACGGGCCTCATTTTGACTCCGTCCCTTTGATCCGCGACTCGTGCTTCCGCCCTTTTCCGTCGCGCTGGAGGTTCTAAGCGTGAAAGAAGTGCTGGAAAACAAGCAGGTTTTGTATTCAATGCTGTGAATTCGGTCAAGCTGGGTTGAATCACCTTCTGCTGACCTTGTTGCAGATTCTGAGAACGGCTAGTTTCGCCTCGCGTGTCGCTTGATTCGATTCGGTGAGGGCACAAATGGACATAGAAGTCCGGACCGACAGTTCGCATGACGCAGCGAGCGGCGCCAAGAAGTCACTCGGCTCGCTCACCCTCCTGGCCTACTACAACCCATACCCGAGCGCACGAATCCATCACTACTGCAACGGGCAATGGTATCTGTTGGTTTTGGAGCAGCTCCTGAAGCAGGGGTTTCTGGACCATGCGGAAGCCTGGTTCGTCAGCGATCAGCCGATGGAGTTTGTGGAGCATGGTGTCACGGTTCGGTGTTTTGAGAATTTCGAATTGATGGCCGCGGCCAGCCGGGGGACCGACGTACTGTGGGTTCGCGGCAAGTGCAAGCCCTATCTCGATGTGCTCCGTCGAATGCCTGCTCGAATGAGCGTCTATTACCCTGCCAGCAAGCGATTCTTATCGCGTGAGTGGAACCACTTCGACGCCGTGCTGGTGGACGACGTGCGGCAGATCGATCCGGTAACACGACTCGGTGCCGCACGATCGGTTCATCGAGTGATCAAAACTACGGACCCGCAAATCTATCGACCGATAGACGGAGTGGAAAAGCTTTACGACCTGTGCATGATCGGGGGCATGCAAATCTCACGAAAGAACTTTCCGGCGCTCGTCCGGGTGCTGAGAGCCGACTCAACTTTGTCGGCCGTTGTTGTGGGAAAACAAACGCCGACGCTCGTTGCGGAATTGAAAGCCACTGGGGCAGACATCCGATTCATCGAGTTCTGCGATCGCGAAGAATTGAACCACGTGATGAATCAGTCTCGCATCGGATTCGTTCCCAGCCTGATGGATGCGGCGCCGCGCGTGATTCTGGAATTTATGTCGGCGGGCGTTCCTGTGCTGCTCAACTCGGCCATCCTCGGCGGACGCGATTACATCACTCAAGAAACCGGTGTGCTGGCAGCCGAGGGAGACTTCGTCCGGACCATCCACAGAATTCGCGACAACGCAGTGAACGTGAACCCGCGAAAAGGATTCGTGGACAATTTCTCACCCGCACGCGCCGGCAAACACCTGGGCACCGTGCTAACTCAGACGATGCAGCTTTCGAGCCGGCCGTGCCCCGCACCACCGCCAGGATTCGTTCGACGGCTCCTGTCCCGCCCCATCTTGCTTCGACGCAAATTGGCGCGCTGTTGGCAAGAAATTGAACGCATCACACCTGGCTGAACATTATTGCGGGCGGGAAAACGCACGTTATCCAGCGTTCAGATAGTTGCCGCTCATGTGCAGCTCGTGCAGCCGGGAGTACAGCGTACACCGCTTGAGAAGCTCGTCGTGGGTACCCTGGTCTTCGATGCGGCCTTCGTTCATGACCAGAATCCGGCTGGCCAGTTGCAGGCTGGCGAGACGATGGGTGATCAGGAATGTCGTGCGATCGCGCGTGAATTCTTCCAGCACTCTCTGGATCAGGGCCTCACTTTCCACGTCCAGGGCACTCGTCGCCTCATCCAGGATAAGAATGGCTGGGTCGCGCAGGATTGCTCGCGCCAGCGCGATGCGTTGCCGCTGGCCGCCGGAGAGCTTTGCAGCCCTTTCACCGACCACGGTTTCGTAGCCTTGCGGCAACTCGTCGATGAAACGATGGGCATACGCCTTTTTTGCTGCCGCCATGACTGCCTCGCGCGGGGCATGGCGATTGCCGTAGGCAATGTTGTTGTACACTGTGTCGTTGAACAAGATCGTTTCTTGCGTGACGATCCCGAACTGCCGGCGCAGACTGCGCCGCTGCACGTCGCGAATGTCCACGCCGTCGATCAGAATCCGACCGTGCTGTGGATCGTAGAACCGCGGCAACAAGTTGACGAGCGTGCTCTTGCCGCAGCCGTTCGTGCCGACAATCGCGATTGTCTCGCCGAACGCGACTCTCAGTTTGATGTCGCGGAGCACGGGCCGTGAGTCGTCGTAACTGAAGTGAACATCCATCAACTCAACAGACCGGCGATGCCGTGACATCGTCGAAACACCCTGCCGCGAGCCAAAGCAATGTCGCTGATTATCGATGAACGCAAAGATGCGATCGGCGGCCGGTGACGCACGCTGCACGCGGGCGTAAACACCCGATACCTTCCGCACCGGGTCGCTCGCCATGAATAGGAAACCGAAGAGCATGAGCATCGAATCGGTCTCCATCAGGTGTGCGGCCAAGCGAATGCCGAAGATGTGCGTCTTTTGCGCGATGACTAGATACGAACCGGCCAGCACCGCGGTCAGCAACGCGCTGGCAGCGACGATTCCCATGACCGGACCGGCCAGGGCCTCCAGCCGAGCGATCCGCATCGCCTTGCGATAGAAATTTCGCGTCTCGCGATAAAACCGCATCCGCTCGTGCGCTTCCATCGTGAACGCCTTGACGATTTTCACCCCTTGAAAACTCTCTTGCAGGACATGGTAGATCGACGACATCGTCTCGAGGCTTCGCCGCGTGGCCCGCTTCATCGCGTTGCCGATCACCGCCATGACCAGGAACGCCATGGGCACCAGGATGAGCGTCAGCAGTGTCAGCCGCCAGTTCATCCAGCACGCCAACCCCAGGCAAACGATGCTCTTCAGCGGTTCGCGAATCACCTTGCCCAAAATCACCTCGACACCCATGCTCACGCCCTTCATGTCGCTTGTAAATCGCGCCATGAGGTCGCTCGTTCCCTGCTGCGTAAAACCCGACAGTTCCATGCGCATGACATGACAAAAGAACTGATTGCGCAGCTTGAGCATCGTGTTTTCAGTCACGCTCGCGACCAGCACTTCGTTGCAGAATTCGAAGACAAACGTAATCGCCATGCCGGTCACGAGCAGCAGCATGATGAGCGTGAGCGTTTTGAATCGATCGTTCGGTACGTACTTCTGGACCACAGGATTCAGCCGCTGGTACCAACCGAGCTTCACCTCGGCCTGATGGAGCGAATATTTCTTGGCCTTTAGCGTGGCATTGCCGGGACGCCCATGCTCTTCCGGCTGACCTCGTTCCTCCTCCGGTGGGTCGTTGCGTTGGAGCTTGGCAATCTCATCGTGAAGTTCTTGAATCTGGCCCTTTTGATCGGCAATTTTCTGGTTGAGATAGGCCTGCAGGGTCTGTTCTTTCAGCAACACCTTTAGCAATGGCAGCGCGGCGGCAATGTTTCCGCCAAACATGAATGCGCCGGCCATGGCGAAAAAAACCGCGAGGCCATACCGCACACGGTAGTGCAGTGCCATGCGCACCACACGCCAGAAGTTGTTCATGGAAGAGTTTCCCTGGTCCGTTGTAGAGAATCGGGCAAAAGGAAAGTGCCCCGTCAGAAGAGGCAATCCGGGCGAAGGCTTCTATCAGATGCACCTAAACCGATCAAGCGAACAAATTCTTCGCGGAGGGCGAGGGGGCGAGTCTGCGAGCCAACCTCAATGATGGTCCACAGTGGTCAGGAACTGTTCCACCTGATCGGCATGTTTGGCAATCATGAGTACGCTGCGGCGGATTTCTTCCGGGTCGCAGGTTGCTCGCGGGTAAGCGTTTGCCATGACGAAACACAAACGTCCGTCGATCTGTTCGATGGCAATCGATCCGTGCGGCATCTCGGCATTCAGTTCGAGCGCCCGCCGGAAATAAGTGTCGTTGGCCGGCCCGCAGACGCTGAAAATCTTGATGACCTGTTCCGCAATGGCCGCCCCGCGACACGATTCGACGACCACTCCCTGTGAGCGGGTGCCTGGTAGCGGCACGCGAATAGTGAACCGATTGCCCACACCCTGAAGCTCAACGTCCGTGCCCGCAAGCGCATCAGTCAAGAGGCTCTGCAAACTTCTTAGCCCTCCGTAAACGGCCCTAAGCTCGTCATACAGTTCGCTCGCGTCCGCGTGACGGTCCGCCGGCTTCTTGGCCAAGGCTCGCTGGATCACGGCGTTCGCCTCGTCGGGGGCATCGGAGCGAACTTGTCGAATATCCGGCACAGGGTCCTTGGCATGTCGCACCGCCAACTCCATGAACGATTGATCGACGTAGGGCAACCGGCTACTCAGCAGGAAGAAATAAGTGACGCCCATCGCGTAAACGTCGCTTCGCTTGTCGGCGGGTGTGCCGGTGAACAGTTCGGGGGCCATGTAGTAAGGCGTGCCGGCCGGCGTGTAACCTTGTGGAGAACGGCCAGCGGCGACCACCTGCTTGGCCAGTCCGAAGTCGGCGAGCTTGGCCGCGCCGGAACTCGTCACCAGCACGTTGCCCGGCTTGATGTCGCGGTGCACCATATCCATGCGATGCGCTTCCGCCAGGGCCGAGCAAATCTGCACGATGAATTGTGTCGCCTGAGTGGGGTCTAACCGGCCGGCGGATTCCAAGAATCGGTGCAACGAACGGCCGATGATGTATTCCATCTCGATAAAGTGCAGGCCGCGATCGTGCCCGATCGTGTGGATGGTCACTACGTTTGGATGAACGAGTGATGCGGCCGCTCGCGCCTCGGAGAGAAACATCTTGACGTATTCCGGATTTCGCGCGACGAGTTGCGGGTTCAGCACCTTGATCGCACAGGGCCGTTCGAGCATGAGATGCTTGGCCCGGTACACGCGCGCCATGCCGCCTTTGCCTAAGAATGCGTTGAGATGATAAATGCCCAGGTCCGTGCCGATCAATTCTTCGTCGCTGCCGGCCGAGTCGTCTTGGCCGCCCACCATCGTGCCCCGTGCGGCCATGTCGGCATATTCGACCGTTGCCGCATCATCGAGTTCGGTCAGCGTTTGCCCGCACTGCGGACATTGCCGCTCATCATCGGCGACCGCGAATTTCTCGTTGCAACCATGACAGAATAGCTTTTCTTGGATCATCGTCTGCTCCATCGCTTGCTCCAGTTCATCATCGAAATGTCGATTATCGTGTCAAGAAGCCCCCTGGAAGAATTCTGCAAAGCTCCTTGCCCAATTCTCGCACGGAATTGACCCACGATCGTTCAAACCCAGATCGAGGATTGCGAAACAGTGCTAGCGCGTCGAGAATGTGCCCGCGGTCCATACGATTCAAAAGCATGGGTCTGAGTTTGATCGCGAAAACTTGAGAGCAGCAGATCGGAGCCAATTCATGATTGAGATTCAGATTCGACGGCCGGTGTTCGGAATGCTGATTTTCCCTTTGCTGCTCATGTCGACGATTTCGCCGGCCTTGCCCGCCGAGCCGCCGTTGAGGGTTGGATTTGCGGCCGAAGACATCACGCCCGCGGTGGGTGACCGACCCGTTTGGATGGCCGGGTTCGGCAACAACCGGGCGGCCACTGGCATACATGATTCGCTCGGCGCCCGTGCCATCGTGCTCGATTCGGGCGGCCGGCGGATCGCACTGGTTACGGTCGATCTCGTCGGGCTGTTCCTCGATAGCGTCGAGCGAATCCGCGCGAAGCTGGAAGGATTCGACTACGTTTTGGTTTCGAGCACACACGGCCACGAGGGACCCGACACGATGGGCCTGTGGGGGCCGAACCAAGGTGTCAGCGGCGTGGACGCGGAGTATCTGCGTCGAGTCGAAGACCGAGTCGCCGCGGCTGCGCGCGCCGCGGCCGAGCGGTTGGAACTCGCCGATGTCAGGTTCGGCAGCGCTCGCGATCCCGGCTCGCCGGGGCTCGTCGCCGATGGCCGTGAACCGTACGTCAAGGACGACGAGATCCGCGTTCTGCTGTTTCGCCGGCCCGGCGGTCCGCCTGTCGGCGTCCTCGTCCAATGGAATTGTCACCCCGAAACCCTCGGCAGCAAAAACACGCTGATCAGTGCCGACTTCGTTCACTACACTCGCCAGTACCTCGAAAAGAAATTCGCCTGCCCGGTCGCTTTCTTTAGCGGCGACATCGGCGGCATGATGACCTCGCTCGGCCTGGAGGTCCACGACGTGAACGGACAGAAGCTCGCGGAAAACTCGTTCGAGAAAACCGAGCGGCTGGGTGAGCTGGTCGGTCAATTCGCCGAGCGAACGATCACGTCCGCGAAGCCGATCCAGCTTTCTCCCTTTGCGATCAAGTCGCGCAAGCTGTACCTGCCCCAGGACAATCTCGGCTACACCACGCTCTTCTCGCTCGGCGTGGTCGATCGCAAATCATTTCGCTGGGAGGGATCGCCCGACAAGGCCACGCCCGCCGCCACACGAATCCCCACCGGCCGCATGGCGATCCAAACCGAAATCGGCGTCCTGCGTCTCGGCGAACTCACGATCGTCGCCGTGCCCGGCGAACTCTATCCGGAACTCGCCGTCGGCCCCATCCAAGACCCACAAGATCCCGGCGCCGACTTTGAAGGCGAACCCAAAGAGCCAACGATCTTCGAGTCGATCGGTGCCGGAAAGAAAAAGCTGCTCTTCGGCTTGGCCAACGACGAGATCGGCTACATCATTCCGAAATCCCAATGGGACGTGCAGCCACCCTTCTGCTTTGGCCGCAAGAAATCCCAATACGGCGAGAGCAACAGTCTCGGGCCTGAGACAGCGCCGATTCTGTGCAGGGCCATCAGCGACTTGCTGAAGGAAGAGTAATCACTAAAGGCCAAGCTCGTCCCGCGCCGCCGGGTCGATTTTCTTAAGTGCTTCGCGCGCCTCGTGTGGAGTGCCGCCTTGATTCCGCCTACGATCTTGAATAAAGCTAATCAAAACCGGCACGGCGGCCTTTGCCTTTGGTCCCATTTCTCCAAGCGTGACCGAGGCCTCGTTGGTCACGGAAGGTGACCCACTGAACTTCGGATCTTCAAGGACCTGCATCAGTAATCGCACGGCGAGATCAGTGTCTTGATCGACCTTCCACAGAGCCTGGGCCACATGAAATCGGACTACCGGATCATCGTTTTCATTCGCGGCTTGCCGAAGTGCCGTTACTGCCCGTTTGGCCTTTGGCCCGATAAGGCCAATTCCTCTGGCCGCGTCTGCGTGCAAAAACTTTGAGTTCGAATTCAGCGCGGCGATAAAGGCATCCAGAACCGGCTCACTGTCTGCGCCAATTGTTGCCAGAGCCTTCACGGCATGAAATCGTACATGGTGAGAATTCAATGCTTCGATCAAATCGGGAATCGCCGAATTTGCTTCTGACCCGATTTCACCAAGTGCCGAGGCAGCACTCCAAGCAACATTATAGTTTTCGTCCTTTAGCGACTTGACCAATGCCGATACAGCGGCCTTGGCCTCAGCTCCGACCTTTCCCAGGATTATTGCTGCTCTATGTCGAACCAGCCATTCATCCGATGTGAGTGCTTCGACAAGAACAGGAACGGCGACTTGGCCGAGTTGAGGAAACGATTCCATGATTGGCCTAACCGAGTTGTGATCCGGATCAGTAAGTCCCGCTCGCAACACTTGCGCGGCTTCCTCGGTGGGCTTTCCGAGCCGGCTCAATTGTATCGCTGCCTTTAGCCTGCATGCCTCTTCAGGATGACGCAGCTTCTCCTGTAACGCGGGAACCGCGGGCAGACCGATGCCACCGAGGGCCTCGATCGCAACGAATCGGAGCGAAGTGTTTGATTGATCTATGATCTCCGCGATGGCGGTCACGGCCGATTCGGCGCCGGGGCCGATTCGTTCCAGTGCCACCAGAGCTTCCTCAACTACGCCCCGGTCATCGTCTTTCAAGCGGTTTACTAATCCCGGTACTGCCTCGACCGCTTGCGGTCCTATTCTTCTCAAGGCGATCACCGCTTGCCGCCGAACCGCTGGATCATCGCTGGTGAGAGCACGCTCTAAAGCTGGAATCGCTGGTGAACCCGCCGCCGCCAACGACTCGACTGCCCGAAGCCGAACCGTGAGATTCGTACTGCTCAAGTCGTCGACCCAGTCGTCAACGGTGGCAGTTTTTCTGCTCGACCCAGAGCCAGTCGATTCAAAGTTGGGATCTTGGCTGTACTCAAGGAGACCCTGCCGCCTGATCCAAAGCCCGGCACATACGATAATGATCACTACTGCCAGCAGTAGAGCCAGATCAAACTTGCGACTACGTGTTAATTGAAGATTAGTCATTGGTCACGCCGGCCTTGGAGTGCTGCGGCTTGACGCAGCTTTCTTTGGATTGAATGAGCTTTGGGCGCCGATTCGAGTGCCGACACGAAGCCCCACAAAGCTCGGCAAAGCTGCGTCAAGCCGCAGCACTCCTAAACCGGCTCGCTTGTTCTGGGTCTAGTGTGCGTCATGTCTTCGTTTGGAATACTTCAAAGCTCACACGAAGGGAATACAAAGTTGGGATCAATTGACTTAATGGCTTCCGCTGCGACATCTCGTACGGAGAGCCTATAAAGATCGTTAGCAAAAGGAGGAAGATAGATGGGTGTATTGAATTCTTGGTTGGTCACGAAGTTTTGCTTGTCGTTGATCGCGTCAACAAGTACGGGTAGGGCCGAGCGAGCTTCGGGACCGATGCCGCCCAGTCCTCGCGCGGCGGCTGAACGAACGTAAGGATTTGAATCTCGAAGCGCCTCGATCAAGGCAGGAACTGAGCTTTTTGCATCGGCGCCGACCCTCCCCAATGCCAAACTTGCCGACGCACGGACCGCAGGACTCGGGATCCTTAGCGCCTGAGCGAACACGGGAACCGATACTTTGGCGTCACAGCCGACTTCTGACAACGCGCACAGGCAAATACTGGCCACCTGAATAGAAACGCGAGAAATTGGCAGTCTCGCGATAGCATCGGAATTTGCAGAATCTGACAACAGTGTCGTAACATTGCGCTCAAATGCCTGAATGAGAGCGTGAACGATTTCTTCATTCGGTGGGCCAATTTTTCCCAAGGCAAGTGCCGCATCGCCATCCAGGTTCAGAGTAGTTCCGGTTGGATTTTTTCGGGCAAGAATGTCAAGCAATTCTGGAATTGCGTCGCGGGCCCCTGGACCAATTCTGCCCAAGCAGTGGATAACAGTCCCTGGGTTGCCGTAAGGCGACTCATTCACTAGCAGCTTGATCAAAATCGGAACTGCTTCTTTCGCACTCGGGCCGAAATTCCCGATGGCGACTATGCAATCGTGTCTGATCGAGTTGTCTTCTTTGATTGCCTTGATCAATACGGAAAGTGCCGCGCTATCATTGGTTTCGATCCCACCAAGAGCCTTGGCAGCAATTTGCCTCACTTTAACGTTTGCATCGCAAAGGTCTGCGACCAAGTCCGGAACGACTCGATCGGCATCAGTGGGGCTGAGCCGACGGAGTGCTTTGGCAATCCCGTAATTGTAGTGGCGGGGATCCCGGAGCAGTTCAAGCAGCACAGGAACGGCTGCCTGAGCCTCCGTTCCGAAGTTTTCGAGAATCGCCGCGCATGTGGACCCGACACTAGGATCGCGTAACGCCTCGATCAATTCTGGAATAACAGCCTTCGCGCCGTCCCCTATTGCATCCAATGCCCATACAGCATTGCTGCGAACAGATGAATTCTCATCTTTCAATAGCCGTGCCAGATCGGGAACTGCCACCTCCGCCCCTGGCCCAAACCGACTGAGTGAAAGGCAAGCCTGCATTCGGATCGCTGTGCTTTCATCACGCAATGCGACTATTATCTCCGGCATTACATCTGCACGAAGGAAGTGCAGCGCGTGGAGTGACCTCAGGCGAACTGATTCGTTCGCATGGCCAATCGCCCGCCTCAGAGCCGTGATGACCGCGGACGAGTCATCGCCAATTTGGCCCAAGGCTTGGGCCGCATTCGCGGCAGTCGACGTATCCTGGTCTTCGATCGCCTTGCAAAGTGCCGGAATTGACGCTTTTGCATGCGAGCCGAGAAGTCCCAAAGTCTGTGCAGCACTGGCACGTACGGAGGCATCGGGGTCTTCCAGGATACGACTCAATTCCGGGACAGCAGTTACGGCCTTTTGACCGAGCTTTCCAAGTTCCAGGGCCACATGCTTACGAATGGATGGACTCTCGTGTGAGAGAGCGTTCGTAAAAATCCCGATCCCGGAGTTTTGGGCCAAGCGCAATGATTCGGCTGCGGAAACGCGAACCATGGAAGATTCGTCGCCTAGCAGTTCTACCAAAGCAGGGGCAACGCCATTTGAGTTCGGATCAATTCGTCCTAACACCATCGCTGTGGCGGCTCGCACTTTGTCGTTTTCGTCTTTGCACGCTTGCACAAGATGTGGGATTGCCACACTTGCTTTAGGGCCAAAGCGGCCCAGGGCCGACACGACAATTTCTCGAACCGCCGCGTCTTCGTGATTCAGTTGCTTCATGAGTTCTGGAACTGCGGCCGCGTCTTTTAGGTCAAGCATCGTCGTTCTGGCACGCACCCGGGTGATCGGGTTGACACTGTCCATGTCGGTAATCAACTCTGACACAGACTTGGCCGATTGCCGCCAATTGCCGTACCGACTCGTCAGGCCTTCCCATCGGATCATGAGAAACGGCCAATAGACCCAGGTGGTAAGCCCCAACATCGCAACAGCGAGCAAGAGCAAAAGGCCCAGGTCGAGTTTTCGGCTCTTGGAGAGTTTGATTCTGATCATGATCGAATCCAGTCAAGATGGATACTCGATCGTTCGGTCACGTGCGCGATTACAATTCATCGGACCAGGC
>Ga0247727_10005965_pt1 | contig 24219 bp, 23 predicted proteins | sample WisWelCaveWW1625_FD_202498 | JGI IMG/M metagenome (GOLD analysis project Ga0247727, IMG submission 202498) | Biofilm microbial communities from Wishing Well Cave, Virginia, United States - WW16-25 | ecosystem: Environmental > Aquatic > Deep subsurface > Groundwater > Cave microbial mat | place... | reverse complement strand
GACGGTCGAGCATTACTTCCGCCTCACGGTTCAATCTGATGCGGAAATCGACCTTCTGACACGAATGGTGTCTGTCGACAATGTCAGCGGAAAAACGGTTTACGGCTACGCCAACGACGCCCAATGGCTCGCTCTGCAGAAATCGGGCTACGCGATCGAAGAGCTTCCCCATCCCGGCTCGCTGTACGAGCATAGAATGTCCGAGTCCGTTCCGGGAATCACCGCGGAGTGGGATACCTACCCGACCTACGACGGATATACGGCCTCGATGCAATTGTACGCGTCCACCTTTCCAGCTATCTGCCGGCTCGATACGATCGGACTCTCCGTTCAAGGCCGACTCATCCTGGTCATGCAAATCACCGATAACCCCGACCTCGAAGAAGACGAGCCGGAGTTTCTCTACACCTCAACGATGCACGGTGATGAAACGGTGGGATACCTGCTCACCCTTCGCCTTATCGATTATCTTCTGAACCAGTACGGGGCCCCAACGATCGAGGGGGCCCGCGTGACCAGCCTCGTCGATGGCGTCGAGATCTGGATCAACCCGCTCTCAAACCCCGACGGCACGTACCGGGGAGGAAACAATACCGTCACTGGTGCCTGGCGCTATAACTCACGCGGCGTTGACCTGAACCGGGATTTCCCCGACAGGATCAGCGATCCGGACAGCACAACGAACGGACGGGAGGCGGAGACCGCGGTAATGATGAACTTCGTTGCCGCGCACAGCTTCACACTCTCGGCAAACTTCCACGGCGGCGCGCAGGTGGTGAACTATCCGTGGGATAATGGCGCACCAAGCGGACAATACTCCATGTGTCCGGATGACTCCTGGTTCATCGACGTGTCGCGTACGTATGCAACGCCGAACCTCGATATCATGAACGGCGGGTTTGCGAACGGAATCACCAACGGGTGCGACTGGTATGCGATCTTCGGGGGCAGACAGGACTGGGTTTACTACTGGTATGGCGGCCGCGAAACCACGATTGAGCTGTATAACACCAAGAACCCTCCCGGCTCGGTTCTTCCGGAACGCTGGAACAGAAACCAGGAATCTTTTCTTGCTTACATGGAGGAATGCCTCAAGGGCATTCGTGGTGTGGTGACCGATGCGGTGACCGGCGAGCCGGTGAGGGCAACGATCACGGTGGCTCAAGTTTCCGAGACGCCGACATTCACTGACCCCGGAGCAGGGGATTATCATCATTTACTGCTGCCCGGGACGTATGACATCACTGTTTCTGCAGATGGCTATGATCCAGTGATTGTTCAGGGGATCGTTGTTGCGGATGGACTTGCAACTCGAGTTGATATCGAACTTGGGGGCATGGGTCAGCCTCCCGTGGTGTCCGACATTCCTGACCGCACAACCACGCTCGGTGGGAGATTCCAGGCGATCAGGGCGGATAACTATGTTGCGGATCCCGATAATGGAGACGACGAATTAACCTGGACCTGGACCGGGAACGTCAATCTCCGGCTCACCTGGAACGCGACACGCAGATCGATCACCGTCCGTCCTCCAACCGGATGGACTGGCAGTGAGACGATCGCCTTCACGATCACAGACCCGGGCGGATTGTCCGGCAGCGATGAGGCAACTTATACGGTGACCTCGGCATTGGCATTAACGGAAAAGGGGAATGGCGACGGTGAGGCGGAGCCGACATCGACGACACTTCTTGGAAATTATCCGAATCCGTTCAATCCCAGAACGGACATCAGATATCAGATTAGGGATTACGGATGGGTGAAGCTCGAAATATTCGATCTTCTTGGCCGTAAAGTAACAACACTGGTCAATGAGAATCTTGCTCCGGGCTCCTACACGGCACGGTGGAATGCCGGGTCAGAGGCAAGTGGGATCTATTTGTACCGGCTCAGTGCAGGAGGCCTTGTGGAAACAAAGAGGTTGATTTTGTTGAGATGAACTGCGCGGATAATCGGGAAGCCTGTCCTACCGCGGTTTTGTTTCGGATATCGATCTTCGTGCGAGACAGACAACAAGCTTGGACAATTCGCTATAGGCCGAGCGAGTCTCCTGCTCTTTCTCTCTTGCATCCCACCACCCAATCCTTATCTTGAAACCCTGATCATTAAAGTGGACCCTCGTGTCGAAGCGTCTGGGTTACATTCTCTTTCCCGCATGTTGCGCGCCGCGTCGAGAACGTCCGGCATGTGAATGAACCCCACTAAGCTCATAGTGCATCGCCGACCAAGCCTTCGACTTCAAACGTGGGATTACTCATGGCCGTGGTGGTACTATGTGACGATCGTGGTGAATGGCCGACAAAAGATTCTCGGCAGTGTCGTCGACAACAAAATGCAATTCTCATCTCTTGGTGAGATTGTCTGGGACAAATGGCAGGGTATTTCAAAACAGTACGTGGGTGCAGAAGTGGATGATTGCGTTGTCATGCCAAATCATTTCCATGGCATAATCATCATCAATGATCAATCTGTAGGGGCGATTCATGAATCGCCCCTACAAACAGAAACCCTCAACCCAGTCCATGAAGAATACATCAAACAACGCCGCCACATGACGCTCTCGAAGATTATCGGCTGGTTCAAGATGAACTCAGCGAAGGAAATTAACCTCAGGCAACGAACGCCTGGTTGTACTGTTTGGCAACGAGGTTTCTATGATCATGTGATCCGCAACGAGGCCGACCTACATCGTATTCGCACATACATCCAGAACAACCCTCTTCAATGGTCCCTCGATGAAGAGAACCCCGATAATGTGAGAGATTAAATGCGATGCTGAACCGTGCCAATTCCGTCATGATATTCTTTATCCTGTCTGGCGTTTCCCTTCACGCCCAAGCCCCGGCATTCACCCGCGCCGACACGTTGCGGGGCATGCTCACTCCCCTCCGTACCTGCTATGATGTTAATTACTACCACCTCTCCGTCAAGGTTGATACAGCAGCGAGAACCATTGAGGGCTCCAACACCATCAGGTTTGCCGTTGTCAACGATTTCGACGTGATGCAAGTGGACCTGTTTGAGAACATGAAGATCCATAGGATCACGTACGAGGGATCAGAACTGAGGTACGATCGCGAGCTGGGTGCTATGTACATCCATTTTGCAAAAAAGCTCAAGCGAAAAGCGATGCATGAAATCACCATTGAATACTCCGGCATTCCTCAGGAGGCAAAGCGGCCGCCGTGGGAGGGGGGCTTCACATGGACACATGATGCGGAAGGCAATCCCTGGATCGCTGTCACGTGTCAGGGAACAGGCGCCAGTCTGTGGTGGCCCAACAAGGACCACCAATCCGATGAACCCGACAGCATGCTGCTTGGTGTAACCGTGCCATCAAATCTAATGGACGTCTCCAACGGGAGGCTGCGGAGCAAAGCCGATCTCGGCAACGGGTTGACCCGCTACAACTGGTTCATCAGCCACCCAATCAACAATTACAACGTAACGCTCAACATCGGCAAGTTTGCCCATTTCGGCGATACATATATGAGCGGCAGGGATGTGCTTACGCTCGATTATTACGTCATGCCTGAGAACCTTGAAAAAGCACGCAGACAATTCGATCAGGTGAAACCGATGATGGCCTGCTTCGAGAAGTTCTTTGGGCCCTATCCGTTCATCCGCGACGGCTTCAAGCTGATCGAATCGCCGCACAACGGGATGGAACACCAGAGTGCGGTGGCGTACGGAAATCGCTATGTGCTTGGATACCGGGGGAATGCGTCCTCGGAGGTTGGACTGATGTTCGACTTTATCATCATTCATGAATCGGCGCACGAGTGGTGGGGGAACAGTGTGACCTCGAACGACATCGCCGATATGTGGATTCACGAAAGCTTCGGAGCATATGCGGAAGCGGTGTACGTCGAATGCCTCTACGGCTACGATAAGGCAATGTCATACGTGAATGGCAAGAAGTCGGGCGTCTTGAATGACCGTCCGATCATCGGTGCATATGGCGTGCATAACAGGGGTTCCGGCGATATGTACAACAAAGGACAGCTCGTGCTCAATACACTCCGCCACGTAGTTGATAACGACTCGCTGTGGTGGGATATTGTCAAGAGTATTCCGGAACGCTTCAAGTATTCCTCCATCGATGCGGAAGATATCTTCAAGTTCGTCAATCAGAAGACCGGATCGGACTATTCGTACTTCTTCGAACAGTATCTGAAGCGCGCCAACCCGCCACGACTTGAAACGGTAGTGACTAAAAAAGGACAAGCCGTGGAACTCCGCCACCGCTGGGTGGCCGAGGTTGAGGATTTCCGAATGCCGATCAAGGTTACGGGCGGCGATGGAACATATGTGTTCATCCATCCAACAACATCCTGGCAAACGATCCGGCTGGACAAGATCGATCCTGAGAAGTTTCGCGTTGCTGAAAATCAGTTCTATGTTGAGGTGAAAACGTCAATCAAGTATGTCGACCCGGCGATGGAATAAGAATACCGCGAAGACAAGTTGTGGGACGGTTGGGCAGAGCAATCCACAATTGTGAATCGACGATTGTCGATTGTCGAGTTGTGAGCCCTGGCTTTCCCCTCCTTTTGAGGAGGCCTGCCCGCCCTCAGTGAATCACGTTGGCAGGCGGGGGATACAGGGGTGGTGAAACGAAGTACCATAAACGAATCCACAATTGTGGATCGACGATTGTCTATTGTCGAGTTCTTATCCCTCAACGAGGAGCCCCGTGCTTATGACTACAGATGTTGGTGCCGCTTACATTTCCTACTGCCGTCGTCGCCTGATCTCGGAATATCTGCCCAAAATCCGGCGTTGCCTCGATCAGCTGTCGGAGGAAGATGTCTGGTGGCGAGCGCATGAAACCGACAACAGCATCGGCAACCTGATCCTGCATCTGTCCGGGAATGTCCGTCAGTGGATTATCTCGGGCATTGGCGGGAAACCGGATGTCAGGGAAAGGGCAAAGGAATTCTCCGAGCGCGATAAGATTCCAAAAAGCGACTTGATTCGGATATTCGAGCTGGCCCTCCGTGAAGCGGATGAAGTGCTTGCACGGTTCGATGTGTCAAAGATTCTCGAAGGGCGTCGTATCCAGCGGTATGAGCTGACCTGCCTCGACGCTATCTCACATGTGGTCGAACATGTATCCCAGCATATGGGACAGATCATCTTTATTACCAAACTGCGAAAAGGGGTTGATCTGAAGTTTTATGATCTTTGAGGAATAATCTCGTCGTGATCAATTCGGATCAAACATGTCATTATTTAAGAACAAATATCGGATTGAATCCACGCGGCTGGCCACCTGGGATTATTCATGGCCTTGGTGGTACTATGTGACCATCGTTGTCAAGAATCGTCGGAGCCTGTTTGGAGAAATTGTTCTGTCCTCATTGGAGCATTCGCCGCTCGGGGCGGTGGTCGAGACTTGCTGGAAAAAGATCCCGATGCACCACAAAGGCGTGGACCTTGATGAATACATCGTAATGCCGAATCATATACATGGGATAATCATTCTTGGGGAAGATTGTGGAGACGTTCAGGAAGCTTGTGGAGACGTTCAATTGAACGTCTCGACAGAGAATTCTTATTCAACAATATCACCCAAGAAAGGCTCTCTCTCCGTCGTTATTCGAACATTCAAGGCAGCCGTGACAACATGGGCCCGCGTGAACGCGTATGGCGATTTCGCCTGGCAGGAGCGATTCTACGACCACATCATCCGCAATGAAAGGGATCTCCACAGGATCCGCACCTACATCGCAAATAATCCTCTGAAATGGGCTCTCGACGAAGAGAATCCATTAGGGGGCCGGCACTAGGCGTCCAATGTCGGCCATGAATTCCCGCTTGACTTCTGGTTCATCAAAGACTCACTCATCAGTGTTTCACATCCTGGACGACTGGTACGTCGTCTGCCGATCGAAAGACCTCGCCGGACAGCCTCGTGCTGTAACATTGTTCGGAATTCCTCTTGTCATCTTTCGCGCGAAAGGAGGCGCGGTAGGCGCCTTACTCGACCGCTGCCCGCACCGCAACGCTCCTCTGTCGATTGGTTCAATAAAGGACTCCGTGCTGCAATGTGCTTATCATGGCTGGCGCTTTGATATTGCAGGAATCTGCCGCCATGCCGCGGGAATACGCGAGGATCGCATCACAAAGGCCTGCCATGCCACAGCCTACGCGGTTCGGGAACAACAAGGGTTCATCTGGGTCTACGGTACGCCTGGGGTCGAGCCGGAGCGGGAGCCGTTCCCTTTTCCGTTCATCGGAGACTCAGATTACACAACTTCATATACGGAACTCACGGCCGAAGCGTCGATCCATGCAGTTGCCGAGAATGCGCTGGATGTGCCGCATACGGCATACCTGCACGGCGGACTCTTTCGCTCGGCCGGAAGAGCCGCTACGGAAATCGAGGTGATCGTCTCTCGCTTTGCCGACCGTGTCGAAACGCAGTATCTGGGAGAGGAGAGACCCTCGGGTCTCGCAGGTATGCTCCTCGCACCAAAGGGAGGCGAGGTGCTTCACATCGACAGATTCTTTCTTCCCTCTATCACGCAGGTCGAATACAAGCTCGGCGCCAAGACCCATTTTTGTGTTACTGTTGCGCTCACTCCGGTTCACGACTTCTTCACCAGACTGTTTGCAGTCGTGAGCATTCGTTTGCCTGTGCCCGGCTGGATAGCCGTTCCAGTCCTCCGTCCGCTCTTCCTCCGGATTTTTCAGCAGGATGCGACGATATTGAAAAGCCAGACCGCGAACATCAACCGTTTTGGAGGAGAACAGTTCGTATCAACTGAAGCAGACACGCTCGGTCCGCATATCCATCGGCTCTTGAAAATGGCCGAAGCGGGTCAACGAGACCCGGGAGACAAAGAGCCGGAGGTTTTCCGAACACGATTGATGATTTGATCATGCCAAGGAGATCGATGTTCTCTCCTTTTACGTAGAACAGACAGACCACCTTTGTGCCCTCTGTGTTCACGCGTAACCCTCGTCTCAGTGTACTCCGTGGTTCAAACCCTACAACCAGTTTGATCATTGCTAAAGGAGCCCATATGATGTGTAAGTCGATTTTCTTGCTTTTGTTTCTGTTCCTTCTCGTTATCCCTCATGCGAACAGTCAGGACGAGCCTGCTCCCGACTCTATCATCGTTCGGAATATCTCTGAAGCGGAAAAGCTGATCGGTTTGTCATTCACCGATGCGCAGCGGGATTCCATGCTTGATGGACTGAACGGACTGCTCAAGAGTTACGGGAAGATGCGCGAGGCCTCGTTGGCCTACAGTGTTCCGCCGGCCATTCAGTTCAACCCGATCCCACATGGATTTAAGTTCACGGGCCAGAAAAGGCCCATCAAAATCAGTGAAGTTCCAATGCCAGCACTACCGGACGACATTGAAGCACTTGCATTTTATTCTGTTGGACAGCTCTCTCAGCTTATCCAGTCAAGGAAAATCACTTCTGTCCAGCTTACGACGATGTACCTCAATCGGCTCAAGAAGTACGGACCGCGACTCGAGTGCGTTGTTACCCTGACGGAAGAGCTCGCATTGAAACAGGCGCACCGTGCCGATGAAGAACTTGCTGCCGGTAAATACCGGGGTCCCCTGCACGGGATCCCGTATGGCGCGAAGGATTTACTCGCGACAAAGGGCATTCGCACAACGTGGGGCTCGGTTCCATACAAGGAGCAGGTGATCGATGAAGACGCAACGGTGATCAAACGGCTCGAGGAAGCGGGTGCTGTGCTCGTTGCGAAGCTGACGCTGGGAGAACTTGCCTGGGGTGATGTCTGGTTTGGGGGGATGACACGCAATCCGTGGGATTACGAGAAGGGATCGAGCGGTTCATCGGCCGGATCGGCCAGTGCAACGTCGGCAGGCCTGGTTGGTTTCTCCATCGGCTCGGAAACATGGGGATCGATTGTCTCACCATCTACCGTTTGCGGCACAACAGGTTTGCGTCCGACATTCGGACGTATAAGCAGGACAGGCGCTATGGCGCTCAGCTGGTCCATGGACAAACTGGGGCCCATCTGCCGGACGGTTGAGGATTGCGCTCTCGTGTTTGATGCAATCTACGGGCCCGATGGCATTGACCAGGCAGTCTTTGATACGCCATTCAACTACGATCCTGCAATCGACCTGACAGGACTTCGGATAGGTTATGCGAAGAGCGAGTTCGACAGTCTTAAGGGAAATCGGGAACTGGTATTGGTTGTGCTGGAAACACTGAGGACTCTTGGAGCGAATCTAATCCCGATTGAACTTCCAACAAATTCGATCTACGATCTCTCGATCATTCTCTCGGCTGAAGCTGGTGCGGCATTCGATGAGTTTCTACGGACCCGCAAGACCGATCTGATGGTTCGACAGATCAAGAATGCGTGGCCGAACGAGTTCCGTCTCTCGCGCTTCATCCCGGCAGTCGAGTACATTCAGGCAAATCGATTCCGTCACCTTGTCACTCAGAAGATGGCGGTACTGATGGACACTATTGACGTATTCGTTGCGCCCTCCCTTGGGGATAATCTTTTGTTGACGAATCTTACCGGACATCCGTGCGTTGTCGTGCCGTGCGGCTTCACAAGCGAGGGAACTCCAACAAGTATTACGTTCACAGGTCGATTGTTTGGCGAAGCAGAGCTGCTTGCCGTGGCAAAGAAGTATCAGGATGCTACCGGATTTCATTTGAAGCATCCAACGCTGAGAGAGTGATGAGCGAACCGGCGATGGGAGGTGAGCAACCGACTCTAACATTCCCCTCTTCGACGGAACTCCTTCGGAGAGAGGGGAATCAGAAGGCCTGCCCGCCTACCGCGAACTAGGAGGGCAGGCGGGGGTGTGTCACAAGCACTAAATAGTATTTGGGGAATAAGAAAATGATGGCAAGGTACATTCATTACAATCCAAACCTGAAACTCCGGGCTCGGAGGCTGCGCAACAATAGCACTCTTTCGGAAGTCCTGTTGTGGAAAGAGCTTAAGGGAAAGAAGATGCTAGGGTATGACTTCCATCGGCAGAAACCAATCGACCAATACATCGTGGATTTCTACTGTCCGCGATTCCACCTTGCTATCGAGATCGACGGTGGCAGTCACTTATCGAAGAAAGATCAAGACGCTGCGCGTCAGCTCCATTTAGAGAAATTGGGCGTCCGATTTCTTCGCATCGATGATGTGGATGTGAAATGTAAGATGGACGATGTTCTTCGAACGATCGAGACTTGGATTCGCGAGCATTCAAGTTGAAGCACAAAAACACACCCCTTCCCGCCGAAGGCGGGACGCCCCTCTCAGAGAGGGGAGTGTTCGAGCAATGTAAAGATGAGCTGATTGTTAAACCCGGAAACCGTTAGGGGCTTCACGTCCTGAATGAGTCGACATGCTCTCGTCCGTATGGAGCGATCAAGGGGAGTTCACGGCAGCGAATATCCCGGCGCCTTACAAATTCAGGCTAACTCGGATCGCTTCTTTGCTTCTCCCTGCATGATTTGATATATTCATTCCCAAAAAGCCCCCATCCAATGATTGTCATGAAGTTCGGCGGCACCTCGAACGAGAATGCCGCCGTTATGCGTAATGTCGTCCGAATCGTCAAGTCCCATCTGGCAGAGCAGCCCATTGTTGTTATCTCCGCCATTGCCCGCGCAACCAATGAGCTGGAACAGATTGCCCGTACCGCCGCGCTCGGCGACCAGCCCCAGGCGGAAGAACTCGTCAAAAGCCTTTTCCGCCGTCATGATGCGATCATTGCCGATCTTATTACGATTTCCGAAAGAGCAAGACAGCTCACATCTGCCTTCGCGCTCTACCAGCGTGAGCTCTCGGAACTTGTGAAAGGTATCTCCATCCTGAAGGAACTCACCCCCCGGACGATGGATTCGGTTTGCTCCTACGGCGAGAGAATCTCATCGCGGATTATCTCGGCAGCCCTCGAGGAATCTGGCGTCAGGTCAGTCTGGGTGGATGCAAAGGAATTCATGCTCACGGATGACAACTTCGGACGCGCCCAACCGCTGATCGATAAGGTGAGGGAGCGGCTTGAGGAAGTTGTGAAACCGCTTCTCGCGAAAGGCGATATTCCGGTGACCCAGGGTTTTATCGGTGTGACACTCTCCGGAAATTACACAACCATGGGTCGCGAGAGCTCGGACTATTCTGCATCGATTATCGGTTCGGCGATGAATGCGCGGAAGGTGCAAATCTGGACGGATGTCGATGGGATCCTCACTGCTGATCCGAGGATTGTGCAATCGACGAAAAAGGTGAAGCGAATGTCCTTCGAGGAGGCGTTTGAACTTTCCTATTTTGGCGCAAAAGTTCTCCATCCTACAACAATGCTGCCGGTGCTGGAAAAGAAAATCCCTGTTCAGATCATGAACTCCCGGAGAGAACAAAGTACCGGCACCCTCGTCGAGCCGGATACCTTGCCCGTAACATCGGTCGTCAAATCCATAGCCCACAGAAAAAACGTCTCGGTGGTCACCGTTTTGCCGCACCGAAGATTCGGGCAATATGTGTTTTGGGAGGGCATTTTCAGTGTTCTCACCAAATATGGAGTTTCGACATCTTTGATGGCAACCTCCGAATACAACGTCTCATTGCTGGTGGATGACAGGGTGATCACGAGCGGCCTGAGCCAGGAACTCGGCGAATTCGGTAAGGTGGAAGTGCAAGCGAACAAAGGGAGCATATCCATCGTCGGGAAAGGGCTTCGTGCAAATCCGAAGATAATCAACAGAATTTTCCGCTCGGTAGGCGACTGCGATCTCGCGATGGTCTCCTATGGGGCTTCGGACTCGAGCATGACAATCGTCGTCGAGGCGGGTCAGATAGCGGGGGCGCTGAAACTGTTGCACCGGGAATTTTTCGACAACATCGACGACATAGAAGCATTTGATCCCATCGGTGAATAAGGCTCGGTCTGAAAGCGGGCGAAATCCCACTGCCCGGTGGTCTTGAATCGTGAAGGGTATTCACGACCGCAAGGCCTTACGTAGAAAGACTCGCCGCGTTGTCGCGATCCTGGAACAGACCCTTGGCGTCCCGCGTCAAAAGAAGGGGCTTCCCAATCCTCTCGACATGCTGATTGCCACCATTCTCTCCCAAAACACAAACGACAAGAATAGCCATCGCGCATATACCAGTCTCCGCAAGAAATATCGAACCTGGGGAGAAGTTGCCAGGGCACCCAAAAGGAGCGTCATCTCAGCGATCGAGAGCGGCGGCATGGCCAATCAGAAGGCATCAAGAATTCAGGAAGTGCTTTACGTTCTGCATCAGCACTATCGGCGCTACACCCTTTTCCCGCTGAAGAGAAAAAACAATGATGAGGTGCTTTCCGAGCTGACTTCTCTGAAAGGTGTCGGAGTAAAGACGGCGGCGTGTGTGCTGCTCTTTTCCCTGCGAAGGGATGTCTTTCCAGTCGATACGCATGTCCATCGCGTCTGTAGTCGGCTCGGCCTTGCACCGGGCTGCAGGACGCCAGAGCAGACATTCGATGCAATGAAGTCCATTGTTCCCCGTCGTAAAGCGTACTCGTTTCACACCAATCTGATCCGGTTTGGAAGAAAACTCTGCAGGGCTCACAACCCGGATTGCGGTTTCTGTCCGCTATACGACGAATGTACATTCCGTGGGAAGATCCGGCGACTCAACAAAAGGAAAACCCGGTCGCTTGCAGATCATGACTTCATGCTCCTCGACAATGTTCGTGTTTCCCGTCTGCAGCCAGGAGGGATCGAGTGATGGTCGACCATCGGCTCGTTCAGAGCATTCTGATCATCAAGCTCCGCGGAGTCGGCGACGTGCTGCTCTCCACGGTCGTGACGAAAAACCTCCGCGTTGCCTTTCCCGCAGCTCGGATTGATTTCCTGACCGAGCCGGCTTCCCTGGAGGTGCTTCAGGGAAATCCGTTCGTTAACCAGGTGGTCGTTTTTGATCGCACGAAGATGAGCGGGGCTGATCTCATTCGGAAGGTCAGGCAGCGTTCATACTCGATGATTATCGATCTCTTCGGCAACCCCAGAACTGCTCTGGTGACGAGGTTGAGTGGGGCGGCCTATCGCGTTGGCTACCGGTTTCGCTGGAGATCGTATGCTTATAATATTCTCGTCAGTCCACGCGGTTCGTCGGTCCACAACACGCAGTTCAACCTCGACGCCCTTGCCGGGATAGGCGTTGCGGTTCAGGACCGCAATGTGTACTTTCAGTTCACACGGGATGACGCTGCGTTTGTCGATCGGTTCCTTCAACATGAGGGTATTGGTCAGGGCTTGGTCGCAGCGATTAACACGGCGGGGGGCTGGTATACAAAGCGATGGGGGCTCGACCGGTATGCCGGGCTTGGAGACGCGTTGATCAAGCGTTATAATGCGTCGGTTGTTCTGCCCTGGGGGCCCGGACAGCTTGACGAAGCGAAGGAGCTGCAATCCTTGATGAAGTACCGTCCGTTCATTCCTCCCCAGACAACCTTGAAACAGCTCGGCGCATTGATGAAGCGATGCTCGTTTGTTGTGGGCAACGATTCGGGTCCGATGCACATCGCCGCGGCTGTCGATACGCCTGTTCTGGGAATCTATGGCCCCACAAACCCCGCTTTGCAGGGGCCGTATGGCAATGCGCACCTCGTCGTACGAAACGAGGGATTGTCGTGCCTCGGCTGCAATCTGACGAAATGCCCCATCGGACATCCTTGCATGCTGGAATTGTCCGTTGAGACCGTGCTGGAATCCGTCGACCGCCTCCTGAAAAAGAATAATCTTATTTCATGAAGAAGAAACCTCCCCGAAAAGCCCACAGCCGGAAGATCGTTATTCCCGGATGCAAGCACTTTACCGGGTACAAGCCCTGCTTTCCGGAGGCGCGGTGCTATAAGGACTGTGTGGATTTTGATCCAATCGGTAAAAAGATCCTGATCGTAAACCTCGATGCAATGGGCAATGTGCTGGTGACGACAAGCCTTCTCGCGCCGATAAAACGAAAATATCCCGAGAGCCATATCAGCTGGATCACGCTGATGAATGCCGCCGCGCTGCTGCAGAACAACCCGCTGCTCGACCGGGTCTATCTGTGGGAGCCCGAGAGCTGGCTGATTCTCCAGCAGATGAAATTCGACGTGGTCATGAATATCGACAAATCGCAGCGCTCCTGTGCGTTCATCATGGGACTGAAGGCGAAGCTGAAGCTCGGGTTCGGCCTCAATGCAGATGGCGTTATCGTTCCGCTGAACAAGGAAGCGAACGAGAATTACCTCCTTGGTCTGGATGACCACTTGAAATTCAAAGTGAATCAGAAAACCGTTTCCCGGATACTATGCGAGACCCTGAAACTGAAATACAACCGGGATGAATATGTTCTGACACTGACTGCCGAAGAGGAGGAATTCTGCAGGGGATACAGGAAAGAGTGTGATATCGCCGACAACGACATGGTTGTCGGGTTCAATACAGGCTGTTCTGAGCTCTACCCGAACAAGAAAATGAGGATCGATCAGCATATTGCGCTTATCAACCGGATGGTGGAAATTCCAGGCACGCGTCTGGTTCTGGTCGGCGGCCCCGAGGATACACAACGCAATGCAGAGATCGCACGGCAGGCGGGTGGCAGGGTAATCAACACACCGACAAACGAAGGCCTTCGCAGAGGCCTAAGTTATATCAATATTTGCGATGTGGTTATCTCGGGCGATTCCTTTGGTATGCATGCGGCGGTGGGTCTGAAGAAATATGTTATCGTCTGGTTCGGAGTAAGTTGCTGGACGGAAATCGATTTGTTCGAGAGGGGAGAGAAACTTATACCGCACGGGCTCGAGTGTTCTCCGTGCTGGAACAAGGAGTGTCCTTATAACCTCGAGTGTATCGATATGATCGACCTTGACCGGATGGTAGCGCTGGTTGCGGAACGGGCGAAGTCGAACCGGCAGGGAAAAGGCCGGTCAGGGGCCAGGCATTGAAACTCGAAATACGAAATCCTAAATTCGAAGCAAACACCAAAGGAGGTTGAAATTCGAATCCCGAAATTCTAAATTCGAAACAATCACGAAAGGAGGATGAAATTCGAAGCACCCGCCCGATCGAACTGCATGAAGCAGATTCTCGGTCGTTCGGGCGGGCGAAAACCGAAGCCCGAAACAAGCGCGAATGTTCAAATAAGAAAAAGAAAAGGTAGGGTTTTGAAAACCCTGGGCTTTCCGATTTATTTCGTATTTCGATATTCGAGTTTCGGATTGTCCATGTATTTCTTCCCGCACCCTATTATTCCCGCCTTAACTCACTCGTAATCATTGTTGAACTCTTTTGAATTGAGGTCCCCGTGCAGACTGCGGTGGCAAATTCGACACGATACGATCTTGAAGACCGTACTTTGACCTTGTAGGCGCCAACTACATCGAAGCCAATGAGTCATTGGGCAGGAAGGACTTCATCATGCATATCAAAATTTGTCGCAAGGAAGCCAAGGAGACTCGTTATTGGCTTACGTTGTTGGATGTCCCTGACAATGCCCAAATAATCAAGGAACGAGAGGCGCTGGTTCGAGAGTCCGTGGAGCTGGTGAGCATCTTTGGGGCAATTGTGCGCAAATGCGAATAACCAGGGAAGGACAAATGTGAAATTCGAATCCCGAAATCCTAAAGTCGGAACAAGCACGAAAGGAGGATGAAATTCGAAGCACCCGCCCGACCGAACTGCATGAAGCAGATTCTCGGTCGTTCGGGCGGGCGACAACTGAAGCTCGAAACAAGCACGAATGTTCAAATAAGAAAAATCAAAGGTCGGGTTTTGAGAACCCTGGGATTTCGGATTTGTTTCGAATTTCGATATTGGGGCTTCGGATTTTTCCTTTCTATAGGTTGATATAGAGCGAAAACGTGTGTGAGTTACCGAGGTCTGATGAGAGGGGAGCATAGGCATAGTCCACGCCGACGATCCCGTATCGTACACCGATTCCCGCCGAGAATTTCCTTCCTTCCGATCCGAATGTGTATCCGGCTCGTGCTGCAAAGGTTTCTTGAAAGAGGATCTCCCCGCCGATGGAAAGAAGAGACTGGCTTGTGGGAAACACCAGCTGATAATCCGACGCCAGGGTGAAGTCCGACGAAATCGCCGGCAGGGAGTCGGCATAGGCCCCGCCTAACCGCATGAGTGATGGAAGCGAAGTTGTCTCCGTTCTCAAAGCGCTCATACTCCCGAGGTTCGCAATGACGAGACCGGCCGAGAGGCGTTCGAGCGGTGTTTTGTATTGCATGCCAAGATCGACGCCAAATCCGGAAGCTTCATCGATAAGGATTTTTTCGTACAGGAATTTTCCTGTCGCTCCGACGTTGACGACATCTGAAATTCGCTGTGAATAGGAGATGCCGAGGGCGTAGTCACGCGCAGCGAAGGTTCCTTCAGGCAAACCAGGCCGCGTCCTGATTTCGATGTCGGAAACCGTCGTGGAGTTGATGGAAAGACCGATCGCCTGCCCATCGCCCAATGTTGCCGCCGCTCCCAGAAATTCAGTCCGAGTATCCTGAATCCATTCCTTGTGCATTAGCAGGAGCTGAGCAGAGCTCCCCGGCTCGACAGAGTGCAGCCCCGCCGGATTGTAATGCGTTGCTGCCGACCCGCCGGCGTGTGCAACCATAGCATCACCCATCGCTATTCCGCGGGCTGAAGTGCCAAGCTTGAGGAACGATAGCCCTGCTTCTCCCGCCTGCGCATACAACCGCGCAGAAGGTATTGCTAGGGTGAGGATGAGTGTAATTGTCAATGGACCTGCAATTTTGCGCATGGCATTCCCGCCTAAAAGACCACAGAGAGAGAGATCATATGTATCCCCGATGAAGAAAAGGGCTCGATGATGTAGGTGTAATGGAAACCCACGGCGTCAGGGTCGATGAGGGGAACATTGTCGCCCAGTTGTGGCGTGAGCGAAAACCCGAGCGCTGGTCTGATGCCGTTTCCCTTTTCCCGAAGGTCAATGCGGTCGACTCCGCCACGAAGCGTTACCTCCGGAAGAAGGTGTACTTCGAGGCCTGCTCTACCGATAAGCGTGGACTGGTTGCTCGTTTCGACGTCAATCGCAAGAGTTCCCAGACTATCCGGTAAACGATAGGCGGCTCCCAAAGCATAGAGAAGCGGGAAATCATCGTCAGTAGTGCTGCCGCTTTGGCCGTAGAGTTTCGACGTGTCCCATTTGTACTTGGAGTTGATGTCGCGAACTGAAGCGCCCAACGAGACATTGTTGCTTACCGGAACAAGCACTCCGAAATCGACACCCACCGTGACCGAAGTGACATCGGTGTACAGATGATGGTACAGGAATTTCAGATTGATCCCCACGCTGAAACCCGCCTTGAACCTGTTGGAGAAACTGAGCATCACCTGGTTCTCCGATGTTTGAAGAGGACCCGTTGGCTCGCCGTCGGAATCACGTCCATCGATCTCACTGACACCTGAGTTGATGATTGCGATTGCCAATCCCGCGTTGGGTGCAAGCGGCTGCGCATAACTGAGAAAATTCAGCCTCCGGTCGAGCGAAAGAATGCCGAAGGATGCGGCGATGTTCCGGTATTCGCCGTACGACAGCACCGCAGGGTTGTAGTAACCCTGGATATCGCCTGCCGAAACCGCCGTCATCGCGTTGGCCATTCCCATCCCCCGTGCCCCGAATCCCAAACGACTATATGCGCCGGTCCATCCACCGATCTGGGACGAGCTCGTTGCAACAACTGCAATAGTCAGCAGGAGTATTCCGAAGGATGTTCGTCTTATCGTCATGTTCTTACTGAAGCACCATGATTTTTCCCCACGATGGATCCTGTCCATTCATTTCAATCCGATAGAAATACACCCCGTTAGCCACTTGCCTGCCATCGGTGTCTCTTCCATCCCAGATTTCGTCGTATTCCGTTGTGTCTAATCGTTGGGCGTCGCGTAGGACCGTCCGGACCCGGTTCATCCCGAAATCGAACACTTCAATCGTTACTCCTGCTTGGGTTCCTCCGGTTTTGTAATGGATGCGGACAATTTCATCATCGGGGGCAAATGGATTGGGGTAGGCGTAGGTGGCCGAGGTGTTTTGCACCGGCTGATATGTTCGCTGGATTTCCCAGGTCTGGCCGAACACCGTCGATGCATTATCGATGGTTGTTGCCATCCCGTCGCTCCCCCCACAAAACACAGTATCACCCACCACTCCCACGGAGAAGAATGCAGGGCTGGTGATGAGCTGCCTGGTTTCCTGATCGATGATCGTTCCCGAGCGGATCCACGTTATTCCGCCATCGGCTGTGCGATAGATGCCCTCGTCGGATGCGATGTACACAATCGAATCCCTGAATGCGAAGTCGTAGGCCTTCACCCCGTGCAGGAGGTTCTTCCAGATTCTTCCGCCGTCATCGGAATAGCTGACGCCGTACTGTTCGTTCTGGCCAAGGTCTGCGGGCCAGTTGGTCGTCCAGAGTCTGTAGAACGGTCCAAGCTGCTGCCCTTCGATGGCAATCACCCAGTTCCCGAGAATGCCGGAGGCCTGGTTGAGCGAGTTGTACTTCGTCCAGCTGATTCCACCGTCGGTGGACTTGTTGATGCCGCCGGCGGAGCCTGCCCAGATCGTGGAATCGTTTTGGACGAAAACTGAAAAGAGGAGAAAGTTGTTGTGTTGGCGGGGGTCGATATAGTACCCGTCGAGAGAGTCATCGGGGGAGACGGAGTTGAGAATGTCGCTGGGAAGAACAACGCGTTCCCATGTTGTTCCAAGGTTGCTCGATCGCCTCAGGCCGCTCGACCAGCTCGTGATCCAGACGAATGAATCAGAAAGCGCGACATCGAAGGTCACGTTCTGTTCATCGACAGTGACCGGAAGAAAGCGCACGGTGCTTGAGCCATACGTCACGAGGCTGTCTTCGGGGTCGTCGAGTGACTGCGGCTGTGAGAACCAGGTAGCTCCTTCGTCAGTCGAGTACGTGTATCCCGCACCGGTCTGAACGCTCTGGTCATCGATCTCCTGTGAGTAGCCCGTCGAACACCAGATCAATCCTTCTTTCAGCGCAATCGCGAAGATTCCCGGTCGGGCGAATTCGCTGACATTGCGAAACGACTCCCATGTGCGACCGCCGTTCAGCGTTCTTGCAAGTCCTTTTCCTGTTCCCGTCCAGAGCGTTTCGGAGGATGTAACAATGTGAGAGATGGAATTGCTCGGCGGGAGCTGGGACAATACTCCTTCAGCCGAAAGCTTCGGAACCGTTGGGAGATTGTCTTGAGCATGGGTGGTCGAGACTCCCACAACAATTGAGCCAGCAAGGAGAAGAAGCTTTCCGGCTAATCGCATGAGATTACTGTATTGTGAGATTGTGAAGTACCGTCGCACTCGTGTCGCCAAAAGAATCTTCCGCCTGGAACAGTAATCGGTATGCTCCCCGAATGGTCGGAGAGTCGATAATGGAAAGGAGGATCGAGAATACCCCATCGCCAGCAACCAGATCGCCGCTTGGCGGTCCGGGATCTGCATTACCGTCGTCCTGGAGTGGGAACCTGAAGTCAGGATTCGTTCCATCCGGACTCAAAAAAAAGACCGATTGAATATCTGCCAGTCCATCGGAATCCTCTGCAGCGATGGACATCACGAACGAGGCGAAACCGCCGACGGGAATAACCACCGTGTCAGGAGCATCGAGGCTTGTCGGATCGAGCGAAGGAATGGAATTGCGTCTGGTAATGAAGAGCGTTTTTTCAAGAACACTGCTCGTAAGTGCCCGTCCATCGGATCCCTTGAACTGAATCCGGTACGGTCCCGCCTCAGGCCGGGTGATCGAGAAATCAATAGTACCTGAGAATACACCATCACCCGCGACCTGGTCGGGACTGACACCATCATCGTGCAGAGATGTTTCATCGATTGGAGCAAGAGGGTCATCCCGCAGGATCTGTGCGATGACTTCAGTCAGGTCTCCATCCGGATCGGACGCCATGACGCTTGCAGTGGTTTGAATCTCATAAATGCCGTTTGTTGCCCCAAGCGTGTCGACGTTCACCGTATCCGGGACGATGACAGGGCTGGCGAGTTGAGGGACTTCTCCCGCTGTATCGATGGTGTCGGTTTCCTCTTCTTCGCACCCGATGAGAGCGAAAAAAAACAGAACGATGCTCAACAACCAGGACAGAGTGAAAAGGGAGCGGTATAATGAGCGACAGTTTCTCATAACAAAAAAGCCGGGGAACATCTGTCCTTAAGCGGAGCAGAATGCCTCGGCAGAATTGATTTGGGGACTATCATATCAACGCGTTTCGCTCAGGTGAAAGATAGCAGAGAATTAATAGCAAACGCGTCGATGCGAAGTCCTTATGTAGTGATGAAATATCCTGGCAAAAGCTAAGGAAAACAGGAAGGAAAAGCAAGCAGGAAAAGAAGAGGAATGAGATATGGGATGTGTTGTCCCACCACTACACGCAAATGTTCTCCCCTCTACGAGCGTCGTAGACCTTTTTCTTAAGGGGAGAACACAAGAGATCGTGTTGGATGAGCCACCACTCCCTGCTCTCTACGAGTCTTCGACTCGAAGTCCACGACCCGACCGGGTTGTAGACCCGTTGGGAGTCGTAGACCCTCCTCGATAAGGAGGGGAGCGTTAGGCAGGAGAAGGTGTGCACGAATGTCGCAAACATCTGTGGTGATGATAGGGCCAGGAGAGAGCACCAACGTCCACCACTACACACAAATTTTCTCCCCTTCTTGTTAAGGGGAGAATACAAGAGGGGTCTACCATGAGTGCAGTGGTGGAATAGGCACAGCAGTGAAACATCATTTCGGTGCCCTGTCCGATTTTGACACTTCGAGATGGCACCGCCCCCTGCCCCCTCCTCGATGAGGAGGGGGGGATTAGTCCTGAAGGAGAAAGGAAAGCCAACACCCACCACTACGCACGATATCGGTCAAACGAAGCGCTTGACCTAATTCTCGTATTCCAGCAAAAACCCGCGGAACTCCCGGCGATGTGTTTCCTCTTCGCCCAGGAGCTCTATTGCAAGATCCTGGGTTACGTAGTCGGTTCCCTCGCAGAGCTTGATGATCTTGTTGTACTGAGCAATAGCGCCGTCTTCGGCATGAATCACACCCTTAATGATCGTAATGACGTCGGTGGATTCTCTTGTCGGTTGCAGAACTGTCTGGTCACGCTGAAGGCTGAGGGATCCGGGAACAACGCCCCCGAGGGTCTTGATGCGGTTTGCAAGCAAGGTGGCATGCATAAGCTCCACCGGGATATCGGCGGCCAGCGACTTTTTGATGACGTCCGACCGTACCCCGTCCAGATTAACAGAAGCGGCAAGATAATTCTGGACGGTTTCCAGTTCCATGCAATATGCTATGGTCAGGTCTTTGATGATCTTCTTGTTCATGTGAGAGTCTCCATTATCATAGGTTAATGCAAGTGGCGGTAAATTTACGATAATGGAGGGAAGGATGCCAGCACGCACAACGTCTGTTCCCTTCTACTCATGGGGAGAATAAAGGGGGGTCTATCATGAGTGTAGTGGTGGAATACCGTACAGCAGCGAAACATCACTCTCTTAAGTTCACGCTACCAATCCGTAATCCCCAATCCGTCATCGATTTTCTGTCCTTTCACAGCCTCGGGTTCCAAGTATGCCTTTCATCCTGCGCATGTTTCGCCCAGGCATACAAGGCATCGTAGACGGTCATTCCAATCGCCAGCATTTCATGGTCGTCGCGGATGTTGTACGAGAGTCCCGCAGAAATTGCCCAGAGTCCTGCCGCTTGTGGGGCCAGATCGAACCGGTTTGTATCGGCGCCGCGAACAACGACAGCCATTTGGAGCAGTGCGGGGTTGGTGAGCTTGTGTTTCTTGATGATATAGTCGAACGTGCAAAGCTCACCTTCGTGCGAGTATTCTGCGCCCGGTATGTCGTAGGGAATAGCTTCGAGTTCCGTGGCTTTGGTAAATACGTCTTCCTTTGGAACGTAGATGAACTCAGCATTCTTGTCCACGAAATTCTTGATGAGCCATGGACAGGCCCGCCTGACCTTCATGATTCATGTTGTCGGGCAGGCGATGCGGTCGATTTTCGGTCGTTCTCGAGTGATCCATTTCATTCTTTGGGCTCCCGGTATGGTTATTGCCAAAGCTGATGAACCCTCAAGGGGCGGGTGGTTTCAGCGGTTTCATGGCTTCCTCCTGGTCCTTTTGAGAAAAGGAATAGGTGGACGGGGTGTTCAGCGTTTCGTCGTGGTCTTGGCTATTTCCCTTCTCACGCCTACCGGTTACGGACAATCTGTGTTTTCCCGTTCAACATCGAACGTTCTTTCGGCACTCCAGGCTTGCCAAGCTCCGCCCACGTAAGCACGGACTTTCCAGCGCCAGCCGTGAGTGTGGATGCTGGTGATATAGGCCTTTCTTGTGTGCATGAAGGTTGTCGCCGACAGATTGTTGAGATCGACGACAGGATTGGTGGCAGTTCGACCGATAACGTAGAGATGGTATTTTGTTGCGCCCAGGAGGGGCGACCATGTAAATGTCCATTTGATCTCCTCCCGTCCGCCCGTACATCCGTTGTCCATCAGAACTCCCGGTGCTGGCCTCACAAGACTTGGCACTCCGGGTGGGCTTACCTCACCAGCCTGTTCGGATGGCTTTGTGTCCTCCTTCTCCGGACAATCTGTGTTTTCCTTTTCAACATCGAACGTTCTTTCGGCACTCCAGGGTTGCCAGGCTCCATCTACGAAGGCACGGACTTTCCATCGCCAGCCGCGAGTGTGGGTACTGGTGATATGGGCTGTTCTCGTGTGGATGTGGGATGGTGCAAGCAGATTATCGAGATCAACGACAGGATTGGTGGCAGTTCGACCGATAACGTAGAGATGGTATTTTGTCGCGCCCGGAAGGGGCGACCATGTAAATGCCCACTTGATCTCATCCCGCCCTCCAGTACATCCGTTGTCCATCAGAACTCCCGGTGCTGGCCTCACAAGAGTTGGGATTTTGGGCGTTGGAAGTACGCTGGGTTGGCTTGAGGGGGTAGGTTGTGTGGATGGCTTTTCGTCTTCTTTCTTCATCTCTGCCAATATAAAAAGCCTCTCGTCAGCCGCCAGAGAAACCGTTTCCTCCCAGGATTTGTACTTTTCTTTTGTCAGGAGGAGCTTGTGGCTGCCTTCTTCAAGGTCGGTAACGGTAAGTTCTCCGTCGGTTGTGGTTCCCTTTAGATTTGCATCAACAAACACCTTCGCTCCCCGTGGTCTTGAATCCACCACGATCGAACCGTAACCCTGCGTCCCACAATTGATGACTTCAAACTGACAGAGCGCCGTAATGAGGCCCGTGATGGCAACAAGCAAACCTGCAATAGCACTCAGGATTCCGGGAATCGTGGTCCAAAAACTCTTATTGTCGTCCATGGATTTGCGATCGTTCGAATAGTACAGTTGGCTATGCTACCTCCCTACTGAACCCGTCGCTCGGAATAAATTGCACATAACGGTTGCGTAACCACGCAACACCAAATAAATGTAGTGTGACGAAATGATTTGGCGTTGCGCGCTACCTTAGTCCCTTAACTGCTCGACTGCTGTCCACTAATGAAGCGCGTCGTGGTTACGCGTGTTATGAGCTCGTGCACGTCTACTGGTGTAGACGGTGATGCTCCACACACCGTTTTCTTATGACCAATAGGTTGAATCTACCTGCTATCTCCCCCGCCCTTTCTTCCGCAACAACTCGACTACACGAATTGCCACTCTCTCCACCAGATCCGAAATCTCAAGCTCTTTTTCGGGTTTCGAGAGTTCAGGTTTAATCCACTCCTTTTCGGGCTTGAATATCTCTTTCTCGGGCTTTAGCCGTTCCTTTTCTGGCTTGACTATTTCCTTCTCAGGCTTGCGCAGCTCCTTCTCTGGTTTGAAAACTTCGGGTTTTGCCCGTTCTGGCTTGATGTACTCTGGGAAAGGTGTGTATTTCAGTTGCTCCAAAACCTGAGCGCTGACGACCGCCAATAGGTCTTTTACCTTCCAGTCAGAGATCTTGGCATTGTAGTCTATTGCCGTCGGTCGATCCTTTCGACCAATCATCGGCTCTTTCTTTGCTTTGGCCATGACGTTACTCCTTTTTTTGATTATGGTTTTGTTGTTTAGGGACTCGATGGATTCGCGACCTATGCGTACACATTAGAGTCCTTGGTTTGATTTCTTGATAGGTGGTCTATTATTGACCTCGTGATCGGCTGACCGGTGCGACTTTCGTAGAAAGTAAACTGAGGAAATGGATTCAATTCCAAGGCAACCAGCCGTCCATTTGAATCCTGCTTGAAGTCGATGCCACTCACCACCAAACCTAATTGCTTGGTAAAGTCGACACACAATTGGATTGTTGACTCAGGCAGACGTGCAGGTTCAGCAATAACTTCTTCGTTTTGAATAAATGCGCTTCGTCGATAGTCTTCATTTTTCGTAACAAGGCGGGTAACGAATACTGAATCGGCGATCACATGAACACGGTAATCAACGCCTGCAATGTATTCTTGAAATAGCGTTGGACTGTTCGGCAGTAATGACATGCGTCGGAAATGTTTAGGCTTCAGAATCTTCGCTAACGTCATCATATTGCTAGCTCCTTTGAAAATCACCGAGCGACTATTGAGTTCATAGAACCGCAGAGCCTCTTCGCGGATATTAGTGACCAGCGACCTGGGTACTTCAAAACCTGCCTGAACCATTAGCCCAAGTTGGTATGGCTTTGAATAGTTCGAGTAAGAGTTGTGCGGGGGGTTGATGATGGGACAAGAAGCGGAAAGAAGCATCTGGTTTAGAGACGATTGCAGTCTTCCCATCTGCATCAAGTGCTCAGGATCGAGTGTTCTGGCTACCGCATGGCGAACGAAAATTCCACCGATCAGTCTCTTTCCCGTGCATCCATTCCCGATTATCCGAAACAGGAATTTCCGTCTGTTTGGCTGCTCAATTCTAACTTCGTAGTTCTCAGGATGGTCCTCATCAATGAAAGCGAATGCAGCCTTGCTTTCACGGAAACCGGCCATGAGTCGGGGATAGACACTGTCTGCTGAGGATCCGAGGACAAGAATCAAAATAGCCTCCGCGCAATTGCTTTGCCAATCTTATTGATAAGCCTGGTGGGTTCGTTCTCAAGAACAGGCGATGGTTCAATGCGACAAAGTTGAGCGGTACCGTTGCTTTCAAAGTCCAATCGACAAAGAGTAATACCATTGTGCTCCAGCCAAGAAGCTATAGCTGGA
>Ga0247727_10005964_pt1 | contig 24219 bp, 18 predicted proteins | sample WisWelCaveWW1625_FD_202498 | JGI IMG/M metagenome (GOLD analysis project Ga0247727, IMG submission 202498) | Biofilm microbial communities from Wishing Well Cave, Virginia, United States - WW16-25 | ecosystem: Environmental > Aquatic > Deep subsurface > Groundwater > Cave microbial mat | place... | reverse complement strand
AAGTCGAAATATTTCCCATTGCGGCGATATAACTTATTCTTTTTTCCAACAATGAGACTTCAGAAAGCAGCGTTTCTTCCATCGCCTGCCTGATTAGAGAGGGTGTTTTTATGAATTGTAAAATTGAGGCTTTAACTAGTTTGGGAAGGGACCGTTTACCGGCTGTTTGACAAAGATTGATTACCGCATCATAATTCTGATCGCGTAAATAAACGATAATACGCTTCATAAAAACCGCGGCATTAATATTTCCTGAACGGGACAATGCAATGAATCGCTCTAGAATAAAAAGGACGGCCAGAATTAGAATGGCCAGCAAGACCCACATATAAAGAAAACCTTCCTGGTCAGGCCGAAAGGATTTGATTAGGTCTGTTAAGGTATTATTCATGCTGATTTACATATTCACTTCTTTAATTAATTTATTGTCCGCATATATTTTGATATTATTATGGCGGATATGAAGGCCGATCCCCTCTTTCAATTGAGTTGCACTAATATGATATTTATGAGTTTTGTATGTATTTTCACTCAAAATATTAATTAATTTCAGAGCATAAGAATCGATTTCATCGATCATACGTTGTGTCTTACTTTGATAATATGAAAAGATAGCAATACTGGGAATCGCGATCATGAGACCCAGTAAGGTTGTAAACATGGCCGCTGAAATACCCTGGGCGAGGAGATTGCTTTTTTCGGCCGGGTCAATGCCCGGTTGACCGACAGCAGAAAAAGCAAGAATTAAACCGTAGATGGTGCCCATTAATCCAATCAGTGTTGCGACGTTTCCGATCATAGCCAAATAAGGGGTCCGCTGTTCAAGCTTGGGAATGATATTTAAGCCCTCTTCATCCACCGCATTTTGTATGGCAGAAATTCCTTTATGGGCGACCAACAGACCGGCTTTTAATATAGAAGCGACTACGATTCTTCCACCTCTTGAACAAACTTTGATTGCTTCTGCATAATTGCCGGCCACTGTAAATTTTAGGACATCATTTGCAAAGAGGCTCGTCCGGACAAACCCGGAATGTATTTGTAAATAAATAAAGCGTTCCAGGATTAAGGCCACAGCGATGATGGAAACCGCCAGCAATGCCCACATGTATAAAAAACCCGGTTCAGAAGGATAAAAAGAATGAAAAAATTTGTAATAGATATTCATGTTCCCCTCACTTGGATAATGGGTCTAGTTGTTTAATGTTTTCAATGCGGAAATAGCTCTTATTACTTTTAAATTCAAAAACCTCCGGATTAATACTGGCAGTAATATCACCTTCTGAGGTAGCAATATTCATCATCATAGGCTTAAATTTGGGTCTCGTATCCGCTGCAATCATGATCACCTGGGGTCGCTTAATTTTCCCCTCTATTTGCTGTTCCTCAAAAATCAATTCACGAATTTTTTTTGATTCGGCAAAGAGCGAAATTGATCCCAACAACAGGTATAAAGATAAAAATTTTTTAAAAGCATTCATGCTTAAAGCCTTATTATATAATCAAATACTGATTTTTTTACAAATAAAAATAAATATTTGAATCTATTCCTATTTTTTTCTTGTTTTATTTTCAAGGATTTCTTTATTCCGTTTAATTTCTTCTTTCAAGCTCAGTTCCTGAGTTTCCAAGACCTTATATTTTAACCTTAATTTCTTCAGATCATCTTGAATGATCAAACTCTCCTTCTCGATCTGCTTCACTTTTTCACCGTTTTTTTTAATCGTTCCCAAAACTTTCCAGCGCGGCCAGTGAGATACATTTTTTTTAGATGGATCCAGCAAACTTTGTGCCAAAACAGAATCATCTATAATATCCATAGGTAAAGAGGCCATTTTTTCAACCGGTATAGTAGACTGTTTGTCGAGATTAATAATAATTTTTGTGAGTAGTCCACCGTTCTGCCGATCCGGATTCCGGACCTTAACTGCGATTAAATTTTTTCCTCCATTTAGATATTCACCGATTTCATAACGGTCTACCTTTTCCCAATTGACCGGGGAAGAACTTTCCCCAGAAGCTAAATAAGTTTTATTAATAAAGAGTTCGTAATAATCATCAGCCAGAATCTCTAAAGATCCCTTTAAGGGTTGCAGAGGAAGAACAATGTACTTTTGAAAAAAAACTAAGGTGTCATTAGAATTTGTCCAAATAATCTGGGCCGGAATCGTTTCTCCCTCCTTGGAAAGCACGTTGATAATCCTCGCCAAATAACGGGACGACAGAGGCCATGGCAACTTGTTCCAGTTGGAATCACTCATCGTCTTGCATAACCATGTAGAATCAGAAACGATAATCGTATCGATGATATTCTCTTTTAATGCATAGGTTTCCGGATCCAATTTTGCTAATCGCTTCATAATTTTATCAGACCATGTATTATTAATATGCTTTTTTATTAGGAAATCTGCTCCGAGCTTATAATATTTCAGCGCTTTATCTTGGGTTTCGAACGACAAATCCTCCAATTGGAATTCAATTTCCTCCCGTTGCTCGGAGTCTAATTTGAGGGGTAAATTCTTTTGCTTCTGAGCCATTTCCTGCGACAAATGATCATATAAATAGCCCATCATATAACAAGTTTTAGAAAGATACTCAATCATTTTAATTTTCCAATGATCCTCGATCTTAAATTCCTCTAAGTTTTTCAGACCTTTTGAAAATTGATCAATTGCGATCGTCAAATTGGGAATGATTGAATCAAAAACCTTTACATAGTATAAATAGTATTGAATCATATTGTTTTGGATTGCCGCGGGTAGAGGAGCTTTCTGAAGCAAAGCACTTGAAATGAGATAACAATTTGCAATCCGAAATAAAATTTCTCCGATCTTGTCCTTGGTTTTCTCAACAACGTCTCTCCCTTCAACCGTGAAGTCGGCTGAATCAACTTGCTGGGTTAGTTTTAAAATGGAATTGAAAGGAAGGACTGCTTTTTCTAATAATTTACTACTCGCTTCAAAGATTTGTTTTTGCAACACCATTTTTTTGATTAGAGGTAAGCCACTTTCTAGTTCTTGTTGTTCCCAGGCATTGGCATATGCTTCGTAACTGAGCGCCATCTGAAAAGTGGCTTCAAAAAGCCGCGGTGTTTTATATTGAATCGTTTTTTCATATCCCCCGGTCACCTTTTTTAATAATTCAGCTTTTAGTTCCTGCGCCGCTTGCATTTTTTTCTTGGGCAGAACGAATTCAATCTTTTTATATTCATTGAAATCGATAGTGGCTAAGTGGAATTGAGCCTCAGCGGCATAATAATCATTGGGACGTTTGTTCGCTGATTTTAGCGCATCATTTTCATGAATGGCAACGGAAAATTCGGCACTGGCTTTTTGAATATCATTTCGATCAAAATAAATTCTACCGCGAAGAAACCGGACTTCAACACCTTCTACCCGACCAGGATAGAGGGTCACTAATTTTTTGAACAGCCCAAGGGCACGGTCCCAAAGTTTATGGTCCATAAAAACTTTACCGGCATAATAAAGCAGTCCGGCAGCATTCTGCTCATGTGAAAAATTTTCCGCATAGCGCTCGTAAGCGGCAGCCATTTTTTCAACGTCCTTATTTTTTTCGTAGCAGATCCCTACATTGAGCATGGCATCTTTTCTTTTGGGAGACCGTTCATAGAGCCGAATGAGTTCTTCATAAGTTTCCGCGGCCAGAGCAAATTGGGAAGCTTTTTCATAAACAAGTGCTGCATTAAAGAGTGCTCCATCCGCATATTTTGACTGTGGAAATTTTTTATGTACCGTTTTATAGGTTTCTGCAGCCTGGAGAAAGAGAGATCCTTCTTCATAGGCCTCGGCTGCGTAAAAAACATATAAATCATCTTTTCCGGAATTGGGGTATTTTTTCAGAATTTTAAGTAATTCGTTGGCCGCTTCTTGAAATCGGCCCAGCTCTCGGAATTGGTTGGCATAGAGATAGGTACTTTCAACAATGCGAGCTTTGACTTTCTTCTTCTCCTCTATATTTTCGAGAACTGAATAGAGATAGAGATAGGCCTTTTCTGCTCTGGGATAATCTTTTTCTCTTAAATAGGATTGCGCAATGTATTCTAAAGATTGAAAGTAAGGAGCACCCTTCATATTTTTATTAATAACCAGTCTGTAGACATTGCGGGCCAGCGGGAATTTTTCATGCTGATAAAAAATTGCTCCGAGCGTCATGGCAATCGGAATAAATTCACGTCCCTGGGGAAAGAGGTGAAGATAATTGCGGCAGGCCAAGATGAGGCGGGTATTGGCCCGATTGCTTTTACGAGGATCTGTTAATTCCGGCACGGCCGATTTTAATTTTTCTATATATTTTTGAGCGGCAGAAACGGCATTGATACCGGATTCTTCTTTATATTTCGTTTGAGGATATTTCCGGCAAATCGTCAGATATGCGATCCGCGCTTGATTATATTTCTGTAGATAATCACCATAAATATGGGCCAAATTCCAGTGAGCTTCATAGCTTCCATCTGAGAGCGGATAGGTTTGAATTAGTTTTTTATAATTTTGAATGATCCGCTCAAAATACTTTTTGTCAATTTTTTGGACGGCCTCTTTGTAAAAAAATTCATTAGATGAAAGGACGCACTTGATAGCTAGCCGGTCGACCTCTTCCAGTTCTTTTTTCCCTTTGTTTTTTTTGCTCCATTCCGTGCCTTTGTGATAGCGATAAAAAAAATCTTCTTTTTCTTCAGCAGCCTTTTGGAAATTTTTGAGTTCCATATAGTTATTAATTAAAACCATCTTGGCAAAGGGAGTAGTCAAATCCAAAGGATAGTGGGTTTCGATCATTTTAAAGATCTGGTTGGCTTCATTAACGTCACCCTGCTCCTGATAAATTTCTCCAAGACGCTTCAAAACCTTAACACTATAGGAACTGTTTCCAATCAATTTTAAAAATTTGTTCGCTGCAACCAGTCCGCCGCTTTCACTAAAACTGATGGCAATGTAATCAACGGCTTCATCCCGGAGAAGAGGATTTTGAGTTTCTTGTCTGGATTTAAGTATTTCACTGAAGTCAAGATTCACTTCTTCAACCAGATATTTGAAAACATTGATCGCATCCATAAAATTATCCTGCATGTAATAACACCATCCTAAGCGATACAAGGCTTCTGTAAAATAGTCATTACGAAAAGAAAGCACTTTTTTAAAGGCTTTAATGGACCAATCGTATCCTTTTCCGTTTTTCAAGTTTGGGTTATCAAAATAGTATGTCCCGATTTGCATGTAAGACTCTGCCTGAAAATCGCTTTCAGGAAAATTGGCGACTAGTTCCTCAAAATAAAGATTGGCTGAATCACGCAGGTCTGCCTGTTGAAAGCATTTGGCAATATAATACACAGCGTCATCGGCGACATCACTCCTGGGAAATTTGTACAAGAGGGTTCGATAGGTTTTAAGTACTGCTGAAAAATCATATTTAGGTTCCGGCGGCGGAACTTTTATTTTTTTTTGTTCGAACAAAACAAGTTCTTTGTCGTATTGATCCATGCCGTGATCGAATTTTTCTTTAGCATCTTCATAATAAATTTCACCTAGCCGGAAATAAATCTTGTCGATTAAAGGATTAGTTGGGAATAGTTTGGGTATTGAGGATAACTGCTCGCGGAGTTCTTTGCGGTCCACGCTGATTTCTTCTTCTAAATCGCCCGCCTCTCTTTCCAGCCGCAGTAACAATAATCGTAAAGAATCCAAAGTGGATTCTTGGTTAGAGTCTTTATTGGTGTCTTTCAGAGAGGGCTTGTTTGGAATAGAATCCAATTGCGCGGTTTGGGCTTTAAGATAAAAATTCTGGCCCGGTCCGCCAATATACATCAAAATAATTATAACAAATTTCATGGATTGGAAAGGCGCCGCTTTATATCGGCAATTTCTTCATAAACTTTTTTTAACTGTTCTTCTTTATCCGATTTTTTTAAGAACGTCAAATCAATCAATTTGAACTTTAGTTCCTCAGAAAGCTGAGATTCTTCCTCACCCTTAAAAACCTGAGTCAGTATAATTTTTTGATTCTCAAGATTGTTATTCAGGCGCATCTGGTGAAGATAGATCAGAGTATTCACGTTTACGATTAAGGTGTCAATCTGAGCAGTAGAAAGTTTCCTTGTTTCTAGGCTATCGCGTTGGCTCAGTAACTTAGTTAGAATTTCATTTTTGTTCTGAATCTGTTTTTTCAATTTTTTTTCATTTTCTTTAAGAATGCTGTAGTATTTGCGTTCGCCTGTATTTACGAATGGAATGCTTTTACGTCTTTTTTGACTTGGATCAATCCGCTCAAGTAACATATTTAAAGAATCTATCATGGCATTGCTTTTATGGAGGTGGGCCACGTAGCGGTTTTTATTTTGTGGGTAGGCATCATTAAAAATAAGCCATTGATCTTGAAAGTATTGAAGTTCTGCAATTTCAGTATAAATTTCTTTAATTAATTTATTGGATCTCAAATAAGCTAGAAAAAAGCGTTCTACGCGCCGGATTTCTTCTTTGCGGTTCAGTTTTCGATAACATTTTTCAAGGAGTAGACATATTTCAAATACGTACCTGCTATCCGGGATTTCTTGAATGATCTGATTCCCCAAGCGGATGCATTTTTCATAATTTTTTTCCTCGTAAGTAATGTTTGCCAGTTTAAAAAGAATTCGATCAAAACGACTTGATAGTGAAGGAACCAATTGGTACTTATTTTTTGCAACGGCATATTTTTTTTGCTGATAGTAGATGTCGCCTTGTAAAATCAAACATTCTGCGTGTAATTCAGACGAATGGGCTGTTTTTTCTTCTACAAATTGAAGGTTAAAGAGGGCTTTCACGGTCTGATCCAGATCAATGTAAATTAATCCCTTAAGGAAGAGCGCCTGTAAATAATAAGGTGACCCCTCTCCAAAAGTTTCGAGGGATTGTAGAGCCGCCTCATAGTTTTTTCGTTTATACTGGAACTTTGCTATAGTATAGGCGGCTTCCTCATAAAAAGTGGCATTTCGGTAAAGCTCTTTTATTTTCAAAAAACAGGAGAGAGCATTTTCATAACGATCCTGATCGTAGTATTGAATCAGCAATCGAAAATAGGCTAAGCCCTTAAAGTGTCCCTGCGGAAAGCGCTGAAGCATTGAAAGATATTTCTTTTCAGCCATTCCCCCAGCATCCATTTTACGATAACATTCCGCGATCATCCACTGAACAAAATCAGCATACGGGTCTGGCAAATGTAGTTCTTCAATGGCTTTGAATCCATGCAAGGCTTGACGGTAGCGACCCATATTAAAATTCTGGATACATTGATTATAGTGTGGAGGAAATTGACTATCTTGAAGAAAGGGATGGCTTGGGGGAACCTCGAAATGATTTGGCAGCCAAAATCCGCCTTGTCCAAAAACTAAATTTATGGAAATTATTATGAATCCGAGAAAGTAGTACAAAGGACTTCCCCTAGTATTTATTGAAAAATAACTCATTTACAGCAGCGGAATCCCGTTGCTTCATTTTTAAATGTAATTGAAGCCGGAAAATATTGATGACATTCAGAATGGTTCCCGGAGTCAAAGCCTCCCCCATATGCGATGTGAAGCCCCCCATCAATATCTGCGACCCACTCCCATACATTACCACTTAAATCAAAGATTCCATATTCGCTTTGGCATTGGAGATATTTTTTAGAATTCTGGACTTTTTCAGCATGGATATTGCAATGATTTTGTTCGAAACGGTTTCCATAAGGAAAAAGATTATTTGTTCGGCCCTGACAGGACAGCAACCACTGAGTTTTTGTACAAAGACTCTTTCCTACACTTTTACATTTCATATTTGCTTCGATCCAGTTGGCTTGGGTCTGGGGTAATTTGTTTTCTATATTCGGCCATTCGAAACGATCCATACAGAAATAAAATTCGTTCGAAACAACTCCGACCATCCCCGGTTCACAGAGCGGACTGATCAGAATCGTTTTAGAGACCGTACCAATATTTCCATGACGGTCTTTGACTTCCAACGTAACCTGCTTTTCTCCCGGGCTAGCAAAACGATACTTGGCTTTGGGTTCATTGGAAAAATTAGTTTTAAAATTACCATCGCTTTCCCAATCCCAACGGAAATAAAGATGAAAGATTGAGTCTTCCAAATCATAACTGGATCGGGCACTAAAATCTATCGGAGTTTCAACATTCACCTGAGCGGGGATCCATTCGAAATCCGCACGGGGCTTAGCATCAATAATATATTTTGATTCAATCACAGAACTTTGATTCCCCCCTTCGTCAACAGCAAAACATTTGAGGATTAGAGTCTTGGCGATAGCGATCGGTTTATCAAAAGTCGCGCTATTTTTATTAGGAATCGTGCCATCGATTGTGTAATAAATCGTTGCGGGAAAAAGTGTTTTTAAGGAGAGGCTTATAATCGTTGGATACAAACCGGGTGGTATGGAGGGTGTTACGGCAGGGCCTGAAATATCTAACGTTTGTACTTCGGTTTGATTTCCTGCAATATCCTGAGCGTAGTATTTAAGAGAAGTATCCTGCTTACGATTAATTCTAATCAGAGCCTTGGAAGAAAAAAATTTGTTGCCTGCCACCCGTACTTTAGAACTTGTTAGAGGATTACTGCCGTCCAATGTATAATAGACTGAAATATTTTCATTCGAGAAAAAGGTTAAATCGACACTTTCCATTGTTCGGCTAGGTTTAAAATCAAACTCCAACTTGGGGACCTGCATATCCAAGTAATAATTTTCCTTAACAATCGTGCTCTTGCTGCCATTTTTACTAACCGCAAAAAATTCAACAATGTTATTTCCCTCTTTTTCAAGAGCGATCGCGCCGTTATATTTCAATGAATTCATAGTTGGAATCGTTCCATCGACTGTATAATAAATTTCCGCTTGTCGGTCGCAGCGTAATTCCACAGAAATCGGGTGACGATAAACTTTGCCGGTCGGTTCTGCCGTTACAAGCGGTGCCACCAGATCCTGAATGTATATGTTTTTCGAGCGATTACCAGCTAAATCCACACCAAAAAAAGCAATAATTTCGTTCTTGGTGGCTTGAATCGGTTCATGGTAGGGAAGTGCCGAACTTTCGATCTGCTTCGGATTTTTGGAATAATAGATCAATGCTTCTTCCTCGGGTTTAAGAATAATGCTGACCGTGTTCTCTAATTTGTCTCCGGTAATTTCAAAATTTATTTTGGGTGGAGTCCGATCAATAAAAAATTCAGACTTGAGTACTTTGCTGGCGAAATTTTCGTCATTAATTGCAATGGCAGTCAAAATCGACTTGCCTTCGGAAGAAATGGTCAGTTTCTCCTTGTACAGCAATGAGTTTAGAGAAGGAAGCTGTCCATTCAACGTATAGAAAATTCGTGCATTTTGGTCGGACTGTAGTATAATATCAAGCGGACGATTATATAATCCAGAGGCATGATTGATTTTTAATTGAGGAAGACGTTGAATTAAATATAATTCTTTCTTTATTTTTTCGCTTGAGTTGCCGGCCAAATCCTTTGAAAAGCACCAAATTAGAACCTTATCACGTCCAGTAAATTGTAGCGGATGCTGATAAACTAACGATTTTTCAGAGGGTTCTTTCCCATCAAGGGAATAATAAATGGTTGCTTTTTCATTAGATTTTAGTATAATGACTGGCTGGTCGTCTCTCACGATCTTATCGATTCTTATCATTGGGGGAATCGTGTCGATCCAATATTGGACCTCTTTGAGAGCGGATTCATTGCCGAATTTATTGCGAGCATAATAGCGAACGACAAAGTGACCATCCGCAAGAAGGAGGGTATCGGATTGCTGATATTTTTTAAATTCAGATTTAGTCAATAGGGGGTCAAATGCGTAGAAGACTTCGTTACTTTTTTCTGTCATGAAATTTAATTTCAAAGGAACTCTATAGTATCCACTTTTAAAATTGATCGAGACCTCCGCTTTCTCTCTGCTAATCTCATAATTTTCACTAAATATTTCGGATTGTTGATTCGTATAATCGACAACGAAGTATGAAAACTTTGAAGTTTTCTCGATTTTAATTGAATAAGGGAGTTCGTGTCGAGGCCGCTGGGCAGTCGGTGGATTTCCATTTATAGAAAAATAAATCCATCCGGGTTTATTAGCCGAAACTTGAACGAGCACACTGCTATTAAAATACCCGCCGCGGGGGGACACTTGAATGGAAAGAGGCTGTGAATTGATTGTATAGCGGATGACTTGGGGAGGACTCTTATTGCCAGCCCTGTCTTCAGCATAATATCGAATCAAATAATTTTGATCTTTATTCAGAAGAAGGGGGCCATCATAGATTGTAAAAACAGCCGCTGAACTGCTGTCATTAAGAATATAATATAGCGTGCTTGGTTCATTGGTCGTTAAATGTATATTAACAATTTCTCCGTAGATTCCTGGTAACGGAAAAACTGCTACGGTCGGAGGATCCCGATCCAATTTCGGTCTCAAAGTATCCGGTGGCAGTGAGAGCTGTGCAGTGATTTGTTCCGGGAGTGACAACCGAGACGTTTTTGAGGAATCATTACTTAATTTTTGCTGGAAAAGGATAGTCTTATTTCCCGCTAGATCCGTTGCCCAGTATTGAATCTGTTGAACTTTATCTGGAAATAGAAACACAGGATTGGAATAGATCTTCATCTCTTTAACCGAACTGTCTCCGGTATGAAGTAAAGCATAGTGAATTGTACCGGGTTCATCGCTCTGAAAGGTTAACTTGATCTCTTTTTTAATGTGCTCGATATTAAGGTTGACTTGCGGCGCGGTTAAATCGACTCTATAATCAGCCTGATAAACGGTACTGCGTTGTCCTGAATCATTCTCGGCAAAAAAACGGAGTTGCGTCTCTCCTTCAAATATTCTGATTAAGGGAGGATTTTCTGGATCGTAACGCAGAAACTGATCGGATTTAAGATGGGCATCGGTTGAATAAAAAATTTTGTAGAGTGGATCGGAATTAAATTTAATCTCTAATTCATGTAAATACGTCCCGGAAGGAAAATTGACCTGCAACCTAATATCACTTCTACCGAAATCGTATTTCTCAGTATAAATTCGGCTTCTCATACCGGACGGGTCAATGGCCAGCACTTTCAAGACGGACGTTCCAAGAATTTTAATGCTCTCCCCTTTTTCCAGTCTTGGACTTTTTGCCGAAGGTTCTTTTTGATTAAGGGTATAATAAATTTGGGCCGGTCGGTTCGTCCGGATACGCACCTCAAACGGTTTTTCAAAGAATCCGCTCCCGGGATCGATTTTCAATAGTAGGAATTTGTCATTGCCCCATGCTACGTTATTTCTTGCAGTTAAATAAACCGTCAAAAAACAAACGCTCAATTTGAATGCAAGTTTTAAATATTGCAAAAACTGAAGAGACTTTATTTCTTTTGAGTCAGCCATTTTTTTATTTCCAGCTGTTTAATCGGGTCTGTTGTCTTTGCATTTAAATAGCTCTTAAAAAAGAACTCTGCTGTTTTATTTTCCTGTTTTAAATCGGCATAGAGTTTTCCAAGCCAGTAGTATGTATCGGAATCTTCTTTGTTAATTCTTAAAACATTACGTAAACAACTTTCTGATTGTGTTGTTTCTTCATCAACATTCCGGCGGAAACGTGCTTCATAGGCACTGTGGAAGAGGGCAATCCCTTGTCCTTTTAAAGCCCGTAAATGGTTGTTATTGCTTTGTAAGACTTGATCGTATTTGATAGCGGCAATTCGATAGCCTTCACTTCTTAAATATAAATCCCCGATTTTTAAAAGGAGATTTACATCGTTTGGATTTAATTTCAAACACTTTTCATATTCCTCAATGGCCTGACTTATTTCTCCTCTTTCTTCATATAAGGCTCCTATCTTTGCGTTGAGCAGTGGGTAACTGGGATTAAGACTAGCGATTACTGAATACTGCTGAAGCGAGGCCTGCCATTGTTTTTTAGTATTCAGGAGTTGAATTAATCGTTCACGGGGAAGAATTAAGTCTGGGGCCCGTTCAACAACACTCTCATAGTAAGGCTGGGCTGCTTCAAATTGTTTCGCTTTCAAATGGGCTTCTGCTAAATTAAAAAGAAGGTCTGTGTTTTCAGGGTCTAGATTGACGGCGCGACTTAAAAAATTGATCGCTTCCGAATATTTCCCATCCTCGATTGCAATAAATCCCAACGTATTGAGTAATGCTGGATGATGAGGGGCTATTTGCAAAGCATTTTTAAGGGTCTGTCGAGAATCTTTGGTGCGACCTTTTTTCCACAAAATAACAGCTTGGTTATTATATAATTCTACCTTTTGCGGAAATTTTTCAAGTAACCGTTTATAAATTTTCATAGACATTTCAAACCAGCCGTTTTTTTGATAAGCTGCAGCTAAAAAATATAGCGCCTCAGGGTTTTCGGGATCAAGTAAGAGTGTTTCCTGAAATTCCTGAATAGCCAGATGATACTTTTCTAAATTATAATAAGCGCGACCTAATTGTACATGGAATTTGGCAGAATAAGGGTTTAAATGCAATGCTTTCATTAAAATGAGAACGGCCTTTTTAGGATCCTGATCAGAAAGATAGGCTTGCGCCAATAGTTCATAAGTGCGCATTGCCAGCGGATTCAATTCTATCGTTTTTAAAAATTGAGCGGTCGCTTGAGAATAGAGTTTTTGTTTTAAAAAGAGTTCTCCGCTAAGTAAATAAAATTCTTCCTTATCAGGATGTTTTGCCATAGCCTGATTTAAATAGTTTTTAGCTTGTCCAAAATCAAGTTGAGCGAGTGCTACTTTAATTCTTATTTTTAGACCTCTTTCTTGACTGGCAAGCTCTTTTTTTTGATTAAAAATTTCTTCAATTCGATCAAATTGACCGGTTTCAAAATATACTTCAGCAAGACCGAGATAGCTTTGGATCATGGAAGATTCTGTCTCGCGGGCCAATTCATAAAGGTAAATCGCCTTTTCTAATGATTTATTTTGAAAGTTATATTGTCCTAAACAGTACATCCAATAAGCTCTTCCTGCCGCAATAAATTGAATGAAGCGGAAGGTATCCTTAAAACCTAAGGTAACCTGAAGGAGTTCTAATGTCCTATTAGTGATTTGATTATGTAAATCAGAGAGATGATCTAACGATCCGCTGACTGAAAATTCAGTTTCGCGACCATTGCTTTGAATATCAATAAGTTTAAACATAAATTCAATACTGTTGTCTTGAAGTCTGTAAGTCCCTTTTAAGAGAGCATCTACTTTCATTGTTAATCCAGTATTAAAGATGAGCATCGCTTCATTAAAAAGAGAGCCTTTCGTATCTTTAAGATTTTGGAGGATAGATGAGAAGTCGAGCCACGAAACAAGGCGGATTTCGTTGAACAATAAAATTTTTTCAGCTACAGCAATTTCCGTAACCGGTCCGACCCAGGGTTCGTGAGGTTTGACATCTAAATCACTTAAGGGCATAATTACTAAATTTATTTTACAAACAGCAGTTTGCAGTAGCGAAATTAGGGGGATTAGTATAAGAATAGTCCTGAATTTAATCATACAGAAATATTGGGCCTATATATATTTAAACAACAACATGTTGTATGTCGATATAAAATAAATATTAAATGTGAAAATTTTCAATTTTTCTTTTTAAATTTAAACCATTAAAAATCAACACGTTATGCTACAAACGGGATTACTTGGAAATATTAAATAACAGCGGATCACTTGAGGCGAATAAATCTCAAATAGCAGAATTAAGGATTGTCATTGCAAATCCTGTCAAGAGTGGGATTGATAGATTATCGTCTAATTTGAGCGGCAATAATTCAATTGTTGTAGCGATCAAGGCACCACAAAGGCCAGTCAAAATAGGTAAAGCGGGAATAAAAAAAACGATTATCGAACTAGAAAAAAAGAAGGCCATTGATCCTTCTAAACTTTTATGATTAATTATACGGCGTTTTCCAAAGCGTTTACCAATCAATGCGGCCATCGTATCACCGATCACAAGAAAACTCATCACTGCACAAAAGACCGATAAACTGAACAGGACGTATCCGCAACAGGCGGATAAAAGCAAATAGGTTGACCCTGTAAATTTTTTTGATTCGTGTGGCCGCAGGAGCATTCCAAATAAATGAGCGAACCAATTCTTTACAAAAATATTATTCAGGCGGAGATAATCGATAATTAATGAAATTGAAAAGGCGCTCAAGAGCAATATAAAGGATAAGGAAGGATATGACCTTAAAGCGTAAGCACCGATAGGAATTGATAAAGAAATCAGATGAATCATTTTTCGTTTTAGTTCAATTAAAATATTTTGATTAAACTGTTTCAAAAGGCGACCTTCCGTTCAATCACTTTTGAAAAATAGGTATAAGATGAATAAGTTGGCTCTAAGATTATTTTTAACGTGCAATTTCCAGTCAGTGTTTTTTTAATAATCCAATCTGTTTCAAAGACTCCGGATGGCTGAAAAAATTTCCCATCCGGGTTATGTCTGGAAAAAAACAGTTTTTCCATAGTACTGTCCCTCTGGACCAATGTAATTCGTAAAAAAGTAGGCTCGGTCAGTCTTAATTTTATTTTTACTTGCTGGGATTTCGTTTCATATTCAAAAGATGATGTATCCGTACCAATCCAATAATACTGGGCTCCCTCCTTTTCGGTAATAAATGTTTGGCCGTACCGCCGCCAGATGCAAATCCCGCGGGGTTCAACAAATTGCCGATCTTTGAGTCCTTGATTGCCAAAACTAGTCAGATAGTTTAGATCACGATCGAATTTATGGATGGTATGATTCTTAATGTCCGTCACATAGACCTGATTAAAATAATCAAGGGCTAAGTACTTAAATTCGTGGGGTGGGTAAGAAATGGGAAATGCAGAACGAAAGGATTGTTGTGTCTCAAGATTAAAGCCAATTAACCGTTGACCGAGGCTGTCAATACAATAAATCATCGGATGTTGTCGATAGCGGCTCCAAATCTCATCGGGATCAGTCACAACAATTCCCGTGGGCTTGTTTAAAAAGAAAGCCCCTAATTTTCCTAATGAAAAAAGAAAAGCGAGGCTGGAATCAAAAACCTGAATGCGATGATTGTCAGTATCTGATACGTATATCCGGTATTTTGAATCTAGTGCAATTCCTGTCGGGTGATTGAATTTCCCTGGCTTCTCTCCTAATGATCCGATCGAATTTCGCCATTCAAGCAACCGGTCATTACTAAAAAAAAGATGAACGATGCGGTGGTTCCCCCAATCGGCTACAAAAACATTTCCATCCTCATCTGCTGTAATACCTTTGGGAAAATGAAACTGGCCTTCACCCGAACCCGGTTTTCCATAAATTCCCAAAAAATACATTGATTTATTATAAATAATGTTATGCTCACCGGAATTAATTCCGTAGACAGTCAATTCATCATCATCATGCTCGGTTTGTGGATCATCCAGTTTTTTTAATTTAACGCAGGCTATGCCTTGAGGGTCATTAAATCTCGTTTTCCAACCTGCAAGCATAAAGAGTTTTGCAGGGGTGGCCCGCTGAATTCCATAGGAATGAGTATAGGCGGGAAAAACCAATGTCGTAGGAATATCGCTATGACCACCCATGCCCAATCCAAAACATAGATAAAACAGAACAATCCCGCACTTATATAATCTACACTGACAAATCATTTAAGTCTCCCCTGTTTTCCTAAAATCAAGTTGTATTTTTTGCAGACAATCTTATTTTCCACTTGTCTAAAACCTTTCAAGATCTAATTTCGTTCCGGGTTTAATGCGATTTTTTTCAAACCATTTGTAACTCATTTCCAAGGCATATTTTATTTTGCCGGATTTTGAGAAATACCTTTTGAGTTTTTCAGGAGGGGTTTGGTAAGGCTCTCTTAGCATAGTTATAATTTCGACGATTACGCCACTCGAATCAAGGTAAGCCAAATCAATATGAAAGTGACAGTGGTACATCCAAAAGGTACGGGGGGCCTCATCTGGAAAAACAAAGAGCATCCCGCTGTTTTCTCTTAGTCCCATTCGATCAGATAGCCCTTGGTTCCGCTCTTCCTCAGTTGCAGCAATCTCAACTGAAATCGTATCTCCTCCAATGACTAGGTTTTCGTACCAAGGATCGGGTGTCTCTTCCGAATAGACAATTCGTGTGAACACCCCCATGACAATCACGATTATATTGGAAAAACAAAAAAAATTAAGAATTATAGTGATTCCTTATTTGTTTGATTGACTAAAACACAGATTACCGGAAAATAAATAAGCCGCCGCTTTACAAATCTTTCAGTTGAAACGCCTGTTTGGTGTTCCCCCAAAGAATTTTTGAGAATTCCGGAATCGATAGATTTAAACGCTGAGCGATAAACTCTGCAGTGAATTTTAAAAAAGCCGGTTCATTCCGCTTGCCACGCTCAGGGACAGGGGCAAGAAAAGGACTATCGGTTTCAATGAGTAAACGATCCAAAGAAATCTGTGGTAGCAAAGCTGATAACGGGCTGTTTTTAAAAGTTACATTTCCGGCAAAAGAAAGATAGTAACCTAACCCCATCATTTCCTGGGCAAAAGCTAAATTTCCGGAAAAACAATGCAGGATCACATGTGATACTTTTATTTCATTTAAAATTTGAATAATATCCTGATGTGCGTCGCGGTTATGAATAACCACCGGTAAATTATATTGTTTTGCCAACAGGAGCTGTTGGCGGAAGATCCCCCGTTGCAGATCTTTTGTATGCTTTTCATAATGGTAGTCTAAACCAATTTCTCCAATCGCCTGAATTTGTATTTCTTGGATTAGTTTTTCTAGAACCAGTAGATGCGAAGGCTGAAAATGGGATACTGAAAACGGGTCAAACCCGGCGCAGAGATAAACAAAATTTGGAAAACTTCTTTTTATTTTCAAGCATTTTTCAATGGAATCAATTCCAGTAGCAATCAAAATAATTCGGGAAATTCCTTCCTGTCGGGCTTTTTCTATTACGGATGTAAGATCTGGATCAAATTGAGAGTGGTCTAAATGGCAGTGCGTGTCGATGAACATGAAGGCAAATTTTGCGGAGATCTCTATCAGGGTAACCCGTGGGCATTTAAATGATCCGGTCTAACCGGAGACGGTTGCTTTTGCAATAAATCTTCAAGATTAAAATCATTGATAAAGATTGAGGGTAACGCGACAATTTGATTATTGACGCGGAGTTGAATGCGTTGACCATGGGCAATGCGGAAGTGGTAATTTTTAATTTCTCTGAAAATCTTTATTTCATTTTCCAATAAAACTTTTTGCCAGTAAAAATTAGCATGTTCGGCCATGATCCAGGTGCTATCCTTGATACAAGCAATTACAATTCCACCCGATTTCGGAATTAAGAGAGGAGCACGGATCGGCATACTTTGTGTTTTCAATGAGTCTTTGGCAAGAGCGACTGTATCTGCTTTCATGAGTGAATCCGTTTCGGAAATTACATTAGAAATCTTCCTAGGTTCTACGAGTCGTCTCAGCGGTGCTTTCCCATGTGATCGAGTCTCTTTAGTCCAGACTATGAAGCCCAATATTAATCCTACCCCGACAATACCAGTTGCCAGTTTCAAAATGATTGACGAAGTTTTCGGAGATTTTGAAGCATTTGAATATCGAGAAACTTTTGGAGAAGATTTTTCTTTAACTTCGTTCTCATACTGCTGGAGAATTTTAGGAGATTCCAAGTTTAAAAAATGAGCGATAGACCGCAGATAGGCCCGGGTATAGGCCTTGGGGGGCAAGAGATCAAAGGTTGCAGATTCTAAAGCCTGAAGAAACTTTGCCGGGATAGAAATTTCCCGTGCCATTGCCTCAATTTCAATCTCTTTTTTAAGCCGGGCATTTTTAAGAATGTTGGCTAAAGAAGGCGCCGTGCCTAATTCATCTTTGATATCGTTGTTCATAACACCGGATCAAATTGTATAAGGAATGAACGGGAAGTCCCATCACATTATAAAAACAACCATTAACCTTTTTAACAAAAATTGCCCCTTGGTCCTGAATTCCATAGGCTCCGGCCTTGTCATCCGCAAAGCCGCTTTGAACATAATCATAAATGAACTGTGCAGATAATTCTCCGAACGTAACATGTGTTTTTTCCGTCGTGGTGGCTATAAATTTTTTTTGTAAGTGGACTAGACATATTCCCGAATAAACCGTATGGGTCTTACCCTGCAGATTTTTTAGTATTCTGATTGCCTGCTTTCGGTTGACCGGTTTACCAAAAATTTTCCGATTTAAAACAACGATCGTATCAACGCCTAAGACTAACTCATGCGGAAACTTCTTCGAGATGGATTCAGCCTTTAATCGGGATAGATTCTTCACCAGATTCGCTGGAGAGGTTCTTTCCTCTATTTCCTCATTGATTAAGGGAGTAATTTGTCGAAAAGAGATACCCAACAGTTTAAGGATTTGTGCCCGTCTTGGCGAATGAGAGGCAAGGACTAATTTGGGGAATCTCATTTTCCAAAATGAATTGAAAATAAATGAAATTGATTTTCGATTTGTCCTGGAAAAAGTCCTCCTTCCTGACCATAATAGGTGTAGTTTAAATTAAAGAGAATCAGTTTAACTGTGAATCCTAAGGTCGGATACCCTTGATGAAGGCCTAAGCGGATGGCCCCTGCAGGAAAAATAGTTTCAATTCCGCTGTTCAATTTTAGCATAAAGGACTTTTCTGAATTAAATAAATCTGCCAAGTCTAACGCAACAATGAAATCCCGGATTGCCGGAAATGAGCGCATGATCGCGGGATGGTAGGCAATGCCTGAATCAAATCTCCAGCGGATAGATTCATCCTTTGAATCACTATCCATCGCGAACATCTTTCCAAAAATATCTTTTAAAACAAGACCGATTCGAACGCTTCCCAAGTGATAAATTAATCCTGCATCAAAAGAGAGACCCATTTGATAAGTATCAACGCTGTCACCGACTCCAGACAATTGATCGAAAACATTGTCGAAGGAAGCCATTTTTACAGCAGTGAGCGGTTTTGGCACAAAGGCTTTCGATCTGAATAGATATTTTGCACTGAGCCCTGTTGAAACGATTTTAAAAAAACGTTTTGCCCCACCTATCACAATCGCTGCTTCATAACCACCTTGATAATAAAGCAAGGGCCAATACCCATCGCCAATATTTCGGAATTTTGTATTTAAATTCCCGAAAGCACCAACACCTAAATTTTTAGTGACCAAGTCTCCATTCAATGTTTCGATCAATTCATTCCATTGCCGGGAAAGGTTAGCTAGGTTTTTGTAATAAGTTCTGTATTTAAAATTTTCCGGGCTCAGGATGAAATGTTGAAAATTACCGCTGACATCTTTGTGCTGTTGACCCAGAAAAAAAAGAAGCGGGAAAAATTGGCGGCTTATTTTAAAGGCGATGGCCGGAACAGAGAAGGTAATTTTTTCTTCCAATAGATTTAATCCCGCAGGATTATAATAAAGTGCTAAGCGGTCATCTACGACCGCCGTGTAGGTGTCTCCCAGCCCCAGGTAACGATCACCCGCGAAAGACGGGGCCTCGACTTTTTCTTCCGTTTTTCCCTTGAGCGGAACAAAATAAAGAAAAAACACAGAAAAAACATAAATTTGATAAGACCTTAAAATACCCTGCTTCATTTTTAAAAAGACTAGTTCGTTTTGTAATTTAGAATAATTAAAGGCTCTTCAGCCTTTGCAATTTTCTTTAAGGATGTTTTTAAGATTTGGATCTGTTTCACAAGCGATTGAATCGTCTTAATGTTCTGCGTCGAATCCGCTTTGTCCTCATTAAAAATAGAATCCAGAATCAAGGAAAAAGGTTCCACAGTCATTAAAATAGTCAGGGCGCTATCGGCGAGATTTTGGAACCGATTCGAATTAAAAGCATAACTTGAATCTTTGGCAACTACAAAACGGATGTCTTTCTGATTTAATACAGAATAGGACTGTGTAACCGTTTTATCGACCGAATCAATTTGTTGATTTCCATCATAATCGGCCAGCTTAAGACTGGCGTAGAGCGCGCCGGCCAAGACAAAATCAAATATAAACTCCTTGTCAGAAACGATTCCATTATGAGGACGTGTTAGTCGGATTAAATATTGGTGTGCGGCCCGATTGCCTTGAAACAGCTCATCTTTTCTGAATGAAGTTATATCAAAAAAAACAAAAGGAATAAATTGGGTATCCGTGATCGAGGTGTCGGTATGCAAAACCGTCAACAACGTATCTTGAACCCCGTTGATCATGTGAACAACATCAGTAATCTTTATTTGATATTGCTGTAAAACTGCCTGGGCAGCCCCCAAATAAGCTTCGCTCAAACTAGAATCCCGCTCAAATGCTTCTTCAAAGGCTGAACGTGCAGCAGAGAACTCTTGGCGATCTAAATACATCTGCCCTAGAACGAGAAAATCATTGGCTGAATTTCCAACATCCTCCGGAACTTGACCAGAGGGATTAAAAAAATTACAGCCGTTGTATACGAAGAGGGTCAGCAGGACTACCGGGTAAATTACGCACGGGCTTCTTCCAAATTTTAGTGGAACGCAAAATTTATATTTCATTTAAAATTTTCACTTTTTAATAACATCTCCAGCGATGGATAGACTGAAATAATTTTGGGTAATCCGATCAGTTCAATCACCCGCTGTATTTCATGATTGTTAACAACTAAACAAATTTTTCCACCGGGAGGCAGCAGTTGGTAGCCTTGCAAGATAGCGTTCATAAAGCTTGAGTCTACGTAGCTGAGTTCGGTTAAATCGATAACGAGCTTATGCCGCCCTTCAGTAATATGCTTTTTTAAATGAGTTTGAAATTCAATAATTTTATTCAGGCTGAGGGAATGTCCGACAACATCTATCTTAGAGTAGTCGCGAAAGTTTGCTTGTGTGATGAACAAAGAAGTTCTCTGCCAAAAAAACGGTTATATTATATGTTTATTTAGGCTGATAACACAATTTTTTTTAGGTTGTTTTGAATTGAAAAGAGCATCGATGAATCTCGCAAGGCCCAAATTTTTTCAGAGCCAAGCGATGCGCTTGAGTCCCATACCCTTTGTGCTTCCCAAAACCATACTGTGGAAAACGTTGATCATATTGGATCATGAGACGATCCCGCGTCACTTTAGCGATGATTGAAGCCGCTGAAATCGTAAAACAAATTTGATCGCCATCCACAATCGGTTTTTGATCGATACCGAGTCCGGGAATTGTATCCAATCCATCAATCAGAACCGCTTGGGGGTATGGATTCAGTTGTTGAACGGCCTTTTGCATGGCAAGCAAGGTGGCTTGACGGATGTTGAGACGATCGATCTCTTGAGAATCCACAATTCCGACTCCCACGGACTGGGCTTTTTCTAAAATAATACCGTATAACTCCTCTCGTTTTTTTGCAGTTAATTGTTTAGAATCCCTTACACCATCGATGAGCGTCTCTGCTGGAAACAAAACCGCTGCAGCAACGACCGGACCGGCCATCGGCCCGCGTCCGGCTTCATCAACACCGGCGACACGCTGTAACCCTCCATTCCAGTAATGACTCTCTATCTCCAGAACAGTTGTAATAATCTGATTGAGCGGCAAACTCAGGGTCCTTTAAAAAAAATTACAGTTGATTGTGATTGAAACCATCCTTAAAAAGGCAACCGATAATCAATATTAAACAAGATAGTCGTACCATTCTCTTCGTAGCCCCGAATGTCACTGAGCACCCAATTGACACCGGAACGGAGTTCTTCTACAGCCGGTGACCAATAATCGTTCCCTTTTTTTAAGCGGCTAAAAATGATGGTTACTTCAGCAACCCCCTTTTTTTGGGGTAAAAAATAGGCTAAACCGGAAGTGATCCATGTCGTAATAGATGAATTATTAACACTTTCATGGAGTTTTGTTGTTTTATCATCTAACACTGGATCTGGGCCTCTGTTTCGGGTATCGGAGTCATTAAAATCAAAAACATACCCCCCCCTTAACGCGAACAGCCCTTCCAGCATCAAGTATTCTCCGCCAAACTTGTAAAATGTATGCCATCCCGGAATAGAAAATTCATTTTCTCCAATTGAAATGGATTGATAATTTGTTTCGATTTCTATGCCGATACTCACTTTTTGGATCACATGAAACATGGTTCCGATTGTTCCATAGGTGTAGGTCTTTTTTTGCTGCAGATCAGGCAAGGATGAGAATGAAACCAGAAGATCTGTTCCGAAAGAAAAAGGGATTAAACGGTCAGGTCCAAAATAGATTAATTGAGATCCTGCCGAAACTCCCCAACGAGAATAGTTTTTTCCCGTATCACTCTCCCCTTGTTTTAAGCTTATCTCCGTTTTACCCATCAGTTTAAAGATATCTGAAAAAAAGTAGATTCCCTGTCCGCCTATATTAAATCTTTTTTCTTCAACCTTTATCTTAGTCGATTCTAATTTAGGGAGGAGAACCTGAAGTGTCGTCCCCCAATTCAATCTTCGGGACGGTGTAAAAAATGCACCCAGGGTTACTCCATAACGTTGATCTTTTATGCGGATCGGACTTTGCGATGAGCGGAATTCATATCGTCCCCATAAGAATTCAGTTCCAAGGGCAATCTTTTTATTTATCTTCAAATTGTAGCTCAATCGCAACCCGGGGAAATATTCTGATGGAAGGCTGTCTGCGGCCATCTGAACACTGGAATCTCGATTCAAGAACCCCTCAATCTTACGGGAATTACTTCCCCAATTCATTTCTCCCTGATTAACTTCGAAGAGAAGTTGGGTCACATGATTCTCGCCGATTTTGAAAGTTAATCCGCCGGGACTCCCCCCTGCCAGCCATTGCAAAGTCGAGTCAAAGAGAGTATCGATTTCCTCAAAACTCGTAGTTGAAAATCCACCCTGAAGCTCTAGACTCGAATAGGGTTCAGCATAAATTAAACTGGCCGGATTACGGGAGTACCGCCAAATATGCTGTGCATTGTCGATCGGCAGACGAATCATCCCGATTCCCAGCGATCGAATTTCTTGATAGCTTTCACTGGCCGCAGGACCCAGTATGGTTCCGCGATCCATCAGAAAGATTAAAATAAAGAATGGTGCAATACACCAACGGTTAATCAACAACCTTTTCACCATCAACTTTCAACTGATTATTTTTAAATACCCGGTAAAAACATGAACGATACCCCGTATGGCAGGCCGCTTCAGTTTGTTCTATTTTAAAGACCAAAGCATCTCCATCGCAATCAATACGGACTTCTTTTACCTCCTGAAAATGTCCGGAGGTCTCTCCTTTAATCCATTCTTTTTGGCGGCTCCGGCTCCAGTAAGTCATCTGACCCGTTTGTAATGTTTTGGACAGGGTCTCGCGGTTCATATAAGCCACCATCAGGATTTCATGATTTTGAAAGTCTTGTGCAATGGCTACAACCAATCCCTGCTCATTAAATTTAACTGTATTGAGTAACTCTTCGTACATTCCGCGCTCTCCCCGTTTGGTTTATCATTTATAATAAGAAAATAAGAATTCTAATTTCCACGAATGTGTCCCCGACCCCTCACAACCCATTTTGTCGTGGTCAAATCTTCGATTCCCATTGGACCCCGAGCATGAATTTTGTCTGTACTGATCCCGATCTCTGCACCCAACCCGTATTCACCCCCATCGCTTAAACGGGTGCTGGCATTGACCATCACGGAGGAACTATCGACTCCCTGAATAAATAAATCGGCATGCGCTTGATTGCGGGTAACGATGGCATCCGTATGTCTGGATCCATAATGATTGATATGATGAATCGCCATTTTTATATCATCCACGACTCGCACGGCGAGAATATAGTCTAGATACTCGGTAAACCAATCCTCTTCAGTCGCGCGCTTTGAATACGGCACAATTCGTTTCGTTGTGTGACAACCGCGAATTTCCACCTTGGCGTTAGCCAATTCAGCACATATTTTTGGTAGAAATCGTTTTGCAATGGATCGGTGAACAAGCAATGTTTCCATGGCATTACAGACACTGACACGCTGGACTTTGGCATTAACGACAATGCGCTGGGCCATAGCCAAATCTGCTGACTGATCTACAAAGACATGACAGACCCCTTTAAAATGCTTAATCACTGGAGTTTTAGAATAGCGATCGACTTCTCGGATCAAGGCTTCGCCACCGCGGGGAATAATCAAATCAATCCATTCTTTCAATTGTAGTATTTCCCGCACTGCACGGTAATCGGTACTGGAAAG
>Ga0247727_10005963_pt1 | contig 24222 bp, 23 predicted proteins | sample WisWelCaveWW1625_FD_202498 | JGI IMG/M metagenome (GOLD analysis project Ga0247727, IMG submission 202498) | Biofilm microbial communities from Wishing Well Cave, Virginia, United States - WW16-25 | ecosystem: Environmental > Aquatic > Deep subsurface > Groundwater > Cave microbial mat | place... | reverse complement strand
GCCGGGTACGCCGTCGACGAGGGCGATGCGCGGATCACGCGCGTCGGCCGGATCCTCCGCAGGGCGTCGATCGACGAGCTGCCGCAGCTGTGGAACGTCCTCCGCGGCGACATGAGCATCATTGGCCCCCGGCCGACGTTGCGTTACCAGGTCGAGCAGTACGACGACCACCAGTGCCGCCGGCTGGACGTCAGGCCGGGCCTCACGGGTTGGGCGCAGGTGCACGGCCGCGCGTCGCTCCCGTGGGCGGAACGCATCGAGCTCGACGTGTGGTACGTCGATCACCGCTCGCCGCGTGTGGACCTCGCGATCCTGCTCCGAACGCCGCTCGCGCTCTTCCGTGGGACCTATCGCGGTGCGTCGGGCGGCTGGCGGTAGACGGTAGGGGTCAGGTCTCGTTTGTTGCACGCACTTCGTGCAACAAACGAGACCTGACCCCGCGCGCTGCAGCTCTCTACGAAATGCCCTTCGCGGCGAGCAGCGACCGGTAGAGGCGGTCGATGTCGTCGACCAAGCGCGAAACTGAGTACCGCTCGAACACGTTCCGACGCCCCGACTCGCCCAAGCGAGACCTCAGCCTTGGGTCGGCAGCGAGCTGCGCCAGCCGCTCCGCCGCGCCGTCGGTATCTCCGGGCTCGACGAGAAAGCCGTCCACGCCGTCCCGCACGACGTCGGGAACGCCACCGACGCGGTTGGCGACGACGGGTGTCCCGGACGCGAGCGACTCGATCGCGCTCACCGGCGTCCCCTCGTTCACCGACGGCAGCACGAACGCGTCGAAGAGGCGGTAGTACCCGGCGACGTCGGACTGGTAGCCGACGAAGTAGGTCGCGCGCGCGATGCCGAGGTCGTGGGCGAGCTGCTCCAGCCGCTCGCGGTCGGGCCCGTCGCCCACCATGCACAGCACTGCATCGACACCACGCTCGCGTGTCGCTCTCACGATCTCGAGGACCGCGCCCGTGTCCTTCACGCCGGTCATCCGCCCGACCCAGCCCACCACGAACGCGTGAGGTGGAATCCCGTACAGCCTGCGATAGTCGAGGTCGGCGGTCGCGTCACCGAGGCGGTCCTCGAGAGGAATGCCAAGGCGAATCACCGCGAACTTGTCTCGCGGCGCGACACCGTGCTCGACGAGCTCGTCGCGGACTTCGGGACTTACGGCGATGAGCACGTCCGAGCTTCGCGCGAGGCTTCGTTCCACCCGACGGAAGAACGCGGTCCTACCGGGCCCGAAGTACCCCTTGAGGACATGGCCGTGGAACGTGTGGACGACGATCGGTGGGCGCGCGTCGCCGGCCAATAGCGCGGCGGCGCGTGCGATCGCTCCCGCCTTCGCCGTATGCGTGTGCAGGATGTGCGGTCGCTCGCGCCGGATGAGTGCCGTCATGTGCCGCACCGAACGCGCGTCGTGCAGCACGGAGACCTCGCGCTGAAGCTCCGGAACGCTCACGACGTCAATTCCCAGCCGGTCGGCAAGGAAGTCCATCGAATCCTCCCCACGGGCGAGGCTGCCTGCGACGAGCGTCGTGTGGTACCCGCGCGTCTCGAGCCCGGCCGCGAGATTGGCGACGTGGATCGCCGGCCCGCCCATGTTCAGCCGGGCGATGACGCGCAGTACTCGGATCGGGCCATTGGTCGCAGCGGGCATGGCGTCTCACGTTAGCGGGGTCGCGGCGCAGTCCTCCGAGTACTCTCCACGCTCGTGGTGGTCTTGTTTACGTGCGCGGGCCAGCGCGTCGACATTCTCAAGGCCTTCCGGGCAGCCGGAGCCGTGGCACTCGGCGTCGATGCGGATCCGCTGGCGCCGGCCCTGTACCACGCCGATCGCCAGGGGATCGTCCCGCGGATCGCGGATCCGGGCTACGTGCCGGCGCTCGCAGCACTCGTCCGGGAGCATGACGTTCGGCTGATCGTTCCGCTGAACGATCTCGACCATCCCGTTCTCTCCCGTGCGCGGGACAAGTTCGCGCCCGCGCTGCTGCTGCTCCCCGATGCAGAAGTGTGCGCTCGCATGTCCGACAAGCTCGAGGCGCACCGGTTCTTCGTCGAGCACGGGATCCCGTCACCTCGGAGCTGGCTTCCCGATGCGGGTCCGCCCGACGCGCGCTACCCGCTGCTCGTCAAAGCTCGAGAGGGATTCGGCTCGCGTCACATCTACCGGGCGGACGATCCCGAGCAGCTCGACTTCTTCCTCCGCTACACGACCGCGCGCTCGTTCGTGCAGGAGCGCTGCCTGGGTGAGGAGTTCTCAATCGACGTGTTCAGCGACATGGATGGGCGCTGTCTCAATGCGATTCCGCGAACCATGCTGCTCTCCAAGGGTGGGGAGTCCATCAAGGGAGCGTCCATCCAGGATCGGGAGCTGATCGAGCACGGAGCTCGGGTCGCCGAGACCGTCGGTATCAAGGGCCCCGCAAACATCCAGTGCTTTCGCGAGCCCGACGGGAGCCTTCCCATTACAGACGTCAACACCAGGTTCGGCGGCGGATTCCCGCTCCCGCTCGCCGCGGGGAGCCGCTACCCGGAGCTCGCACTCGCGCTCGCCCGAGGCGAGCGTCCCGAACCGCGACTCGGCGAGTTCGAGGAGGGCGTCTTCATGACACGTTTCTTCTCGGAGGTATGCCTGGAACGCGACGGCGACGGCTCGCTCCGGCCGCTCGTTCCCCTCGGCTGAGCTGTATGCAAGCCCGGAAATCCGCTAGCACGGACTTTCCGGGCGGGCGGAAGTCCCTGAAGGCGACCGCTTTGCGGTCGCTGCGCGATTGTCTTCCCTCTGGGCTGAGTTGTGTGCAAGCCCGGAAATCCGCTAGCGCGGACTTTCCAGGCCCACGGAAGCCCCTGAAGGCGACCGCTTCGCGGTCGCTGCGCGAGTGTGATCCCGCTGGCCTGAGTTGAGTGCAAGCCCGGAAATCCGCTAGCACGGACTCTTCGGGCGCACGAAGCCCCTGAAGGCGACCGCTTCGCGGTCGCTGCGCGAGTGTGATCCCGCTGGGCTGAGTTGTGTGCAAGCCCGGAAATCCGCTAGCACGGACTTTCCGGGCGCACGAAGCCCCTGAAGGCGACCGCTTCGCGGTCGCTGCGCGAGTGTCATCCCGCTGGCCTCTAGCATTCCCGAGCTATGCGCTACGTCGTCACCGGTGCCGCCGGGTTCATCGGCTCGCAGCTACTGCGCACGCTCCTCGACCGAGGGCACGACGCCACGGGCTGGGATGCGTTCACCGACTACTACGATCCGGCGCTGAAGCGGGAGAACGCGCGCGGCCTTCCCGTGGACAGGGTCGATCTGGAAGCCGATTCACTGGAGCTCAAAGGAGTAGACGGCGTCTTCCACCTCGCGGGCCAGCCGGGCGTCAAGAGCTTCGGGAGCGTGTTCCCCCTGTACGTCCGCCGGAACATTCTCGCGAGCCAGCGCCTGTTCGAGGCTGCGGTGGACGCCGGTGCCAAAACGGTCTTCGCGTCTTCGTCCTCGATCTATGGCGACGCCGCCTCGTACCCGACGCCGGAGGACACGGTCCCGCGGCCGCTCTCCCCCTACGGGATCACGAAGCTCGCGTCCGAGCACCTCGCACAGGCGTATCGGCAGGAGTTCGGGCTGGACGTCGTCACGCTTCGCTACTTCACGATCTATGGCCCTCGACAGCGTCCGGACATGGCGTTCGCGCGCGTGATCGCGGCACTGGCCGAGAATCGCCCCTTCGAGCTCCTTGGCGACGGCACGCAGTCCCGCAGCTTCACCTACGTCGACGACACCGTCGAGGCCACGATCGGGGCGATGGAGCGCGGGAGCACGGGCTCGACGTTCAACGTCGGTGGAGGCTCGGAGGTGTCCATGCTCCAGGCCATCGAGGCACTCGGCAGGATCGCGGGCCGCAGGCTCGAGATCGTCCGGTCGCCTCGGCGCGAGGGGGATCAAACTCGAACCGCCGCTGACACGACGAGAATTCGTGGCGAGCTCGGCTGGGAAGCGCGAACGTCGTTCGAGGAGGGGCTCACTGCTCAGTGGCGCTGGGCCGCTGATAGGGTCGCGGCCGCATGACGGACGTCCGACCGACTTCGGAGCTGGAGGACGAGCAAGAAGTCGATCTCTCGTCCGCCTGGCAGCGCCTGAAGGTGCGCTGGTGGCTCCCGATCGGAGGCCTGCTCGTGGGCGCCGTCCTCGGGATAGCGCTCGCTGTGTCGGGCGGCTCGGTGTGGCGCGCGCAGACGATCGTCTACCTCGGCCAGCCCTTCGCCCCGCTCGGCGGCGGACAGATCCAGAGCCTCGCGACCAACCCCCGTACCGTCGGAGAGATCATCCGCTCCGAGGCGGCGATCAAGAGGGCATCCGCGGTGAGCGGCATTCCGGAGTCGCAGCTCCGTTCCTCGATCTCGACGCGAGAGCTCCTCGCCGCCGGACAGTTGCGGGGTATCAACCCGCTCATGGAGATCGCCGTCAAGGGTTCCGAGAAACGAAAGGTCGAGCTCGCCGCCGACGCGCTCGCACGACGCGTGACCGAGCGCGTCTCCGTGTACGTCTCCGAGAAGGTCGCGCTCCTCGAAGACCAGGTCGCGTCGATCCAGGCGCAGCTCGACGAGGTCAACGCCCGGATCACGTCAGCTCAGGATCAGCAAGCCGCGATCCTCGCGGACCGCTCGATTCCGTTGGATCAACGGCTGCTCGTCACAGCCAACTTGAACTCCGTCATCACGACTGCCGACGCCAGGCGCGCCGCACTGCAGGACGACCGGTTCGAGGCGAAACAGTTGCTAAACCTCGCCGAGAGCGTCGAGTCGAGCCGCGTGGTCGAGCCGGCGGCGGCGAGCAAGACGACCGCACGCTCGAGTCGGACGTCACTTCTCATCGGCGCGCTGATCGGACTTCTGATCGGCGCGATCGCAGCGCTCGCCGCCGACCCCATTGCCGCGCGCCGGCAGCGGGCGGCCTCGACCTCGGCCTGATGCTCGAAGGGAAGCGGGTCGCCGTCGTCGTCCCCGCGTTCGACGAACAACGGCTCGTCGGCGACACGATCCGCGGGATCCCGGACTTCGTCGACCGGATCTATGTCATCGACGACGCGTCTCGGGACGACACGACTCCGGAGGCCGAGGCGGTCGGAGATCCGCGCGTGCAGCTCATTCGTCACGAGAGGAACGCGGGCGTTGGCGCGGCGATCGCGACGGGTTATCGACGCGCGCTCGAGGAAGAAGTGGACGTGACGTGCGTTATGGCGGCGGACAACCAGATGGATCCCGCGGAGCTCTACAGCCTCGTCGAGCCGGTGGCACGCGGTGAGGTCGAATACGCGAAGGCGAATCGGCTCGTCTCGGGCGAGGCGTGGAACGTGATTCCGCGAACGCGCTACCTCGGCAACGCCGTGCTTTCGCTCCTCACCAAGATCGCGTCCGGCTACTGGCACGTCGCCGACTCGCAGGCCGGGTACACGGCGCTGTCGCTCGATGCACTACGACGCCTTGACCTCGACCGCCTGTACCCGCGCTATGGCTTCCCGAACGACGTGCTCGTCCACCTGAACGTGCAGAACGCGCGCGTGCGGGACGTTCCGTCGCGGCCCATCTACGACGTCGGCGAACAGTCGGGGATCAAGCTCCGCTCGGTCGTCCCGCGGATCTCCTGGCTCCTCTTCAAGGCGTTCTGGTGGCGCATGGGACAGAAGTACGTGATCCGCGACTTCCACCCGCTGGTGTTCTTCTACGTCTTCGGGGTGGTGATGACGCTCGCAGGGCTCGCCCTGGGTGTCGTCGAGGCCGTGCTCCGCATCCTCGGGAACCAGATCACGACGCCGACGATCGTCCTCGTTGCGGTCTTGCTGATCGCGGGCCTGCAGATGACGCTCTTCGCCATGTGGTTCGACATGGAGGCGAACAAGGACCTGCGCTGAGGCGGGGCTCCCCAGCGGACCTGCAACAGGGGGGTCAGGTCCCTTTCGCTGCATCGCCTGGATCGAGGCGAGCGGCTGAGACGCGTCCATAGTGGACACGATGACATCCAAACGGCAGGATGTCATCATGACCGAAGTGGTGAGCGTGGCCGACGCGAAGCGGAGGTTTTCGGAGCTGATCGAGCGGGTTAGCCGCGGCGAGCGGTTTCTCGTGACACGGCGCGGAAAGCCGGTTCTCGCACTCGTGTCGCCGGATGATGCGCCCGCGGAAGTCGATCCGCCGAAGAAGCGTGGTTTCATGGCTCTGTGGGGGATCCTGGAAGGCGTCGAGGGCGCCGACGAGTGGTACGAGGAGATGCAGCGCGTCGTCGCGGATCGCAAGAACTATCCGCCGCGTGAGATGCCCTACTTCGACGACGTGTGATCTGCCTCGACACGGATGTCGCCAGCGCCATCATGCGCCCGGGCGGCGGTCCATCCAGGCTCGGTCGCATGCTGGGCACTTTGGAGGCAGCGACGCAGTACACGACGTCGATCACCATCGGTGAGCTGCTCTACGGCGCTCGGAAACGGGGGAGCCAACGGCTCGAGCGTGACATCGAGAGATTCGTCGGCGGCGAGGTCGAGATCGCCGCGTTCGACGAGCCCGCGGCCCATGCACATGCGAAGATCCGCGTCGAGCTGGAGGCCGCCGGGCAACGTCTCGAGGACGCCGATCTGCGCATCGCGGCGATCTGCCTGGCACGTGACTTCATGCTGATCACGGGCAACGTGCGGCACTTCGAACGGGTGCCTGGCCTTCGGGTCGAGAACTGGCTCACGTAACCGGCCGCCGACGTCGATACCATCGCCACGATGCCGACCTCGGTCGTCACCGGCGGCGCCGGCTTCCTCGGTTCCCACCTCTGCGAGGAGCTGCTCGAGCGCGGCCACAGGGTCTTTTGCGTCGACAACCTCGTCGTTTCGACGCTCGAGAACATCGATCACCTCCGGGGCGAGGCGTTCACGTTCGTGAACCACGACGTGATCGAGCCGATCATCGTCGACGAGCCCGTCGACTTCGTGTACCACCTCGCGGCCCTTGCGAGTCCGATCGACTACCTGCGGATGCCGCTGCACTCGCTCAAGACGGGCTCCTACGGAACTCATCACTCGCTCGGGCTCGCGAAGCTCAAGCGCGCCCGGTTCTTCCTCGCCTCGACGAGCGAGGTCTACGGCGACCCCCAGGTGCACCCGCAACCCGAGACGTACTGGGGACATGTCAACCCGATCGGGCCGCGCGGCGTGTACGACGAGGCGAAGCGCTACGCCGAGGCAATCACGATGGCCTATCACCGCCAGCAAGGGGTGGACACCGCGATCGTGCGCATCTTCAACACGTACGGGCCACGCATGCGGGGGAACGACGGGCGCGCGATTCCGACGTTTCTGCGGCAAGCACTCGACGGGAAGCCGGTCACGGTCTTCGGCGCCGGATCGCAAACACGGAGCTTCTGCTACGTGGGCGACCTGATTCGCGGGATCATCCTGCTCGCCGAGTCGACAGAGCACTTTCCGGTGAATCTCGGCAATCCCGACGAGAAGACCTTGCTCGAGCTCGCCGAGACGATCGTTCGGCTCACCGGTTCGTCGAGCGAGATCGTGTTCGAAGCGCTTCCGGTCGACGATCCCCAGGTTCGGCAGCCGGACATCACCCGTGCGGAACAGATTCTCGGGTGGAGCCCGGAGATCGCGCTCGAGGACGGCTTACGGCGGACGCTCGCATCGCTCGGGCACGAGGCCGCCGTCGGCTCCGCGTGACCGACGACCTCGCCGATCGCTACGAGCAGCATCACAGGGAGCGGCGCGCCGCAGGCGAGTTCGTCTTCGTCCCCGAGCGGATTCCGCTCTTCCAGGCTGCGATCGGGCGCGGGAAGCGCGTTCTCGATCTCGGCTGTCGCTCGGGGACTCTCACGCGTCACTTCCTCGAGGGGAACGAGGTCGTCGGCCTCGACGTCGACCGCGCTGCGCTCGCCAAGGCCGAGACACTCGGGATCCAGCCTGTGCAGGCGAACGTCGAGGAGCCGCTCCCGTTCGAGGATGCGAGCTTCGATGCTGTCGTCGCGGGCGAGCTCTTCGAGCATCTGCAGTTTCCCGACGCTCTCGTCGCGGAGATCGCCCGCGTGCTCAGGCCCGGCGGTGTCCTCGTGGGATCGGTTCCGAACGCCTACCGAGTACAGGGCCGGCTTCGCTTCCTGCTCGGGCGTGCGCCCGAGGACGATCCGACGCATCTCCGCATGTTCTCGCCGGCCGCCGTGCGTGTCCTTCTTGCCGACTTTGAGGGGGTTGAGCTGAGCTACGTCGGAGGTCGCTACGCGCGGTTGAACGCACGGCTGTTCGCGCGCGACCTCGTGTTCGGCGGTCGGCGCTAACTCCCGAAGCCGGCGCGCCGCGCGATGTCGGCCTCGTCGACCATGTGCCCGTCGCGCTCGACATACCCCCCCTTGCCGCCGACGACGAGCAGTACGAGATCGTCGGTCTCGCTCGCATTCGACACACGCCGCGGAGTCGTCGACTCGACGTGGAAGAGGCCGCCCGGGCCGAGGATGCGCTCCTCTCCGTCGACCTCCACTCGCGCCGAGCCGGAGTGGACGAAGTAGAGCTCGTCCTGGGTGTCGTGGTAATGGTGGAAGCCGCGATATCCGGCCGGCATCACGACGGCGTTCACGCCGAAAGCCGTCACTCCGAGCTCGCGCCTCACCTTGCGGAATCCGTACCCCTCACCGAGCTCGTCGATCGAGCCGAAGCTGTGAGCCATTTGTCGTCTACTCCTTCCCGCTGAGCAGGTGATCGGCTGTTCGCCGCAGGCCCTCCTCGAAGGCAACCTGCGGCTCGTAACCGAGAACTCGACGCGCCTCACCGAGGTCTGCCCACGATGCACGTACGTCGGCCTCGCGCGTCGGCTCGAACATCGTCTCCACCGGCCGGCCGAGCAGCGTGCCTATCGCATCAGCGAGGGCGTTGACGGTGATCGATCCTCCCGTTGCGACGTTGAGGATCTCCCCGTGCGCACCGGCCGCGTCGGCGGCGAGGAGGTTCGCACCCACGACGTTGTCGACGTACGTGAAGTCGCGCGACTGCTCGCCGTCGCCGTAGATCGTCACCGCCTCCCCTGCCGCGATTGCGCGAATGAACCGTGGCACGACAGCCGCGTACTGCGAGGCCGGATCCTGCCGCGGCCCGAAGACGTTGAAGTACCGCAGCGAGACGATCTCCATCGCATACACCCGACTGAAGCTTGTGCAGAAGCGTTCCGCAGCGAGCTTCGCGACGGCGTACGGCGAGATCGGATCCGGGGCCTGCGACTCCACCTTCGGCAGCTCACCCGCGTTGCCGTACACGGAGGACGACGACGCATTGACGATCCGGCGCACGCCTTCGTCGCGCGCGGCCAGCAGCACGTTCAGCGTCCCCTCGACGTTGACGGCGGTGGTTGTCAGCGGATCCTGGACCGAGCGAGGCACCGATGGGAGCGCGCCTTCGTGGAACACCACTTCGGTGCCGCGCACGGCCGCGTGAACACGCTCGTATGAGCGAAGGTCACCCTCGACGAGATCGACCTCGCGCTCGAGCCCGGTGAGGTTCGTCCGGCTTCCGGTCGAGAAGTTGTCGAGCACGCGTACGTCGTCCCCGCGCGCGAGGAGCGCGCGCACGATGTTCGAGCCGATGAACCCCGCTCCACCTGTTACCAGCACCTTCATCGCGCCACCTCGGCGACCACGTGAAAGTTCGCGAAGAGCGTCCCGGGACCCGGCTCACGGAGCTGTACCGAGCGGCCGTCTATGGCGCTGGCGACGGTGTTGAGAGCGCCGATCAGGGGTCGGGCGGCGACGCCGAGCCCGGCGCGGCGAAACATGAGGTCGAGGTACATCGAAACCAGCATGCCGAGACAGGCCGTCGTGCCGGAGGCGGGCGTCACCTTAACCGACGCCCAGTCCCCGTTGTCCCCGAAGAGCTTCTCGAGCCCGGCGTGCGTCCAGCGCCAGTAGTCGGTGGGAGAGGGGTGGTAGGCCATGACACCGTGCGTCGACGCCAGCACGCGGCCGCCCGGAGCCGTTACGCGGCGGAGCTCCGACACGGCTGTCGCGGGATCGTCGCAGTGCTCGAGCACCTGGTTGCAGAGCACGATGTCGAAAGCGCCGTCGTCGACGGGAAGCGCCTCTACGGATCCCTTGAGCTCGGCGCGCGGGTTGTCGACCGGATCGACTCCGACGTATGACACCGCATGTGGCGAGAACAGTGGCTCGTACGGCTTCGCGCCACAGCCGACATCGAGCACCCGGTAGCGGCCGAGCGCTCCGTGCGCGCCCCTTGCCTGCTCGCCGAGCCAGCGGACGAGGGGGGCCCGTACGGCATAGGTCGGCATCGATCTCGGCGGGTCGAGCCGGGGGTCAGACACTGGTCTCCTCCTCGACGACTGCCGCTCCCGCTGCCGCGAGGCCGAGCAGGAGTGATGTGGCAGCCTGGAGCGGGATACCCGCGACGATCCCGAGCGAGGCCCACTCTCCCGCCAGCGTCAGAAGTGCGCACAGCGCAGTCAGCCCGGCACCCGCAGCCCACGGGTTCGTGGCGTAGGACGCCGTGCGCCAGGCGAGGACGAGGCCGGCCGCGCCGACCGCCAGCAGCAGCAGAAGTCCGATCGCGCCGGCGTCGGCAAGCATCTGGATGTAGAGGTTCTGGACACCCCACTCGCGACCTTCCGCCGGGAACGCGAGGTCGACGACGTCCGGGAAGCGCTCGCGCGCGTCGGGAACGTACGGCTCGAAGACCTCGGGCCGCGAAGAACGCTGCCAGCCGACGCCGGCGATCGGGCTGTCCTGCCAGATGCGCAGCCCGATGTAGGCGAGCACGGTCCGCTGCGAGTACGTCTCGACACCGACCGGAGGCTCGTCACCCCGGACGCCGACGAAGCGCAAGAAGTCTTCGAGCGCATCCCCGCGTACTGCAGTCACTCCGCCGGCGACGACCGTCACGACTGCGACAAGGGCGAGGACGCGCCGGCCGGACGGCGCGAAGCGCCCGCGCGAAGCAAGCCAAAGAGCCGCGGTGCCGAGTGCGAGCCCGCCGGCAGCTGCGACCGAGCCCGCAACCATCAGGCCCAGCATTCCGGCGGCGATCGCGACCGGGAAGAGCGCGCCCGCGGGGATTCGCTTTCTCCCTACGACGATGCCGGCGGCCGCTAGCGCGACGCCGATGGCGGCCAGCGCCGCGAGGTCGTGATGGCCGAGGAACGAGGGCTGGCGCCAGCCGGGGTTCCAGGCGCCGAAGATGTCGAGCCCGAAGAACTGCAGAAGCGCCACGCTCACCGCGACGGCGGCCCAAAGAACGAGGCCTCCGAGCACGATCGTCAGATCCTCCACGCGGCGCACGAGAAGCGGCACCGCAACTGCGAGCAGCGCGTACTCCCCGAGCTTGAGGAAGCTCACGAGATGGTCGTCGAAGAGCGGGTCTTCGAGCGACACCGGCCTGAGGGTCGCGAAGGCAAGCCATGCGAGCAGGGCGATGCCAGGAATCCAGAGAAGCCGAGCCGGTTGTAGGCGGGAGAGACCGAAGCGCGCAGCAACGACGACGGCGGCGATCGCGACGACGAGTACCGCAGCGTCCGACAGCCGCACGTCGATCGAAGTGGAGCCGATGCCGACGCTGAGCTCGGGCTGGTAGCGCTCGTGGAAGAACAGGAGCGGAAACGAGGCCGTGAGGACGAGCGCCCCGAGGGCGTCGCGGTCGACGAGGTGGCGAAGGCGGGACGGCAAGTGCGAACTCTCGAGCGACGGGGTCGCCACCGCGCCACTATAGGCGCGGCTACCAGCCGTGTCCCGTGGGGCTAGGTCCTGGGCCTGACCCCTAACCGCATGCCAGACCCCGAAATGCATGTCCTGGGGTCAGACCCCGGGCCGTGGCCGCTTGAGCCGTGTCTCGAGACCGGATCCCTCACCCACTGTGGTCTGACCCGCAGGTCGTGCACCCTCGGGGCGATGTCCTGGCGTCTGACCTCCCCGCGAAGTGGGGTCTACCCCAAGTCCTAGACTGACTCTCCGATGGCTGCTCGCCTGCTTCGGCGCCGGTCGGCGACGGCCGCATGGATCTACGCCGCGGTTGCGTGCGGCATTCTCGGGAGGGTCGTCGCCGCACGGGTTCTTGGGCTGGAGGAGTTCGGCGTCTTCTTCCTTGCGCTCGCTGCCGTCGGCTTCTTTCAGGTCCTCCTCGACCTCACGGCCGAGGAGTCGCTCACGAAGTACGGCTTCCGTTATGTCGCCTCGAAGGACTGGGGGCGGCTGCGTCGGCTCTTCCGGCAGATGCTCCTGCTCAAGATCCTCGGCGGCGCGCTCGCGACCGTCATCCTCGTGACTCTCGCACCGTTCGCAGACGAAATCTTCGGCGCAGACGGTATTGAGCAGGCGCTGCTCGCAGCTGCTCTCCTCCCTCTCGTCCAGTCGACCGAGAATGTGGGCGCGACCGCGCTCCTCCTCCACAGCCGCTACGACCTGCGGGGTGTCTACCAGGCCGGCTCGGCGGGTCTCCGGCTGCTGGCAATCGTGGTCGCAGCACCGCTCGGAGTCACCGAGACACTCGTCGCCATCGTTCTCGCGCAGACGATCGCCACCGTCGTCATCTCGGTCGTGGGGGTCGTGGCGCTCAGGCGCTTCCCGTCTGCGCCGGCCAGAGAGCTGGGCGAGGACGTTCCGGGAATCCGCTCTTTCGTCGTGCAGTCGAGTGTCGCGACGGGCGTGGTCTCGGCTCGCACGACTCTCGTGCCACTCGTGCTCGGAATCGTCGCCGGGCCGACCCAGGTCGGTCTCTTCGGGATCGCGCAGACTCCGCAGACCGGGCTCGCCGCAGCGAGCTCACCCGCCCGGCTCATGATGCTCACGGAACAGACTCGCGACTGGGAGAAGGGCGAGCGGACACGCGTGCTCGCCGGTGTGTGGAGCTACTCGAAGTGGGCGGGCGCCGTGATGGTTGTTGCCGTTCCGGTGTTCTTCGTCGCGCTGCCGTGGCTCATCGACGCCGTGTTCCGATCGGAGTACGGCGGAGCTGTCGACGCCGCCCGCATCGTCCTCTTGGCGGCGGCAGTCCACTTCACGATCGGGTGGACGAAGTCGCTTCCTGTCACGATTGGCCGCCCGCGCTTGCGGATCGTCACGCACGGGCTCGAGACGCTCGTCGCGATTCCGCTCGTCGTGGTTCTCGGCGCCGAGTGGGGGGCTACCGGCGCAGCGGTTGCCGTTCTCGCGTCGACGATTGCGTTCGCTGCCGCTTGGCTCGTCGTCATCGCCCGCTTGCGTACCGAGGTCGCTGCGGCGGAACGCTCGAACGGAGCAGCTGCCCGGTCGTGAAGGTCGTCGTCGTCTCGGGCATCTGGCCACCGGACCCCGGCGGCCCCGCAAGTCATGCGCCTGCGCTCGCGGAGTTCCTTCACCAACGCGGCCACAGTGTCGAGGTGGTGACGACTGCCGACGCCATGCCGGCTGCCCGTCCGTATCCGGTCCGCTGGGTCTCCCGGCGCGCGGCGCTCCGGCACGTGCGCTGCGCGCTTCTCGTTCGCCAGTGCGCTCTTGGAGCCGACGTCGTGTACGCGACGAGCATGATCCGGCGTGCCGCGATCGGGTCTCGACTGGCGCGGCGACCGCTCGTCGTGAAGCTCGTCTCCGACGAGGTCTTCGAGCGTGCGACGCGGAGTGGGCGGTACGCGGGCACGCTCGACGAGTTTCAGCGCGTCGGCGGCGCGAGGATGCGGTTCCTGCGGCGAACGCGTACTGCGGGGCTGCGTCGTGCGTCTCATGTGTTCTGTCCGAGTGCGTACCTCCGAGACGTCGCTCTCGGGTGGGGCCTCGGCCCGGAGCACGTCTCGGTGCTTCCGAACCCGGCTCCGCCGGTACCGGCGATGCCTACACGCGATGAGCTTCGGAGAGAGCTCCGGCTCGAGGGTCACGTGCTCGCGTTTGCAGGACGACTCGGGCCTCAGAAGGCGCTCGGAGTCGCGCTCGAGGCGGTCGCGGCGGTGCCGGAGGTCACGCTGGTGGTCGCGGGAGACGGCCCCGATCGGGACGCGCTGGAAACCCGCGCATCCGAGCTGGGGCTCGCGGATCGGGCACGCTTCCTGGGGACCCAGTCGCGAGAGCAGGTTCTGCGCCTGTTCCGAGCCTCCGATGCCTCGGTCCTCTCGTCGGCCTGGGAGAACTTCCCGCACACCGTTGTCGAGGCGCTCGCGGTCGGGTGCCCGGTAATCGCGACGTCGGTGGGCGGAGTTCCGGAGGTAGTGCGCGACGGCGAGAACGGCCTCCTCGTGCCGCCGGGCAACGCCGCTGCGCTCGCGCTGGCGATCCGTCGGTTCTTCGAGGACGACGAGCTTCGGCGACGACTGGCAGGCGCCGCATCGTCGTCCGTAGCCGCGTTCACCGAGGAGGCGGTCTTCGCCCGGATCGAGGAAGAGCTCGCGCGGGCGGCGGGACCGTGAAGAAGAAGCTCCTCATGGTCGGCCGCATGCGGTACTCGCTGCCACTGTCGCCGTCCCTCGAGCAGAAGTTCGACGCGTTGTCGAAAGAGCTCGATGTCCGCGTGCTGGCGAGCGACGCGGGTGGGCGCGGGCGGGACTCCCGGTTTCGGCTCGTCCGTCGGATCCGACCGCGCGTCCTCGACGGGCCGATCTTCTACGCCCTCCTCCCCTTCCGCGTCGCGCGCGAGATCCGCGACTTCGGGCCGGACGCCGTTCTCGCGCAGGGCGCGCAGGACGCTGCGCTCGCGGGCCTCGGCCGGAGGTTGGCGCGCGTGCCGACGCGGGTGATCGCGGATATCCACGGCGATCCTGCCGCGCCGACCCGCCTCTACGGCTCCCCGTTGCGCAAGGCGCTTGCACCTCTCGCGGACTGGCTCGCGCGACGCGGGCTCCGCGGCGCGGACGGCGTCCGCACGATTTCCGCATACACGTCGGGCGTCGTCCGGGAGGCGGGCGTCGAGCCGACCGCGACCTTCGCGGCTTTCATGGATCTCGAGCCGTTTCTCGAGACGGAACCGCGGCCTCTTCTCGAGCCACCTGTTGCCCTCTTCGTGGGTGTGCTCGAGCGCTACAAGGCCGTCGACGTCCTCGCAGAGGCCTGGCGGCTTGCGGCCCCCCAGGTGCCCGACGCAGCTCTGCACATCGTCGGACGGGGCGCCCTTCGCGATGTCGCTGCACAGCTCGTGGCCGAGCTGCCCGGGCAGACGCGCTGGACGGAGGCGCTGCCGACTTCCGATGTCGCGCGCGCCCTCGACGAGGCGACCGTGCTAGTCCTTCCCTCGCGCTCGGAAGGGCTCGGGCGCGTCGTGGTCGAGGCCTTCTGTCGCGGCCGCGGGGTCGTCGCAAGCCGCGTCGGCGGCATTCCGGACATCGTCGAGGACGAGAAGACGGGCCTCCTGGTGCCGCCCGGAGACGCAGCGGCACTCGCCGACGCGCTCGTTCGGCTGCTCTCCGACCGCTCACTCGCGGAGCGCCTCGGCTCGTCAGCACGTTACGCGGTGGAGCCGTGGCTCGCGACGCCCGAGGAGTACGCAGGCCAGATCCGCGAGCTCGTCGAGAGCGTCCTTGCGATCACGGATCCCAGCGCATGAACCACATGTGAGGGCCGCCGTCGGGCGCATCGATGTCCTCGACTACGCGGAACCCCATGCGCTCGTACAGCGGCACGTTGCGCGCCGTTATTCCTCGCGCCGAGGGTACGTCTCACGCCCAGGTCCAGCGAGTCGGTACATGACTCGATCGTCGCAGACCTGCGCGCCTACACTCACGCCGATGCGTGCGGACCGGGCCAAGCAGCTCCTGAAAAACGGCGTGTATCGCGCGATCGGCGAGGCGGTGAGCGGCGCGGGCGCCCTCGACGGCGAGGCTGGCCGCACGTTGCGCGTGCTCATGTACCACAAGGTCAACGACCAGTGGCCCAATCCCACCACCGTTCCCACGGCCGTGTTCGAGGAGCAGATGGCGTTGCTCGGCATCCTTGGCTACGAGCCGGTCTCGCTCGACGCGGTGCGAGGTCACTATCTCGACGGCACGCCACTTCCAGCGCGCGCCGTGCTCATCACGTTCGACGACGGGTATCGCGACAACCTCGAAAACGCGCTACCGATCCTGAAACGGCACGGGTACCCAGCGGTCGTCTTCGTGCCGATCGGATTTCTGGACGGCGACCGGCCGCTGCCCCACGAGGAGGCGCTTCGCCGGCTCGGAGTCCGAAACGAGACAGTTGGATGGGATGAGCTCGTGGAGCTCGAGGCCGGAGGCGTCCGAGTCGAGTCGCACGGGATCGGGCATCGGCCAGTTTCCGAGCTCGAGCCGGCCGAGGCGACGCGCGAGATAGCGCTATCGAAGCTCCGGCTCGAGGAGCGGCTCGGCCGCGAAGTCGAGGCCTTCGCGTTTGTCAAAGGCTCGCTCGCGGACTACCGACCGGAGCATGCGAGCCTCGTTCAGCAGGCGGGATACTCACTCGCGTTCACGTCGGTCTCCGGCGCGAATGGACCCGACAGCGATCGGTTCCGCCTCCGGCGCTACAACATCGAGCCGTATCCCGCTCGCACGTTCGCGCTCGTCCTCGCGGGCGCGTGCGACCTCATCTCCGTGAAGGACACGGTTCCGGGCACGTACGCGCGCCGTGCGTTCAACTCCGTCCTCGGCACTGCGACCCGATGAGCTTCGAGACTGTCCGCTATACGCCGGAGCACCGGGGCGCGCTGGTTGCGCTCCTCGCGCGGGTTGGTACGACGCAGCTTTCCGACGAGGAGTTCGCGTGGTGGTTCGAGCGGAATCCGGCCGGGGAGGGGATCGTCTCGCTTGCCGTGGATGACGGCGAAGTGGTCGGAGTCGCCGCGATGAGCTTCTTTCGAACGGCGTTGAACGGCGTCGAGACACGGCTCGCCATCCCGGTCAATGTCGCGACCGATCCTCGCTACCGAGGCCAGGGTGTCTTCTCGACGCTCGAGCGCGAGAACGAGGCCGCCGCTGCTGCGTCGGGCTCCCCGCTCACCGTGACCTTTCCGAACGGCGCGTCGTATCCGATCTTCATGAGCCGCCTCGGCTGGATCGACCTGCCGCGGCTTCGGTTGTGGGCGCGGCCACTCAGGGCTGGGGCGGTAGTTCGGTACGCGTTCGGGAGGCCGGGGCGGCGCGGGGGGCTAAGGGCGCGCGACGCCATGCCGAAGGCGATTCGCGGCCTCGAAGTTCGGCTCGTCGAGCGGTTCGGCCCGGAGTTGGACGAACTCGGCCGGCGCGCGGCCGCAGCTTATGGGAGTCACTTCGTGCGCGATGCGGAGTACTTCAACTGGCGTTATCTCGATTCGCCACGCGACTATCGCTGCTTCGGCGCATATCGTGTCGGAGCGCTCGTGGGCGTTGCGGTCGTCGGCCACACGTTCAAGCACGGGGTCTCGGCCGGGTTCCTCGCCGATCTCGTCGCTGCGCCCGACGGTCGCGAGGAGACTCGCGCGCTGCTCTCGCGGGCTGTCGCCGAGGTGCGAGGTGGCGCAGACGCGCTCGTGCTCCTTCCTCCGCCCTCTCGCGTGCAACGCCGTGCCCTGGTGGGAGCAGGCTTCGCGCCGACGAACAAGAAGCTCCGCTTCATCGGCAGGACGCTTCACGACGACGCGCAGATCGACGCACGCGCGGACGCTTGGCACTTCACGCTCGGCGACTTCGACTTCTTCTGATGATGGACCGGTGTCAGACACCAGATCCTGTCAAGGCGCAAGCGTCACATATCAGTGCCGGTCGATCAAAAGGCTTAATGACCTCGCTGCTGTGGATTCGAGGCTCCAGCGTGGCTATTCGACACACGTCTCAAGCGGAGAGCTTTCTCTTGTCGCGTCGCATGTGTCTGACACCAGAGATCTCTCCTTCTTGAGATGACGAGGGTCGTCTTCATCACGCAGCAGGTCGATCCGGGGCACCCCGCCCTCGCCGCCACCGTGCCTAAGCTCCGTGCTCTCGCCGAGCTCGTCGACGAGGTCGTCGTGCTCGCGGACGGCGCGGTCGACGACGTCTTGCCTGCGAACTGCCGCGTTCGCACGTTCCGCGCCGGCCACAAGGTGGGTCGCGGGGTGCGCTTCGAGGCGGCGCTCGCGCGTGAGCTTCGAGGCCTTCGTGGCGGCGCCGTGGTCGCACACATGTGCCCCATCTACGCCGTCCTAGCGGCGCCGCTCGTCCGCCCGCTCCGCGTACCGCTCGTCCTCTGGTTCACGCACTGGCGGGCGAGCCGGATGCTCCGTGCGGCCGAGCGCGTCTCGACAGGTGTCGCGAGCGTCGACGTTCGCTCGTTCCCTCTCGGCTCCGGGAAGGTTCGTGCGATCGGGCACGGCATCGACCTCTCCGAGTTCCCGTGCTCGCCGGTACGCGACGATTCGGGTGCGCGCCTGCTCGCGCTTGGCCGCTACTCGCCGGCCAAGGGTCTCGACGTCGTCGTGCGTGCAGTCGCCGAAGCGGGCGATGAGGCCACGCTCGACGTGTACGGCCCTTCGCTGTCCGAGGAGGAGCGAGCCCATCGTGGCGAGCTCGAGCGCCTCGCCGCCAATCTCGAGTTGGACGGCCGCGTTCTGCTCGGCGACGCCGTACAGAGGTCCGAGATCCCAGGTCTCTTCATGACACACGACGCGCTCGTCAACAACATGCGTGCCGGAGCGCCGGATAAGGTTGTCTACGAAGCTGGCGCCGGCTGCCTTCCGGTTCTGGCATCGAATCCCGTGTTCGACTCGTTCCTCGACGCGGAGCAGCGCTTTCCGCGCGAGGATCCCGCGGAGCTCGCGGCTCGGATCCGCACGCTGGCCGGCATGAGTCGAGCTGACCGCGCGGAGATAGGCCGCCGCCTTCGCGAGCGGGTCGAGGCGGGCCATTCGGTGCAGTCGTGGGCGCGTGGCATCCTCGACGCGGCGGGTATCGAATGACCCACGGCGTCGTCCTCCACACCCAGAAGGTTGCGGGCATCTCCGGCTCGGAGGCGCACCTTCTGCAGCTCCTGCCCGACCTCCGCTCCCGAGGGTGGGACATCCGCTTCCTGATGCTGCACGAGGACGAGCAGGGGGCGTGGGAGTTCGCGGACGAGCTCCGCGCCCGCGGCGTGCCACTGGACGGCGTCAAGCTGCGCGCGGACGTCGACCCGGTCGCCTTTGGCGAGGTCGTCGCGTACCTCTCACGCACACGACCGCGAATCCTCCACACGCACCTCGTCCACGCCGACGTCTACGGCCAGCTCGCCGGATCGCTCACCCGCGTACCGTTTCGGCTGTCGACGAAGCACGGATTCAACGAGTTCCGGGAGGGCCGGTGGTTCGGGCTCGCAGACCGCTCCGTCGGGTCGCTCGCGCACGTCCATATCGCGATCTCCCGAGGGCTCGCCCAGTACCTCGCAGAGACGGAGGGGTTCGACGAGGAGGACTTCGAGATCGTTCACTACGGTATCGCGTCCGACGGCGCCGCCGCTCTCTACGCGGGCGACGAGCCCCGGCTGCTGTGCATCGGCCGGCTCATTCCGATCAAGGGTCATCTCGTGCTGCTCCGAGCATTGGCGCAAGCGCGTGCCCGCGTGTCCGGCGTAACGCTCGACATCGCCGGCCGAGGCCCGCTCGAGCCCGCGCTCAAGTCGTATGCGCGCGAGCTCGGTCTCGGGGAGGCGGTCCGCTTCCTCGGCTTCGTCTCTCCCGTGCAGAAGGCGATCGAGGACTCCGCGATCGTCGCCGTACCTTCGATCGGCGAAGGCTTCGGGATGGTCGCGCTCGAGGCGATGGAGCGAGCACGCCCCGTGATCGTGAGCGCCGTCGGCGGGCTGCCGGAACTCGTGGCCGACGGCGAGACCGGCCTCATCGTGCCCTCGGCAGATGCGGAAGCGCTGGCCGACGCGATCGTCGCGCTCGCCGGCGACCTTCCGCGCGCATCGGCCATGGGGAGCGCTGGGCGCGAAAGAGCACTCTCCGAGTTCACGCCCGAGAAGTGTGCCGCCCGGATCGAGCAGCTTTACGTCGCCGCGCTCGAGCCGGCTCCTGCGTAGCCGTGTCTCCTCCGGATGTGCTTCCAGATCTCGGCAAGCGCGAACGCTGCGAGAAGCGCGAGCAGGAAGTCCCACGGCGCCCGGTAGCGGGCCGTGCCGGCGAAGACCATTGCGGCGAGGGTGTTGTAGGCGAGAAACAGCAGCGCAAGAGCCACGAAATAGCGTGGCGCGAAGAACAGGCCAACGAGTGCCAGGGCGTAGAGACCGACCATGAACGCCGGCTCGACCGTCTGCCGCGCCTGGCGCGCGATACTGCTGCCGCTCGAGTCGGACTCGGAAGGCACAGGGTTCCAGAGCATCCGCGTCGCTTGTGCCGCCAGCAGCGCCTTCTCTCCTGGGTGCTCGCGCCAGAACTCGAGCACTTCCTCACGATAGAGGCGCATCTGCGCGCACTCGTCGACGGACGTCGGCTGGCCGGCGAGTGTCAGATCGGCGGCAAGCTCAGGCCACGGCGGCGCGCCGGCGAGCTCCGGGACGTCGTCGATCCAACCTCCACGGTCCAGCACAGCGCGCGTGTTCGGATTGTTCGCCTTCCACAACGCGCGCGCGTCGGTCGTGATCGCGTAGCAGCCGACCTCGACCTTGTTTCGCGCCACCCAAGGCGCGACGGCCAGCGCCGCTCCCGCGACGACGAGCGCCGCCGCCGCCAGTGCACGGGCTCCCGGGCGAACACGCCAGGCGACGTAGACGGCGACCGCGACGGGCAGGAGGACGAGCCGCGCGTTGCCGAGAATCGCCAGGCCTGCGACGCATCCGGTCGCGGCAGCCATCGGCAGCGAGCGATCTTCGTACGCGAGCAGTGCGAACAGGACGAGCAGCGCCAGCACGAGCCCGTCGAGGACCTCGCGATTCGCGTGGACGTCGTGCCAGACGACGTACGGGTGCAGTGTCGTGAGCAGTGCGGCGACGAGCCCGACCCCCGGCGAGCGAAGCAGCGAGCCGATCTCGAGCACGAGCAGCGCAGTGGCCACAGCGACGACGATCTGCGCGAGCCCGACGGCGAGCCACGATCGGTCGAACGGAAGATAGAGCCCGGCGAGGAACCAGCCGTACAGCGGCTGCGTGTAGGCCGACGGGACTCCTGAGAGGAACCCGAACGTCCCGTGCTCGACGAGGGTGACGGCGAAGCGGTCGCTCTTGTCGACGAACTCCTCGAGGATCGTCTCGCGCTCCCGCGCGAGCACGACAAGCCGTGGCCCTGCAGCCACGAGAACGACGACAAGAGCCGCTGTCGAGCGTCGCATCTACCTGGCCGGGAATACTTCTCGGACGATGGGCGCCACGTCGCAGGAACGGTACGCGGTCGTCTCCTGCCACGTGGAGCGACCGCTCGACGATGCGGTGTGGGCGCGATTCTCGGCACTTCAGGAGAAGCGGCCGGGCGGTTTCGTAGTCGCGGCGCTCATGCGGCCAGCGGACGCCTCCGCCGGCGAGGACGAGTCGGTCTGGCTCGAGCGGGCGCGTGAAGCGGCCGGCCGCGGTCCGCTCGGCCACCACACGCACTGGACGGCACCAGACCACGCGCGACCCATGAATGGCGATGCGGCGCAGCGTGTGCGCACGGAGGGTGCGCGCATGGAAGAGCTCGGCCTGGCGCCGACCCTCTTCTGCGGCGGCGGGTGGTACACCGACGCCGATGTCGCCGAGGCGTGTGCCGAGCTCGGGTACGTCGACTGCACACCGCGGGCAGTCCGCCCGGCGTACCTCGCGCACAGCGAGCGTTGGGCGTCGCTTCCGTCACCTGCCCGTATCCGCCTTCCCTCGGGCCGGTTTCTTCGCGCGATCCCCACCACCCACTCGCTCGGGGATCTGGCGCGAGCGCTGATTCGCCGCCGCTCGCTTCCCGATGTCGTGCACGTGTACTTCCACGACACGGATCTGCTGAACCGCCGCCGGCGCGGGATCCTCCGGGGGCTCCTCCCTCTGCTGGCGCAGCGCGCGCAGCCGACCGACCTTGATGCGGTGTGGTCGCTGATCGATGAGGAGATCCCGGAGATCGCGTGGGACGACGTGGCGCGGCTCTAACATCCACGGGATGTCCGGCAAAGTTGCTCCGCCGGCCGAGACGCCGCGTCCGGCGCCGATCGCGTCAGCCACCGGTCGGGACGTTCGAGCGTCCCGCCTCTACCTGCTCTCGCGCGGGCCGATCTCGACGCTCGTTCGCCGGGCGCTGTCGGTGACCGCACTTGCCGTCCTCGACGTCGTCGGCCTCGCTCTCGGGATCTACCTCGCGCTCGTCATCCGGCAGCTGATAGCGGGGGAAGGCGACATTTTCTGGGGCCTGCTGTGGCGGGAGGGCCCGGCCGAGTGGCTGAGGTTCGCCGCGCCGATCACCGTCCTCGTCTTTGCGCAGGCGGGTCTCTACCGCCGGCGTGAGCGCAGGCCGGGCGCTGGCCGGATCCTCGCCTGCCTCATCGTCGTGGCACTGATCGTGCTCGCGTTCGGGATCGGCACGAGCTACGACTTCACGACCTCGGGCCTCATTCCCACGTCCGTTGTCGTCTCGGCGGTGACGATCGGTCTGCTCCGTGCGGCGTACGAGTCGGCCTCACTCGAGGTACTGCGGGCGGCGGGAATCCGGCGGCGTGTCGTGCTGGTCGGCGAGGGCGAGAGCCTCGTTCGACTGCGTCAATCACTCGCTTCCGCCCGCGGCGGCTTGACCTACGAGTTCGTCGGGGCGGTTGCTCCCGAGCCTGTGCCCGGGATTCGCCTTCTCGGTTCGCGTGCCGAGCTGCCGCTCGTCCTCGAGCAGGTTCGTCCCGACGAGGTGATCCTCGCGGAGGCCTCGCTCGACGAGCGGACCGTGCTCGAGGTCGTCGAGCAGGCGCACGGGCAGGGGATCAAGGTGCGCCTCGCACCCGAGACGACAGAGCTCCTCGTGCAGCGTGGCGAGTACGTCCCGGGCCACGGAGCACCGCTCTTCGAGCTACGTCCACCGGTTCTGACCGGATGGGACTGGGCAGTCAAGAGGACGTTCGACATCGCCTCGAGCGGACTCGTGCTGATCGTGGGGCTGCCGCTCTGGGCGCTGATCGTCCTCGCTGTAAAGCTCGACTCGCGCGGGCCGATCTTCTACGTCGATCGGCGTATCGGCGTCGGTGAGCACGAGTTCGGGATGCTCAAGGTTCGAACGATGGTCGCGGAGGCGGCGTCGCTGCAGTCGGAGCTCGAAGCTGCAAACGAGGCCGAAGGTGCGCTTTTCAAGATCCGCGACGACCCGCGTGTGACGCGCGTCGGGCGATTCCTCCGCCGCTTCTCCCTCGACGAGATCCCACAGATCGTGAACGTCCTCAGGGGGGAGATGAGCCTCGTCGGGCCGCGACCGCTCCCGCTCCGTGACTATCGGTTGCTGGAGGATTGGCATCGCGCTCGTTATGCCGTCCTCCCCGGTATGACCGGGCTCTGGCAGATCTCGGGTCGTTCCGGCTTGACCTTCGACGACCTCGTTCGCCTCGACTTCACATACCTCGAGAACTGGTCGATCTGGCTCGACATCACGATCATCGCGCGCACGATCCCCGCAGTGATCACTCGCCGAGGAGCCTACTAGTGGTGACGCGGACGCCGAAGATCCTTGCGGTCGCGTCCGCTGTCGACCTCGACTTTCGCTACGGCTGCACGCCGGCTTGGTGGCAGCTGTGGAAGGGGATGTACGAGGCTGGCGTCGATCTCGTGGTGACGCCCTACCGAGGTCGGCCGGTCGAATCCCCCTGGTGGCGCGTTGCTCCGAACCCTGCCTACCTCGAGGGCGAGTCCTTTCAGGCAGTGCGCAGCGCTATTGCGAGGGTCAAGGGCGACCGGTACCTCCGGCGGGAGGAGTCCCACCCCGAGGAGTCCGGGCTCGACAAGGTCGCCCGCGAGACCATCCGGCGCTGGGTGACGCCGCGCTGGAAGCGTCACCTCGAGCGCCTCGTCGAGAGCGAGAAGCCCGACGCGGTCGTCGTGTTCACGGTTCCGATGGCGCACCTGCGAGGCATCCCCGACGCGCTCCGGGCGCGGTTTGGGATTCCGATCGTGTTCTACGACGGAGACGTCCCGATGAGCCTTCCCGAGTTCGGAGGCATGGACACCGGCTTCAACCCCTACCACGGCGCAGACCCGTGGGAGTACGACCTCGTCCTCTCGAACTCGGAAGGCGGCATTCCGCGTTTGCTCGAGCTCGGCGCGCGTCGCGCCGATGCGCTCTACTGGGGCGCCGATCCGGAGTTCTTCTCGCCACAGCCGGTCGAGAAAGATGTCGACGTCTTCTTCTACGGGTACGGAGACAAGTTCCGGCGAGACTGGATGAAGACGATGGT
>Ga0247727_10005962_pt1 | contig 24235 bp, 16 predicted proteins | sample WisWelCaveWW1625_FD_202498 | JGI IMG/M metagenome (GOLD analysis project Ga0247727, IMG submission 202498) | Biofilm microbial communities from Wishing Well Cave, Virginia, United States - WW16-25 | ecosystem: Environmental > Aquatic > Deep subsurface > Groundwater > Cave microbial mat | place... | reverse complement strand
GGATGGCATTCCCAACGGAGTTTGCCCCGCAAGGATTCGCGCCCGCCCTGCTTGCAGATGAAAGAGCGGCGCACGCGGTCCGCCGCGCGCATCTGCACCCTCGGCGATGCGTTCGAAGAGTTCGGCGGCGCGGCCAAATTCGCCTTTGTCGAACGCGAGGTTGGCTTCCTGTAAGACAGGTGGGATATTGGGCGGGAATGCTTTTCTCTTATCACGGCGAAACATGCGGCGCATTAGATTTTCTCTTCGTTAGTGTCCGCGCCCACCTCTTTAGTTAATTCTTTTCCGCGCGGATCTTCGCTTGGCTCGATCCTTCTTGCAAAAACCAGGAATCCCGTGTGAGCGACCATGCGGTCTGCAGGACGTAGGCGCGAAGGCTCGGGCTTGTAATATCGAAGCAATATTTCGCACACTTCGAGAAACGCAAATCTAGTTTGACGCAGGGCGTACAGAGTCTTTTCCACCTGGTTGACGGTGGGGATCAGGCAACACAGGAATCCACCTGGCTTGAGGGCGGCGCGTACTTGCGCGATGTAGTCATACGGATTCGGCACATCGAGGAAGAAGGAGTCCGCGTCGGTTTCGTCGAAGCCTTGTTGAATGTCGCGCAGTTTGAAGTCCACGCGGGAGTCGAGACCGAATCGATTGAGGTTTTTGCGCGCCAGATTCTGTACATCTGGTTTGACTTCATACGAGATGACGCGCCCTTCCGATCCGACAGCATGGGCGAGAGCAGTTGTCATGGAGCCTGAACCTGTGCCAGCCTCCATCACCTTTTGCCCGGGCCCAATGCCCATCGTCACAAAAATAAAACCAATGTCTTTCGGATAAAGGATTTGCGTGGTGCGCGGCAGGTCGATGAGCAAATCTGCGAGGGAGGGCTGGAGCAAAAAAAACGGCGCGCCCGTGTGACTGAATACCTGCGTGCCCCATTGTTTGCCGATCAAGTCGTCGTGTTGAAGGATGCCGCGGTGCGTTTCAAATTTCGAGCCAGCCTGAAGCGGGATGATGAAATGTTTGTGACGTAATCCGACAAGTTGGGCGAGGTCGCCGTCGCACGCAACGGATGAAGTGGGGGTTAATGACATGAGATTATCTTACCATACCATCTCAGCTAGACATCTTTGGCAGTGCAAGCATGCATCCCAAAATCCATATCCACAATGGATACTTTATTAACGTCAGTTCGGGATTAGAGCAGACATGTCATTCTGAGCCCCGAAGGGGCGAAGAATCTCTTTGTTCGGGGCACGAGACCCTTCGCTACACCTGCACTGGTCTCTTCGAGACGGCGCAAGTGTCGCTCAGGGTGACATGTCCTTGATTGTATTTTGCCAGAAGTTTCCTTTTCCCGAATGCAGGTTTATTACCCAAGCTATTGCGGATGCGGAGGAGGCCCACTGAAGACGCGGATAGAGGGGATAATTTTGCGGTTAGATATTACCAAGATTGCGAACATTACAATCGCGAGGAACCCCATGCCGATGGTGATGGGTCCTTGAAGTGTTGTCAATGTACTGTTTTGACCAACAACATCCGCGAGGGTGGAAAATGAATAGGTGATTGCCAGCGCATTCCAAAATCCATGAAGCGTGATAACCAGTAAATATGTTCCAATCAGGCGAAAGTAACGACGTTCGCGCCAGGCTAGTGTGATGGCCGCGCCCATAAGTGCGGACGTTGTAATGTGCAAAATGCCTGTCCCGATCCGCGAGGTGAGCAGACCTGCCCATTCACCAGTCTGACCACTCACGCCAAAGGTCTCGACCAACGCGAAACTGGCTCCGCTTAACGCGCCGAACGCAAAACCCTGCGCAGAGGATTCCAGTTTGCGAATGAAAATCCAAACGCCAATGGGTTTGAAGATTTCCTCGATGGCTGGGACGATGATAGCGAAATATGACAAGGCGCTGAATAACACAACAGGTCTGTTCAGATATGGGGCGATCAGGTTTAGGGCTGCTTCAGAATTTGGATCAAGCGTCATCATCTTTTGCGAGAATCTTTGGATTTCAAGTGCCAACTCCGGTTGAGTAACTATGTAGATGATAATTCCAACAAAGGCTATGATGACCACCACCACTTCCAGGATGATCAATATCAGTGGACCAAGCGTCATTCCGAGACCGATAACGTTCCATACCTGCCAGCGTGACCCCAATGGGAGTCTCCGTGTGCCGAACCCCAGCAATGCCCACAAAGGAAGCACAACAGCCAGGATATTGAGAACCGGGAGAAATAACCAGTTTATCGTTTCGACCGCGTTTATCTGACTCCCAACGAGAATTGCAATCCCTGCCCCTAATACGCAGATCGCGATCTGAACTTTAGGGATCGAAAGCACGAAATCCTGTTCAGCAGCCTGTTTGTTCAAAAATTTCTGGAAGGAAAAGAAAGCAGCGAATGAAAGTATGATCCCCTCGAAACCCAAGGCAATGAAGAATATTGTTTGCTCGGCTTGAACAGTTTCGCCGGTGAGTAATGAAATGAGCGCAGTAACACCCATGAATAGCCCAATGCTGAAGAAGAACAAAGCTCCAAGCAGGAACAATAATGAACTGAATAATGAAGGAAGATGCGTCCGTGACGAGTTCATCTATTTTTCTTCAATCGTAATGCTTATCAACTTATCTCCCGGCGGTGTATCTGTTCCAGGCTGGGCGTCGCGCGGGGTGAGCGCTTCAACAACGTCCATCCCACTTAACACTTCTCCAAAAATTGTATACTGTCCGTCATATTGGGTGGTTTGTCCATATGTAATAAAGAACTGGCTCCCGCTTGTATCGGGTCCAGAGTTGACCATTGCAACCATTCCCGGTTTATGGAACTTCAGCAACGGATCTATTTCCGTGATGATGTAATAGCCCGGGTTGCCTTTGCCGGTTCCGCTGGGGTCGCCGGTTTGCGCGAAGAGATCGGGAATTACGCGATGGAAAGTAATATTGTCATACCAGCCACTGCGCGCGAGAAAGATAAATGAATTCACTGTGATTGGCGCCTTGTCTGCGAACAACTGAATGATCACGTCGCCTTTTTCTGTGAGCAGTGCGGCAATGTATTGTCTGTTACCCTGAACTGTAACCGGCGGGCAGGATGTGAACTGCCGTTTACCGAGAGAGATCAATCGAACAATATCTTTCAGGCTGTTGTAGTCACGCGGACCGCCATAAATTTGCCCGTTGATGAGGATGAGCGGCGTGCCGGGCAAGCCCATCGTTTGCCCATCCTCCCAGGCTTTATGGATTTTGGCGACGATATCTTCGCGCTTCATGTCCGACTTAAACTGGTCCACGTTCATTCTTAAAGCCGACGCCTGCGCGGTGATCCATTGTTCGAAATCCTCCACTGACAGATTCACCCAGTTCACTTGTTGAGCATATAACAGATCGTGAAATTCCCAGAATTTATCCTGCTCTGCCGCGGCTTCGGCGGCTTGCGCGGCGAGCGCGGCTTTGTCGTTTACGGCAATAAGCGGAAAAATACGGCTCACCACACGCACGTCATTTGGATGTTCTTGCAGTAGTTGATTTGCTGCCTTTGCAAATAACCCGCTTCGTAAATCCTGGTAATCGCTATATTCTGTAATTGTGATAATTGGATTTTCAATGCCGCGGGCGTGGTCTGTTTCGCTTTCCGGGGGAAAGATGGATGGCTCATCGGGTCCCGGCGTGGGTACGGCAAGAATTGTCGCGCAGGAGGGCGGGGTTGGGATGATAATGTTTGGAGTAACAGTTGCTGTACCGATAGGTGTGGTAGGCGTGGTGGCGCAGGCAGAGATGAGGAAGAAGGGAAGGAGGAATGAGAGGAATTTGAACATTTAAATGCAACAATCGTTTCGGCGTGATGAGTCTTTATCGGGGCAAAACGTTAATTGTTACACTTGATGAGCGTCCCCATGTCTGCTCGTCATACATGGCATACGCTTCGGCGGGCAAGGCAGTGAAGGAACCGTTCAGGGTTGCGCGCGCTAAATATGTCAATGTTTTTGGTCCCTGCATAAACTCGGTAATGAAGAATGAAACGTGATCGCCGCGAATCTCCTTGTAGTTATAGCCATAATCCTGCCAGAAGAACCTTTCCTCATAATAGTCAAATCCATAATTGATGGCATCCTGGGTGGTTGAGTTGAGGTTTTCGTTAAGCGCTTCCAAACCTCCAGGCAGGTGATCTTCCACGATGATAAAAGACGCGTTATCTGGCATTTTTACTACCAGCTCTACTTTAACAAGTTGACCTTCTGTAATGCCTTCCAGCGGTTTATTCGTCTTTGGATCGAGATAGCGGCGGGTAATGATAACTTTGCCTGCCCCGTCCATAACCGTCTTTGGAGTGACGTAGCTGGTGACGATATCATAATAAAGCGGAGCAGCGCCTGATGTGGACAGTTTGATGCTGTTTGCGCCCGGACGCAATTGTTCAATTGGAATATCCATGTTCGCAAAAAGATTCCCGGTTTGGAGTGTTCCAGTTGTATAGGTTTTGCCATTGAGATCAAAAGTAAAATCACTTGAGCCGCTCTGCTCTTGCTGCCCTGACAAATAATCTGTGAGCGCGAGTATGGTGAACGATGTCTCGTTGGTTGTGCCCCATCCATAGCCCGTACGATTTTTGATGAGATAATTTGCCGCGGACTCAGCGAGTGGGCCTGTGCCTTTGATTTCCACAAATGCAGATAACGCCATGGCAGTTGTGCGAATAGTGGATGACATCGTCTTGCGGTGATATTCACCGTCATGCGACGACTGCGGCCAATAAGCAAGGTCGCTTGTGTGGGCTGCGCTCTTCTCAAGTAAATCTAAAACAATATTGGCGCGTTGATCGTCGCCGAGTTGATGCAGCGCCAGTGCCAGCGCGGCTTGGCTGAATGGATCCAGTTCGTTCAAGGAAGCGTCCATCAGCGTAGTTGTACCGTCAAGATTGCCATGCCCCGCCAGCGCCATGCTGTAAAGAGCGTAGGCGCGGGTACGAATATCCATATCCTCAAGATAGTTGTTCAGGTATTTGGAGCCTTTTTCAAACACTTGCGGTTCGATGAAATATCCCGCATCTCGAATGACAGCCAATCCATGCAATACCCAGGCTGTTTGATAGGCATCGCTATAGTCGTCATACCACCAACCCCAGCCTCCATCGCTGTGTTGTTGCCCATAAAGTCTCTGAATGCTTGCTTCAATAAGCGGCTTAACGCGATCCTTTAGTTCTTCTCCACCCACGCCTAATTGTGTGGATGCGCGGCTCAACACCGCATTCGGCATGGCGCGGCTCATTGTTTGTTCGACACAGCCATATGGATAACCCGTGAGGTATTCCAAGCCATCGAGAACTGACGATGCAGGTGTACGACTTAACTTCAAAGTGACAACACTTGCCTCCGGCAGAACATCTGGTAGCATGGGCAGAGTAAGGGTCACCGCGCCGTTGAATTTGCCCGATATAGATTGAACATCCTTCACCGCCAACGGTTGTACGGGCAATGGCAGGCTGATGGCATCGTTGATATCATTGTCAGCGATAGCAGTAATCGTGATGTTAGTTTCTGTTGTAACTTCAGGAACAACAGACCAGCCTACAGCCAACACCTCGTCTGCTTTCACTTTAACAGTCTGGGTTGCATCGCCATCGATTTTGAGACCAGGCGCATTGAGCGTAATCCGTACTGTTTGGTCAGCGTTGCTATAGTTGTGAACCATCGTTGTCAACTGTGCCTGGTCGCCTGTGGTAAGGATGCGCGGCAATAGCGGGCGCAGTAATAAATCCTTTTTTGTCTCGATGTTGGTGTAAGACTCGCCAACCAGATGACTGAGCGTAATAGCTTTCGCTGACAACCTCCAACTGGTGAGATTATCGGGCAGGTTGAACGTGACTGTCGCGCGTCCGCCAGTATCTGTTCGCAATGCTGGGAACCACGCGGCTGTGTCGCGGAAATCAGTACGTGGATCAGCCGCGGCGCTGTCGTCACCACCGCCACCGCGTCCGCCTTCATCGATTATGATGCGAGATGGGTTCATTGATGTATATGTCGTTACATTCCAATCACGCGGCCCATAGAAGGCTGAGAAAATATTTGGTGCCAGTACATTGCTCAAACTGAAGATGGCTTCATCCACCAACGCCAGCGATACTTCCGCCGAAACCGGACGATCATTTGTATCTTTCACGTCAACGTTAACCGTTACTTCATCACCTGGAGCATACGTCTGCTTGGCCGTGGTGATACTTACTTGAAGTTGTTTCCCTTCTGCTGAAACTTTCAACTCTGTAGTAGCCATCATCATTTGGCTATCGGGAATATTCCTTCGGTAATATTGAATATTCTCCTGTGAAGGAGGAGTCACGGGCGCCCACGCGTTGACTGTCACAAAAACATTGGGAGCATCTTCCGGGATAATCTGTGTTTCGATAACTGTCAATGGCGCTGTCAGCGTGATGAACTTGGTATGAATCACACTGCCGCGCTCGAAGGTTAACAAGGCGGGCCCACTGACGTTCGACTCGATTGCAAAGCGCGCCGTCTGATATGGCTTGTATTCATCCTGGTCGCCGGAGATTGAAATAGGATCGCCTCGTCTACTATTACTATTCCACTTTTCGGTGGGCGACAAGACTTTCAGCCAGCGTTTGTATTCTATTGAATTGCCGCGCTCATCTTTTCCGCTCACGACCAATTGATAATATCCTGACCCGAGTTTCAATTCCTGGTTTGCCGAACCATCTTTGTCGGTCTTAAGATCGTGCGTTTCGATAACACTGGAAAACTCATAGCTTTTAGAATCCCAGGCTTTGATTTGGAGGTTTAGATCCCGTTCGCCCATTGGCTGATCGTCAATTCCTCGTGTGCTTGCTGTGATGCTGAAAGTCTGATTTGCCTGCTTGAAATAGCCTCCCGTATCAAGGCTGACCTTTTGCATTGCATTATAGACATTGAAGATATAAGCGGAAGAGACAGGCTGGTTACTGCCGTCGTCGGCGGTTACCTCCACAGCATACGTATGGGTTCTTAAACTACTGTGCCAGTCTTCATAATCATAGTAATAAAAATCATCGTTAAAACGGGCAGGGACTGTGATTTGCGCCTGACCGTTTGCGTCGGTTCGCGTCCCAGGAATGTTTGATTTATCTATCAAATACCATGTATAACTGATGTCGGTTGACGAAGAGTCCTGCCACCAGGAATAATGCGGGTACAGACGATAAATTTTAAATGTCAACTGCGCGTCGGCAACGGGTTCGCCAAAGAAATACTCGGTATTGATAATCAGATCAACCTTGTCGCCATTGACGAATTTATTCGATTGACCAGTCTGTACAGGGGCTATCGTTGCTTTCAGGTCGGGCTTGCGATAATCCTGCACCTTGAAAGACTGGCTGTTCGTTTCCCCATTGATCACCGTTTCGATGATGTAATTGCCAAGCCCAGCTCCTTCAGCGATGATGAATGACCCATTGACGGTTCCAAAATCATTCGCCTTGAGCGTATTCGTTTGTAATAGATTATTTTTGACATCGCGTACATTGATAGTGACATCCAGGTTTGCGGCTGGCAGTTCATATTTCACATCTTCATCGCGGCGCACAATTGCCTTGAAGTTCACTGTCTGCCCTGGTCGGTAAATGGGGCGATCCGTATAGATATGTGTAAGATATCTGTAGACTGGAATCTCAGACCGCCAGTATCCGCCTGACCATTCATACCAGCTTCGATCCAGCCCAACAATGGAAACATCGCTGTTATTTTTCCCAGTGCGCGCTGAAACAAGCATGGGGTTGTTTCCATCAGGGATTGACACGCGATACAAGCCATTCTCGTCAGTTTTGCCTTCGCGAATTTTTTCGCCTTGATCTGAATACAAGCGGATTTCGGCATCTGTCACATTATCGCCGTTGATATTGCTCACCCAAACAAACAACTCATCACCGGACCTTTTAGTGACGATTGTATTTCGCGTCAGAGCAACGAAGAGTTGGTCATAATTACGACCGCCATATCGCAAATTGAGCACATACAATCCCGGCGGCACCTCCGGCGGGATGATGGTTTCCTGGTAATCTGGATTCACCTCTTTATAGTTCCAGGTGGCAACAGGCTTTTTTTCATCGCTTGCTGTCGGGACGGGAATTCCTTTACCGCGTATATAGTCAGCGTAGAGGGCGGCAAAATCAATAAGGTCGTAAGCATATGCTTCAAAGGTGAGAGGCTGTTTCTCTTCCGAGCCAAACTGAATTCGCCGCGAGCCGATGACATCCACAACCTGCACCTTGGCGCCTGAGCCAAAAGTTGCTTCCTGATCATATCCATAATAGTAGGTTGTGAAGAATGACCAGGCGTAAGGCTCAAGCAGTAATGGATTGCCTTTCTGGTCGGTTAGTTCGGGAGCAAGTGCTACTGTGTACTGCGTGTTGTACTCCAGCAATTTATTTGGATAAAAGGATAGAACATTCTCGACTAAACCATCCTTGCTTTTACTCCATTCGAAACGGCCAGAAACTTGCGGGGAAATACTAAAGGCTTTCTCGGCTGACGCGTGGTTTACCGCAGTCTTGAATTCTATTTTGATTGGCGAAAAACCCACAGGCGTAGGTTCACTGTCCGTTGGTTCAACAGATACAATAGGTGGCGGCGCAATAAATTTGAACGACGATTCGCCCACAGGCAACTCGCCATCTGAATCAATGAGCGGACCCGTTATTTGAAGTGTAAATGCCCGTCCGAGAGGGATTGGCTCCTTGGTGATAAATATGGCTGTTGTGTTTTCAAACCATTTCCATTCGCCATCCAGGTGTGGAGAAATTGCAAAGGGGAAGCTGGTCTTGGAACCATCCAATCCATGGGAGAATTTCAGCCGTACCGTGCGTGATTCAGCCGGCGGCACCAGGATCGAAAATGGATCCAGCCAGTAAGTCCAACTATAATCCTCTGCGAGCGGCGTCCCCTCCACGTCTCTTGCAGAGTTTTCAGTTGATCCGCCAGTGAACATGAGTGTGTATTGCTGATTGCGAAGCAATAATTCATCAAGTTGGATTTGCAATACCCTATCGCTCTTCCAACTCAACTTGAAAGGTACATCAGGCTGAATGGAAAAAGACTTTTCGGTGGAAGTGCGATTCATTGCGCGATTGAAGGTGACTTCAATCACTGGTTTGCGCGTCTCCAATAAGCCTGGCTTTGGGGAAATACCCGTGACTTGTGTGCCTTCCAACACTTGCACATTCCACTGCGGGCTTGAATCGAATAAGATGCCTTGCAATGAACCCAGGGCAGGGTCGGTGAAAAAGGTGTATGTCTCGCCGGGTTCGAGTGGTGCAGATGGGATGAATGTAAGTGTGTTCTTTGCCGCATTCCAGGAGATGTTTCCGTCAACGTAAGGATATGTAAGGAGCGGATTTGGTGAACTGTCCGGGTCCATCCCCGCGTTGAAATGGACGATAAATGAGCCTGAGGCTGGAAAGGAGTCCAATTTCACGGAGTCGTCCAATGTCGCTTCCAATTTCTCTGTTTGCAGTTCTATGGAGGTCTGGGGGATCAAAGCTTGGGCGGTCTCAATTCCCGCGCTTGATAAGGTAAGTGATAATATGATAATCCCCGTCAATAACCTGAGCGTGAACATCTGTTTTGCGTCCATAAGATCAAATCCTTTTCATTTTAAACCGGCTAATATTCCATCCTTTGTTTGCCCATTATCTTACCATTCTTAACGGCAAGCCATCCGACAAAGTTCCATCCTAATGTATTGATTATTGAATTGCTTGTTGGAGTTCCTCAAAAGATGTCATCCACGCGATGGTGTTGATGAAATCTTCCAATGAGTCGCTTTGCTCGCGCAACGCGCGGACGGCGGGACCGACTGGGTCTTCTCCTGCCGCGCCGCCGGGGACATCCGCATAGGCTCCGTGAAAGGCAAAGTAGGCTTGATTCAGTTTGCGGAGCAGGTATCCGTTTTGCCAGAAGATTTCCCTGCGCTGTTCCATGTACGATTCCGCTTCTTCGATTTTGCCTTGTTCAAGCAATCTATCTGCTGTGACGCGCGTTTCGTGCATTTCGGCGCGGAAGTCGAAAGGGGGCGGGTCGCCGAAGGGTCCGTTTGAGGGGAGGGAATGTTCATTAAACGAGATCAGGCCTGGGCTTCGCGCAGAGGCGAGCATCTCTGGATAATACTTTTGCAGGACGTAATTCCCAACTTCATTCCCCGCAATGGAGGCGGTCGTCTCGTTCATGGTGCGGAGTTCGGGAGTCGCGCTGTAGTTGAGTCCGAGTGGGCGGGCGTTCAGGTAGTTGTGCGTCCATTCGTGCGCGATGGTGTCGAGCATCCAGCGCAGGTCTGTGGTTTCCGTCACCATGGTTGGGTAAACGCCCACGCCGCCAATGCCAACGACAAGCGTTGAGACGTTGAGCGAACCCGCGACTTCATCTTCAAGTTTGATCTGGTCGTCGAGCGTCAGAGTGGGGAGTACGGAGACGTTTGCGATTTGATGAATGTGATCCCGAGGGGCAACGATCAATGCAAGAGGTGTGGAGGATGAATGATAGAGGACCGGAGGCAGCGGCTGTCCGCTGGTTGTGAGGCCGAGTTCTGCGAGCGCTTCGCTGATCTGGTTTTGTAATGCCGCTTCTGCAAATGGCGCGAGGGAGTTTTGCCTGGCAATCAATTCATCGCGCTGCGCGCGCAGAAACGCGCTGGTTGAGTCTTTGTCGGTTATGGCGGGGTCCGCAAAGATTTGCTCGATGTTGATCTCGGTTTGAATAAGTTGTTGTGTCGTGCGGAGATATTCGAACACGATCTGTTTGTTCGTGCCGCGGTCGAATACGTAGGGCGCATTGATGGAACTTTGCTCGGCTTTCGTCCAAGCCGCGCCCCAAACCCAGTTTGGATAATCGAATTCGATGTCGCGGGTGAAGAAACGGACGCGGTCCGATTCGCCCGTCAATCTCGGCGCGTCGCTCCCTGCGAGGATGACGATTGCCAGGGTGAGCGACAAAAAATCGAATATACGCGCGATGCGATAAAACATGAGGAGATTATAACCATAAAATAATAATGCTTTAGACTAAGCCCAACAGCATGGCCTAAAAAACGACTGGCAATTCACCATCTTTCTTTATAGATTACGCAGAAGCGACCGCGCCAAGGGTCGCGTCAACGATCAGAGCCTTATAGATTTTCCCCATTTGGGAGGGATGGGGACTCATTTTATTTTCAAGCCACCATTCGATCAGCGCAAGCAGGGAGGTCGCGATGTGATTCCCCGCGATGTTGGCGGGTATCGGACTACTCGGACGCCGCAGTGAAGCGCAGGAATTCTGGAACATGGTTGAGATGTTCTTGACCACCGACTTGCGAATGCGCGCCACGCTCTGACTCTTCAGCAGGATTCGAAATAGGTCGGAATTTTGGTTGATGTACTCGAAAATGAGTTTTCCCTCCGCCTCGATGGTGGGGTCTTCTGATTTAACTGCCAGTGCCTCGATGTGACGAAGCAACTCGGCTAGTCCATCCTCCAGCGCCTCCATCAACAATTCATCCATGCTGTTGTAATGCCTGAAAAAGGTAATGTACGCCACTTCCGCGCGGTCGGTGACCTCCTGAATTGAAATGGCAGCATAATCCTTTTCCAGGATCAATGAGACCAACGCCTCGCGCAAAATGCGGCGGGTGCGGCGGACTCTCGGATCGGTTTTCGCGGTTTTCGCGTTCATCTCTCTCTCCTTGCGCAGGGGGCAGGTTGGTTTTGTTACAAAACGGCGGTTTTTATAACTTATGTTACATCAATGCAGGATTCGTTATTGACTTCAATTTCACAATAGTTATAATGCGAAACATAAGTTATACAGTATAACATACAAAAGGAGCAAATGACATGAAAACTTCTCAGGACACACGCACAATCCTCCTTTCCGCCATCGGCAGCGCGGGCGACGTAAACCCGTTCATCGCGGTTGGACAGGAATTACGCAGGCGCGGTCATCGCGTGGTTCTTTGCACAAGTCAGTACTTCGAGTCTCACGCTCGGCGCGCGGGCTTGGAATTCATCGGTCTTGGAACGGCGGAAGATTACCTCTCGATCATCGAAGACCCAAAACTTTGGGAGCCTGACACGGGCTTCAAGGTCTTCGCCGAACGCGTCATTCTGCCAATCCTGTCGCCCGCCTATGACGCCATCAAGGAATTTGATCCTGCCCAGACTCTGCTCGTTGCGCAGGGAACGGTTTTCGCGGCGCACATTGCCCACGAAAAATTCAAGTTCCCCTTCGTGACGATCCAACTACAACCTGCCGCGTTCCGAAGCGTATATGAATTCCCCATACTGCCATCCTGGATGCCGTCCTATCTCAAACGCATATTATTCAACGTTGTGGATTATTTTTCAATAGACCGCATGCTCGCGCCCGAGATCAACCGCTTTCGAAAGGAACAATCCCTTCCGCCTGTAAAACACATCTTTGGGGATTGGATGCACTCGCCTCTCGCGACCATCGGGCTGTTTCCTGACTGGTTCGCGTCTCCTCAACCCGACTGGCCCCCGCAAACCCGCCTGACAGGTTTCATCTTCCACGACAAGCGCGATGAGGATGAGCGCTTGCCCCAGGATGTATTGGATTTTTTAGACGCGGGCGCTCCGCCGATTGTATTCACGCCTGGCACAGCCATGAAGCACGGAGGACAATTTTTCGAGGCGTCTATTCAAGCCTGTCAGATGCTTGGTCGCCGCGGCATGTTATTGACCCAACACAAGGAGCAACTCCCACCCAGGCTGCCCGAAGGCATCCGCCACCTCGAGTATTTGCCGTTCAGCCTCGTCCTGCCGCGCGTCGCGGCGCTCGTCCATCATGGCGGGATTGGCACAATCGCGCAGGCGTTGGCGGCAGGCATCCCACAAATCATCCGACCCATGACGCACGACCAGCCCGATAACGCCGCCCGCGTGCAATTGCTTGGCGCTGGGGTTTCGATAAGCCCAAAAGATTACACCGCGCAAAATGTCTCGGAACGGCTCCACGGATTACTTTCATCATCCGATGTGTTGGCGCGCAGCAGGGAATATGCTCAAAGAATCGAACCTCAACAATCTCTGCAAGAGACCTGCGATCTGATCGAGCATCTCTCCCGCGCGCGCAGCGACGCGTCAGCCGCGAATCTGCCCGTTGAAAACAGGATCAATCCAAAAGTCCGAAGCGAAGCGAGCCTCGGTTAGCGCATCTTGGCTCTCATGTTCTTAATGGAATGACCTTTCTAAACACAAAGGACACAACGGGCACGAAGGCTTAAAGCCTCAAGGCGAAAATGCCTTTTCCCCTTTGTGTCCTTGGTGTCCTTCGTGTTGAGGTTTTTTCGCTCAACTACGAAAGAGCCTACATCTTTTTATCAATCAAAGGAAAGAAAATGAATCTCACTGTAACTCAAAACAATGAACGCCGAAAGACCCACCCGTTCCTCGAAATCCTCAGAAATCGCAACTTCCGCCTGCTCTGGATTGGCGAAGGCATTTCGGTGCTGGGCGACCACTTCTACCTGATTGCCCTGCCCTGGCTTGTCCTGCAATTGACGGGCGACGCGCTGGCGATGGGCGCTGTGCTGGCTTTAGCCGCTGTCCCGCGCGCCGCGCTCATGCTCGTCGGCGGCGCGCTGTCAGACCGCTTCCCGCCGCGCAATATCATGTTCGCCTCGAACCTTGCGCGCTTTGTCCTGGTTTCACTGCTTGCAGGTCTGGTATTCACAAACCTCGTGGAGATGTGGATGCTCTACACGCTGGCAATCCTCTTCGGCATTGCCGACGCGTTCCTCTATCCTGCGCATAGCGCGATGATGCCGCAATTGGTACAGAAAAATTTATTGCAGTCCGCCAATTCGCTCATGCAAGGTATGTACATGCTGACCATGCTGGCGGGTCCTGTAATGGCTGGCTTGCTCATCGCGGCGTGGGGCGACGGACGTTCCGAGGGAGCAAACATGCAGGGCATCGCCGCCGCGCTTGGCTTGGACGCGATTTCCTTCCTCGCCTCGCTCGTTACGCTTCTCTTCATTAATCAGCCCCGCGTCGAATCAAGCCGCGACAAAGAAAGCCTCCTCGAATCGATTCGCTCAGGTCTTGCGTATGTCTGGAACGATATTCCGCTGCGCGCGTTCTTCTTTGTGGTTGCCGCGGTCACGTTCTTCTTCGACGGACCGTTCATCATCGGCGTTCCGCTTCTTGCGGATACGCGCTTCCCCGAAGGCGCGGTGGCGTTTGGCGCGATCCTTTCCGCGCGGGGCTTGGGTTCGCTGCTGGGCGCGGCGTTCGCGGGCTTGTTGCCTCAACCCAACCCCAAACGCAGGGGCGCGGTGTTGCTTGCCCTGGCAGGCGGGATGGGCATTGGGCTTGCCTTGCTGGGCGTCTCTTCGTCCACAAACTTCGCGGCGGTCATTGGACTCGCGGTGGGCGCGTTCCACGGTTATATATTGGTATTCCTGGTTACCTGGATGCAGAGCCGCCCGCCCGAAGAATTCGTCGGGCGACTGATGAGTCTATTGCTATTTGCCAGTACAGGTCTTATCCCTGTTTCGATGGCGCTCTCTGGAGTCGTCAGCCGCGTGGACGTCACTGGCTTGCTCGTCGTCTCAGGCGCGCTCATCACACTGATTTCACTTGCGATGCTCTTTAACCCAACTGTCCGCGCAATGGAACCCGCCGCGCAGGCTGGAGACTGAACGTGGCAGCGACTTTGCGAAGCGCCCGGTAAGGGTCAGTCGCTTTATTGAACAGAAACAAGTGAAGTCGTTATGACACATTCAATAAGCCTCACCATGACTCTCCTGCCATCCAACGCGCGCACAATGAGGATCATGCCCTCAGCATTGACTTCGGAAATCTTGCAAGAGACATTCGATCTGATCGAGAATCTTGCTTAATGTGATTCCTCCAATTTTCCTGTTAGATTTCCATAAGCCCTGCTGAAAAAATTCATTGTCAATTCATATTTGTGGTGTAGAATTTCGCAGTTGTCGAGGCAACCCCTCGTGGAGGAACACTCATGAGAGAATTTTTCAGGAAAAATAAAAGGATCATCATTGTTTTACTGGTTGTCGTGATCGGCGCGTCTGCGTTCATGTTTGTGCGCAGTTCGAGCGCGGATACCACAAGTCAATTCCAGACTGCAACAATCGGGCGCGGCAACCTGACTGCGACCATCGGCGCGACGGGCACGGTGCGTGCGAAACAAACTGCGGTGCTGATCTGGCAGGCAGCTGGGACGGTTGAGAACGTCAGTGTGAAGATGGGCGATAATGTCAATGCCGAAGATGTGCTGGCTTCGCTGGTGAAAACATCCCTGCCGCAAAGTGTCATCATGGCTGAGGCTGATCTTGTCAACGCGCAAACAGCGCTGGATGACCTGCTTACGTCTGACACAGCACGCGCCCAGGCGGTCATCACCCTGCGCGATGCCCAGGAAACCCACGATCGCGCTGCAAACTGGCGCAAGGAATTGAACGGCAGGATTAATATCAAAAAGATCGTCTATAAGAAGATCGGTACCAGAACGATCCCGATTCTCAAGGAATATCGCGGATATGCCGATGCCGAAACAATCGCGAAAGCAGATGAGGACCTTGCGCTTGCGAAAGCAAAACTGGATGATGCGCAACGCGATTTTGACAACCTGAACAGCGGAAACACAGTAGAGATTGCCGCCGCGCAGGCGCGCGTGGATGCGGCTCAGGCGACCCTCAACCTGGCGCGCGTGACCGCGCCTTTTGCTGGCACTGTAACGGAATCCCACCCACTGCCTGGCGATCAGGTTGGAGCGGGCGCGACGGCCTTCCGTTTGGATAACCTCACCAGCCTGTTTGTGGATGTGGAGGTTTCAGAGGTCGACATCAATAGCGTATCCATTGGGCAACCAGCATCCCTTTCGTTTGATGCCATTCTGGATAAGGATTATCACGGGGAGGTGGTTGAGGTCGCGAAGGCGGGAAATAATGTGAGCGGAGTTGTGAACTTCACGGTCACTGTCGAACTGACGGATGCAGATGAACTGGTCAAGCCGGGAATGACCGCCGCTGTAAATATCACGGTAAGAGAAATGCTGGATGTAGTTCTCGTTCCAAATCGCGCAGTGCGTCTCGTAGATAGTAATCGTGTCGTCTATTTGTTGGTGAATGGTCAATCCGTCAAAACGGAGATCAGCCTTGGGTCGTCGTCTGATACGATGAGCGTCGTGGCAGGCGGCGATGTGAAAGTGGGCGATACGATTATTCTTAATCCACCCATTGAGTTTGGCCCAGGACCGGGCGGGGGTCCTGGCGGCGGCGGGTTTGGAGAATAATCACATGTCGAACGTAATCGAAGCCCATGACATTCGCAAGGTCTACAAAATGGGCGAAGTGGAAGTGGAGGCTCTGGCTGGCGTTTCATTCAACATCGAGCGCGGCGAAGTGATTGCCATTATGGGACCGTCCGGTTCGGGCAAGTCCACGTTGATGAACACGCTTGGCTGTCTCGATAGGCCAACGGCCGGTGAATACATTTTGGACGGCGAACCCGTTGCATCGCTCAATGACGACCAGCTTGCCAGCATCCGCAACCGCAAAGTGGGATTTGTCTTTCAGAGTTTCAACCTGCTTTCGCGCCAGACCGCAATTACAAATGTGGAATTGCCATTGCGTTATTCCGGTTCAACGGAAGGACGACGCGCCCGCGCAATGGAAGCCCTGAAAGCGGTGGGTCTCGGTGACCGCATGACCCATCGCCCTACCGAACTTTCAGGCGGGCAACAACAACGCGTCGCCATCGCGCGCGCCATTGTCAATAATCCTGCCATCATTATGGCGGACGAACCGACAGGCAACCTTGACTCAAAGGTCGGCAAAGAGATCATGAGCCTTTTGCTTAACTTGAACAAGGAAAGTGGCACCACTTTGATCATTGTTACTCACGACCCAAACATTGCCGAAAATGCGCAACGCATCATCCGCTTACGCGATGGATTGCTGGATGGCGCCTCATGACTCTTGGACAAGCTTTTCTCGAAGCGCTCGAATCTTTAAGCGGGAACAAGCTCAGGTCCGGGCTGACCGTGTTGGGAATCGTGATCGGTGTCGCGGCGGTAATCGCCATGCTGGCGGTCGGGCGCGGCGCGGAAGAATCCATCACTGGCTCCATCAGCGGGATTGGGACAAACCTCCTGTTCGTCTTTCGAGGCGGGCAGGATCAATCGATTCGCAACACCCGCCCCATTACGCTTGCGGATGCGGCCGCCATTGATGATCCATTCGCCGCGCCGTCTGTGGAGGCGGTTGCCCCTTTGTTGCAGGTGAATCGCGAAATCTCTTATGGCGGGGAACGCACAACAGTTGAAGTGAACGGTGTGACTCCCGCGTATTTCCCTGTGCGAAATTATGAGTTGACTGAAGGCGAGTTTATCAATGAGGAACATTTACTGGGTCGCGCCTCTGTTGTATTGATCGGACCTGAAGCTGCGGATACGCTTTTCGGTCGTCACGATGGCATCACGGGTGAAACGATCCGCATTGACGGACAGCCCTTCCGCATTCTGGGCGTGCTGGCGACGAAAGGGGGCGGCGCGTTCGGGAGTGAAGATAATCGCGTCATTATTCCATTCAGCACTGCGCAGGCGCGCCTCATCCGCCGCAATACGCGCGACCAGGTGGATATGTTGCTTGTGCAGGCTGTCAGCGGGGATGCAGTGCTTATGGCAACCGAGGAAATTTCACAAATCCTGCGCCAGCGTCATCGTACCCCTGTAGGCGCAGATGATTTCACCGTGTTTACCCAGCAGGACCTGCTCACAACCTTTCAATCCATTACGGGCATCCTCACCATATTTTTAGGCGGCATTGCGGGCATCTCACTTTTGGTGGGTGGCATTGGCATTATGAATATCATGCTCGTCTCGGTCACGGAACGCACGCGCGAGATCGGTTTACGCAAAGCCCTCGGCGCGCGCCGGCGCGATATCCTGATTCAATTCCTTACCGAGTCGTCCATGCTGAGTCTGATCGGCGGCATTATTGGTATCATGTTTGGCTGGTTGATATCGTTTGCTGTCGGTCAGATCGCCGTGGCAAGCGGAACAGCCTTCACACCGGTTGTCGGTTACGATGCAATTGCACTCGCGACGATCTTTTCCGCGGCAGTAGGTCTCTTCTTTGGGATTTACCCTGCCAATCGAGCCGCAAGTTTGGAGCCTGTGGAAGCATTGCGTTACGAATGATTTTGTAGGGACACAGCGCCGCTGTGTCCCTACCGTGTTAAAATATCCCCATGCCTGAATTCAATATTCTCATCACAGATGGACTGGACGAAAGCGGACAGTCCATCTTGCGCGCATCTGCAAAAGTGGATGACCGCAAAGATATTTCAGCGGACGACTTGCTAAAAGCGATTCCCGATTATGATGCGCTCATCGTTCGCGGCCGGACCAAGGTAATTGCTTCCGTTATGGATGCTGCTTCCAGACTGAAAGTGATCGGGCGCGCGGGTGTGGGCGTGGATAACATTGACCTCGAAGCCGCGCAGAAACATAACATCACGGTTGTCAACGCGCCGATGTCAACTTCGCTCGCCGTCGCTGAATTGACATTCGGTTTGTTACTTACGCTTGCGCGCGAGATCCCGCGCGCAGATGCAGGCATGAAACAGGGGAAATGGCTCAAGAAGGAACTCGAAGGCGTGGAGTTGAACGGCAGGACTCTTGGTCTCATTGGCTTTGGCCGCATCGGTGTTGAGGTTGGCAGGCGCGCTTCCGCATTCGGAATGAACGTCATCGCATATGATCCGCTCATTTCAGAAGAGGATATAAAACAACGCGGCGCGGAGCCGGTCTCGATCCAGGACTTGTACGCGTGGTCCGATTTCATTTCACTTCATTTGCCGCTCAATGTTCAAACGCGGGATATGATGGGACGGCTGGCATTTTCGCAAATGAAGGATGGCGTACGAATTGTGTGCGCGGCGCGGGGTGGCATTATTGATGAGTCTGAGTTGGTGAACGCGTTGAACAACGGAAAAGTCGCGGGCGCCGCGCTGGATGTCTTTGGGCAGGAACCGCCCGGTTTAACGGAAACAGTTTCCCATCCACGCGTGATCGCCACTCCACACATCGGCGCACAGACAGCTGAAGCACAATCCCGCGCTTCGGAAGATATCGCAAACGAAGTGCTATCCGCATTGCAAAATAAAGCGTTACGTTGGAAGGTAGCATAAATTGTATGTCATTGCGAGCGCATTTTGCGAAGCAATCTCCTGTTGATTTGGGGATTGCCTCGTCGCAACCAATGCTCCTCGCAATGACATCCCAATAGGAGAAATGATGAGCGAAAAACTGAATCAATTGAAAGAAATTCTCGGTGAGGTGTCTGATATCAACCGCGCTGCGTCCGTGCTATCCTGGGATCAGCAAGTGAACATGCCGCCAGGCGGAGGCGAAGCGCGCGGTCGGCATCTTGCCACGCTCGGAAAGATCGCCCAGGAGAAGTTCATATCTGATGAAGTAGGTGGTCTGCTCGAAGACGTAAAGCAGGAATTCACAGGGGCAGACCCAGCATCGGATGAGGCCGCGATGATCCGCGTTGCCGCGCGTAACTATGACAAAGCCAAACGCGTCCCTCCGTCGTATGTTGCGGAACAAGCCATCGTTTCATCCAAGGCGTTTGAAGCCTGGGCAGAGGCGAAGTCAAAATCTGATTTTTCCATTTTCAGCCCGCACCTCGAAAAAGTTGTCGAACTGGTCCACAAATATATTTCGTTCTTTCCGCCCGCCGATCATCCCTATGACATTCTGCTGGATGATTACGAGCCGGGCATGAAGACTGACGAGGTGAAAGCCATCTTCGATGCGCTGCGACCGAAACAGGTTGAGTTGATAAAAGCCATCTCAGCCAGCAAACAAGTGAAGGATGACATCCTTCATAAGAAATATAATGAAAAGAAGTTGTGGGATTTTGGCGTGGATGTCATCACAAAGTTTGGCTATGACTGGAGCCGCGGCAGGCAGGACAAAGCCCCGCATCCGTTCGAGACGACTTTCAGTGTTGATGATGTGCGCATCACGACCCGCTTCGAGGCCGATAAACCCATTGCGATGTTGTTCAGCACCATGCACGAATCAGGTCATGCCATGTATGAGCAGGGAGTCAATCCCGCCTACGAGCGTACATCACTGGCGAGCGGAACTTCCCTAGCTGTGCACGAATCGCAATCGCGCATGTGGGAGAATCTGGTTGGGCGTTCACTGCCTTTTTGGGAACACTTCTTCCCGACGTTCAAGAAAGCTTTCGCATCTCAATTGGATAGCGTGAGTCTAAAGTCTTTCTACAAAGCGATCAACAAAGTGGAGCCTTCGCTCATCCGTGTGAATGCAGATGAAGCCACATACAACCTGCATATCATGCTCCGTCTTGAGTTGGAGATCGCGATGGTGGAGGGCAAAGTCGCCATCAAGGACCTGCCTGAGATATGGAAAACCAAGATGCAGGAATATCTCGGTGTTGTTCCGTCAAACGATGCGAAAGGCGTCCTGCAGGATATTCACTGGTCTTATGGCGCGATTGGTTACTTCTCCACGTACGCGCTTGGCAACCTCGTCTCCGCGCAATTGTGGGAGAAGATCAACAAGGATATCCGCGGGCTCGATGACCAGATCCGCGAGGGAAATTTCAGTGAGTTGCTGGGCTGGTTGCGCAAGAACATTCACCAGCATGGGCAGAAGTACGAACCGCAGACTCTCATTGAAATGGTGACGGGCTCAAAGATCACGCCCGAACCATACATCCGCTATCTCACGAAAAAATATAGTGAGATTTACGGATTGTAAATAAGATTGTCCGTCATTGCGAGGAAGGCTTTAGCCTGACGAGGCAATCCACTTACATTTGGGATACTGCCTGCATTGGTGGAGATTGCTTCGCCGTGAAGAACACGGCTCGCAATGACGCAGTGTTTTAATTGTATGAAACGAAACTTTATTCTCCTCGCGTCTCTTCTTGGACTTTTGGCTGCTTGTGCGCCACCGACTTCGAGTCCAATCCCAACGCCTTATCCGCCTGAATACCTGCCGACTGTGATCGTGCTTACGGCTGAGGCTGCGGCCGTTTCAGGCACAGAGACCGCTATCGCACTAACGCCGACCAATCCGCCAACCAATACGCCTCGGCCAACACTTTCTCCCACGCCGCGCCCCACGTTCACAGCAACGACCATCCCGGGGCATGAGCCAGCCGCGATACAGATCCAGTCGCCAGGACCCATGTCAAAGGTGGTTTCACCCATCACACTTCGTATGAACATCATCTCTGGTGAAAGTGAAAGAGTCCAGATAGACCTGTACGGGGAGGATGGTCGCCTGCTCTCGCGAACTTTGAAACGTGTACCGACCTCCAGGGATGGCGTGTTTCAATCCATTAAAATCCCATTTGAGATTCGCGCAACGGCAGAGGTGGGGCGTATCACCATCAGTACACAGGACAAATCGGGTCGTATCCAGGCATTGAATTCAGTCCGCATCCTGATGCTCTCTAGTGGGAACAACGAGATCAACCCGCCTGGGAATCCATCCGAGCCTGTCGGAGTGTTCAGCCCTCTTGATGAAGAATCAGTTTCCGGCGGAGTCCTGAACGTGCGAGGCGATCTTTGGCCCTTCAATCTTCAACCGGTCATCCTCGAACTCGTGGGACCTGATGGCAGATCCATCGGTTTGCGTATTCTCACGGTGGATCATATTAACCCGCAGTTATTTGAAACGACGATCCCATACAAAGTGTCCGAGCCGACGCTTGCGCGCCTGACCATCTACCAGGATGATGACCGCATCAATGGTTTGTTCTATGTATACAGCCAGGAAGTGTTGTTGAACCCATAACTTCTTGCCAAAACAATTTGCAATGGTATAATTCGCACGCCTCGGGGTGTGGCTCAGACCGGTAGAGCGCACGGTTCGGGTCCGTGAGGTCGAGAGTTCAAATCTCTCCACCCCGACAGTGAAAGACGCAGACTTGTTTTGAGTCTGCGTTTTGGTTTAAGCGCAATTGTTCGCTTTGCCACCGATGGAAATGATTGATACAATCATAATTAACCTGAATTCGGGAAAAGGAAACTTCTGGCAAAATACAACCAAGGACATGTCACCCTGAGCGACACTTGCGCCGTCTCGAAGAGACCAGTGCAGGTGTAGCGAAGGGTCTCGTGCTCCGAACAAAGAGATTCTTCGCCCCTTCGGGGCTCAGAATGACATGTCTGCTCTAATCCCGAACTGACGTTAATTACGTATTTCGATTAAGGATGGCTTTTAAGTGAGGAAATCTTTTTCGCTTCAGATAGATCGTCTATTGCGCGAGATCGGGCAGACAGGAAAACGCCTTTCGGACATCGGCTCGGCTGAAGGCGCGGCGGGAAATTTATCCATTTGCGTTCGGGAGACTCTTGATATAAACATCCTCTTTCCTCAAGCGCAAATGATGGAACTGCCTCAACCTGCCCCGGAACTGGCAGGCGCAACCGTCATCGTATCCGGTTCGGGATGCCGCCTGCGTGATATTGCCGATGAACCAATTGCCAACCTTGCCTGCATCCTTGTGGAGAAGGACGGGCGATACGGGAAGATGTTCACCTCTGCCAACCGTAACTTTGAACGCGTGACGAGCGAGTTCAACTCACATTTTGCCGTGCATATTGACCAGATGTCTGCCAGGGACATCCAACTACATACCGTGATCCACGGCCAGCCTCTTCACCTGACATACCTGAGCCATATCCCGCGCTATCAGGACTGGCGATATTTAAACAATCATCTTCTTCGATGGCAGCCTGAGACGATCATCAATTTCCCGGAGGGGCTTGGAGTCTTGCCGTTCATCATGCCAGGGTCGGAATTGCAAATGGCTGAGACGGTCCGTGTCCTGCGCGCGCATAAGGTCCTGGTCTGGTCACAACATGGGGTGATGGCGAGATGCGATGACTCGATCCTGCGCGCCCTGGATTTGGTCGAATACGCTGAGACGGCGGCTCATTACGAATATCTCAACCTGGTGGCTGATGAAAAAAGCGAAGGGCTTACCCCCCAGCAGATTCGCGCCATCTGTCAGTTTTGGAATGTTCAGCAGAGCGTGTTTTGAAGCGGGTGAGAGGTCATTGAAACGGGATCAATTGTCGGCTTGCAAGAGAACGAATTTGAGTCTATACTCTAAACAATCTTGTGACAAAAGGAGAGGCAGCCATGGCTACCGTTCGAGACATGATCCGCAAAAAGGGAAGCGAGGTCTTCATAATCGCTCCCGATGCGACTGTTCTGGAAGCTCTGAAAGTGATGGCGAAGCATAATACAGGAGCGCTGCTGGTGATGAGCGGGAGCACCGTGAATGGGATTATTTCGGAGCGGGATTGTGTACGCAAAGTTGAATTGGCGGGGAAAAGCGCAAAGGATACAACGATTAGCGAGATCATGACAAGCAAGGTAATCAATATTGACGCCGCCCAGCCGCTGGAAGAATGCATGGCATTGATGCTTGACAAGGGCATCCGCCACCTGCCTGTTTACGACGGGAGCGAATTGCTTGGCCTGGTCTCGGTGCGCGATGTGCTCAAGGAAGTGGTGGACGTGCAACAGGTGATGCTCTCGCAGTTGGAACGCTACATCACGGGCAGCGGGCGATGACCCCGCTTGTTTCATTGGTTATTTCAAAAGGAACAAGCGGGGTGACCCCGCTCGTATCGTCAATCATTTCAAGGAAACGAGCGGGGTGACCCTGCTCGCATCATCAAGCATTTCAAGGAAACGAGCGGGATGATCCTGCCCGAGTGGACAATTTCCGAAATTCAGGAAAAGATGAAATCAGGCGAGTTGACAGCGCGTCAACTCGTCGTTTTGTATCTGGAACGCATTGACTCTGTAGATAAGAAGGGACCGCGTGTGAACACAGTCATCGAGGTGAATCCCGATGCGCTCGAAATTGCCGATACGCTCGATGCACAGCGTAAGGCAGGAAAAGTCCGCGGGGCGTTGCACGGGGTTCCGATTCTCATCAAAGATAATATTGATACGCATGATCGAATGCAGACAACAGCAGGCTCGCTCGCGCTTGAAGGAAATATCGCGGCGCGCGATGCCTTCATTGTGAAGCAGTTACGCAAGGCAGGCGCGTTGATTCTCGGTAAAACAAATTTGAGCGAGTGGGCAAATTTTCGCGGCAAACGTTCCGTCAGCGGATGGTCGTCGCGCGGCGGCCTGACTCGCAATCCGTACGCGCTG
>Ga0247727_10005961_pt1 | contig 24239 bp, 23 predicted proteins | sample WisWelCaveWW1625_FD_202498 | JGI IMG/M metagenome (GOLD analysis project Ga0247727, IMG submission 202498) | Biofilm microbial communities from Wishing Well Cave, Virginia, United States - WW16-25 | ecosystem: Environmental > Aquatic > Deep subsurface > Groundwater > Cave microbial mat | place... | reverse complement strand
TTCCTGATCACGGTGCTGGCCGACGTGATCCGGGGCATGAACGATCGGGGCACGGAGTATGCCTTGGCGGGCGGATTGGCCTATGGAGCGCTGGTCGAGCCGCGCGCCACGACCGATGTGGATCTCCTGATACTGCTCGATCGGCCTGCCCGGGAGACGGTTGCGACGCTGTTCTCTTCCGTCTTCGAATCCGTCATTCCCCATTCCGATCCCATGGTCTTCAAACGACTGTCCATATGGAGAGTCGTGGGAATGCGGGAAGGTCGAGAGGTCATTGTAGATCTGCTGCTCGCACAATCCGACTTTCTCAAATCGGCGTTGGAACGGAAGCGGACGGTGGATTTTCAGGGACTGGCTCTTCCCATTGTGACGCTCGAAGACCTCATCATCCTCAAGGCGATAGCCGGGCGGCTCCAGGATCGGGCTGATATCGAGAAAATCACGCAGCGGCCGGAATTACGGGTGGATTGGGATTATGTAAGAGAGTGGCAAGTGAAGCTCGGTCTTGATCCCATACGGTAAGAGACTGCCGGCTCGAAGCGAGGAGAGCGTTTGAAGTTCGATGTTCGAAGTTGGGGGAGAGTTCGAAGTTGAATAGGCCTGATACCTCCAACCTCTAACCTCGAACATCGGACCGGTGCAGGAGGTTCTACGTTAATGGTTTCGTGGACACGCGTTGAGAGTAGGGTTGAAACCAAAAGGAGATTGTGATGGCCGTTCGCATCGCGACGTTTGACGAACTTCCCAAGCTCATTCAGCCAGGGCACATGGTGCTCGATGTCGGCGGAGGCATCAAGCCGCTCAGCCGGGCCGATTACGTACTCGATTTCCTGTCCTGGGAGCAGCGGACCGGATTGGACCCGTGGTTGCGTGACGTCTGGCCTGAGCCGCATTTTTCCAAGGATACCTGGGTCAAATGGGATATCTGCTCGCGCGATCCCTGGCCGTTCAAGGACAAGCAATTCGATTTTGTGCTCTGCAAGGGGACGCTCGAGGATTTGCGCGACCCTGTGTGGGTCTGCCGGGAGATGATCCGGGTGGCCAAGGCGGGGTATCTGGAGACGCCGACGAGGATCATTGAGAGCATGCCCGGCGTCGAACGGAGCCGTTATTGCGGCTATTCCCACCACCATTGGCTGTGCGAGGCGGTGGAGGGAGGGATTCAGTTCACCTTCAAACACGCCCAACTGCATACCTACAGCCGCTTTCATGTGACGGTCGGACCGTCCTGGGGAGGCGGAAAGGGGGACCACCATGCGCTGGAAATCCTGGATGGGGTTTCCGGGCTGCTGACGGTCATGAACCGCTGGTTCCGCCGCGTCAATCCAAAATATGAGACGCTGGGTCTGCATTGGACGGACTCCTTCGTGTGTCGCGAAAACGTGCTGGTCGATAAGGGCGATGTCGAGGCGAATTTCATGGCCTTCAAGCAACGGTGCGAGAAAATTCCCGATCTCTGGGTCCGGAAGTAGGCGGAGGGAGGCTTTTCGTTGTTCAACCGGGGACTCGCGGGTATAATCGCGTCAGGCAGGAAGGGCCGCGATTCAGGAAGGGGACAACGCATTCCGTGCGCATCCTGTTTCTTTGCGATGACCAGTTCGATTATGTATCCGACCCGCTCTACATCGGCCTCTCACGGGTGCTCGGCAACGAGCAGGTGCTGGACTATCCCTACAAGCCGCTCTACCACGATCCGGAGGCCAAAAACTGGTACGTGGTGCAGCGGCCCGGGGTTCACCGGAGTCGGGAGCAGGTGCTCGATCTCCTGCGTGACCAGGCGTTCGATTTGGCGTGTCTGGCGTCGTTCCGGGCTCCGTGTCTCGACGAATGCGCCACGCTGTTCGGAAGGGTTCCGTTCCCCCCCATGGTCTTCGTGGACGGAGCCGACAATCCCGCCATTCGGCACGACGTCGTGGCCCGTTACCCCATCGGGCTCTATTTCAAGCGTGACTATATCTGGTCGTTGGGGCATCCGCTCAAGCAGGTTGCCGCGCGGGCGTGGTCGTTTCGGGGCAATCGCGCGCTCTTTGAACGGACGGTCCCCCTGCCGCTCTCCCTCATTCTTGACGCGCTGCCCGCCGTCGGGACGGTGACGAAAGACGTGGATGTCTCCTATACCGGGCGTGCCTCGCACCCCCGGCGGGTGAAAGCGGTCGAGATTCTCTCGCACCTGGACGGAGTTCGGTTCGAAGGAGGGGTCTACGCGGCGCCGGGTGACCGCAGCTACAAGCTGGTGCACGGAACATTCCGGCGTCTCTGGACGAAGATACGCGATGGCGGGCTGGCGTCAGAAAGCGATCGTGGCAAGCAGAAATCTCCCGAGGCCTACTATCGTGAGATTGCCCGCTCGAAGATTGCCGTGGCGATCCGGGGAGGCGGGTGGACGCCGTCGCCCCGGTATTATGAGATCGTGGCAATGAACACCCTGCTGATCTCCGAACCCCCCGAGGCGGAGATTCCCAATAATTTCGTTCATCGGCGGCATGCGGTGTTTTGCAGGCCCGATCTGCGCGATCTCGAGTCCCTCGTCAGGTACTATCTCAGGGAAGATCGTGAACGGGAGGCGGTGGTTCGGGAAGGGTATGCGCATTTGTTGAAGTACCATACCTGCGAACGGCGCGCCGAATATTTCCTGGATGCCTGCCGGCGGTTGCTTTGAAGCCGATCGTTATCGATCTGGGATGCGGCGCGAACAAGATCGACGGCGCGCTGGGGTTCGACAGGCGGGCGCAGCCCGGCGTCAATGTGGTTTGCGACCTGGAGCGGCAACTGCCGATTCGGACGAGCAGCGTCGAGGGGGTGCATCTGAGCCACATCGTCGAGCATGTCCGCGAGCTCGTGCCGTTCATGGAGGAAGTCTACCGGGTGTGTAAAGCCGGCGCGGAGGTGCGGGTGGTGGCGCCCTATTACACCTCGCGCGGCGCGTTCCGGGATCCCACGCACGTCCGGTTCATTGCGGAGGACACGTTTCAGTATTTTGAGCCACCGACGGATTACGGCATCGCGACGCATTTCCGGATCGAGCGGATCGACTACGATTACCGGAAGCCGTTCCGGTTTTTCCCGCGCTATATTCAGAAGCGGTGCCGGCGGTATCTCTGGAATGTGGTGGACAATCTGACGGTGACCTTGCGGGTCGTGAAAACATGACGATCTCGGAGGGGAGGCGCGCGTAATCGTGGGCCAACTGACGCGTAAAACGGGAAGCTTCGATCGGGTCTGCTTGATTACCCCTCCGTCAATCTTCTTGCTTGACGAGCGGGTCTTCATGACGCTGGGCATCCTCAAGGTCGCGGCCGTGCTCGAACAGGCGGGCATTGCAGTGGACATGCTGGACCTCTCGGGAGTGGAGAACTATGAAGAAGTGGTCCGGGACTACGTGCGCGAGAACAAGATGGGCTGGTATGGCCTGACCGCCACGACGCCGCAGATGCCGGCTGCGACCAAGGTCTATCGCGCCCTCAGGGCGGGCAATGCCACGGCGCGGATCGTCCTCGGCGGGCCGCATGTGACGCTGGTCCATGCCGCGCACAAATATGAAGCCAAGCGCAACGTCGAGGGCCGCGGCACGAGGGCGCTCCGCGAGCTGGCTGAGATGTTCGATGTGCTGGTCGTCGGAGACGGCGAGCTGGCGGTGATGGACACCCTCGTGGACCATCCTCCGAAGGTCGTGGACGGTGATGATCCCCGGTCCGAGCTGTTCCTGAACAACCAGACGTTGACAGAGTTGCCGCTGCCCGCCCGTCATCTGATCGATGTAAACAGTTATCGGTACTCGATCGACGGCGTCCGCGCGCTCTCGATGATCGCGCAGCTCGGGTGCCTCGCGGCGGGAACCAATATCCGTTTGTCGAGTGGGCGTGAGATTCCGATCGAAGACGTGAAGATCGGCGACTTGCTGCTTTGCTGGAACGAGGACGAACGCCGCTTCGACGTAGGACCGGTGGCATCAGCTTGGAACCGGGAGGCGAACGACCTGTGGAAGCTCCGCACGAGTTGTGGCACTATACTCGTCACTTCGGAGCATCCCATATGGACCGAGACCGGTTGGAAAAAGGTAGTTGATCTTGAACCAGGGAAAGACCGCATTGGCTATCTGCTCGACGTGCAATCGCACGTTCAAGGTGAAACCGTATCGCGCGAACACGGCGCGCTACTGCAGCAATCAGTGCCGCCGGCAGCGAGTGCCGAGAACGTGCCCGATTTGTCAGAAGGAGTTTACGCTGACGCCGGCGTTTGTGCGGGAAGTCAATCCTTCGACTACCCCGCCCTTCCGGGCGGGGCTTGCTCAGGATTGACGCTGAGCGGCGGTGGTGACCCTGAGCCCATCGAAGGGTCGAATCAGGCGCCGTCGAAGCGTCAATTGCTGCTCTCGACCATGCCAGTACGAGTGGATGCGGACGCACGTCAACGAGAAGTGGTTGCGCGCCGGGCAGGTGGCGGCGAAGGCGCGGTGGGATTCGATGACCCCAACGGAGCGGATCGAGAATTCGAACATCAAAGCGTTGCACGTCAGTGTGCAGACGCCGCGCGTGCGCAAGCTCTTGTCGGATACGAAGCGCGGCGAGCGCAATCCGATGAAGCGTCCAGAGGTAGCCGAGAAGGTATCGGCGATTATCAAGGAGAAGTGGGGGCGGTTCTTTTCGGAGCAGATGAAGCGCTCGTGGAGGGACGGGAAGATCCCGTTTCCGTGGCAGAAGAACGGCACGACTCAGCTTCCGAACGACAAGGAGCAAGCGCTTCTGGATATCCTGATCGAGGCGGCGCCGACGTTTCGGTATGTCGGCAACCAGGCGTTCTGGATTGGGCCGTGCGCGTCTGGACAGCGGCGGAATCCCGACTTCATCGACGGATCGCAGAAGAAGGCGATCTTGCTGCACGGCGAGTATTGGCACCCGAAGGAGTCGGTAGCGATCGAGAAGCAGGATTATATGTCGAAGGGCTGGAAGGTGCTGGTGGTGTGGTCGAAGGAACTTCGACGAAAGGACCGACCGGCGTTACTGCTGCGGATACGCAACTTCGCTTCTCAACTCTCGTAGCCCGGGAATGGCTCGGCCCGAGCCGTGTCTACAACCTGACTGTCTGCCCGGGGCACTCGTATATCGCCAATGGCATCGTAGTACACAACTGCCCGTTCGGCTGCGGGTTTTGCGGAGGGCGGATGAGCCCGTACCTCCGGCGTGTGCGCATGCGCACGTCCCAGAGCATCGTGCAGGAAATGGTGCACCTGTACGAAGCTTACGGCGCGCGCGGATTCATGCTCTATGACGACGAGTTGAACGTCAATCCAAAATTCGTGGAATTGATGAACTTGATCGCCGAGACGCAGGAACGGCTGGGGGTGGAATTCCGGCTGCGCGGATTTCTCAAGGCCGAGCTGTTTACCGACGAGCAGGCCGCGGCCATGTACCGGGCGGGATTCCGGTGGGTCCTCATCGGATTCGAAGCGGGGCACGAGCGGATTCTGACCAACATTCAGAAAAAAGCGGGCAAGGAGGACAATACGCGCGCGATGGCCATTGCCAAGAAGCACGGCTTGAAAGTGAAAGCCCTGATGTCGATCGGGCATCCGGGCGAGTCCGAGGAGACAGTACGGGCCACGCGCGACTGGCTGCTCGAGGTGCAGCCGGAAGATTTCGATGCGACGGTGATCACGACCTACCCCGGCTCGCCTTATTTCGACGAGGCGGTGGAAACCAAACCCGGGGTCTGGACCTACACCTATCAGAAAACGGGCGACCGCCTGCATAGTTTTGAAGTGGACTACCGGGAGGTGGCTGAGTATTACAAGGGCGTGCCGGGAGAATATCGTGCCTACGTGTACACGGACTATCTCAGTCCGGAGCAGCTCGTGCAACAGCGTGACTGGCTGGAAACCGAGGTGCGCGCGAAACTCGGCATCCCCTTCAACCCCGGCGCGCCGGCGCTGCGATACGAACATTCCATGGGGCAGAGTGGGCTGCCGGCGACGATCTTACGGACGAGCCGGACGCCGGTGTAGATGTTTGGCCCGTCCATGTCCACCCAGGATGCGCATTCCATGCGCCGCATTCGACAGCGCGCGTCTGTATCGCCTATATCCCGTTCTTTGTGACGGACGTCCCCCATCGGCTTGCGTATGTCTAACCAAGTAGGTCTTAGCGATCCTCTTCCCGATACTGCTTCCTTCGTTCACGAGATGGCGCTTACATTGCTCGATGGGGAAGCGCCGGGCGCACTGCTCGATGTGCCGGCGGGCGCCGGTGCCTTCGCGCTGCGAGCCGGCCGGCTGGGATATGCGGTCACGTGCGGAGACATTGACTGCTCTCGTTTTTCGGCGGAGGGATTGCGGTGCGAGCGGGTGGATCTGAATCAGCCATGGCCCTATGGGAATGCGCGCTTCGATGTGGTCGCGTGCATCGAAGCGATCGAGCATCTTGAAAACCCCTGGTTGCTCGTTCGCGAGGCGAATCGTGTGCTCAAGCCTGGAGGCGCGTTGCTCATCACCACGCCGAATGTGTTGTCGATCAAATCGAGGGTGAGTTATCTCTTCAACGGGTATCCCGACTACTTTTATTTCGGCGTGGTCCGCGGGCTGGATTGTGACAAAGAGCTGCCGATCGACCACATCAACCCAGTCGGGTTTCTGGAGTTACGGCATATCCTTGCGCGGAACGGTTTCCGTATCGAGGCGGTTGAAACCAATCGCTATGTCTATCGGAATCGTCTCCTCAGTAAGATTGTGAAGTTCTTCGCGAAAAGCCGGTGGCGGCGGCGAACCAGAGAGAATGTGGATGAGTCCGAACTGCGCACCCTCATGCTGTCGCCCGCGCTCTTATACGGCGAGATTCTTCTTGTGAAGACGAGAAAAGTCGTCGAGATATAGCCAGGAGCGTAGGTTGCCAACGACGCCACCGCTTGCGGCGGTCAGCGTTGGATCGAGAGACAGGAACAGCATAATGAACCGACAGCAAGATACGGTGGCGTTTGTCCATGGCATCGGTGAAATCGGCGGGGCTGAACGGGAGTTGCTGGTCTATCTGGGTCGCCTTCCCCTTCGAGGGATACGTCCGCTCGTCGTCTGTCCGCCACAGGGTCCGTTGGCCGAGAAAGTTGCTGCGATGGGGGTTGAGGTTCACCATGTGCCCTTCCCGGCGTGGCGGAAGCTATTGGATTGGCCCAGACGCGGGGAAGCGGTCCGCCGCCTGCGCAGCGTGATCGAGCAGGTGCGTCCCTCGCTGCTGCACGTCAATGATATCTGGTGGCTGCCGCAAACGCTGCGCGCAGCAGAGGGGTTGGGGATTCCGATTCTCAGTCACGTCCGGCAGGAAATTCATCCCCGTAAGGTCCGCCTCTATGAGTTGCCCGCCGCGGACGCGGTGTTTGCGGTCTCGCGCGCCGTCGAGGCGTCTGTTCGAACCGGCGGGGTGAAACCGGAGCGCGTTCATGTCCTCCATAGTGGTCTCGACCTGAGCGGCGTGCCGGTCTCGCTCGACGGAACAGAATTCCGCCGCCGGCAGGGGATCCCGCTCACGGTGCCGTTGCTGGGAACCGTCGCGAATCTGTTTCCCCGAAAGGGATATGACGTGATGTGCCGCGCGCTCTCCCTGCTTCGAGACCGCCGTCCCGATGTGCAGTACCTCATCGTGGGAAGCGGTGACGCCGGGTACGAAGCGGTGTTGCGAAAGCTCGTCGCGTCACTCGGGTTGGATGGGCAGGTGCATTTTGCGGGATTTCAGGAGCCGGTCTATCCGGCCTTGGCTGCGATGGACGTGTATGTCCATCCAGCGGTGATGGAAGGGTTCGGGATCGCTCTGTTGGAGGCGATGGCGATGGCCAAGCCGATCGTGGCAACGACGACGGGCGGGATTCCCGACATCGTCGTCCACGAGGAAACCGGGCTGCTGGTTGCCCCGGGCGATCCGGAAGCCCTGGCCTCGGCAATCGGGGTTCTGCTGGAGGACGCCAATCGCCGGACTTTGTTGGGAAAGAACGGGCGCCGGCGCGTCGAGTCTCTCTTTACCGTTGATGCCATGGTGGCCAAGCTCAGCGCCTGCTATGGAGGCATGCTGGAGGAGCGGCGTCCGGTTGCGCGGGGCGCATTCGCATGAACGTTCCCTTGCGCGCCAGCCTGGTCATTGCGGTCTGGAATCAGCTTGACTACACCAAGCGCTGTTTGAGCTCGATCGAGCAATGGACGGATGCGCCCTACGAGGTGGTCATCGTCGATAACGGTTCGACCGACGGGACGCGGGAATTTTTGCGGACCGTGAAGTCAAAAGTGATCACCAACGACACGAACCTGGGTTGCGCCAAGGCCTGGAATCAGGGCGTGCGCGCCAGCCAGGGGGAGGTCATCGGTATCCTCAATAATGACATCGTGGTCACACCCGGTTGGCTGACGACGCTGATGGGGTTCATGGAGCGAACCGGCCATGGCATCGTAAGCCCGTCCGCCAGAGAAGGGCCGCTGGATTATGATCTGAACGGCTACGCGGAAGAATTTACGCGTTGCTGCGCCGGCGTGACCCGTCCCGAGATCTATGGAGCCTGCATGATCATTCGACGCGATGTGTTCGACCGCATAGAGTTGTTCGATGAAGGGTTTTTATACGGCGGATGCGAAGATATCGATTTCTTGTGGAGGACGAAACAGGCAGGGTTTTCTGTTGGCATGACCGGCTCGGTATTGATCCATCACTTCGGCATGGTTACGCAAGATGCCGTCAAGTCGAAGACAACTAGAGCGCACATCAAAGGCAATTTGGAGCATTTTCAGTCCAAGTGGAACCGGACCGTGCGAGGCAACTGGTTCAACCGGCGGTGGGACGATCTTCGAGCGTCCTGGCGCTGGCGCTACGAGCGGCTTCGGTGCGGGCATACGTTGGTGGAAAAACCGACCGGGAACGGATCGGCGGCTCGCTAGCAAGCGGGTCGAAGGGAGACTGGCTCCGCCGCCTTTCGACAGGCTCCTGGCGGCGGTGCCTGTCCCCATGCTCCCTCCCTATATCCCTCCCCCCCACTGTGGGGGAGGGTGAGGGCTTGCCCTGAGCCTGTCGAAGGGGTGGGGGGGGAGAGGGAAACAGAGGGATCATGTGCGGGATAGCCGGCACGCTAGGTTATAACGGAATGGACGGCGCTCAGGCCGTCCTGCCCATGGTCGAGGCCATTCGTTATCGAGGGCCTGACGATACGGGGGTCTGGTGCGACAACCAGGCAGGCATCGCACTGGGGCATGCGCGGCTCTCGATTCTGGACCTGTCTGCCAGCGGGCACCAGCCCATGGTCTCCGCCGACGGGCGCTATGTCGTGTCCTACAACGGCGAGATTTACAATTTTGCGGAATTGCGGAAGGAGCTGGAGTCGCGCGGGGCGACATTCCGAGGGCACTCCGATACGGAGGTATTATTGGAGGCGATCAGCCAGTGGGGGCTTGACGCGGCGGTCAAGCAGTTCAACGGCATGTTCGCCTTTGCCCTGTGGGATCGCCAGGCGAGAACCTTGTCTTTGGGACGTGACCGTCTGGGCGAGAAGCCGCTCTATTACGGCTGGGCCGGGGCCACATTTCTGTTTGCGTCTGAACTGAAAGCCCTCAAGACGCATCCAGCATTCAAGTCTGAGATTGATCGCGACGCGCTGGCGCTGCTGCTGCGGTACAACTATGTGCCTGCTCCCCATGCCATTTACCAGGGGATTCAGAAGCTCCCGGCCGGCACGCTGCTCACGGTTCAGGCCGCCCCTGTGTCCCCGAAGCCGGCGCCGGTGCCCTATTGGACCCTGCGGGCGGCCGTGGAGCGGGGAGAGGCCGATCCCTTTATCGGTTCTGACGAAGATGCGATCGCCCAGCTCGACCGGTTGTTGAGAGAGTCGGTCGCGCTGCGGATGGTGGCGGATGTGCCGCTGGGCGCGTTCCTCTCGGGGGGCGTGGATTCCTCCACTGTCGTCGCCTTGATGCAGGCGCACAGTCGTCGGCCGGTCAAGACGTTTACGATCGGGTTCCATGAAGCGGCCTACGACGAGGCGCGTCATGCCGAGGGTGTGGCACGCCATCTGGGCACCGATCACACCCAATTATATGTGACGCCGGCGCAGGCCCAAGCCGTCATCGCGCGACTGCCGGCCCTGTATGACGAGCCGTTTGCCGACGTGTCGCAGATTCCCACGTTTCTCGTTTCGCAGCTGGCGCGAGGAGCGGTGACGGTCGGTTTATCCGGCGACGGTGGCGACGAGATATTTGCCGGGTACAACCGGTACTTTTGGGGGCACCGGATCTGGAGGAACATTGCCTGGATGCCGGCGACTCTGCGCGCGGCGTCGAGCCGCCTGCTGAACGGTTTCTCCCCCCGGACGTGGGATGCGCTGTTCGGGGCGGCGCGGGGGTGCCTGCCGCAGAGCATGAGGGTGCAGCATCCCGGCGACAAGCTCCAGAAACTGGCCGGTCTTCTGACTGCGGACAGCCAACGGGCCTTGTATGGGGGGCTCGTGTCTATCTGGAGAAATCCTGCCGAGGTGGTGCTGGGAGCGACGGAACCGGCGACGATCGTCAACGGCAGCGACCAGTGGCTCGCGTCCAGAGATTTCCGGGAAGCCATGATGTTCTGGGACACCGCGACCTATTTGCCGGACGATATCCTGGTGAAGGTGGACCGCGCCAGCATGGGTGTGAGTCTGGAAACCCGGCTGCCCATCTTGGATCACCGCGTCGTCGAGTTTGCGTGGCGGCTCCCCCTCTCCATGAAAATCCGCCACGGCCGCGGCAAATGGCTCCTGCAGCGGGTCTTGGACAAGTACGTCCCGGCCGGCTTGGTTGAACGGCCCAAAATGGGCTTCGGGGTGCCGATCGATTCCTGGCTGCGCGGCCCGCTCCGGGACTGGTGCGAGGCGCTTCTGGACGAGCGGCGCTTGCGCGCGGAGGGGTTTTTTGACCCAAGTCCGATCCGGAAAAAATGGGCCGAGCATCTGTCGGGCCGGCGCAACTGGCAATATCCCTTGTGGGGGGTGCTGATGTTCCAGATGTGGCGCGAGCAGGCGCGATGACCGGACGCGATGGCGACAAGGCAGTGCCCGCCGTGACGCCTATCCGCTAAGCGGGGGATTCGAGCATCCGTCCCTGCTGCCGATGTGGCTGTTCGGCCGGTGCTGGCGCTCGAGCGCGCGGTGAGCTTTCTGGGCCGCGTGCTGGCGTTTCGCATTCTGGTAGTGTTGGAAAAGCGGGCCTAGCTGCAACGAGGTAACAATGAAAGCGTTGATCACAGGCATCACCGGTCAGGACGGAAGCTACCTGGCCGAATTTCTGCTTGCGAAGGGATACGAGGTCCACGGCGTGATCCGGCGGTCCAGCTCATTGAATACCGACCGGATCGACCACATCTATCAGGATCCGCACGTTCCCGATGCGCGCCTCCGCCTCGTTTACGGCGATCTGAATGATGCGAGCTCGTTGAACAAGATTATACGGACCATTCGTCCGGACGAAATCTATAACCTTGGTGCTCAGAGCCACGTCCGCGTCAGTTTCGATGTCCCGGAATACACGGCCGAGGTGACCGGGTTGGGGACGCTCCGATTGCTGGAGGCCGTGCGGGAGTCCGGCTTGCAGCCAAAGTTTTACCAGGCCTCGTCGAGCGAAATGTTCGGGAAGGTCCGGGAGGTTCCGCAAAAGGAAACGACACCCTTCTACCCGCGAAGCCCCTACGGAGCGGCCAAGGTCTTTTCCTATTGGATAACCGTCAACTACCGGGAAGCCTACAACCTGTTCGCGTGCAACGGCATTCTGTTCAATCATGAATCGCCTCGCCGGGGTGAGACGTTTGTCAGCCGGAAAATCACCAGGGCGGCGGCGCGGATCAAGCTCGGGCTTGAAGCCGACCTGTTTTTGGGAAATCTAGATGCCAAACGTGACTGGGGCTATGCCGGAGATTATGTGCAAGCCATGTGGCTCATGCTGCAGCAAGAGAAACCTGACGATTATGTCATTGCCACCGGGGAAACCCGCAGCGTGCGGGAGCTGCTGGACGTGGCTTTTGGGCATGTCAGCCTTGATTGGAAGCGGTACGTCAAGATCGACCCCCGGTATTACCGCCCAACCGAGGTCGATCTCTTGATCGGCGACGCGTCGAAGGCGAAGCAGCACCTCGGGTGGACGCCCAAGGTGTCGTTCAAAGAACTCGTGACCATGATGGTGGACGCCGACCTGAAGGCGGAGCGTCTCAAGCTGGAAGGAACGGGGAAGAAAGCTTGAGGTTGGATGGTAGAGGTTGGAGGCCTGAGGGTAGAGGTTGGAGGTGTGAGGTTAGAGGGTGGAGGTGAGAGATTCGCTTAGTGGGTTACGTCTTTCCGTTTGAAAAACTGGACGTGTGGCAAGAGTCGGTTGAGTTGGCTCACTTTGTCTTGGACTTATTGGAGGAAGTACCGCTGACCAAGCATTTGCGCCTTGTCTCACAAATGGAAGGAGCTGTGACATCAGTGGCACAGAATATCGCCGAGGGGAAAGGGCGTCAGCACAAAAAGGAATTCATGCAGTATCTCAGCATAGCACAAGGCTCCTTATATGAGACCGTTACGTTGAATGAAATTTTCAAAAAGCAAAAGTTGTTTGGCGAAACTGATTACGACCAGGTTCGTCGCAAGGCAGAGAAAATTGATCACAAGCTGAACGGTCTCATGAACGCAATTCGAGGAAAAAGTGGATGGAGGGTGGAGGTCTGAGGTTTGAGGTCAGAGGCAGTTGCCTCCAACCTCCAACGGTCTTTCGGGGTTGCCTCAAACCTCCAACCTCTCACCTCTAACAGTACCTAATGGGCTTTTGGGAATCTAAAAGAGTGACCGTCACCGGCGGAGCCGGATTTCTCGGTTCCTTCGTGGTGGACAAACTACGGGAGCGGGGATGCCGCGAGATCTTCGTGCCCCGGAGCTGCGACTATAATCTGGTCGAGTTGGAGGCGGTCCGGCGGCTCTATCGCGACGCCAGCCCCGACCTGGTCATCCATCTGGCGGCACGCGTCGGGGGGATCGGCGCGAACATGAGCAATCCGGGCTCGTTCTTCTATGACAACCTCATGATGGGCGCGCAACTGATGGAGGTGGGCAGGCAGGTCGGCCTTGAAAAGTTTGTGGCGATCGGCACGATCTGCGCCTATCCCAAGTTCACGCCGGTCCCGTTCAAGGAGGACGATCTCTGGAACGGGTACCCCGAGGAAACAAACGCCCCCTACGGACTGGCCAAAAAAATGCTGCTGGTCCAATCGCAGGCCTACCGCAAACAGTACGGGTTCAACTCGGTCGTGCTGTTCCCGGTCAATCTATACGGCCCCCGGGACAATTTCGACCTTCAAACCTCCCATGTTATCCCCGCGCTCATCCGAAAATGCCTTGAAGCCATGCATCAGCAACCTCCCCCTTCCCGCCTCCAGCCTCCCCCCTCCAGCCTTGAACCTCCACCTTCCAGCCTCCAACCTCCTACCTCCACCCTCCAACCCGTCTTGACGGTGTGGGGGACTGGAACCCCGACACGCGAGTTTCTCTATGTGGAGGACGCGGCGGAAGGGCTCCTGCTGGCTGCCGAGCGGTATAACCAGAGCGATCCCGTCAATCTTGGGGCCGGATTTGAGATTTCCATCAAGGAGTTGGTAAATCACATCGCGAAACTCACTGGATTTACAGGACAAATTGTCTGGGATGCGACAAAACCTGACGGCCAACCCCGCCGCTGCGTGGATGTGAGTCTTGCAGAGAAACTCTTCGGGTTCCGAGCCAAGACATCATTCGACGAAGGGCTAGGAAAAACCATCGAGTGGTACCGATCCACGGTTCTGCAGCCCCGCGCATAGCCTCCCTTCTCCCTCGGATCTTCAGAAAATCGTGCGGGTCACCCTGTCCCCATTGAGGGTGTCTACGGAATCGAGGGTAGCTCACCCTACTTATCCCCTCTCCCTTGAGGGGAGAGGGGAGGGTGAGGGTGGCGTGTAACTTCGGCCTCTCGCAAACCTCTTTCAGGTCGTACTCTCCAACCGATTGCGTAGAGCCTCACTCGTCTGTTTCCCACCTTGCATTTTCCTTGATTCTTATCTGGGCGTTGTGTTCAAATCGTGAACGCTTACCAGAAAAACGCTGAATCAATATGGACTTACAAGGCCAACGAGACCTTCAACTCCTCAACGAAGTCGAACAAGACTCCCATGTGACACAGCGGTCGCTGGCGACCAAGCTGGGCGTCGCGCTCGGTCTGACCAATCTGTACCTCAAGCGGCTGGCCCGTAAGGGCTACATCAAAATCACCACCATTCCCAGCCATCGCATCAAGTATCTGTTGACCCCTCGCGGGATGGCGGAGAAATCCCGGCTGACCTACCAGTACATGCAGTACTCGCTTTCGTACTATCGGGAGATGCGCCAGCGACTCAAGCAGGTGCTGGCGGAGCTGTCACATGCAGGCGCCAAAAGGGTCGTCGTGTACGGCACGGGAGAGCTGGCTGAGCTGGCCTATCTCACCTTGCGGGAAATGGACCTCACACTGGTGGGGTTTGTCGACGGCGGGCAGGCCCAAACGTTTCTTTCATATCCCCTGTGGCCTGTTGAAGCCCTGTCGGGCTGGGCCTACGACACCGTGCTGATTGCCGACTTGACGGACACGAAAAAGATTCACGCGCGGCTGCTCCGCGCGGGGGTGCCGAAGGACAAGATCGTCACTCTGGATTTCAGCGGGAACGGCGGTTCGAAGAAGTCCTCCTGACACACCGTAAGGTGTTTATCTAGCAGGAGGGCGATTGAGGCGATGTAAGTGAGAGGGCGAAGCTATGTCTGCGAGGCGGTCTATTCAGTCTGTTCTGTCTTTTCAGTCTGTCTTGTCCTCCTGCAGTTTCCAGAAAGAATGACAGATTTATTCCTACAAGCCGAATAGACGGAATAGACCAGATAGACTAGACAGACCAAATCATGAAACTTTCTCGCTTCGAAGATCTGCATTGCTGGCAAGAGGCCAGAGCACTGACTCGCATGCTGTATCAAGTGATAGGGGAGAATGGCCATTTCCGTCGAGATATTCGTCTGGCCGGTCAGCTTCAAGCAGCAGCGGGCTCCATAATGGCAAATATCGCGGAAGGTCTCACGCGTCGGTCAGACAAGGAATTTGTGCAATTTCTCTTTACGGCAATGGCATCGGCTGCGGAGGTTCAGAGCCATCTCTATATAGCGCGGGATGCAGGTTATATATCGGAAGAGAAGTTCAAAGCCATGTATGTACAAGCTGGAAAATCCTCGAAGCTTATTTCCGGCCTTATAAAGTATCTCCGCTCTCCCAAGACCAGAAAGACCGAACAGACTAGAGAGACCGAATAGACCAGGCAGACCAGATAGACATTCCTATGATCACACTGAAAGTACCTCCGCTCTCCCAAGACCAGATAGACCAGACAGACCAGATAGACCGAACAGACTTCCCCAATGGAAACCCCCGTTGGTACGCTCTTCGAACCAGATCCCGGCACGAAAAACTCGTGCGCGACCGCCTCGCAGCGCAGGGGACTGAGCAACTGCTTCCCACTGTCAAGCGTCTGAGCCAATGGAAGGATCGCAAAAAGGAAGTCGAAGTTCCTCTTTTTTCAGGGTACTGTTTTGTCCGTTTCGTATGGCAGAACCGATTGCCCGTGCTCAAAGTGCCTGGAGTCGTGGAAATTGTCGGGGGGGGCGATCGTCCTGAATCAATTCCCGACGAGGAAATCGAAGCTCTGAAAATCCTCATGGCTAGCACCCTTCGCTACGATGCCTGTCCCTATCTGCATGAAGGCATGACAGTGGAGGTTACCCGTGGACCGCTGAAGGGCGTGCGGGGGCTGCTGGTGCGAAAGGGGAAGCGGCACCGGCTGGTCATCGCGGTGCATCTGATCCAGCAGGCGGCATCGGTGGAGATGTACGACTCCGATGTCGTACCTGTATGAACAGGTACGACGGTTTGTTGGTTGGGAGGTTTGTCTAGTTTATCTGGTTGAGCGAGACAACCAAACAAACAAGACAAACCAGACAAACGAGATAAACCAAACAAACCAGATGAACCAGACAAACCAGATATGAAGGGAACACAGGATGAGTAAATCGATGTTTTCGGGAAAAAGCATTCTGGTGACCGGAGGGACCGGGTCCTTCGGGAAGAAGTTTGTCGAGATTGTGCTGGCCGAGCATGACCCCCAGAAGCTGATCGTGTTCAGTCGGGATGAACTGAAGCAGCATGACATGCGGCAACAGTTTCCGGACGGTCCCAATTCACCAGTGCGGTATTTCATCGGCGACGTGCGGGACAAGGACCGTCTCTACCGCGCGTTCCATGGCGTGGATGTTGTCGTGCATGCTGCCGCGCTGAAGCAGGTACCGGCATGCGAGTACAACCCGTTCGAAGCGGTGCAGACGAACATTATCGGCGGGAAGAACGTCATTGATGCGGCGATCGACTGCGGGGTGAAGCGCGTCCTGACGATCAGTACCGACAAGGCCGTCAATCCGATCAATCTCTATGGAGCGACTAAGCTCTGCGCGGAAAAGCTGTTCATCGACGGACACGCCTACGCTGGACATCGGGACACGCGATTCTCCTGCGCCCGTTACGGCAACGTCGTCTGCAGCCGGGGCAGCGTCATACCCATCTTTCTCGAGCAAAAGCAAAAGGGGCGGCTCACGATCACGGACCCCAAAATGACCCGCTTCTGGATTACGTTGGAGCAGGGTGTGCGCTTCGTGATGCAGTGCATCGAGCAGATGCACGGCGGGGAGATTTTCATCCCCAAGATTCCCTCCATGAACATTATGGATCTGGCAAAAGCGCTGGCGCCGGACTGCCGCGTGGAATTCATCGGAATCAGGCCGGGCGAGAAGCTGCACGAGGTGCTGGTATCTGAAGAGGAGTCCCGTTGCGCCCTTGAGTTGGACGATCGGTTCGTGCTCCTGCCGATCGAGACGGAACGAGCGATGAAAAACTGGCCTAGCGGGAGGCCGTTGCCGCAGGGATTCCGCTATACCAGCGATGATAATCCCCAGCAATTGACCGCCGAAGCATTGATGAAACTTCTAGGTTCCGTGGCGTGACGACTCAGACTATCCTGGCGATCAACGGAGGCACTCCGGTTAGGAAATCGATGCTGCCGTATGGGAGGCAGTCTGTGGACGAACAGGACATCCATGCAGTTGTAGCAGCGTTACAGTCTGAATGGCTCACGACGGGTCCGAAGGTCTCGGAGTTTGAAGCGGCCTTTGCGAAGGAGGTGGGGGCGAAATATGCCGTAGCGGTCAGCAGCGGAACGGCTGCACTGCACGCCGCTGCTTTTGCCGCCGGCATTGGTCCGGATGACGAAGCGATCACGACCCCCATGACCTTTGCCGCGACCGCCAACTGTGTGCGGTATCAAGGGGGGACGGTTGTCTTTGCCGACGTACGGAAGGATACGCTGAATCTGGATCCTGCGAAGGTTGAGGCCTTGGTGACGCGTAAGACCAAAGCTATTATCACCGTGGATTACACGGGCCAACCATCAGATTTGGATGAATTCAGCGCCGTCGCCTCACGTCATAGCCTCACGGTGATCGAAGATGCCTGCCACGCGCTTGGCGCCACCTATCGAGGACGCCGGGTGGGAGCGCTGGCCGATCTCACCACATTCAGTCTGCATCCGGTCAAGCACATCACGACCGGCGAAGGCGGGATGGTGACAACCAACAATCCGGAGCTGGCATCGCGCCTCCGCCGGTTCCGCACGCATGGGATCACCACAGAGTTTCGCGAACGCGAGCAGGAAGGTTCCTGGTTCTACGAGATGACCGAGTTGGGCTTCAACTATCGTCTGACCGATCTCCAATCCGCGCTCGGCCTTTCGCAGTTGAGCAAGCTGTCGGGCTGGATTGTTCGCCGGCGCCAGATTGCGGCCCGGTACACGGCCGCCTTCGCCGCGATGCCTGAAATCGAGACCCCGACGGTCCTACCGGATCGCGAACCGGCGTGGCATCTCTATGTGATCCTGCTGAACCTGGATCGTCTCCGCGCGGGCCGCGCCGAGGTATTTAAGGCCCTGCGGGCCGAGAATATCGGCGTCAACGTCCATTACATTCCCGTTCCGTGGCATCCCTATTATCAATCGCTCGGCTATAAAAAGGGCGAATGGCCCGTGGCCGAAAGCGCCTACGAGCGGATGATCAGCCTGCCGATTTTTCCATCCATGACGGACGACGATGTCGAAGACGTCATCGAGGCCGTCACGAAGGTGGTTAACTACTTCCGGAAATGACGTATGACGGACGGGTGGCATTTCGTACGGGCGGCGGGCGGCGCATCGGGCTCGGTCATGTTCGCCGCTGCCTCTCGCTGGCGCTGGCGCTCCAGAACCTGGGAGCGCAGAGCCTGTTCCTCCTGGACGGCGACCCTGAAGTGTGCGGGCTGGCTGCGGCTGAAGGGTTCGATGCCATTCGCATCCGGCCTGAGCATGATCTGGAGGACACCATCCGCCAGTGCAGGGACTGTCGCGCAGGCGTGATCGTGGCGGACTCCTACTCGCTCTCCGCGTCGTATTTCCGCGAGTTGACTAAGGCAGTCCATGTTGTGGCAGTCCTCGATGATCTGGCGGACCGGGAGTTGTCGGTGAATCTTGTGATCAATGGATCGGCCGGCGCGGAGCGATTGCGTTATCGTGGCGGGCAGCAGACGAAGTATCTGTTGGGACCTCAGTACATCCTGCTCCGCCCAGAATTTGCCAAGGTGCCGACCCGCGCCATCGCGGATCGTGTTGGACGCGTGCTGATTACGGTGGGAGGCAGCGATCCGAACGATCTGACCGTGCGGCTGATGCAATGGACTGCCAAAACGCTGGGGTCTGTCCAGCAAGATGTCGTCGTGGGTCCCTTGTTCGAAAATCTTGAGGTGCTCAAGGCTAAGGTCGGGACGTTCGATGGCTCAATCGTGCTGCACGAAAACCGGCATGACATGCGGAGCCTGATGCTGGCTGCCGATCTGGCGCTGTGCGGCGGGGGCCAGACGACTTACGAATTGGCGGCGACCGGCACGCCGGCAATCGCCGTACGAACAGCCGAGAACCAAACGGTCAATCTCGAGGGATTGTCAGCTGCCGGTTCGCTCGCCTGGGTCGGCGATGCAAACGACGCCGACCTTGAAGCAAAAATGACGCGCGAACTTAAGGCACTGGCCCGCGATGCCTCCCGGCGGACTGCAATGAGCCGTCTGGGGCGAGCGTTAGTTGACGGACAGGGCGCGACCCGTGTGGCGCGGGCGCTTCTGAAGCTGGCAGAGGCGCCGGCATCATGACACGGTTCCGGATCGGAGAGCGATGGGTCGGTGACGGCGAGCCCGTCTTCATCGTGGCGGAGGCCGGGAGCAACCACAACGGCGAGTTCAAACAGGCGCTGCAGTTGATCGACGTGGCTGCCGAAGCGGGCGCCGATGCGGTCAAATTCCAGCACTTCAAGGCCGCCAAGCTCTATCCGAAATCCGCCGGCGAAAGCGACTACCTGAACACCCCTCGGTCCATCTACGACATCATCCACGACATGGAAACGCCTGATGAGTGGGTACCGCGTCTGGCCGAGTACTGCCGGACAAAAGGACTGGCGTTTTTGTCGTCGCCGTTCGACGAAGCCTCCGCCGACCTGTTGAATCCCCATGTTCCGGCCTTCAAGGTCGCTTCTTACGAAATGACTCATGCGCCGCTCATTCGCCATATCGCCCGCAAGCGCAAGCCGATGATCGTTTCGACCGGAACTGCGTCCCTGGACGAGGTGATGCGCGCGGTCGAGGTAATCCGGTCGGAAGGCAATGAGCAGATCATCGTGCTCCAGTGCACGGCGAAGTATCCGGCACCGCTCGAGGCTGTGAATGCAAAGACAATCGTGTCGCTCAGGAACGCGACGGGCCTGCCGACGGGTCTGTCCGACCATTCGCGCGATCCGATTCTGGCGCCTGTTGTGGCGGTGGCTCTAGGCGCGTGTTTGATCGAGAAGCATTTCACGCTGAGCAACAGCCTGCCGGGACCGGATCACGCGTTCGCCGTTGAGCCGCATGAGCTCAAAACGCTGGTTCAGCGCGTGCGCGAGGCCGAGCGTGCGCTCGGCCATGGACGCAAGGAGCCGCTTCCGGAAGAACAGGAATTGCGCGCCTTCGCCCGTCGCAGCATTTTTGCGATTCGCGATATCCAGGTCGGGGAGCGGCTGAGCCCGGGCAATGTAGCTGTGTTGCGCTGCGGGAAGCTGGGGTTCGGTCTGGCGCCGGCGTCGCTGGAGACAGTGCTCGGCCGGACCGCGGCCAAGCCGATCTCCGCCGAGGCGCTGATCCGCATGGAAGATCTGGAATGATGCAGGGCGATCGCGTGATGCTGCGTCCCATGGAGAAGGCCGACACGGACGATGTCCTGCGCATGCGGGGCAACCCGGAGGTTCTGGCTCAATTATTCAGTGATGAACCGCCGACCAGGGAAGGCCATCTGCGGTGGCTCGAGCAGACTCAGGCTCAGGGGGTCCGCCAGGAGTTCATGGTCGTCGAGCGCGCGACCGGACGGAGCATCGGCACCATCGGTCTCAATCACATCGATGCCAGACACAACCGGGCCGAGTTCGGCATTTTGATCGGCGACGCGAAGGCGCGAGGAAAGGGCCTGGCGTCCGAGGCGAGCCGGCTGTTGTTCGACTACGCCTTCAACAAGCTCGGGCTCCATCGCCTGTACCTGCATGTATTTCCAGACAACAAACCGGCCCTTCATTTGTACCGGAAACTCGGTTTTATCCAGGAAGGGCTTCTGCGGCGGCACGTAGTCAAAAACGGCGAGCATCGAGACGTGGTCGTCATGGCCCTATTGCGAGGAGCGTAACGTGATTAAGTACTGTCGACGTTGCATCATGCCGGAGACCAAGCCGGACCTGTTTATCGACGCCGAGGGCATCTGCAGCGCATGCCGGAGCTTCGAGCGGCGCAAAGAGGTGGATTGGGACACCCGGAAGCGTGAGCTGGAGTCGGTTCTCGGCCGGTACCGGTCCAAAGACGGAAAAAACTACGATTGCATCGTGCCGGTGAGCGGCGGGAAGGACAGCACCTTCCAGGCGCTCCGCATGCTGGAACTCGGCATGAATCCGCTGTGCGTCACCGCCACGACGGATCACTTGTCGGATCTTGGACGAAGAAACATCGAAAACCTCAAAAAGCGTGGCGTGGATTATATCGAAATCACGACGAACCCCGTCGTGCGGCGAACGATCAACCGGCTTGCGCTCACGCAGGTGGGGGATATCTCCTGGCCGGAGCACGTCACGATTTTCACCGTTCCGATCCGGGTTGCCGTCCAGTTCAACATTCCCCTGATCATCTGGGGCGAGAACCCGCAGAACGAATACGGGGGACCGGCTGCGGCGTCCGACAACAGCGTCTTGACCCGCCGCTGGCTGGAGGAGTTCGGCGGCTTGCTGGGCCTGCGGGTGTCCGATCTGGTCGGGCAGGAGAAGATCGAACCGAAACACCTGATTCAATATACCTATCCGTCCGATGACGAACTGAAGCGGGTCGGAGTCACCGGCCTGTTTCTCGGCTACTACATCCCGTGGGACGGGTACGGGAACGCCTTGTACGCGCAGGCGCACGGGTTCGAGACCTATCACAAAGCCGTCGAGGGGTCGCTCGTCAATTACGAGAACCTCGACAATATCCAGACCGGCATCCACGATTACTTCAAATTCCTGAAGTACGGCTTCGGGCGGGCCACCGATCTGGCCTGCATGCATATCAGGCGGGGGCGGCTGTCGCGCGCGGACGCACTCGAGATGGTGAAAGCGCACGACGGCAAATTCCCCTGGATCTATCTCGGCTATCCGATCGTGGACGTGTTGAAGGAGATCGGGATGACGCTGGACGAATTCCAGCGCGTGTGCGACCGGTTCACCAACAAGAAATTGTTCCTGTGCGACTCGAGAGGAAACCTGGCCAAGGACAAGGACGGCAACCTGGCGAAGGTGAATGACGACAACGTATGAAGACCGTCGCCGTCGTTGATTACGGGATGTGCAACCTGGATTCGGTCAGGCGCGCGGTCGAAGAGTGCGGCGGGACGCCGGTTGTGACGGACCGGGCGGAGGACCTCGAAACGGCGACGCATATCATCCTGCCCGGCGTGGGGTCGTTTCGAGACGGCATGCACAATCTCAGGCAGCGGTCGCTGGATGTCATCCTGCGCGAGCAGGTCGTGGGAAGGCAGATTCCCTTTCTGGGCATCTGCCTGGGGATGCAGATGCTGGCGACGAAAGGGTGGGAAGGCGGCGAGACCGACGGCCTGGGCTGGATCGACGGCGAGGTCAGGAAACTGGAACCGGTCGGGGAGGACAGGCGGATTCCGCACATCGGCTGGAACGAAGTGGCCGTCGCCGGAAACCCGCCGCTATTCGACGGAATCGGCAGCGCCAAAGATTTTTATTTCGTGCACAGCTACCACCTCAGTTGCCGAAACGAGCGCGATGTGCTGGCCCGGACCGCCTACTGCGGCGGGTTTGTGTCCGCCGTGGGACGCGGGCAGGTCTTCGGCGTCCAGTTTCACCCGGAAAAAAGTCAGCGGGTGGGGTTCCAGTTGCTCAAGAACTTCCTGTCGGTCTGAAATGGACTATGCCGAAGATCCGGGTCATGCCGACGCTCCTGTTTAAGGAAGTCGGGCTGGTCAAGGGCGTGGGATTCGATTCCTGGCGGCGTGTAGGCAGCGCCATGCAGGCGGTCAAGGTCTATAACATGCGCGAAGTGGACGAACTGGTCTATCTGGATGTGACCGCAACCACCGACAAGCGTCCCCCGGATTTCGAATCGGTGGACGAACTGGCCGATGAGTGCTTCATGCCTCTGACAGTCGGCGGCGGGGTGCGGACGGTGGATGACGTCCGGCGCCTGCTCCAAGTAGGAGCCGACAAGGTCGCGGTGAATACCGCCGCCGTGGAAAATCCAGCCGTCATTCGCGAGATGGCGCAACGGTTCGGGTCGCAGTGTGTGGTCGTCTCGATCGACGCCCGGCGCCGCGCCGACGGGACCCACGAGGCCTACACGCATGCCGGCACAGTCGCCACGGGCAGGGATCCTGTTTCGCTTGCGCAGGAAGTGGAAGCGCTCGGAGCGGGCGAAATCTTATTAACCTCCATCGAGCGTGACGGCACGATGACCGGGTATGACGTCGAGCTGACCCGGCGGGTCAGCGAAGCCGTGTCCATTCCCGTCATCGCATCGGGTGGGGCGGGAACCTATGCGCATATGGCGGAGGTGTTGCGCGATGGCCGCGCGTCGGCCGTTGCGGCGGCGAGCATGTTCCATTTCACGGAGCAGACACCGTTGGAAGCCAAACGTTATCTTCGGGAACAGGGTTTCCGGGTTCGTTTGTGACCGGTGGCGAAAGGGGAGGCATGGCAAAGAAGGGTGAATCCGGCTCGCAGGCGAAGCGGCTCGAAGGGCTCTGGGGCGGCGAATTCGGCGACGCCTACACCGGACGGAATCAAGCGGCAGGGGACAACCGGGCCCCCTTTTGGCAGGCAATCCTCAAGGAATTTCCTGCGCGGCGCGTTCTGGAAGTGGGCTGCAATCTCGGCGGGAACCTGCGCTGGATCGCGTCGCAACTTCGACCAGAGGATATCTACGGCGTGGATATCAATCCCAAAGCGCTGCAGGAGCTGCGCCGCGGGCTGCCCGGCGTCAACGCGTTGTATAGCCCGGCCAGGGAATTGCCGTTCCGCGACCGGTGGTTCGACCTGGTCTTCACGATGGGCGTGCTGATTCATCAGCCGCCGGAGTCGTTGCCGGCCGTCATGGCCGAGATCGTCCGCTGTTCGGACCGGTTCGTGCTCTGCGGGGAATATTTTTCGCCCGAGCCGACGGAAGTGGCGTACCGGGGGGAAACCGGCGCGCTGTTCAAGCGTGATTTCGGCGGCCTCTATCAGCAGTTGTTTCCCGATCTGCGCCTCGTCAAGAAGGGGTTTCTGTCCAAGGCCGAGGGATGGGACGACGTGACCTACTGGATGTTCGAGAAACCTCGTCCATGAAACGAGTCATCATCCTCCAGGCGAGAATGACCTCGACCCGCCTGCCGGGCAAGGTGCTGATGGACGTGGCGGGACGGCCCATGCTGGCGCAGCAACTTCGCCGGCTGGCGCGCTGCAGGCAGGCGGATGAGATCGTGGTGGCGACGACCACCAATGCCACCGACGATCCCGTCGTCGCGGTGGCCGGAGCCGAAGGCGCGCGCTGGTTTCGCGGGAGCGAA
>Ga0247727_10005960_pt1 | contig 24242 bp, 24 predicted proteins | sample WisWelCaveWW1625_FD_202498 | JGI IMG/M metagenome (GOLD analysis project Ga0247727, IMG submission 202498) | Biofilm microbial communities from Wishing Well Cave, Virginia, United States - WW16-25 | ecosystem: Environmental > Aquatic > Deep subsurface > Groundwater > Cave microbial mat | place... | reverse complement strand
TTCTTCATCCACTTTTGCACGGATTAAGATTGATCCGCGTCCCGTGGCATAGGCCTGTCTAATATCGTTTTGGCCGTAAATGATACCCGCAGTCGGAAAATCGGGGCCTTTTACGTATTCAAAAAGTGCCTCGAGGTTAGTGTCGAACGTCAATGAACCATCTTTTTGCAGTTTTGCTGAGTCGATAAGGTGGATAACCGCGTCAGTAATTTCATTTAAATTATGTGGCGGGATTTTGGTTGCCATGCCCACCGCAATGCCTTCAGCTCCCATAAGAAGTAGATTGGGAAGTTTGGCCGGTAGATAGTCTGGTTCATCTAGAGTGCCATCAAAATTATCACTAAAAGGAATGGTTTCTTTTTCGATATCAACAAGCATTTCTTCAGCAATTCTGGTCAGCTTTACCTCAGTGTAACGCATAGCGGCAGGTGGATCGCCATCTATTGAGCCAAAGTTTCCCTGTCCGCGTACAAGCTGATAACGCATCGAAAAATCCTGAGCTAAGCGAACGAGCGACTCGTATACCGGTGCGTCACCGTGAGGATGATACTTTCCCAAGACTTCTCCGACTACTTTTGCCGACTTTGAAAACCGGGCACCCGATGTAAGGCCCATTTTATACATGGCAAAAAGTACGCGACGATGAACAGGTTTCAAGCCGTCACGAACATCTGGTAAAGCACGCGATACAATGACAGACATCGCGTAATCAAGGTACGCTCGTTTCATCTCGCTTACTATTTCTGTTGTCTGGATAGACGCTTTCTGATCAGCCATATTTTTTTACGCTAAAGACGCATTAACTGCCTCAATTGCTTTTTCTTTTGACAAGAAACTCTTTGTCTTGACCCATTTATTTGGCTCTAATTCTTTGTAATGATTGAAATAGTGCTGGATCTTTTTCTTTAATGTTTCATCTAAATCAGTGACATCTTTTACATGTGCAAAAAACGGATCAACCTTTTCTGTTGGGACAGCAATTATTTTGGTATCAATACCTGCTTCGTCTTCCATTTCAAGCATTCCAACAACCCGCGAAGGGATCACAACACCAGGTAAAAGCGCATATGTTGCAATAACCAAGACATCGAGTGGGTCGCCGTCTTCACCGTGTGTCTGTGGAATAAATCCATAGTTTCCGGGGAAAGCCATTGATGTATACGAGAATCGGTCAACTGTCACACATTCGGTATCTTTATCGAGTTCATATTTGATATGGGAGCCTTCCGGAATTTCGATAAAAACGTTAATCTCACCTTTCGCTGGATTCTTGCCTGCCGTAAGTTTGGAGTAGTTCATATATGTATATAAAATTTATAAATGCTACAACGATTATAACTAAATATCTAGATTTGCCATTTTTGCATGAGTCACGATAAATTTTTTGCGTGGCGGTACTTCTTCGCCCATAAGCATTGAAAAGACCAAATCGGTCTCATGGGCGTCAGCGACCGTTACCTGTTTTAAGACTCGGTCAACCGGGTTCATGGTAGTTTCCCACAGTTGTTCCGGATTCATTTCTCCAAGACCTTTGTAGCGCTGGATAACGATAGAAGTGTTTTTTTCGCCTGTCGTAGATACTTTTGTCAAAGACTTAACGATCTTCTCTCGCTCTTCCTCAGAAAATGCGTAACTGGATTTTTTTCCGAGAGCAATTTTAAAAAGTGGGGGTTGAGCAACATACAAGTGGCCCTTATAGATAACATCGGGAAGATGTCTGAAAAAGAACGTAAGAATAAGTGTACGGATATGTTCACCATCAACGTCAGCATCAGTCATGATCACGATTTTATGGTATCTGAGTTTTGCATAGTCAACACTTTCACCAATTCCCATCCCGAGCGCAATGACCAAATCTTTAATTTCTTTAAACTCGAGGACGCGATCCAAATAGGCGCGCTCAGTATTAAGAATTTTTCCTCTCAATGGTAAAATAGCCTGAAAATGGCGGTCTCTTCCCTGTTTTGCGGTGCCACCTGCAGAATTTCCCTCAACGAGGAAAAGTTCAGAAAGTGCAGGATCTTTTTCCTGACAGTCGGCGAGTTTCCCGGGTAAGGTAGCACCTTCAAGTGCGCCTTTACGAAGCACGGCTTCTTTGGCTGCTTTCGCCGCAAGCCGTGCTCTTTGGGCAAGCATGATCTTGCCGACGATTTCACGCGCGATTTTTGGATTTTCTTCAAAAAAAGTATCGAGATATTCTGTTACTGCACTCTGGACAATCGATTGAACCTCGGAGTTACCAAGTTTCATCTTGGTCTGACCTTCAAACTGCAGATTGGCAGAAGGCATCCGGACAAGAACGATTGCGGACAGTCCCTCTCTCACGTCCTCTCCCGTTAGGGCGTCACCCAGCTCTTTTTCACTCAGTTCTTTTCGAGCATATGTATTTATTGATTTGGTAAGCGCGATGCGGAAACCAGTAAGATGAGTTCCTCCTTCGTGTGTATTGATGACGTTTACAAATGAATAGACATTTTCTGAGATAGAGTCATTAAATTGGATCGCAACCTCAATTTCTTTGTCGTCGATCTGTTTCAAGATATGTATCGGTGGATGAAGAACTTTTCTTCCGCGATTTATATCGCGAAGAAGTGATATGATGCCGCCGTCGAAATAAAGAGCGGTGCGATCGTTCGTTTTTTTATTGAATATTCTGAAGTAAACTCCCGAAATCAAATATGAACGCTCTTTAATCTGCTTTTTGAAGGTTTCATAGTTAATCTCGTTGGTTTCTTTAAAAATTTCTTTGTCTGGCAAGAACGAGACTGCTGTACCTTTCTCGAAAGGGAAATTAAGTTGAGACCTGTCTACTTTTTTAACTGGGTAAACAGGAATGCCTCTTTTGTACTCTTGTCTGTAGACTTTGCCGTCTCGCTTAACCTCGACGATTAAATGTTCAGAAAGCGCATTTACGACTGATGCGCCGACGCCGTGCAGACCTCCTGAGATCTTGTATGCTCCCACATTGAATTTTCCACCCGCGTGCAATTTTGTCATCACGAGCTCAAGAGCAGAAACATTGTATTTGGGAACTTTATCGACCGGAATACCGCGTCCATCGTCAAAGATCGTAAGATAGTTGTCTGCACCTATCGTTACTGTTACGTTATGAGCAAATCCCGCAAGAGCCTCGTCTATCGCGTTGTCAACAATTTCGTTTAGGCAGTGATTGACACCGTATTGTGAAGTAGTGCCGATATACATCGCTGGGCGTTTCCGTACTGGGTCCAATCCCTCAAGGACGACGATCGATTCGGCGCCGTAATCTGACTTATTATTTTTGACCATAAGTTCTTATTGTAGCTAGTTTAACAACATTTGTCATCCTGAGCCGGTGAGCCCAGAATGACAAATAGTTATTTTAATTCCACTTTTCCACCCGCTGCTTCCACTTTCTTTTTAGCTTCTTCAGCCTGATCCTTTTTGACGTCTGTCAAAAGATCCTTAGGTGCTGACTCGACCAATTTCTTGGCGTCCATAAGTCCCAATGTTGGGAGAATCTCACGAACCGCCTTGATAACGCCGAGCTTATTGTCTCCTGATGCGGTGAGTACAACTGTGAAAGAAGTCTTCTCTTCCGATGGTGCTCCAGCTGCTGGTGCTCCAGCTGCTGGTGCGGCTGCCGCCATAGGCATAGCGGAAACACCAAACTTTTCCTCAAGATACTTAGAGAGGTCAGCCATTTCAACGACTGTCAACGCTTCAAGTTCTTTTGCTATTTTTGCTAGTTTATCTGATAATGCAATGTCTGCCATGTAGTATCACCTCGCCTTCTGGCTTAATATATAGACTAATTTCTGCATATTGAATTTCATTGCATATACTGTGCTGGCTGTTGGTCCTTTCAATACTCCTAAAAGTTTACCCACAAGTTCGTTTTTAGCCGGTAACATTGCAATTTTCTGTAGGTTTGTCGCGTCGTATGGGGTATTGTCAAGAATTCCAAACTTAAATCCAAGACTTTTCTCTTTATCTGTAAATGTATGAAATGATTTAAGTCCAGCGCTCCAGTCTGTGTTCAGTGTAAGGATTGCGGAAACACCTCTTAACGGTGTGTGTTTTGTTTTGATCTCTCTATACTCTTTTTTAACTTGACTCAATTTGTTGAAGGCTTTTTCAAGGAGGGTATTTTTAGTCACCAGTAGTGCAGCATTATTTTTTTGAAGCTCACGACGTAACGCCTCGAGAGTCTTATGGTTGGTCTTTTCAAATTTAATAAGAACGAAGTTTGGTTCTTTAGTTATTTTCGATACGAGCGTATCTACAACCGATTGTTTTGCTTTATTCATAGTGTCTCACTTTCTGCCTCTAGGGCAAATGTCTTCAGGATTTATGTTTATACCCGAAGATATGGTGACAAACCTCATTATACTATACTTCGTTCAAAAGTTCACGCAATGTCTTGCCTGTTTTCTGTTCTTTCTTGGCTTTGTCCTTTTTACTGGTATTTAGTGCCTGATATTTTTTGGCTTGTTCTATCTTTTTCTGGAATGTATCGACTCTTCCCTTTACGTCAAGTAGGCGATGGTCTCCTGTGTAAAAAGGGTGACAGCTCGAACATACGTCAACATGAAAATCCTTTTTGGTAGAACCAGTGATAAACCTGTTACCACAGGAAGAACAGGTTACGGTAGCGTCGGAAAAATAGGCTGGATGGATGTTTGATTTCATAGGGAAACAATTATATCACACAATTATGAATTGCTAAAGACTTTCTCCCATTTTCCTTCTTCAATGATCTGTTCTAGGTTATGATGGCTTTTACCGATGCGATGATCTGTCAGACGGTTTTGGGGGAAATTATAGGTGCGTATTTTATCGGCACGCTCGCCTGTTCCAATGTCTTTAACATAGGATATGATCATTCCCTTTCGCTTTTCATCTTCGAGCTGGTACAACTTACCAAGAAGCAGATCCATCGCGATTTTACGGTTGGCTTCCTGATACCGCTCGCGGCTTGCCGTGGTTACGATGCCGGTTAGCTTGTGTGTGAGTCGGACTGCGGTCGACACTTTATTCACATTCTGTCCGCCGTGTCCGCCAGCTCTAAAAAATTGCCATTCAAGCTCACTGGGGTTGATGCGGACGTCCGACTGAATAATCTGTGGAAGAACGACCATGACGCAGGTTGAGGTGTGAATCCGACCATGCCTTTCGGTAGATGGTGTTCGTTGCACCCGATGTACACCAGTCTCATTGCGATAGAGGTTGTATGCATTTTCTCCGCTAATCTTAATGATCGTGTCGTCAAGGTACACAAACTTAAATCCATGTCTTTGAGCGAAGCGGATATAGGAAAGTAAAAGCTCTTTCATCCATATTTTGGATTCGTCTCCTCCGACTCCAGGCAGTGCTTCGATGATGGCAACATTTGGATTAGCTTGCATAAGTAGTAAAAATTATATCATGATTTTGTTATTTTATGTTAAAATTGCGAATGGTTTCTCGTCCCTTACAATTCGTAGCGCTCGGGCTCTTAATCGGATTAGCAGCCTGTAGTGATGCTGGACACCCCCCACCCCGTGGACCAGAAAGCTCTCCACCCACCCGTCCAACCAGCACTCTTGTTTTACCAACAGTGACCGCCACTGAAACCCCTACATACGACAGTATTAAGGATCAACAAGTATTAATGACGTATCCAGAACTGGGGAATCGTCGGCTCACCCAAGAATTTACAATAGGACCAGACAACTTTCCCCTCGAAGTATACAATTACCTTCCAGAAAATACGCTTGATCCAGAAAGATTGCAGGAATGGATTAGTCACATGGACGGTATGAATGGAAATCTCACCGTACCACTCGATGTGGGCGATAAAAAACAAGACTTTTCATTAGTTTCTAGAACAGTGCAAGGCGGTATAAAAAAACATGTCTTTGTGATTGGTCAACAAGGTAATCTCCCTCCGCCTAACGGTTTGCAGGTTCCTACTGGTACAACTTTGATTGAGGATTCAGGAACAGTCCTAACCTTCGTTCTTCTTCCCAATTTCGGTCCTTCAGACAACGCTGTTGCAAATTATAATCGCATGAACGCGACAACAGGTGCGCTATTTTTTGCAAGACATGCGTTGATACCAAGAGGACCAGTTAGTGCACCGAACCCACTAGTTGCATATCAGGGCATGTTAATGCTGTCTAAACAGTATGGAGTTGCGGCAACGGACAGGGTTTCAAATAAAACTGGAGACAAACTTCAGAGTGATTTAATGTCTTTAAGATTTGGAATTGGCAGACCTCCTTCCTTTCTCTTTCCACTTTCGCATTTCGGATCAATGCCGGGGAACAATTTCTTTAATACTCTCCAATAAATTAGCTGAGCGCGGAAATGAGGTCGGCTTCAATCATCTCTTTCTGTTCACGGGTCGCAAGATTTTTCAAGATAACTGTGTTTTTTTTAATTTCTTCGGGACCGATGATAATGACATACGGGATTCCTTTGCGGTCGGCGTACTTGAGTTGCTTTTCCAGCTTATCGGCTGGATTGGTATATGTATCAGTCTTGATGCCGTTACCGCGGAGTCGAGACGCAAATTTTAGTGCATATGCCTGTGTTTCGGGGGAAAAGAGTGAGACCATAACGGTACTTATTGTTTTTTGGTTTGGTAAGAGTCCTTCGGCATCCATTGCTTCATATGTCCTATCAAATCCAAGTGCAAATCCTGTGGCCGGAACTTCCTGATTTTGAAAGCGGGAGACGAGCTTGTCGTAACGCTCTCCGCCAAGCACTGAACCCGAACCGTAACTTGGTATGACGACTTCCCAAATGGGGCCAGATGAATAGGAAAAAGAGCGAATGATGGTTGGATCGAACGTATACAATTTTTCGGGAAGGCCAAGCCCTTTCAAGTAGGAAAAAATAGCACCTATCGTCTCATTCGGTTTTGTGTTTATGACGGTAAACAAAAATGTTTCAGCTTCGGACGCTGATATGCCCTTTTTTACCATTTCCTCAATAACTCCTTCTTTTCCGATCTTAGCCAGCTTGTCGATTGAGGCAAGTGCCTTGTAGGGTATGTCTTTGAGAATCGCTCGATCATTTATTTTTACGCAAAAATCCTTAAATCCAAAATATTTGTAAAGATCAATAGACAGTGCGATCACCTCAGCATCAGCTTCTGGTCCAGCAACTCCAAAGATGTCGGCGTCACACTGGATGAACTCACGATATCTTCCTTTTTGCGGTTTTTCAGATCTCCACACTGGCTGAATCTGATATCGTTTGAAAGGCAAGGGCAAATCGTTTCTGTATTGGGCATAATATCTGCAGGTGGGAACAGTCTGATCGTAGCGCAAAGCTACTTTTCTTCCGCCCTGGTCTTCAAACTTGAAAAACATTTTTTCATCTTCACCGATTGAGCCGGAAAATGTTTCCAAATATTCAAGAGCAGGTGTTTCGATCGGATCAAATCCATATTTTTCAAATACTTCCTTAATTTTTCCAATCAAAAACTGACGCTTAATTGCGTCTCTGGGCAAAAAATCCCGGAAACCCTTAAGGGTTTGTGGTGTTACCTTTTGAGTCTGCATGGAGATAGTATATCAAAATAGCACGTCCCTTGTGGCAACTTAGCCACAGTTGATCTATGGCACGGTGAAATACATATTTGGTATATATAAAACGTTAATCATATGATATACTATGGGATATGGAACCTAAAACAAATTTTGTGAACCTAACTCGGTCATCAGGACCTACCTACGCGGATCTACCAGAACTTAATAATTCGATGGCTCATTCTCTGAATACACATGCTGATGACAGATTTAGTGATGGAGTTTTTAGCCACGATTTGGCAGAAGAAAGCGAAGGCCACGCACTACGAAATGGACTCATTGGTGTTGCATTAGTGGGAATAGGTGTAGCCATGGAAGTAGTTGCTGCAGCTGCTGCATTTTATGGTTTTACTCCACTTGAAGGTGCGGCCGTTACCGCAGTCGCAGGAGCGCCTATCGTATTAGCTGGTGGGGCTTTCATTAAACGTGCGCTGCGCCATGGTAGAGCGGCAACTCAAGAATTGGATCGAGTTTTGCAAACAATGCACTCCACTGACGCAATGATCGAAGCTGCTAAGCGTTATAGGTAACAAGCTCTCACTTTAACAATTGTAACTGCTTTTTTTGAATCTATAGGCGGAATGATATAATTTGTATATGAAAATGCGATTAGGAATCGACATGGATTCTGTGTTGGCGGACCTCGGGCCATCGCTCGTCTCATTTCATAACGCGAAATACGGCACCCATTTAGCTCTCGAGGATCATTTAGACTTCGATCTGACCAAAATTTGGAAGTGTCCTGAAGATGAGGTTATACGACGTATCCACGAATTTTACGAGACTACCTATTTTGACAAAATAGTGCCGGTTGTAGGTTCACAGGATGGAGTGGCTTATCTGAAATCAAAATACGATCTACACCTTATAACTTCGCGTCCTAACCACATTGAGAAAAAGTCTTTAGAATGGTTATATACTTATTTTCCTGACTCCTTTAAAATAATTCATCACACGAATCAAATGGCAAAAAAAGGAAGTGTTTATAAAACAAAAGGACAAGTATGTAAAGAAAATGACGTAACCATAATGATAGAAGACGCACTACATAACGTAGAAGATTGTGTTCATGTTGGTGTAAAGGTTTTATTATTTACACAACCTTGGAACAAAGCGAAAAAAAATCTGCATTCAAATATTAAGAGAGTAAATGATTGGAAAGATATACGAAATTATCTTTAAGCGATTTATTTCAACACTTCGGAAATTGCCTTTTCAAGTTGCGCATCGTCTTGGCGGGACATGGTATTACCTTCCTTCAGGGTGTTTTCTATTTTGACTGCGGGATCAATACCTTTGCTATTTATCCAATCCCCCTTCGGAAGTATCCATTTCGCAACCGTCACATGAAGTCCTGCTCCGTCTGATAGGTCAAGTGCTTCCTGTACAGATCCTTTACCGAAACTTTTCTCGCCCACAAGCACCGCTCGCCCATAATCTCGAAGTGCTCCAGAAAGTATCTCCGAAGCAGATGCAGAACCTTTATTAATTATGATTACAACAGGTATGGATAAAAGTGCGCCTTCGCGTTCGACAGTGTAGGTTCGTGACTCAGTTGTCGTCGATTCCTGTTTGACAACGACCTGTCCCCTTGGCAAAAACTCTGAAGCCAGATATACGGCACTCTCAAGAAATCCTCCCGGATTGTCACGAAGATCAAGAACGAGTCCTCTGATTTCTCCGCTCTCATAACTCCCACGAATCTGGCTCACAGCTTCGGCCCATTCAGTATTGGTATTTTCTCCGAACTGATTGAGTTTTAGGTATCCCACTTTTGGACATGATGAACTACATTTTGCGGAGGTCTCAATTTTGTACTCGACTGACGATATGTGGATCGCATCTCGAACGATCGGAATAACAACTTCTTTATCATTTCTCAAAAGTGTGAGAGTAACTTTAGTTCCTTTTGCGCCTCTTATTTTTGAAACAGCCTGTGGTAAGTTCCACCCTTTGGTGTCTTTATCGTCTACTTTGATGACAATATCACCAGCTAATACGCCGGCGCGTTCGGCAGGAGACTCTTTCAAAGGCGCAATTATTACGATCAGATTTTCCTTCAGGCCGAGTTGTGCGCCTATGCCTTCAAATTTTCCTCCAAGGTCGTCCTTGCTCTGCTTATTTTCATCAGGTGTAAGAAAAAATGTGTAGGGGTCGCCCACGGCGGCAACCATACCTTTGATGGCGCCATAATACATTTTTTTCGCGTCAATTTTCTTCTTATCGACGTATTTTTCGGTAATCGTATTCCATGTATTCCAAAATAGCGTGAAGTCCTGCGACGAAGCAGGCTGTTGTTCCCTACCTACAACTGTTTTGTATTCGCCAAGCTTATATCCAGAGCCAAAAAGAAGAATCGCAACAGAGAGGACCAGCAGAATATTGGTAATTCGTTTATATATCATCTTTATTTTCCAGAGTTACTTGTAAAGATACAGTTTACTGGATGCGGAGTCAATGAGACAATAGGGAAACGTAAGCGAAGCAATCTTTTTTGCATCGTCAATATTTTTTAATTGTGCCGACGGTAAGCTGGTATCAACCTTTGTTAATGTTACATAGCCATTTGCGCCCATCGCTTCCGACTTTGCGAGAACATAGGTCGTCATAGATTCGGCGAAGATCACCGTATCTTGCATTTCTGCAATTTTATCCGACTCTAATAAAATAAAATGCCCTCCAAAGCTTACCAGCGGCTTTTTCACTTCAAACTCCTTTGCGCCGTTTAGATTAATATCAATTTCATTTTTTCTGACGTGTTCGACAGTACCCTTGAAAAATGCGCCAATTATGTCGTGTTCTTCACCTTTTTCTACGATCACAATAGTGCCTTCATAGTGGTTAATTTCCTTAATTATGCCCGTATTCTCACTCTTGATATGCACTTCTGAAAGTAAGGTCTTTTTGGTTGCTATAATCTCACCCTTTTCTATTGGATCGCCAACCAATTTTTTCATATACCGGAATATTTTTGATGAAGACACACCTAGTTTTTGCGAGAGTGGAATAGTAGTCGTAACGTCCTTACCGGTCTTCAAATAAGGATGGCCTAACTCAACGTCCTCCCCTGGTTTAAGAAGACACTTTGTACCCTCAGGTATGGGAATAGTAACGAGCATACTTCATTATACATGTTTACTTAACGCCCTGGTACGAGACGTAAGGAATGAGGCTGAGGAATCGTGCATGTTTGATTTCTTTCGTCAGCTTCCTCTGATGTTTTGCACAGACAGAACTTTTTTCGCGAGAAACGATCTTCATGCGTGGAGTCAAAAATTTGCGTAAGTTATCAATGTCTTTAAAACTTGGCGAATTTCCGTATTGGCAAAAAAAACATTTACTCATAGTTAAAAGGGTATATCATCTGGATTAACGTCTTCATTTACTTTTACTGTCTCAATTTTTTCGTTAGATTTTGTTTCTATTTGTCCCTCTGCCTTCTGACCCTCTTCGGTTTTAACATCCCCGACAGACCTTTTTGCGTCACCGAAAACAATAAAATCGTCAAGTACGATCTCTGTGATTGATTTTTCCTGTCCATCTTTAGCCGTGTATGTTCTATAAATGAGTCTTCCTTCCGTATACACTTTACGCCCTTTTGTCAGCAGTTTACTACAAAGTTCCGCAAGCTTCTGCCAGGCGACTATCCGGTGAAACTGAGTTTCTTCCTTAGTCTGACCGTCTGCGGTCGTCCATGACCGATTGGTTGCTACTCCAAATGTGCAGACCGCTGTGCCGGTCGGAGTATATTTGAGCTCAGGATCACGAGTGAGGTTTCCGATGAGAACCACTCTATTTAATGATCTGCTGGCCATATTATTCGTCTCCCGCTTTCAGCAACAGATAACGGATCATTTTGTCGGTAAAATTGAGCTTTTTCTTGAACTCGTTGATATTTTTCTCTTCAATCGTAAATTGCCAGTTATAAAAAACCGCTGAAGTATTCTTCTTGATCGAATAGGCAAGCTCACGCTCACCCCATTTATCCTCCTTAGTTACTGTACCCTCGAGAGACATAATAAGTGTTTTTAGGTTTTTAAGTTCTGCCTCTTCGTTCAGAAGAAACGTAAGTTCGTATTGTGCCATAGCTCTAGAAAAATCTTTCCTATATAATAATGGGAAAGGTGTTAAAAATCAAGCGATGGTTAAAAAACTATATCCAGTACTTTTTGTTTTTTTTGTTGCGGCAATCGCATATACACGCTTTCAGGGGATACATTGGGGCCTTCCCTATCCATTTCATCCCGATGAACGGAACATGGCAAATGCTCTTGAGCAACTGAACTGTTCTTCAGGATCTTGGCTCGACTGTCTTAACCCTCATTTTTTTGCCTATGGTCAGCTTCCCCTCTATATCGCATTTTTTGCAATTAAGATAGTTCACGTAGTTCAAGGCACTTTGAAGCAGTCAATTTCCTTCGTCGAAGCGACTCTTGCTCTTCGTTTCTTTGCCGCTTTCTGGTCAGTTGTAACCGTATTCATATCCTGGAAAATTATGAGATCTCTTCGTTTCTTTAAAAACATTGCAACGTTGCAGATGTTTTTTATATCACTGCCGATATTTGTTTTTATTCCGTCGCTTATACAGTTTGCTCATTTTGGGACAACCGAATCATTTCTCATGTTTTGTTACACGGCCGTTTGTTACAGCGCTCTTCAATATATCCAAAACAGCTGGTCCGACGAAAAGTTTGCTTTTTATGCTGCGCTCGTATCAGGCCTCGCTGTCGGAACTAAAATATCTTCAGTTGTTTTCTTGGTGGTGCCGCTTGTTCTGCTGTTTTTTATTTCGATACGAAAAAGAAAACAATTCGCGTTTTTCAAACTGATAGTGAGAGCGCTGCAAATAGTTATTACAAGTCTTCTTATTTCGGTAATCGTTTCACCTCACACGATCCTGCATCTCGCAGATTTTTTGTCTGCTTTTCGTTATGAGTCGTCTGTCGCGCAGGGTAGCGTAGAGGTTTTTTATACGAGACAGTTTTTTTACAGTCTTCCCATCTGGTTTCAGTCTGTGCGCATATTTCCTTATGCATTGGGATGGCCAATTTTTATTTTGTGCATTGCAGGAATAGTCGGGTTAAAAAGGAATGCAGAAACAGTTTTTTTGCGTATGGCGTTTATATTGTATTTTTTACCAGCTGCTTTGCTTTTCACTAAGTGGTCTCGGTTTATGGCACCTGTTTTTCCCCTCATGACAATTTTTGCTGCAATTACGCTTCTGACTCTTTTTAAAAAAGCTCAAAACATTAAAAACAGACTCATAAAATATATAGCGGTAGCATCCCTTGCGTTGGTTTTAGTTGCGTCAGTTATTCCCGGGATTGCTTATCTATCGATCTATAACAATGAAGATATACGATTTACCGCTTCAAAATGGATGGAAAAAAACATACTGGAAGGTACACTTGTTTTGTCTGAAACAGCCAACGTAGTAGATCTGCCGGTCGGAGTTAAGCCGTTTACTTCGTTTGATTTTTACTCATTAGATAGTGACGTAAATCTCCAGAACGATCTTGTAGAGCAGATCGAAGCATCTGAATACATAGTCGTTCCATCTCGAAGATTATTTGCCAACCATACATGTCTTGTGCCATCAGACGGATTTACGTACGACCGGTGTCGTGGGCTGGAAGAAGACTACCCTATCTTGAACGAGTATTATGCTTCACTTTTTTCTGGCAAGCTTGGGTACAAGAAAGTTGCTGAATTCCATTCGTATCCTAAAATACAGATTTTCGGAAAAACACTCATTGAGTTTCCTGATGAATCGGCAGAAGAAACATGGACAGTATTCGATCATCCAGTAATCCGTGTCTACAAAAAAATTAATTGACAGGAGCATAGTCGGTGTACTAATATAGTGGGATATGAATACTAATAAAATTCTGACGGTTGCAAGCGTTCTCGGTGTGGTTTTCGTATTTCTTCTCGTTATCAAAATGTTTGGTGTTTCCTTTCCTTTGTACGTTACGTCGACAAACGTTTCTTCTGAATTTTCTGTAGTTGGTCAAGGAAAAGTTGAAGTTAAGCCGGATACAGTTTTTATTGATTTAGGAGTGAGCACTAATAATTCGGCAACTCCACAGGAAGCACAAAAGACGTTAACACAGGTAAACAATGGCATAATTACAATCTTAGGAAAGATGGACGTTCCAAAATCAAATATTCAAACATCAAATTTTTCCATTTATCCAAACTACGGACCAACCGGTCAGGAAATAACTGGCTATAACGGCAACGTTACATTAACTGTTAAATTGAGTGATGCTAGCAAGGTAGGAACAGTAATTGAACAGGCAACCCAGGCAGGAGCAAATCAGGTACAGAATACTCGCTATGAAGTTGAGAATCCCGATGCATATCGTCAGAAGGCACGCGATGAAGCGATAAAGAATGCAAAGGAACAAGCATCTATGCTTTCAAAGACGTTGGGCATTAAACTCGGACGCGTGACGAACTTAATTGAAGCATCCGGTGATGGACCAGTATATCCAATGTACGATCGCTCCACGGGAATGGGCGGCGGTGGCGGAGCAACACAGTTTGAACCTGGAACACAGACGATTACTTCAATTGTGACGCTTTATTACGAAAAGCATTAAGTACGAAAGAATATTAGTACGCACCTCTGAGGTGAGATTTAGGTTTTTTTACAATCTAAAAGGTTGTTTTGGGTGTATGCCATTTTTGGGTGTATTTGCATTCTTCTATCATTCTCTGATGTTCTGCGTTGTTTAAAATGAAACTGTTATACGATTTAACGTTGTTGTTAAAATAAGATAAGACAAAATCAACGTCACTTATTGGCTTAAGTTGTTCGAAGTATTCGTGGAAAGAGGACCACGGATATTTTTGAAGCAATTCTTTATCTTTTATTAAATTGCTCGAAAATGGATTGAGATGTATATAGCGAGATACGTGTTTAATGAGCGATTCAGTCTGAATGGGCTTTGATTTAAAGCGATGAAGAAATAGAGGACCTTTGCGGTCATGTTTTAAATTGTAAAATCTCGTAAATGAGTTTTGAATAAGGGAAATAAAAGTAGACACCCCATTCGCATGTTCTTGCCTGAGAAGAAAATGATAATGAGTAGGCATAAGACAGTAGGCCAATATCCGAATGCGAAATGTTTTTTTATTTAAAATGTTCGTCAAAATCGTCTGTTTGAGAGATTTTGGCTGTTTATCAAATTGTGAAAAACGTAATATTGATTGAGTAGAACGATAATAAACTACAATGTCACAAAACTTCTGGCAGATATCGGTAAAAAGAAAAGGCTGTTTGTTGTCTATAGTTTTATTGAAAACATGATATATAGATTCAGTAGTTAAAAGGTGGTCACGACCAGGCATATATTTGAGAATATAGCGAAGTAACTATTAGCGCAATGGTCTATAATCCCAAAAAAAGAAAAAACACCTCTGAGGTGAGTTGACTCGTACACCTTCGAGGTGTAATGTGACTTTGTGCTACGAGAAGCATTAGGGATGGGAGAAAATTAAAATATTTCTGCAACGAGGCAACGCGCACTGCCTCCTCCGACAGATTCAATCGTTGGGATTGAAAGCGGCACTAGTTTTCCAAACGATGACAGTTTTTTTCGTTCCTCCTCAGTAAGCGATTCATATGCAGTCTCAGAAAGAATGATTTTTTTGCTTCCTTTTTTATCTACAACTTCGAGGATATTAGCACAAAAATCGAACATTTGACCAAGGGTAATTGTAATAATCGTCCGCCCTGTTTTTTCAAGCATCTCTTTAACATAGTCCCTTTCACGTACATCCGCTATTGCCTCTAGACAGATAACGGCAAATTTATCACCGATACTCATAAGAACATTTGTGTGATATACAGGTACAAATTTATTGTCAATTCCATGAAAAAAAACACTGGTATACCCAAGGTCTTTGCAAAAATGTTCAAAAACTTTTTTTGATGTTCTCGCTGACTCAACAGCGTAGGCAACTTTATTGATGCGATCCAGAACTACGCTCCCTGTTCCCTCGAGAAAATGACCGTCTTTTTCATGTGATGTATAATCGAACGTTTTGGATATCGATATCCCCGCTTTTTTTAGTGTTGATAGTACGTTTTCTGTCTGGCGCTCTTTTCTTCTATTTGGAGCCAACATGGGGTGAAGCACCATAACTCCACCCTCATAAAAACTTATCCAATTATTGGGAAAAACCGCATCGGGCGTGATGGAATCAGTGGGTGAAGGAAGAATAAAAAGTTCAAGTTCTTCATTCGTAAGTTTTTTTGTTACTGATTTAAATTCAGACATCGCTCGATCGCGCGTCACTTTCTGTGCATGAAGATTGTCTGGAGTCTTATTTTGAAAGACATTTGTTGCTGCGGTCTGAACATTAAACCCAAAGGTATTGGGTTCTATAAGTATAAATCTATGGGTGTGTTGTTTGCCCGTAGTCATATTCACTGGAAGTATAACAAAATGTGCTTATAATCACAATTAAGTTGGTATATAATCTGATTGTGGATTTTACGCCTGACAAGATCGTGGAAAGAGTAAAAGAATATCTCCCGTCAAAGGAAGTATTATTACGGTACAAAAAACTAAATGAAGACGACATTAAGCTAAGACAACAATATCAACTTGATTCGCCCGGAGCAGATCTTTGTGTAACTTCTTATAGCGGCAGACTCTTATTAGTCCCCCCTTGGCACGTTCTTAATCGTACACCAAAAGACATAAAGGGAATTGACTATGCGCGATCTGTTTTTGAAGGTAGCAGTTTCATACCTCAGTTGGACAAGATAGATCCCAAAAAAATCGTCAGTGGTAATATCGTGCTTCATGGACCGCGTATGAAACGATTGCACTCCTCTCTTTTGGCACTTGGGTATGATGTGCCAACTGATAAAATTGCGCAGGCAGTATACGATCTCGCACTAATTCTTGGTGAAAAGGTGATGCGTACTTCTGCTGGTCTACCTTCTCGAGCATATATACGTCCCCGAGGAACTGTTGGTAAAAACGGCTGGGGCGTAGCTGCTCGTGCCAACGATCCTGTTGAGCTAGGTGCAATTATGTTCAACTGGGCCTTTTATTTTGAAGATCCGATCAGAATTTACCAAGGAACAGGACTGAAAGCGCTCATATTCTTAGACGCACAGCGGCTCTCTCCCATAGTCGGCAAATTATCTGCGAATTATCCCATTGTCGGCGGTGTCGGAAAAAAAGCTAAAGACATGGGCTATGACGAGGCGATACTATTAGCTCCTCATGGTTATAATCCGAAAACAAAAAAACGGGAATATGTTTTGGCACAGGAAGGAAAAGCGGCACTCAAGAAAATTGAGGCCGGACAAGACTTTGCGGACGGACCAGGTGAAGGGATAATCGCCGTCGTAACGAAGGGCGATAAAAAAGAACTATGGTATCCTCCCGAATCTGTAAATCAACTTAAGTCTACAACGATGGCGTATGTCGTCGAACATCTGGCCCCAAATATTGGATTCAAAGTCATCGAAAAACCGTTTGGTTTCTATGAACTGAAAAAGAATCTTATTGATAATGTGATTATGGTTGGAAATGCGGTTGGACTCGCGCCTGTTGGAGAGATCGGAGTTGTCCACCCAACACACGGGATGTCACAAAAAATCAAGATGCCGATAACTGCAGCAACGAAGATGTTAGTCAAACAGTATCAGAGCGAACTTGATGGGTTAACCAAGCCGTCTCATCAATCATTACTTACACCCGTCGATATACATTCTGAAGATGCCATAAAGGCAAGGTCAATTGTTTACGATGCGTTTGCAAACTATTACGTCTAGGTTATATACCGATTAAGCTTTAATCGAAAGAAGAAAGTCTTTTAGAATTTCGTAATAATCCTGAAGGCTTTGGATGTCGACCCATTCTTCATCAGTATGAAGACCCGCGCCTATGGGGCCAAATGTTACACCCGCACAGCCAACTGCATTGTAGTGGCGTATGTCTGATCCACCGTGCTTTACAATCACAGCCGAGTTTTTTTTAGTTATAGTCTTTACCGATTGTTGTAGCGTCTGAACATATTCATTTTTTTCATCAGTAATCTGCGCCGGTTCTTTCGTAAGTATTTTATATTCTGTATTTTTCGGGAGTCCATCGACCAGTTTTGCTTGAACTGTATCTGCATCTTCTGGAATATAGCGAACATCCACAGAAACAGTACAATCATCAGGTACTTTATTAAATGTTTTATTTGAGGATTCTATCGAGGCGATATTAGCTGTCGTGACCCATGATTCTTTTTGGGGTACGGGAAACTGTTTTTTTATATGGTTAACAACGTCTGCAATAGTTGTTATTGCATTTTCTCCATTCCACGGATAAGCTGCATGTGCCGCTTTTCCTCGGGTAGTAATTTTTGCCCATAAGATTCCCTTCGCCTTATTGTTTACGCCAAAATCTGTAGGTTCACCTGCGATTACGAAATCTGCTCTTACTCCTTTTTCAACTTGATACTTAGTGCAATAAAACCCGCCTGTTTCCTCATCTGTTACAAGCTGTAGACCGAGCGGATATTTTACCTTGCCAGCTAGCTCTTTAAAAATAAGTATCTGAACTGCGGCAGCCGCTTTCATATCAATCGCCCCCCTACCAAATAATTTTCCATCTTTTTCGAGTGGAACAAATTGATTGGTTTTTGCAGCAACTACGTCTAAGTGTGCATTGAGTATAACTTTACATTTATTTGCTGACTTATTGGAAAAAAAAGTGCTCGGATAGTTATCTTTTTCGAAGTACTGTGGTTTAAATTCGTTTAATGCGGCAGATGTTAGATCGATAACTTTTTTTAACGAAATAACATCAGAAGTAACTGACGGGACCGATATCAGTTGTCGACTTAACTCCACTATATTTTTCAACATATGAGCATATTATAACGTATCAAATTAAGCCGAAAAAATGTAATAACTCAGTTTCATCTGAAACATTCGCAAGTGCTTGGGCCTGCAGATTTGTTCCAGCATTTTGTATTGCAAGAAGATCGCTCACGGGGACTCCGGCTTTATAATCTGTAACAATGCCGCTAAGACCTCCGTACGGATCAAATTCTCCAGAAGATATGCCCATGTAGTTTTCAAGTGTCTGATGTGTCGGTTGGCTTGATGCTTGCCGTAAGACATGAGTGACAATATCTATTTGGGTGCGAAGGGCTGGGAATCGTTTTCCAAAGTCCGTTAAAATTGATCCAATTTCTTCCGTCATTTGCCCGAAATTACGAGTAGACCCCGATGGTTTTCCGGCATAACCAGATTTATTAAAGGAGAGATCATATTCATAACTTGATCCAGCTCCCATGGTGGGGATTTCTGCGAATATCGGGCCATATTGACGTTGCAGATGTTCTAAAACTCTACTTTCGTCCCCATGAGTATTATGTAAAGCATCTATGGCGATAGTATTCATTACTTGATTTAAGTATGTCCACGCCAGCACGAGTCGTAGGTCAGGATTCATTGGGGCGTCAATAGATTCCACTGTATTAAAGCCATCCGCCCTATATCTCACCCGGTCGTGTTGGCCAGATGCTGGGTAACGTGAGGCCGAATGCACCTCACCTTCAGTTAACGCACGTATCATATCGTGCATAAGAGCTTGTGCATTGGCAGGAACAGAAGAATCATGGGCGGTACTTAGCAAACGTCTAGCTATAGATCGAACGTCACGCAGTTTTGTATCCACGCCGTACATATGTCTCGTGTTGTAAAGCATTAAGGAGGCTACTTTTGCAAATTGAGTCTTTTGTAATGCCCCAACCGCATAAGCACTCCGTGGATCAACAAGATGCTCTAATTGAGGTATTCCAGTATGTACATGCAAGGCTTGTACTGGCCAATTTAATACTCGAGTCTCTTCAAGTGTTTTAAGAAATAGAGGATCAATTCGTGCATATAAGTCTAATACTTCCTGCGGGATGTATGCTCTTTTTTCCATAGCCGCATCGAGTACCATCGGAGCAAAGTGCTCAAGGTATGGGTGAGGACTAAGTCTTGCATCGCGCCAGTCACCGCCTTCAGTAACCGATGTATAGGTAAGTGTGCCTCCACGTGAATGAGCAACACTATAGCCTTCTAAGATCGCTTGACTTATCGTTTGAGCGACTTCGATTGGCGTTTTAGGATAGTGTCCGTTAATTTTGCCGGTTGCAGTTTCTACCGTATGCGCAAGAAGTTCTGGATGGGATACTTTTTGTACTTGGTTAGTATAATCATCGTATCGAGTTAACAAGTCGCCATTTTTATCATTAAGAGAACCTTCAACCTCTACACCAAGCGTAAGATGAGCTGGTAACATGCCCTCATGCAAATACCGAACACTTGCCTCTGCCAACCTCGCAGATGTTGTCATAGCGGGAACGTCTAATAGATAACTGATTGGTGAAGTATCACTTTCTAGTACCGCGTTGTCTGTTCGACCGCCATTTTCACCGTTCCAACGAAAACTATTATGAGGAAAAAAAACAGGTCTTCCGTTTAGGCTAAGTACTCCACCCTGAAGTGAATTACAAAGTACAAACTCATTTCTGCCGTCTGATTTTATTTCTTTAGCTCTTAAAATTTGTGTTTCTGTCATACATTAAAAAACCCCGCCTGCGCGGGGTGATTAGTAATTGCAATTAATCAACTTCCCGCGCTCTCCGGGGTAAAGTAAAATCGAAAAAAGTTGATAATACTAGTGGTTGACATGGATATATTATATAAATTTATTGTAAAACTACAAGTTAGTTATTTTGATTATAAAGATTACAAACGTCTTGAGCTGTTTTTGTAAATATATATGCGTGAAAACTTTTACCTAAATCCACCGAGCAATTCATTATTGCTTCTTTCTCATCCATTCCCTTTTCTCGAAGATGTTTGTAACGGGCTAACATCCACTGACTTATTGATCCCAAGCCTGTTTCATAGTAACCGGCCACAGAAGTAATACCATTTTCATCGGAAAACTGAGAAAAAGATTCATCTGGATTTTTATAGGATCTTACTAATTCATTCATGATTGGTTCTGGTAATCCCTGATAGTTGACCCCCAACTTAGGAAACTCCATTGGTTCTTGAACAAACTGTAGTAGTTGTGTCCACAATTCATTTATTGGATATTTTTTGCCATCCATTCCTTCGATCACGGCATTAATGCCATCTTTTGAAACCTCCATCGTATTCCAGTGAACTGTTTCGTATGTTTCCTTTGAAGGTGTTTGGCCAAATAATGCAGGATACGATTCGCCTAGTTTATCAGTTATCCCAAAATGAGCAGCTAACTGTAACTTCCATCCGATTATTCTTGTCATCTCTTGCATTGCAATCAATCGTTCAATTCTCGCCCCCGATGTGTCCATAACTGCAATTTCAATCGTACCGTGTGGTCCTAAATCAGGCCGTACGCGAAAATCAGTGTGATGTCCGGTTACCCGCCCTATCGTCGGACTTTCGTTAGAAGCGACTAATTTTTCTGCCATATCCCAGTATATATTAGTATCTTCAGGTACAGGATTTCGCATAACACCTCCAGATGGAGACCCAAAAAACCTGCTCAAATACCTGCCTGACTGATACGTGGTATGATCCAACTGGTCATATGTTTTAGATTTCAACTCATCTGACTCACGATCTGGCACGTCTTGATATATTTCTTGTAGTGGAGGTTGTACTGAGCCGTTCATAAATGGTCCGGCTAATGTCGGGGCCAAAAGTATAGGAGTGATCATCTGATATCGATTTATTGCCTGTAGAGCATCAGGCAAACTCGTCATCTCTGTGTGTGTTTGAAATGAAGTGCCCGAAAAGTGCCTCACTCTTTCCCATCCCATATATTTCAAAGCAATTCTCGTTACATAGGGATGTGGGTTCACATCCTCTTGAGTAAGGGCTCTGTGTGGGATGACTGAGTAAGGCGCCACTAGGGTGTGATTTTCTTCTGCTATGCGAGCAAATTTTCTCAATGCGTGGACTAGTTGTACATTTCGGTATACGCCGTCATGTCCTGGAGCAAAATTAAGTTCTATACAGGATCTTCCAAGCTCTGGACTAAAACCAATCTGTTTTTCAGTATCGCCCAAGGTATCGAATCCTTCCTCGGGAACAAACTCTACTGGATTCCCGTTTCCATTTGCGAAATGGTGATTATGGTCCAGTAAAGTAAGGTGCACTGGGTTATCTAGATCAACTACATTTTCAAGTTCGCCCTCCAATCCAATAACGTTTAATTCAAGTTCAGAACCAGTGTTTGGTAGAGCCAAACTGGGATTTGGCTCGGTGTAGATAGGTCTAACATCACTCGCGCTGATTCCAGGGTCATTTTCGTCCGCTCTCCAAAAGGGACCACGAAACCACCCGATAGGATTTCCATCTTTTCTTACAATGCCACCTTGTTTTCCTGGATCTGATTTTGTTTCAAGCCCATGTATTCGTAAGTAGCGACGGAATACCTCCGGTGAATAACCATTTCCTCCAAATTCTTTATGTCCAGCCATATATATAAAAAAAACCGCCCGGTGGGGCGGAACTTTGATTAACACAAGTCCTCCGCCCGTTAGGGGGTAATAAGGAGGACAAAAATATTTTGTGATGCTTTAGATGTCATAGATATGTGTTTATTGTAGCAAATTATTTCGTGATTTCAATATCAATTTTGCTTAGTTTCCAGGTTACGTATACGGCTTTCATGATTAAAAAGTACTGGAGAAATCTCTTCACGTATTGCCTGACGGATATCGTGTACGATCTCTATCTTCATAGACTGTTGGGAAATATTAAAGTATTCGATTAAATCTTTAACGGCACGTCTCACTATATCATGAACCTCATTTTTTGTTGCAAGTTCATTTTTTAGTTTATTGATATCTCTATCGTCGACCATGAATCTATTGTAATTTACAAATAACTAAGAACAATAGCTTATACGCTGCGTTTTTTTTTGACTAACGTTCCTGATGGTGTATTTTCGATAGTATATCCTCCGGCAACTATTCTATTACGAGCATAATCGGACGCAGTATAGTCATGCTTATTTCGTGCCTGATCAAGTTCTTTCACCAAATCTATAATATGCTGTGGCACCCTTTCTTCCTGTACCTCATTAATTTTAAGTCCTAACACCTTGTCCATTTCAAAAATAAGCGCCAATTTATCATTTGAAGAAATATTGCTTTTTAGCATTTCCCACATTACGGCAACTGCTTGAGGAATTTGAAAATCATTGGAAAGCGCGTCGTTAAACCTCTGACGGAATTGATTTATCTCGTTTAATTTTTCTTTGGAGAGTGAAGTTCTTTGTATTTGAGTTTTTAGAGCAAGCACTGTTTCACGGAGTTTTCGAAGAGTTTCTTTTGCTCCACCCAACGCTTCCCACGTGAAGTTCTGTTTGGAACGATAATGTGAAGACATAAAAAAGTACCGTAGAACCAACGGGTCGTATCCTTTTTCGGTAATTTGGGAGAGCGTGTAGCTTGTTCCTTCGGACTTGGCCATTTTTCTTCCGTCGACATCAAGGTGTTCATTATGCAACCAATAATTGACAAATTTCACTCCGTTTGCAGCTTCACTTTGGGCGATTTCATTGGTATGGTGGACCGTAATGTGTTCCACTCCGCCCATGTGCATGTCAATGGTATTACCTAAAAGTGCCTTGATCATAACACTACACTCTATATGCCAACCCGGGAATCCCTCGCCCCATGGCGATGACCATGATTGAAGAGCATTCGCATGTTTTCCTTTTTTAAAAACCCACAGATTAAAATCGGCGAAGTGCTTTTTTTCAGGATCTTCGACGGTTCCCTTACCTGACCCGCCAATATTTTTGTCAAGATTCTGTTTATTCAGATCGTTATAGTGAGGAAATTTTGAAACGTCATATACAACTGCCGAGGACGTTGTATATGCATAGCCTTTGTCGATAAGAGTCTGAACCATCTGAATAATTTGAGAAATATACTCAGTTGCACATGGTTTAACATCCGGCTCTAAGATGTTAAGAGCGTCGGTGTCTTTTTCAAAAATCGCAACATATTTGTTGGCTATCTCATCGGGTGTCAAACCCTCACGTTTTGCGCCCTTTTCCATCTTATCTTCACCTTCATCTTCATCTGAAACCAGGTGGCCAACGTCAGTATAGTTACGGACAAATTTTACTGTATATCCGAAGAAGATAAGTGATCGACGGATAAAATCAGCCCATACCATAGCTCGTAAATTGCCGATGTGCTGAATCCAATATACAGTTGGTCCGCAGTGGTAGAAAAGAATACTTTTTTCATTTAAGGATTTAAAATCTTCGAGTTTACGGGTGAGGGTATTGTAAAGTTTCATCCCAAAAGTATAACAAATAAATATAATGTCATTCCGAGTCAAACGAGGAATCTCAGTCGCAGATCCTTCGCTGATCACTCAGGATGACAAGGGAGATATCACTCGACAAACTTCTTGTCTTTCAATTTTTCCGGTAAGAAAGACTGTCCTTTTGTTGGGCCGACACGTTCTTCTGACCATTGATAATCTTTGGCATAGCCCAAATTTTTCATGAGTTTCGTCGGTGCATTTCGTAGATGGAGTGGAATCGGCTCATTTGGATATTCATACACTGCCGACTTTGCTCGGCCCAATGCATTTGCAACCATGCGTGATTTTGCAGCCTTAGCGAGATAGATAGTTATATGGGTTAA
>Ga0247727_10005959_pt1 | contig 24243 bp, 23 predicted proteins | sample WisWelCaveWW1625_FD_202498 | JGI IMG/M metagenome (GOLD analysis project Ga0247727, IMG submission 202498) | Biofilm microbial communities from Wishing Well Cave, Virginia, United States - WW16-25 | ecosystem: Environmental > Aquatic > Deep subsurface > Groundwater > Cave microbial mat | place... | reverse complement strand
GCTGGGGCGGCACGCCCGAGGCGATCGCGAGCGCCATCGCCAGCGGCACGGCGATGATGCCGACCGAGAGCCCCGCGCCGAGGTCAGCGACGAACGTCTCGCGTCGGTAGCCGCTGCGCAGCGCGTGGTGGAGCGCGGTCGCGACCGGGACGAGGTGGAGCAGGCGGAGCAGCAGGCGCATCGCGCGGCGGACTCTAGGGTCCGCTCCGCCGCCGAATCCATCCCCTTGAAGCGCCGAGGTTTTTCGACCGTCTCGAAGGGACCCGGTTTCCTAAGAGACCGGGTTCCCTTGGTTTCAGGCCGGGTCGAGGTGCTCGATGAGCTGGCGCGCCACGGTGTCCCAACCTTGGCGCAGCGCCGCGGCCCGGCACGCGGCGGGGTCGAGCGCCAGCGCCCGCTTCACCGCGCGAGCTAGGTCCTCGTCGAGCGCGCCGGTCACGCCGTCCTCGATCACGTCGATCGGGCCGGTGACCGGGAACGCCGCGACCGGCACGCCGCAGGCCAGCGCCTCGAGCATCACCAGCCCGAAGGTGTCGGTGCGCGACGGGAACACGAACGCATCCGCGGCGCGCATCGCCGCGGCGAGCTCGGCGCTGAACCGGTAGCCGGTGAACCGCACCTCGGGATGGCGGGCGCGCAGCTGGGCGAGGTCGGGGCCGTCGCCGACCACCACCTTGCTGCCCGGCAAGCGTGCGTCGAGGAACGCGCCGAGGTTCTTCTCGACCGAGACCCGCCCGGCGTACAGGCAGATCGGCCGCGGCAGGTCGCCGAACGCATCGCGCGCGCCGGGCGCGAAGGTCGCGGTGTCCACGCCCCGCGTCCAGAGCACCACGTTCGCGAAGCCCTGCGCCTCGAGCTCGCGCTTGACGGTCGGGGTCGGCACCAGGGTCCGGCTCGCCGCGCCGTGGAAGCCGCGCAACCAGGCGTAGCTCCAGCTCAAGGGGATCGGCAGGCGCAGGCGCAGGTACTGCGGGAACTGGGTGTGGTACGAGGTGGTGAAGCGCTGGCCGCGGCGTCGGCACTCGGCGCGCGCCGCCAGGCCGAGCGGTCCTTCGGTGGCGACGTGGACCGCGTCGGGCGCGAAGCGGTCGAAGGCGCGCGCCACCAGCCGGCGCGGGCGCAGCGTCAGGCGGATCTCGGGGTAGGTCGGGCAGGGGATGGTGCCGGCGGACGGCGGCGAGAGCTGCTCGACCTGATGGCCCAGCGTGCGCAGCTCGCGCGCGGTGTAGGCCAGCGTGTTGACCACGCCGTTGACCTGCGGCGGACCGGCGTCGCTGACGATCAGGATGCGGCGCGGCGCTGCCGGAGCGGGAGCGGCGCTGCTGCCGTTGGCGCGGGGCACGATCAGCGGCGCGCGCAGCACCCGGTGCTCACGCCGCACGGGCTTGCACCGGACGCTCGGCGGGCAGCGTCGCCAGGATCCGCTGTTGGTCGTTCCACTGCACCAGCATCAGCGTGCCGTCGTGGGTCTCGACCAGCGCGGTGCAGGACTCGACCCAATCGCCGTCGTTGAGGTAGAGCACGCCGTCGATGCGCTGGATCGCGGCGCGGTGGATGTGGCCGCAGACCACGCCGTCGGCGCCGCGCCGGCGCGCCTCGCGCACCAGCGCCTGCTCGAACGACGAGATGAAGCTGACCGCGCTCTTGACCTTCTGCTTCAGGAATCCCGCCAGCGACCAGTAGCCGTAGCCGACGCGACGGCGGAAGGCGTTGACCACGGTGTTGAAGCGCAGCAGCAAGTCGTAGGCATGGCTGCCGAGCAGCGCCAGCCAGCGCGATCCCTTGACCATCGCGTCGAACTCGTCGCCGTGCATGATCAGCAGGCGCTTGCCGTCGGCGGTCTCGTGCAGGCAGTCGCGTTCGATGCGGACGTTGCCGAACTCGTGGCCGATGAAGTCGCGCAGCAGCTCGTCGTGGTTGCCCGGCACGAACACCACCTTGGTGTCGTGCTTGGCCTTGCCGAGGATGGTGCGCAGCACGTTGTTGTGCGATTGCGGCCAGTGCAGGCCGAGCGATTCGATGCTCCACAGGTCGATGATGTCGCCGACCAGGAACAGGTGGTCGCATTCCACCGCGCGCAGGAACTCGAGCAGGAACTCGGCGTTGCAGCCGCGGGTGCCGAGATGGACGTCCGATACCCAGACCGTCCGGTAGCGCAGAGGCCGCTGCGGACCGAGCGGGTGGTTCATCGTTGGTGCGCCGGGTGGTCCATGGCGCGCATGGTCGGGCGCGGGCGTTGCAGGGCCGTGACGCGCCGATGACCGGCGCGTTAAACCGCTATGCTCGCGGCCGCGGGCGCGCGCCGCCCGTGTCCCACTGAGGCCCCACGATGCCGCTCGCGTTCCCCGCCACCGTCCAGACGGCGGTGCTGCTGTCCTCGAGCGACGCGTTCATGACCTTCGCCGCCTTCCGCGCCGCCTGAGCGCCGCCGGATGAGCGCCATCCGTTTCCCCCATGCCCGCCTGCGCCAGGCGAGCGAGGCCTTGGCCGCGACGCTCGGCTTCGGCCAGCCCGCCGACCAGGTGCTGGAGGTCTACTTCAAGACCCACCGCGGGATGGGCGCGCGCGACCGGCGCGAGTGCGCGGCCGTGGTCTACGGCGCACTGCGCCACCGCCGCCGCCTCGAGCACGCGCTGGACGCTGCCGGCATCGCCGACCACGGCGCGAGCGCGCTGATTGGCGCGTGGTCCCGGCTCGAGGGCGGTTGGGACGCGGCGACGCTCGCTGCCGCCGGTTGGGAGCACGACGCGTTCGCGCTGCACGCCATCGATCCCGCGACCTTGCCGTTCGCGACGCGCTGGTCGTTGCCCGACTGGTTGGCCGAACGGCTGCAGGCCCAGTACGGCGCCGAGGCCGACGCCTTGGCCGCCGCGCTGCTCGAGCAGGCGCCGGTCGACCTGCGCGCGAACGCGCTGCGCACCACGCGCGAGGCACTGGCCGAGAAGCTGCGCGCGGTGGACATCGAGAGCACGCCCACGGCGCAGGCGGGCGCCGGCCTGCGCCTGATCAAGCGCGCCACGCTGAGTGGCCTGCCGGAGTTCAAGCGCGGGCTGTTCGAGCTGCAGGACGAGGGCAGTCAGTTGATCGGCGAGCTGCTCGCGCCCACCGGCGGCGAACGCGTGCTCGACCTCTGCGCCGGCGCCGGCGGCAAGAGCCTGCACCTGGCCGCGCTGATGGGCGACCGCGGCACGGTCTGGGCCTGCGACGTCGACCCGCGGCGCCTCGGGCGCGCCAAGCTGCGCATTACCCGCAGCGGCGCGACCTGCATCGCGACCCGCGAGCTCAGCGGTCTGGACGACGGCTGGCTCGCGGAGCAGCGCGGGACCTTCGATGCGGTGCTGGTGGATGCGCCGTGCTCCGGGTCGGGCACGCTGCGCCGCAACCCGGACCTCAAGTGGCGGCCTTGCGGCCTCGCGGGTTTGGTCGCGACCCAGCAGCGCCTGCTCGAGACCGCGCTCGCGCTCGCCAAGCCCGGCGGTCGGGTGGTGTATGCGACCTGCTCGCTGCTCGGCGAGGAGAACGAGGCGGTCGTGGAGGCCTGCGGCGTGGCGCCCGAAGCGACGCTCGAGCTCGCGCCGCACCGCGACGGCTGCGATGGCTTCTACGCGGCGCGGATCAAGGCATGAAACCCGGATTCTCAAGAAACCGGGCTTCTTGAAGAGCGAACCGCGCGGTTCAGTCGATCAACACGCTCAGGCAGGTCAGGCCGGCCTCAGCCTTGGCCAGCTCGCTCTGGTCGAAGGCCCGGACCTTGAAGCCCAGCGCCTCGACCTTGGCGATGCTGCGCGGCGCCGCCGCGCTCATCACCAGCGCGCTGCCGAGGCGCAGCGCGTTGGCGGCGAAGGGCTCGCTCGGATCGATCTCGATCAGGTCGAAGTCGTCGGCGAACTCGGCCGGGTCGACCCAGGCCGGGTTCAGGATCAAGGTCGCGTCGTCGAGCGGCGTGACCGCGGTCTTGAGGTGCAGCGCGCCCTCGACCGTCACGCTTCGCACCGCGTAGCCGCGGCCCTCGACCAGCCGCGCCAGCTCGGCGATCCCCGCCTCGTCGCTGCGGGTGGTGCGGCCGGCGTAGATCCGCTTGCCGATCCGGAACACGTCGCCGCCGTCGAGCGTGCCGGGGCCGTCCATCAGAGCCACCGGCCGATGCTGGCAGACCTCCTGCGCGAGCAGCCCGGCCTCGAGGCGCCGCGCCTGGTTGCCCATCCGCGGCACGATCGCGACCTCGTCGAGCACCAGCGCGGCATCCTCGACGAACACCGAGTCGGGCAGGTCGTCGCGCGCCGGCAGCGCGACCACCTTGTAGCCGAGCTCGGCGAGCAGCGCGCGGTAGGCGGCGTGCTGCGCCAGCACCCTCGCCATGTCGATCGGCCGGCGCTCCAGGAAGGTCAGCGCGCAATCGACGAGCGCAGGGCAGGGGAGGCGGGTCAGCGCGATCGGCATCCGGGCTCCTGCCGCGGACCGGACGGGTGCCGGCGACCTGCAGCGTCGCTCATCGGCGCGCGTACCGCCAGTTGCGGCGTTTCCCGGCGCGTATCCAGCCGACCGCGGTCGCGAGCCTTCGGACGCGGGTCGCCGGCTGCTTGGCCTCGGTTAGCCACTCGCAGTACTCGCGCCGGGCGCCGGGCGGGAACGCGGCGAAGGCGGCGCGCGCCTTCGGGTCCGCGGCCAACCCCGCCTTGAGGTCGGCCGGTAAGCGCGGCGCCGGCCGGGCCTCGCGCTTGGCGCGCCGGGCGCGCAAGCCGCTCTCGTTCAAGGCCGCGGCGGCGCGCACCAAGGCTACGAGCTTGGTGTCGGTCGGCAGGTCGCGCGCGCTGCGGAGGCAGCCGAAGTCGCCCATCCCCTTGCGCTCGAGCATCGCGTAGCGTGCGTCGAGCGCCGCCAGGTCGCGGGTCCGCCAGAACCCGAACGCGCAGTGCTGCTTGAACGCCGCCATCCCGCACAACATCCCGTGGTGCAGGAAGTGCGGCGTGCCCCACTTGATGGTCTCCTCGACCTGCGGGCAGCCGCGGTGCACCAGCCGCCGCAAGCGGCGCAGGATCGGCCGCGCGAACGGCGCGGCCTTCGCGAGGTAGGCGTCGATGCGCGGGTCGCGGTCGGACATGGCTGCTCCTCAGCGGGCGTGGTAGTAGGCGAGCTCGCTCGCGTCGTGGTAGGCGCGCGCGCTCTTGGCGAACGCGGTGTACGAGTCGTAGATGCGCTTGGCGAGCGCGTCCGTGGCCCCGAGCTCGGCGACCACCTCGTGCGACAGGCGCTTGAGGGTCTCGAGCACGTCGCTCGGGAAGGGCGCGACCTGGACGCCGTGCTCGCGCATCAGGCTCTCGAGCGCCGCCGGGTTGCGCGCGGTGTACTCGGCGAGCATGTCGTTGTTGACGATGCGGCAGGCGCCCGTCACCACCGCCTGGAGGTCGGCGGGCAGCGCGTCGTAGGCGCGCTGGTTGATCAGGCACTCGAGCACCGAGCCCGGCTCGTGCCAACCCGGGTAGTGGTAGTGCTTGGCGACGGTGTGGAGGCCGAACGCCAGGTCGTTGTAGGGACCGACCCACTCGCTGGCGTCGATCGCGCCGGTCTGGAGCGCGGTGAAGATCTCGCCGCCCGGCAGGTTGACCGGCGTGCCGCCGGCGCGCGCCAGCACCTCGGCGCCGAGGCCGGGGATGCGCATCTTCAAGCCCTCGAGGTCGGCGACCGAGCGGATCGGCTTGCGGAACCAACCGCCCATCTGGACGCCGGTGTTGCCGGCCGGCTCGGGGCGCACGCCGAACGGCGCGAACAGCTCGCGCCACAGCTCGAGGCCGCCGCCGGCGTAGAGCCAGCCGTTGACCTCCTGGGCGTTCATGCCGAACGGCACCGCGCCGAAGAACTGCGCGGCCGCGGCCTTGCCCTTCCAGTAGTAGGCCGCGCCGTGGCCGAGCTCGGCGGTGCCGCTCGCGACCGCGTCGAACACCTCGAGCGCGGGCACCAGCTCGCCGGCGCCGAACACCTTGACCGCGAGGCGCCCGCCCGAGAGCTGGGTGATGAGCTCGGCGAGGTGCGCGGCGCCGGTGCCGAGGCCCGGGAAGTTCGCCGGCCAGGTGGTGACCATCCGCCACTTGAGCCGCGGGCCGCTGGCGGCGGCGACCGCGCCTTCGCCGCCGCGCGAGCAGGCCGCGAGGCCGGTCGCGAGCGCGGTCCCGGCGCCGAGGGCCTTGAGCAGGTCGCGTCGATCCATGGCCATCCCTCCGGGCGGTGGGCGGATGCTAGCGGAGCCGGCGGCCCCCCGCCCCCGTCCCATCGCAAGCGGGCGGCGCGCGGCGCGTGCGGGGGATGGCACTGGCGACGGCGGCGCCTGGACCCGGTTCCTGCCGAAGGGGGTGGAGGCGGCGAGCGCGCCGTCGGTAATCGGTAGACTCTCCCGCCATGCGCAAGCCCTCCCCCGAGACCGAACCGCGCGCGAGCTTCCGGCTCGCGGTCGACCCGCCGCACGAGCTCCAGGTCGAGGACTGCGGTCCGCGCGACGGCCTGCCGATCGTGTTCCTGCACGGCGGGCCGGGCGCCGGCTGCGAGCCCTACCACCGTCGCTTCTTCGACCCGGTACGCTGGCGGACGGTGCTGTTCGACCAGCGCGGCGCGGGCCGCTCGACCCCGCACGCCAGCCTCGAGCGCAACACCACCTGGGACCTGGTCGCCGACGTCGAGCGGATCCGCGAGCAGCTCGGGATCGAGCGCTGGGCGGTGTTCGGCGGCAGCTGGGGTTCGACCCTGGCGCTGGCCTACGCCGAACGCCATCCCGAACGCGTCACCGGACTGGTGCTGCGCGGCATCTTCCTGTGCCGCAGCGAGGAGATCGCCTGGTTCTACCAGTCCGGCGCGCACCTGCTGCGGCCCGACGCCTGGGACGAGTACCTGGCGCCGATCCCCGTGGCCGAGCGCGGCGACCTGCTGCACGCCTACCACCGGCGGCTGACCGGCGTCGACGCCGCCGCGCGCGAGCGGGCCGCGATCGCCTGGAGCGTCTGGGAAGCGCGTTGCGCGACGCTGCTGCCGAACCCCAAGCTGACCGAGCGCTTCGGCGAGCCCAAGCTCGCGGCCGCGCTGGCCCGCATCGAGTGCGACTACTTCGTCAACGGCTGCTGGCTCGAACCCGACCAGCTGCTGCGCGACGCGCACCGGCTGCGCGACATCCCGGGCTGGATCGTGCACGGCCGCTACGACCTGTGCTGCCCGGTCGACAACGCCTGGCAGCTGCACCGCGCCTGGCCGGAGGCCGAGCTCACCATCGTCGAGGACGCCGGTCACGCCGCTAGCGAGCCGGGCATCACCGACGCGCTGGTCACGGCCACCGACGCGCTCGCGGCCCGCCTCGGGCGCGCGTGATCGCGCTGCTCCAGCGCGTCGCCGAGGCGCGGGTCACGGTCCGCGACGCGGGCGGCGCCGGCGAGCTGGTCGGCGCGATCGGGCCCGGCACGCTCGCGCTGCTAGCGGTCGAGCGCGGCGACGACGAGCGCGGCGCCGAGCGCCTCATCGAGCGGCTGCTCGACTACCGGATGTTCGCCGACCCCGCCGGCAAGATGAACCTCGGCCTGCGCGAGGTCGGCGGCGGCCTGCTGCTGGTCCCGCAGTTCACGCTCGCCGCCGACACCGACCAGGGCCGGCGGCCGTCGTTCACGCCCGCGGCGCCGCCGGCCGAGGGCGAGCGGCTGTTCGCGCACTGCGCGGCGCTGGCCCGCGCGCGCCACGATCCGGTCGCGACCGGGCGCTTCGGCGCGCACATGCAGGTCGCGCTCGTGAACGACGGGCCGGTGACGTTCCGCTTGCGGGTCGCGCCCGGCTGAGGAGGGGGGTGCCTCGGTCCGCGTCCCGGTCTATCCTTGCCCCGCACCCCGTCCTCCCACCGATGCGCGTCCCACCCCGCCAGCACCTCGTCGTCCCTGCGCCGCTCGCCCAGCGAGGAGGCGCATGCTCCTGATCCCGTCGCTCGAGCTGCGCGGCGGACGCGTGGTCGACAACCCCGAGGATCCGATCGCGCTCGCCACCCGGCTGGTCGCGGCCGGCGTCTTGCGCCTGCAGGTCGTCGACCTCGACGGCGCGCAGGCCGGGCACCCGGTCCAGCAGGCGCTGATCGCGCGGCTGGTCGCGGCCTGCCCGGGCGTGCCGCTGCAGGTGGCCGGCGGGGTGCGCAGCGAGGACGGCGCGCAGCAGCACCTCGATGCCGGCGCGCAGTTCGTGGTGCTGGACACGCGCGCCGCGACCCAGCCGCACCTGGTCCAGGACCTGTGCCTCGAGTTCCCGACCCACGTGCTGGTGGCGCTCGAGGCGCACGCCGGCAAGCTCGCCGCCGAGCACTGGTCGAAGCACGCCCAGCACTCGCTGCTCGAGGTCGCCCAGCAGCTGGAGCGCGAGGGCGTCGCGGCGGTGGTCCACGCCGAGCGCGACGGCGGCGCCGGCGCGGCCAGCGCCGCGCTGGCGCGCGGCCTGCAGGTCCCGGTGTTCGACGGCAGCGGCCTGCGCCTCGCGCGCCAGGTCACCGCGCTCAAGGCCGCGCAGGACGACGGGGTGGCGGGCGCGTTGCTCGCGCCGGCTTGCCTGGCCGCGGGCTTCGACCTGGCCGCGCTGCTGCGCGCCGCGCGCTGAGGCCGGGGCCGGTCCCCTTCACGCTACAATGCGCGCCACCCCGCGCCCGTCGGAGCGCCCGCTCCCGGAGTCCCCATGAGCATCGGCCTGACCGAACTGATCCTGATCCTGGTCGTCGTGGTCCTGGTGTTCGGCACCAGCAAGCTGCGCAACATGGGCGGCGACCTGGGGGCCGCGGTCCGCAACTTCAAGCAGGCGATGAAGCAGGGCGAGGCCGACGCCGCGCCCGACGCCAAGAAGGACGACGCGCCGAAGCAGTAGCCGCGCGCCGCTCCGCTCGCCGCTAGGGGTCGACGATGTTCGAGTTCGGCTTCTGGGAACTGGTGCTGATCCTGGTGCTGGTGCTGGTGGTCGCCGGTCCCGAGCGGCTGCCGGCGATCGTGCGCACGCTCGGCCGCTGGGCTGGCCGCGCCAAGGCGCTGGCCGGCCAGCTCAAGGACGAGTTCGAGCGCGAGGTCCACGCCGACGAGCTCAAGCGCACGCTGCGCGACGCTGAGAACGCAGCGCATGACCTCGACGCCGGGCTGCGCCACGACCTCGACCCGCGCGCGCCCGAGCAGCGGGGCCCGCGCGATGGCTGACGGAGCGCCCGCGCCCAGCCCGCTGATCGAGCACCTGCTCGAGCTCCGCCGCCGAGTGCTGATCGGCCTGGCCGCGGTGGTGGTGCTGTTCCTGGCGCTGCTGCCGTTCGCCAACCAGCTGTTCGAGCTGTTCGCGCGACCGCTGGTCGCGCAGCTGCCGGTCGGCTCGCACCTGATCGCGACCTCGGTCGCGGCGCCGTTCCTGACGCCCTTCAAGCTCGCGTTCGTGGGCGCGCTGTTCCTGGCCGCGCCGGTGATGCTCCACCAGCTGTGGCGCTTCGTTGCGCCCGGCCTCTACGCCAGCGAGAAGCGCCTGGTGGTGCCGCTGCTGGTCTCGACCGTGGTGCTGTTCTACGCCGGCATCGCGTTCGCCTACCTGGTGGTTTTCCCGCTGGTGTTCGCGTTCTTCGTCACCGCGGCACCGCCGGGCGTGGTGGTGATGACCGACATCGCCCACTATCTCGACTTCGCGCTGGCGACGTTCTTCGCCTTCGGCCTGGCGTTCGAGGTGCCGGTGTTCACGGTGCTGCTGTGCTGGGCCGGGGTCGCGACCCCGCGCCGCCTGGGAGAGGTCCGGCCCTACGTATTGATCGGCTGCTTCGTGGTCGGCGCGATCCTGACCCCGCCCGACGTCATCTCCCAGACCCTGCTCGCGGTCCCGATGTACCTGCTCTACGAAGCCGGGATCGTGATGGCGCGGCTTCTGGTACCGGGTGCCCGCGCGCGCGAGGCGCAAGAGCGCGCCGCGCCGAGCTGAGCGACGGAGGCCGCGGAGCGGACCGCGCGTGCGGTCGTGATTGTTGCAGCGCACCATCGGCGGTTTCTCCGCCGGACCGTTTGACCTCACCGCGGCCAGCCGGTAAACCTTGCGGGCCTTTTTCACCCCATCAGGAGACGCCGCATGAGCGGAGCCGCGACCACGCCCGACCAAGGCGCGCCGATCCCGCAGTTCGACCAGAAGCTCGGGCACCCGGGCCCGCTCTGGATGCTGTTCATGTCGGAGTTCTGGGAGCGCTTCGCGTTCTACGGCATCCGCTGGGCGCTGGTGCTCTACATCGTCGCCCAGTTCCACGGCGGCGACGCCTCGGGCCAGCAGCCCGCCAACCTCATCTACGGTTCCTACCTGGCGCTGGTCTACGCCGGCGCGATCTTCGGCGGCTACGTCGCCGACAAGTACATCGGCTACCAGCGTTCGATCCTGGTCGGCGCGGTGATCATGGCCGCCGGCCTGTTCATGATCTCGCTGCCCAGCGAGCAGGTCTTCAAGCTCGGCCTCGCGACCATCATCGTCGGCAACGGCCTGTTCAAGCCGATCATCTCGACGCTGGTCGGCAAGATCTACACGGTCGGCGACGAGCGTCGCGACTCCGGCTTCACCATCTTCTACATGGGCATCAACCTCGGCGCGATGATCTCGCCGCTGTTCACCGACTACCTGGCGCGCCAGGTGTTCGGGACCAACGACGTCCCCTCCTACAAGGTGGTGTTCATCGCCTCGGGCGTCGGCATGCTGATCTCGCTGTTCTGGTTCTGGTTCGGCCGCGCCCAGCTCAAGGGCGTCGGCGCCCCCCCGTCCGGCGCCGACGGCATGGACCGCGTGGTCAAGGTGTTCGTGGGCGCGGCGCTGGTGATCCCGATCGTCTACGCGCTGCTCGCGCTCGGCGCCCAGACGCTGCAGGTGATCCTGACCGTGATGTTCGTGCTGCTGGCGGTGGTGCTGCTGCTCGAAGGCTTCCGCGAAGGCGTGGTCGCGCGCGACAAGGTCATCGCGATGCTGATCATCTTCGCCTTCAACATCCTGTTCTGGATGTTCTTCGAGCAGGCCGGCAGCTCCTTCAACTTCCTCGCCGATCAGATCGTCGACCGTGACCTCGGCGGCTGGGTGTTCCCGACCGCCTACTTCCAGAGCGTCAACTCGGTGGCGATCATCACGCTCGCGCCCGTCATCGCCTGGATCTGGGTGTGGCTCGCGCAGCGCAATGCCAACCCGTCGATCCCGCGCAAGTTCGGCCTCGGCCTGCTGTTCAACGGCTTCGCGTTCCTGCTGCTGATGTTCGCGCTCTCGAGCCTGGTCGACGCGGCCGGGATGATCCCGTTCTGGACGCTGTTCATGGTCTACGTCATCCAGTCGGTCGGCGAGCTGTGCCTGTCGCCGATCGGCCTGTCGATGGTGACCAAGCTCGCGCCGGTGAAGTTGGTCGGCTTCGGCATGGGCGGCTGGTTCCTCTCGACCGGGATCGGCAACAACCTGTCCGGCATCTTCGCCGGCCACGTCTCCGGCGAGACCGGCATGACGACGGTTTCGGCGCTGTCGGGCTACACGATGGGCTTCTGGGCCCTGGTCGGCTCGGGCGCCTTGCTGTTCCTGGTCGCGCCGCTGATCCAGAAGCTGATGCACGGCGTGAAGTGATCCGATCCCGGACCGCCGTCGCCCGGCCGCGCGCTGGGCGACGCGCTGCCGGGCCCCTTGGCGACCCAGCCACCAACCGAACCACCAGGTGATCCGATGGAATCCCGCAACCGCCTCCTGACCCTGGCCGCGATCGCCGCGTTCGCGGTCGTCGCCGCCTGCAACCGCGGGCCGTCGCCGGTCACCGCCGCCGACGCCGATGCGTTCGTGGCGCGCATGGACCAGGACCTGCTCGGCCACGTGATCAACGGCAGCCAGGCGCAGTGGTTGTCCAGCACCTACATCAACGGTGATTCGCAGGGCGTCGCCTCGCGCGCCAACGCCGCCTACCTGCGCTGGGTCGGCGAGACGGTTGAGGCCAGCAAGCGCTTCGAGGGCGTGACCGGCATGAAGCCCGAGACCGCGCGCGCTCTCAGGCTGATCAAGCTCGCGACCGCGATGCCCGCGCCCAAGGACCCGGCCAAGCTCAAGGAGCTGACCGAGATCGCGACCCGGATGGAGGGCACCTACGGCGCCGGCAAGCACTGTCAGGATCCGGCCGACGAGACCAGCTGCCGCAACCTCGACCAGCTGTCGAAGGTGCTGGCCAGCGCCGATGCCAGCTTCGACGAGCGCACCGAGGCCTGGGCCGCGTGGCACACGATCTCCCAGCCGATGCGCAAGGACTACCAGCGCTTCGTCGAGCTGACCGGGGAGGGCGCCAAGGAGCTCGGCTACCCGGACCTCGGCACGCTCTGGCGCTCGGCCTACGACATGGAACCCGATGCGTTCCAGGCCGAGACCGACCGGCTGTGGGGCCAGGTCAAGCCGCTCTACGACCAGCTCCACTGCTACGTGCGCGCCAAGCTCCACGACCGCTACGGCGACAAGGTCGCGCTCGACAAGCCGATCCCGGCGCAGCTGCTCGGCAACATGTGGGCCCAGCAGTGGGACAACGTCTATCCGCTGGTCCAGCCTTACAAGGTCAGCGGCGACCTCAACATCGACGCCGAGCTCGAGCGTCGGCGCGCCGCCTACGAGAAGGCCGAGTTCGCCAAGCTCGCACGCGGCGCCTCGCACGCCGACTTCGCCGATGCCAGCCGCCGCGCCGACCTCGCGATCGCGCACGAGATGGTCCGGTCGGCCGAGAGCTACTACACCTCGATGGGGATGCGGAAGCTGCCGGACTCGTTCTGGGAGAAGTCGCAGTTCCTGCGCCCGCGCGACCGCGACGTGGTCTGCCACGCCAGCGCCTGGGACATGGACACGGAGGGCGACGTGCGCATCAAGATGTGCATCACGCCGACCGACGAGGACCTGACCACCATCTACCACGAGCTCGGCCACCTCTATTACGACCTGGCCTACAACCCGCAGCCGATGGTGTTCCAGGCCGGCGCCAACGACGGCTTCCACGAGGCGATCGGCGACACCATCGTGCTCGGCATGACGCCCGGCTACCTCAAGGACGCGGGCTTCGTGAAGCAGGTCGCGGTCAGCGAGCAGGCGGTGATCAACCAGCAGATGAAGATGGCGCTCAAGGGCGTCGCGTTCCTTCCGTTCGGCCTGCTCATCGACCGCTGGCGCTGGGACGTGTTCTCTGGCAAGACCAAGCCCGGCGACTACAACCAGGCCTGGTGGGACCTGAAGCTGAAGTACCAGGGCGTGGCCGCGCCGGTCGCGCGCAACGAGACCGACTTCGACCCGGGCGCGAAGTACCACGTGCCGGGCAACACGCCCTACACCCGCTACTTCCTGGCGCGGGTCCTGCAGTTCCAGTTCTACCGCTCGCTGTGCGACGCGGCCGGCTTCAAGGGTCCGCTCCACGCCTGCTCGTTCGCGGGCAGCAAGGAGGCGGGCGACAGGTTCTGGGCGATGATGGCCGAGGGCCAGTCCGACCCCTGGCCCGAGACGCTCGCCAAGCTCACCGGCAAGCCCGAGATGGATGCGACCGCGCTGGTCGAGTACTTCGCGCCGCTCCAGGGCTTCCTCGAGGAGCAGAACAAGGGCAAGACCTGCGGGTGGTGAGGCGCTGGGGCGCGGGGCGCCTCCGCGCTCGCGCCGGCGCGCCGACCGCGCGTGGCGCGCGGTGCTCGTCGCGGCTCGCGCGGGGGTGGACCCGCGTTCCGATCGGTTAGGGGGAGGATCGAGAGATGGAACGCGACGCGCTGCCGCAGATCACGGTCAAGGCCTTCGTGCTCGGCGTGGTGCTGGCCGCGGTGCTGGCCGGCGCCAACGCCTACCTCGGGCTGTTCGCCGGCATGACCGTGTCGTCGGCGATCCCGGCGGCGGTCATATCGATGGCGGTGCTGCGGCTGTTCGCCGACCACAACATCCTCGAGAACAACATCGTCCAGACCACGGCCTCGGCCGGCTCGTCGGTCGCGGCGGGCGTGGTGTTCACGGTCCCGGCCCTGTACCTGATGGGTTTCTGGACGCGCTTCGACTTCTGGTGGATCGTGGCGATCGCCGGCCTGGGCGGCGTGCTCGGCGTGCTGTTCTCGGTGCCGCTGCGCCGCGCGCTGATCATCGAGCGCAACCTGCCGTTCCCCGAGGGCGTGGCGACCGGCGAGGTGCTCAAGGCCAGCGGTTCGGGCGCGGGCGTGAAGTACCTGGTGGGCGCGGCGCTGGCCGGCGGCGCGGCCAAGCTCGGCGAGATCGGCCTGCACCTGTGGAGCGGCACCGCCGAGGCGGCGCGCTACTTCGGCAACACGGTGCTGTACTTCGGCACCAACGTCTCGCCGGCGCTGCTCGCGGTCGGCGTGATCGTCGGCCTCAACATCGGCATCGTGGTGTTCTCGGGCGGCGTGCTCGCCTGGTACCTGTTCGTGCCGCTGTACTCGACCTTCCCCGAGCTCGACCCCAAGCTCGCCGAGTTCGTGGCCACCGGCCCCAGTGCGCTCGACCTCGGCTACCAGATCTGGAGCACCAAGATCCGCTACATCGGCGTCGGCGCGATGCTGATCGGCGGCGTCTGGTCCTTGATCGACATGCGCCAGTCGCTGGTCGCGGGCGTGCAGAGCGCGCGCGCCGCGGCCCAGGCCGGCGGCTGGGCGGGCGTCGTCGAGACCGAGCGCGACATCCCGATGCGGTGGGTGCTGTCGGGCATCCTGGCGCTGGTCGCGCCGATCCTCCTGCTCTACTTCCAGATCGTCGACAGCCTGTTCGTGGCGTTGGTGATGGCGCTGATCATGGTCGCCGGCGGTTTCCTGTTCAGCGCCGTGTCCTCGTACATGTCGGGCCTGGTCGGTTCCTCGAACAACCCGATCTCGGGGATGACCATCGCCACCCTGCTGTTCGCGAGCCTGGTGCTGCTGGCGCTGATCGGCCCCGACGCGGTGCGCGGCCCGGCCGCCGCGATCCTGATCGGCGGCGTGGTGTGCTGCGCTGCCGCGGTCGGCGGCGACAACCTGCAGGACCTCAAGGCTGGCCACATCGTCGGCGCCACGCCCTGGAAGCAGCAGGTGATGCTGGCGGTGGGCGCGGTGGTGTCGGCGATGGTGATGGCGCCGGTGCTGAACCTGCTGGTCGACGCCTACGGCATCGGCTTGGCGACCGCCGAGCATCCCAACCCGCTCAACGCGCCGCAGGCCAACCTGATGGCCTCCGTCGCCAAAGGTGTGTTCGGCGGCGGCCTGCCCTGGGACATGATCTCGATCGGCGTCGGCGTCGGCGCCGCGATCATCGCCTTCGACAAGTGGCTGGGCCACGGCGGCGGCCAGTTCCGCTGCCCGGTGCTGGCCGCGGCGATCGGCATCTACCTGCCGCTCGAGGTCACCGCGCCGATCTTCATCGGCGGCGTGGTCGCGCACCTCATCGTCCGCGCGGTGCGGACCGCCGACGCGGCGACCCGCGAACGCGCCGAAAGGATGGGCATGTTGACCGGTGCCGGCCTGATCGCGGGCGAGGCGCTGATGGGCATCGTGATGGCGGTCCCGATCGTGGTGTTCCAGGACCGTGACGTGATCGCGATCGCCGACCACCCCTACGGCGGCTGGCCGGGCCTGGCGGTCGCGGGCTTGATCTTGTGGGGCGTGTACCGCGTCGCGACCCGACGCTAGCCGACGGCGCTCAGCCGTCGTCGGTCACGTCGAGCGCGTGGCCGACCACCAGCGGTTCCTCGCCGGCGATGTGCGAGATCGCGCTCTTGTAGCGCCAGACCCGGCGCACGCCATCGCGGCGCAGCACCGGCAGCAGCCCCTCGTCGCGGCCGAGGTCGGCGAGCCGCGCCAGGTACTCGATGATGTGGTGCGCATCCTCTGGCCGCATGAACTCGGTCAGCGGCCGGCCAACCATGTCCTCCGGCGAATGGAGTAGCGCGTTGGCGGCGGCCGGGTTCACCTGCCGCAGCGTGCCGTCGAGCCCGTGGACGCAGATCAAGCCCAGGCTGTTGTCGATGATCTCGCGGGAACGCCGCTCGGCCTGGCCGAGCTGCAGCGTCTTGCGCCGCAGCTCTAGGTGGGCCATCACGAAGTCGCGCAGCGCGCGCAACGCCCCACGCTGTGCGCTGGTCAGCGTGCGCGGTCGCCGGTCGATGACGCACAGCGTGCCGAGCGCGAAGCCGTCCTCGTTGCGCAGCGGCATGCCGGCGTAGAAGCGGATGTTCGGCGCGCCGGTCACCAGAGGGTTGGTCGCGAAGCGCGCGTCGGCCGCGGCGTCGTGGACCTCGAACAGGTCGGGGTTGGAGATGGCGTGGGCGCAGAAGGCATGCTCGCGCGGGGTCTCGCGCGGCTCGAGCCCGAACCGCGACAAGAACCACTGGCGCCGCTCGTCGACCAGCGAAACCAACGAGATCGGCGCGTCGCAGATCTGGGCGGCGAGCGCGGTCAGGTTGTCGAGCGGGGCCACCGGGTCGGTGTCCAGCACCTGGTAGGAGCACAGCGCCGTCAGGCGCGATCGTTCGTGGTCGTCGTGCATCGCTCCACCCGTCAAAGGATCGCCGCGTAGTCCTGCTCGATCTGCTGCAGGTTGAGCCGGTTCAGGAACACCGAGTAGCACATCCACGCGGTCAGCGCGTTGAGGTCGGCGAACTGCTTGGGCAGGTACTTCGGCATCGTCACCACGCCTTCCTCGACCGCGTCGTGCAGGATCTTGACGTCCTCGAGCGTGGTCTTGCCGCAGAACAGCAGCGGGATGCGGTCGACCTTGCCGCGCTTCACCGCCAGGCGCAGGTAGTTGTAGATGAGGATGAAGCCCTTCGAGTAGCTGAGGTCCTTGGTGAACGGCCCCATGGTCGGCGCCGAGCCGCGGAACACGCGGAAGGTCGCGGTGTAGGCGTTCTCCTGGTCAATGCCTCGCTGGCGGAAGGCGTTGAACACCTCGAGGAAGTCCGCGCCCTGCTCCGCCATGTTGATGGCGTGGATGCGGTTGGTGACGCGCTTGAGCCGCGACGGGTAGGAGTTGAAGGAGATGATCTCCATGATGATGGCGAGCCCCTCCTGGGTGATCGTGGAGGAGGGCGGGCCCTTGGCGAGGAAGGTGCAGACTGGCTGGTTGATGCCGTTGAGCGTGGTCGCGATGTGGACGTGGCCCTCGTGGACCTCGAGCACCCGGAGGTCGCGCTCGTTGAACATGCCGTCGCTGCGGATCTTGAGGTAGTCGGCGCCAGCCGCCGCGTCCGAGGCGATCCCGTCCGACAGCTTGACCCGCACCTCGTCGGAGTGGAAGAACTTGCCGAGCCGCCGCTGCAGCTTCTTGACCGCCTCCTCGGCGGTGATGGTCTTGGGCTCGCCGGGACCGAGCAGCGAGGCGTCGAGGTTCTCGAGCGTGGCCGACATCGCCTCGCCCAGGTCGGCGATGGTCGGGTCGCCGGCGTGGAACGCGTCGCTGGCCGCGCCGTAGAGCTGGGCCGCGAGCGAGGCGAACTCGGGCGTGCCGCGCGCCTCGAGCATCCGCACCACCGTCACGTACTCCTCGCACATCCGCATCATGATGTGGCCGATCGGGTTGAAGCGGCCGAGCAGGCGATTGATGTCGCGCTCGATGGCGTGGAACTCGAGCTTCTTGGCCGACGGGTCGAACGACAGCGGCCGGGCCTCGTAGTAGGCGCGGTCGACCTCGGGCAGGACCTTGAACTTGGCCTTGAAGAACCTCTCCTGCACCGACGCGTCCCACTTGATCGCGTCGAGGATGCGGATCTCGCGCTGGGCCTCGACGATCCGGTCCGAGAGCTCGCGGATGGTGGCGTGGTACTTGACCGGATCGGGCTTGGTGTTCATGTCCTCGACCTCAGCGCCGCTTCGGCACCCATGCCCAACACATCGCACACTCGACCGTGACCGTGCCCTGGGAGTCGGTGACCGTGACCGGCACCACCACGTCGCCCTTCGGATCGTCGCGCATCCGCGCCGCGTCGGCTGGCGGCAGCCAAGCCTCGGCGCGCACCGCGCCCTCGGCGCGCTTCAGGTAATCGACGCCCAGCCGCTTGAGCAGCGGCAGCTTGTCGTCGGGCAGGTGCATGCCGACCGCCATCCCGGTCGCGGTCTCGGCCAGCAGCGCGGTCGCGGTCGCGTGCACTCCGCCGATGTGGTTCTGCACCTTGCGCCGGTTGGGCAGCACGATCACGCAGCGCTCGCGGTCGAGGCGCTCGATGCGCAGGCCGGCGGTGCCGACGAAGGGGATGACGCGTCCGATCGCGATCGAGCGCGCCCAGGTCCGCAGCGGGGCGGGCAAGCGCTCGACCCGTGCCAACGCGCGCGACAAGCGGTTCGGCGGCGACATGCGCCGCATCATAGCAGCGGCCGCCGACCGCGCTCGGCGGGCGCGCCGGGTCGCTCGGGCCGACGGTCCGCCAGCCACAGGGCCCATATACTCCAGGCGTCGATGAACTACCGCCACAGCTTCCACGCCGGCAACGCGGTCGATTGCGCCAAGCACGCGCTGCTGGTCGCGCTGCTGCTCGCGCTCGAGCGCAAGCCGGCGCCGTACTTCTACATGGAGACCCACGCCGGCCGCGGGCGCTACCGCCTCGACAGCGCGCCAGCCCGCGTCACCGACGAGGCGGCCGACGGCATCCAACGCTTGCGCGCGCACCGCCACGGCGCGCCCGCCGCGCTCGCGGCCTACCTCGCCGCGGTCGACGCGTTGAACCCCGGCCTCGCGCCGCAGGCACGCGCCGCGGTCTACCCCGGCTCGCCGGCGCTGGCGCTGGCTCGTGCGCGTCCCGGCGACCGGGCGCTGCTCTGCGAGTCGCAGCCCGACGAGGCGCGCGCGCTCGCCGAGCTCGCCGGCGATGCCGCGCAGGCCGGCGACGGCTGGGCGGCGCTGCGCGCCGCGCTGCCGCCGCGCGAGCGGCGCGGGCTGGTGCTTATCGACCCGCCTTACGAGCACGCCGAGGAGTTCCGCGACGCGGGCCGGGCGTTGGTCGAGGCGCTCGGGCGTTGGCCGAGCGGCACCCTCGCGCTCTGGTACCCGCTCAAGGCCGGCGGTGAGGCCGCCGGGCTCGAGCGCCGGATCGGCGCGGCGTCGGTCCCGAAGACCCTGCGCGCGCGCTTCGAGCTCAAGCCCGACGGCCCCGGCCTGAACGGCTGCGGGCTGCTGGTCGCGAACCCGCCGTTCCGCTTCGACGCCGAGGCGCGCGAGGTCCTGGGGTTCCTGGTCGGGGCGCTGGCCCCGGGGACCGGGCGCGCCCGCGTCGACTGGCTGGTCCCGGAGCGCGCCTCCGATTGACGGGTCCTGACCCCCATGCGTACAGTTCCGCCGCGACACCGTCGGCGGGGGGCAGCATGGATTCCTTGAAGATCACCTTCGAGATCAAGGGCAACGACCTCAAGCACTTCCAGAAGCTGCTGCGCGAGGCCAAGAGCGCCGCGCGCGCGCTCGGCGAGGACGAGATCTGCGCCCGCGCCGAGAAGCTGCTCGACACCGTCCGCGAGGCCAAGGCCCCGGCGTTCATCGTCGAGCGCTTGCAGGCGATGGACGACATGCTGGCGATGGTCCGTGACGAGGAGTTCGCGATGGAGCCGGCGCTGCGCAAGCCGGTGGTCACCGCGCTCGCCTACTTCGCCGACCCCGAGGACCTGATCCCCGACCACGTGCCAGGCCTGGGTTTCCTCGACGACGCGATCATGATCGAGCTCGCGGTGCGCGAGCTGGGCGACGAGCTCGCGACCTACCGCGAGTTCTGCCGGATCCGCGACGACTTCCGCGCCACCCGCGGCAAGGGCGCCAAGCTCGACCGTGTCGCGTACCTCGCGGAGAAGCGTCGCCGCCTGTTCGACCGCCTCAAGGAGCGCCGTCGGCGCGCGGCGCGCGGTCGCACCAGCGGTGGGATCCGCACCCGCTTCGGCCTGTTCTGATCCGTCGCCAGCGTCCGAGGCGACCCGCGCCGCGCCGTTGAGCGAGCGGCTGCCCCGACCGAACCGCACATGAGACACCGCACCCCGACCATCGCGTTCGGCGCGATCGCGAGCTTCGCCGCGGGCGCGCTCGGCTACGCCTTGCTGGCCATCCTCGGCGCGCCCGGCTGGCTGGCGGCGTTGGGCGCGCTGCTGCTCGCGACCACGCTCGGCGTCGCGGTGGCGGTCGCGTTCGTCGAGCGCGCCGAACGCAACGCGCGCGCGCCGCTGGCGCGGCTCGCCAACCTGCTGCGCTCCCTGATCGACGACCCGGAGGGCGGCGCGCGGCTCTCGAGCGAGGGGGGGCTGGAGCAGGGCGCGGTCATCGAGACCGTCAACGCGCTGCTCGATTCCCGCGCCCAACGCGAGGAGGCGGCCATGCAGCGGCTGCGCGCCACCGAGGCCTCGCTCGAGCAGCGCGACACCGAGTACCGCCGGGCGATGGTCCGGGTCGGCGTCGAGACCTCCAAGCGCCGCCGCGCCGAGTCGGAGGCGGCGCGGCTGGCGAGCGCCATCGCCCACGCCGCCGACGCGGTGATGGTCACGGCGCTCGACGGCACCATCGAGTACGTCAACCCGGCGTTCGAACGCGCAACCGGCTGGAGCCGCCAGGACGCGGTCGGCCAGAAGCCCTCGCTGCTGAACTCCGGCAGCCACTCGCGCGAGTTCTTCGCCGAGATGTGGCGGATGGTGCTGGCCGGCGAGGTCTACCGCGGGATGCTGCTCAACCGGCGCCGCGACGGCTCGACCTACCACGAGGAGAAGACCATCACCCCGCTGCGCGACAGCAAGGGGACCATCACTCACTTCATCGCCAGCGGCAAGGACGTCTCCGACCGGGTCCGCGCCCAGGAGAAGCTAGAGTTCCTCGCCCACCACGACACCATCACCGGTCTGCCGAACCGCGTGCTGCTCGCCGACCGCCTGGAGCAGGCGCTGGTCCGGGCGCGCCGCGACGAGGTCTCGGTCGCGGTGCTGTTCCTCGACCTCGACGGCTTCAAGGCCATCAACGACACCGCCGGCCACGATGTCGGCGACCGCCTGTTGGCCGAGGTCGCGACCCGGCTCCAGGCCACGGTCCGCGAGCGCGACACGGTGGCGCGGCTCGGCGGCGACGAGTTCGCGATCATCCTCGAGGGCGCCAAGTCGATGTCGGCGGTCGGCGGCATCGCCCGCAAGCTGCTCTACGCGCTCGCCGCGCCGGTCAACATCGACGGCAGCGAGCTCTACGTCACGACCAGCATCGGCGTCAGCCGCTTCGGGCGCGACGGCGAAGACGTCCACACCCTGCTGCGCAAGGCCGACAGCGCGATGTACCGCGCCAAGGAAGCCGGCAAGAACACCTTCCGTTTCTACTCGCAGCTCGAGGGCGACGAGGACGCGCAGCGCCTCGAGCTCGAGCAGCAGCTGCGCCGCGCCATCGAGCGTCGCGAGTTCGTCCTGTACTACCAGCCGCAGATGAGCATCGACACCGGCACCGTGATCGGCGTCGAGGCGCTGATGCGCTGGAACCATCCGACCCAGGGCGTGATCCCGCCGGCGCGCTTCATCCCGGTGCTCGAGGAGAGCGGCCTGATCGTCGAGGTCGGCGACTGGGTGCTGCGCGAGGCCTGCCGCCAGGCGCGCACCTGGCGCCTGGCGGGGATGCCCGAGCTGCGGGTCGCGGTCAACGTCTCGGCGCGCCAGTTCAGCAAGCGCGACCTGGTCGGCGACGTGGCGCGGATCCTCGACGAGACCGGCACCGAGCCGCACCGCCTGCACATCGAGATCACCGAGGGCACGATCGCCGCCAAGTTCGAGCACTCGGTCGAGATCATGCGCAAGCTGGCGGCGCTCGGGGTGCGGATCGCGGTCGACGACTTCGGCGTCGGGTACTCGTCGCTCAACTACCTCAAGCGCCTGCCGATCCACTCCCTCAAGATCGACCGCTCGTTCATCCGCGACGTGACCACCGACAGCCACGACGCGGCGATCGCCCGCACCATCATCGCCCTGGCCCACAACCTGGGCCTCGACGTGATCGCCGAGGGCGTCGAGACGCTCGAGCAGATGTTCTTCCTCAGCCGGCAGGGCTGCAACGAGGTCCAGGGCCACCTGGTCGCGCAGCCGATGCCGCCCGAGGAGTTCGCGGCCTGGTTGAAGGAGAACCCACGGGTGCGGGTGCGTCGGCCGCAGAAGGTCAGCGCCTAGCCGTCCCCCGCGCCCGCGCTATGCTGGCGCGCATGAAGGGACGCGAGCCATGAGCGGCGACGACCAGCGCCCGGTCCAGCGCCAGGGCCGCGGCGCGGCCTCCAATCCCAGCGGACGCTTCGAGCGCCAGCAGCGCGCCGTGCTCGACGGCGACGAGCCGGGCGCGCCGCTGCCCAAGCTCGCGACCGAGATCCGGGTCGATGCCAGCCGCTCGATCATCAGCCGCAACGACTCGCCGGACGTGCCGTTCTCGCAGTCGATCAACCCCTACCGGGGCTGCGAGCACGGCTGCATCTACTGCTACGCGCGGTCGACCCACGCCTGGCTCGGCCTGTCGCCGGGTCTCGACTTCGAGACCAAGCTCTTCTACAAGGCCGACGCCGCCGCGCTGCTCGAGGCGGAGCTGGCGCGCCCCGGCTACCGCTGCGAGCCGATCTCGCTCGGCGCCAACACCGACCCCTACCAACCGATCGAGCGCGAGCTCGGGGTGACGCGCAGCATCCTCGAGGTGCTGCAGCGTGCCCGCCACCCGGTCGGGATCGTCACCAAGGGTACGCTGATCGAGCGCGACCTCGACCTGCTCGCGCCGATGGCGCGCGCGGGGCTGGTGCACGCCTTCGTCTCGATCACCACGCTCGACGTCGAGCTCAAACGCGACCTCGAGCCGCGCGCCGCGGCGCCGGTGGCGCGGCTCGCGACGCTGCGACGCTTGAGCGAGGCCGGCATCCCGGCCGGCGTGCTGTTCGCGCCGGTGATCCCCGCGCTCAACGACCACGAGCTCGAGCAGGTGCTGGCGGCGGCAGCCGAGGCCGGCGCGCGCGCCGCCGGCTGGGTGCTGCTGCGCCTGCCGCACGAGGTCGAGGCCCTGTTCCGCGAGTGGCTCGAGCTCCACCATCCGCTGCGCGCCCGCCACGTGATGAGCTTGGTGCAACAGAGCCGCGGCGGGCACAGCAACGATCCGCGCTTCCACGCCCGCATGCGCGGCACCGGCGGCTACGCCGATGCCATCGCGGCGCGCTTCCGCCTCGCGGTGCGGCGCTACCGGCTCGACCAGGAGCTCCCGCCGTACGACGTGACGCGCTTCCGTCGTCCGGGACCGCAGCTCGGCTTGGACCTGTGACCGAAGGCGGCGACAGGTCGCCCGGGCTGCGCTAGTATCGACCCGCGGATCGGACCGACCACGCGGTCCGACGCTCCATCGATAGGGGACCGATCATGAGCAAGCTCGCATCGATCAGCTGTCTCTTGCTCGCGGCCGCGCTCAGCGGCACCGCGACCGCCGACGAGGAGCGGATGTACGCCGCGCTGATGGGCCAGTACGTGCTGCCCGACGAGGTCCGTTCCGCGAAGTCCGACCTCGGTTGGCGCGCCGCGTTCGGCATGCCGGTGTGGAGCAAGCTCAACCTCGAGCTCAGCTACCTCCGGCACGACTACGAGCTCAACCCGAGCGGTGAGCTGGGGCAGAGCGGGTTCGGCGTCGACGCGCTGTGGTTCTTCGACCGCGACGGCGCGCTCGATCCCTACGTGCTGGTGGGCCTCGCCAAGCTCAGCGACGAGACCACTCCCTCGTCCGAAGACTACACCTCGCGCCAGCTTGGCCTCGGCCTGATGGATGCCATCAACGACAACCTGGCGTTGCGCGCCGAGGTCCGGCTCTACAACACCGACCACGCAGTGAAGGCCATCGACTACTCGATCGGCATCGGCCTGGCCTGGTACTTCGGCGAGCCGGTCCGGACCCGTGTTCCCTCGCTGCCGGTGCGGCGCGACGCGGACGGCGACGGGGTGCTCGACGACGCCGACGCCTGCCCGGGCACGCCAGCCGGCACCGCGGTCGACGGCCGCGGCTGTGCGCTGCCCGGCGACGCGGACGGCGATGGCGTCCGCGACGACGCCGATGCTTGCCCCGGCACCCCGCGCGGCGCGCCGGTCGATGCCCGCGGCTGCGAACTCGACGGCGATGGCGATGGCGTCAAGGACCGGGCTGACCGCTGCCCGACCACCCCGGCCGGCCGTACCGTGGATGCCACCGGCTGCGAGCCTGACGGCGACCGCGATGGCGTGGTCGATGCGTCCGACAAGTGTCCGACGACCCCGGCCGGGACCCGGGTCGATGCCCGCGGCTGCACGCTGGCCTCGC
>Ga0247727_10005958_pt1 | contig 24244 bp, 18 predicted proteins | sample WisWelCaveWW1625_FD_202498 | JGI IMG/M metagenome (GOLD analysis project Ga0247727, IMG submission 202498) | Biofilm microbial communities from Wishing Well Cave, Virginia, United States - WW16-25 | ecosystem: Environmental > Aquatic > Deep subsurface > Groundwater > Cave microbial mat | place... | reverse complement strand
CTCAGAAGTTCCTGCTCAGAGTCAGGAGAATGCCGTGAGGTCTCGAGGGACCGCCAAGGACGCGGGCGCGCAGATCCAGCTCACCAATCGCGTCATCGAGGGCGTTGTTGTGGGAAATCGCCGCACGTGCGGCATTGATGGCGCTGGCAACATGGTTGACAAGAGTCGCGATAACCACAAACTTCTTACTGTTGAAAATCTCTTCGCTGTCGATCCTCTGGGAACGATACGTCAGACGTGATTGGTCAGAATCCCAGCTCCACGCAAATCCCTGAGCGGGGTCGTAGACCTTCTCCAACTCCCGATCCTGCAGTTGTTTCTGGTTGTATTCATCGGTGTCGAGAAAATTCCCGATGTCGATGTAGTACTGGTCATCCTTCCCTGAGGGGTCGACTCCCGCATGCGAAGTCGCAAACGTCCGGGAGTCCTCCCGAAGAGCAGTACCGTAGATTTCGAAAGAGGAGAACGTCAGCCACAAAGCACTCTCGGCAATGAGGAAATACTTGCCCGACCCGAAGCCTCCTGCGTACAACTCGCCCATTCCCGGAAGCAGAAGAGAATAGATTGCCGCCAAACCGGCAGATTTCTTTCCTTCGGTTTCCTCAGGCATGAATGGCTCCCCGGCCGACGAGGAGAGATCTGCTGACGGGGACATGGAAAAAAGGTGCAACCGTACTTCCTGCGACGAGGAAAAGGATGCAGGGTGTTCTCCTGCAAACAGGGAAGGTGAAAAAAGAAGTGCAAAGAGGGCGGACCGGGAACGATTCATGAGTCTACTCCAGTGTTTGTCCGTCGAAGTGAGGATTCCGTACCAATTCCCGGTGTTGTGCTCCCTGGTTTAGTTCCTTGTCAGTGCCCGAAATACATCTCCCCAATTCCCGTCGTACACCATCACGGGCACGGAGAGCTTCTCCTCAAGCTGGCGGACAGTGCTGTCATCGAGCAAGAGACCATCCGCGTTCAGAATCTCGGGCGGAAGAAGGAGCAGATCTCCACAATCTGTTCCTTCCAGTGCAGAATATAGGCATTTACCCGACAGGAGTCCAGCAACTGTCACGCTCCGTCCATAGAGAACATTTTGAACAACCCGAAGCCGGACGTCAAGTTTCTCTACTCTCTTCAGTCGCGCCAGCACTCCCCTTTCCATGAACGCTGCAGGGAGCTCGGCAGTCGCCATGGCCAGCCGCGCAAGCTTGGGAAGCGACTTCGGGAGGCGTCTCTCCTGTCCTCGGAAATCACTGAGAAACGTCCTCACGAGCCCGACACCATTTTCGATCTGCGGAAACGAATCGTAGTACCGGTTATTGGGAATCTCCCGTCCGGCAAGGATATGAAACTCATCTGAAGGATAGACGAAATTGCGCCCAATCTCTTTCCTGAAGAGACGCTGCCACTCCTCCACCCGGCCCAGGAGCTCTGCGGCGTAGTCGTGGTCTATCTTCCTGAGTTTGTGAAGTCCGAACCGGTGGTCCGTCAACCCCACCGGAACAATAGCGAGAGAGACGATCCGTTCGTGGAAGCGGTATAAATCAAAGACGGTCTTTTTCAGAATATCACCGTCGTTGATGCCGGGACAAAGAACGATCTGCGTGTGCATATCGATCCCATTATCATGCAGCAGCTTGATTTTCTCAACAATGTGGTCGTCCTTTTTGAGTCCCATCAGCAGCGTGCGGACCTCGAGGTCGGTGACATGAACGGAAATGTATTGAGGTGAGAGTCGCTGTTCGATGATCCGGTTCAGAATCGCCGGCCCCGCATTGGTCATGGTCGTGTAGTTGCCATACATAAACGAAAGACGGTAGTCACCATCTCTGAAGTACAGCTGTTTCCTCAGGCCTTTCGGGTTCTGATCGACGAAGCAAAAAATGCAGTCATTCCCACAGGCAAGAACCTTCATGTCCTCAAAGTCGATCCCGATTCTTTCTCCCTCATCCTTTTCGATATCGTAGACCGTCACATCGCGTTCGCGGGAGATCTTGAGGGAAATCGCGGGCTCACTCTCGCGGAAACGGTAGTCGATTGCATCAAGAACTTTGCGTCCGTTGATCTCAAGAAGGTCATCGCCTTCCCTCAGGCCAAGCTCCTTAGCAATGCTGTCGGGTTCAACGGTCGTGATCTTCATGCGCACCCCGTAGACACGTCGCCTGAACAGAATTCCACCGTTGCATCAAGGATTGTCACATCGACGATCGAGTTTTCGACGGTGCCTTCCTGAGGGACACCAACCTTGACATAGTTGTCCGTAAGTCCGAATCGTTGCCCATCATCCAACGTGTTCTCGAGGAGCACCGGAACGGTTTGGCCAACCATCCGCCGGTGAAATGCCGTTTTCTTCTTTCGACTGAGCATCCTCAGCGTTTCGTTTCGCGCCGATCTGACGCCGTGTGGAACTTTTGCCTTGTGCGTCGCTGCAGGAGTATCGGGGCGTTCGGAATAGGTGAACACGTGGAGGTATGAAACCGGAAGCTCGTCCAAAAACGTACACGTTCCTTCAAAATGTGCGTCGGTTTCACCCGGGAATCCAACAATGACGTCGGCGCCAATTCCGCAACCGGACATCTTCTCGCTGATGCGCATGACCAGATCGCGATACTGGTTTGTCGTGTATCGTCGTCGCATCGACCGGAGGATTTCATCGTGTCCGCTCTGAAGGGGGATATGAAAGTGCCTGCAGATCCGTGGTTCGGATGCAACAAATTCAAGCAATTCGTCGGAGAACAAGTTGGGCTCAATGGAACTGATCCTTATTCGTTCGAGCCCGTCAATTCGAACAACGTGTCTCAAGAGTTCGAGCAGGCTGAATCCGTTGGTCCTCCCATAGTCTCCGACATTGACACCTGTCAGCACAATTTCCCGGTAGCCCGAGTTCACAAGGACGCCCGCTTGCGAGACGCATTCTTCCACGCTCTGGCTTCTGCCACCCCCTCTGGCCATCGGGATTGTGCAAAAGCTGCAGTTGAAATCACATCCATCCTGAATCTTGAGATACGCCCGCGTACGGTCGCCGGCGTCTGTGGAGTAGGCGGGACCAAAGTCATTGGCAGCCCGAATATCTGACACGAACACCTGCGCGCCGCCTGTCGATTTCTGAAGACCGGGTGCGTGCTTGAACAGATCGAACTTCTCCTTCGCACCGAGAACCACGTCAACACCATCAATGGAGGCAATCTCTTCGGGCCGGAGTTGAGCGTAGCATCCTGTCACCACGACAAATGTGTCGGCGGAGCTTCTCAGCGAACGCCGGATCAGCTGGCGGCATTCGCGTTCAGCCCTCTCAGTAACGCTGCAGGTATTCAAGACGACTACATCTGCCGGAACGCCAAAGTCCACAACGCTGAAACCATGATCGAGAAACTGCTTGCCGATCATCTGCGTTTCTGCGTGGTTCAGCTTGCAACCGAGCGTGTGCAGAGCAACTGTTGGCATGGGGATGAGATAGAAAGAGCTGCCCGGATGACGGGCAGCTCATGAGTCAGTCCTGTTCCGACGCAAAGAGCAGGTGTGCAATGCTGCTCATCGCATCCGCTTTGCAGGACACTAGTTTTCCGTCGGTATCGAGGTATCGCCGGTCGGTGTCTGGCCTGTTACGGTTGCTGTCTCCGAAAGCGTGCTCGCAGGGATCTTGTGGCTTTCCGCATACTCTTCCACAACTTTTGACTCCTTCCCTTTCAGATACTCGACAACTGAAAGGACGATCTTTTTCGAGTCCCTGTCGAACTCCACGACAGCGAGAGGAAGCGTGTCGCCCACCTTGAACTTCTCTGCGATGTTTCGAACAGGAGTCGGGGCGAGTTGCGAGGCAGGGACGAAACCATCCACACCAAGCGGAAGCTCGACGATGACCCCTTTCTCAATGATCCTGACGATCTTTCCCTCGACTTCCGTATTCACACGATACATTTCCCTGAACCGATCCCACGGGTTCTCTTCAACCTGTTTATGGCCGAGGGATATGCGCCTTCCATCAACATCCACATTGAGGATGATCACTTCCAGGTCGTCACTCTTCTTCACCATCTCGCCGGGATGACGGATCTTCTTTGTCCATGACAGGTCCGAAATGTGCACGAGTCCATCCACGCCCTGTTCAAGCTCGACGAACACTCCAAAATTGGTAAGATTGCGAACAACACCCTTGTGGCGTGACCCAACAGGGTATTTTTGAGTAAGCGACAGCCATGGATCGGGCTCCAATTGCTTGATCCCCAGGGAAAGCTTCTTGTTGTCCTTGTCGAGACTCAGGATCACGGCATCCAGCATCTGGCCCATCGACACAACCTGGGAAGGATGCTTGATATGCTGGGTCCAGCTCATCTCGGAAATATGGATCAGTCCTTCAATTCCTTTTTCGATCTCAACAAATGCACCATAGTCCGCAAGCGAAACTACTTTGCCCGTTACCTTCGTCCCGACGGGATACTTGCTTTCGATGTTTTCCCATGGATGCGGCTGCAGCTGTTTGTAGCCGAGAGAGATGCGGCGCTTTTCTGCATCAAAATCGAGCACCACAACATTGATGGTTTGATCGAGCTTGACGATCTCGGACGGATGATTGATTCGTCCCCATGACAGGTCGGTAATGTGAACCAGGCCATCGACGCCGCCGAGGTCCACGAACACTCCGAAGTCCGTAATTGCTTTGACAGCTCCTTCGAGGATTTGACCTTTCTCGAGCTTGTCGAGAATTGTCTTGCGCTGTCCGGAAAGCTCTTCCTCCACGAGGATCTTGTGACTCACTACCACATTCTCCGAGGCATGATTGATCTTGACGACCCGGAAGTCCATAGTCTTGCCGAGAAAAGCGTCGAAATCGCGCACAGGGCGGACATCGATTTGAGAGCCGGGAAGAAAGGCCTCAATGCCCATAAGGTCCACGACAATTCCACCTTTGATGCGGCGGATGCACCGGCCTTGAAGCACCTCGCCGGACTGTGATGATCTTATGACACGCTCCCAGATCCGCATAAAGTCTGCGCGCTTGCGGGATAGAACAAGCTGACCGTCTTTGTTTTCCACACTCTCAAGAAAGACCTCAACCTCGTCGCCGATCTTCAGTTCTTCCGGATGGGGAAACTCGGCCAGCGCAACCATACCCTCGGACTTGAATCCGATGTCAATCGAGACATCCGAATCTCCGATCGCGGCAATCTTGCCTTTGACAATCTCGCCCTGGCTGATGGACCCTAGGGTTCCCTCGTAAAGAGCCAGGAGCTGATCTGTCTGAGCCTGGTCGTACTCCCGCTCCTCGCCGGTATTCATGAACTTCATACCGTTCCGTACCTTGATGGCCCCGGGAACAAGCCCAGCAGGGCTTCCGGATTTTGTTGACATGGTTGATGTCAAGTCTTGATTCATTCGTCCTCCTCTTGTTGGACATATCGTCCTGAGCATCCAGGACCTCTTGCCGTCCACTTGTTCCCTGACGTCATCGATCGGGCAGCGGCGGAAGAGTTGACCCTTATGGTTGTTGGTGGATAGTGTGAATTAGTGATGACTGGTGCCGGGAAGCGTCCGCGACACGCATTCTGAATCGTCGTATGCAGTCTTACTAAGATCCTCTTCTACACATCTGCAGTTACGGCCGCGATCTGCTCGACGTGTTGTTTGACCCGCTGCAGTAGCCAATGTGGAGTTGACGTCGCACCACTGATGCCTACAGTTTCCATCTCTTCAAACCATTCTCTGCGAATCTCCGTCTCATCCTCCACAAAGTGGGTGTTGGGATTTGCGCTCCGGCAAATGTCATACAAGACTTTTCCGTTCGAGGAGGAACGTCCGGCGACGAACAGCATCAGGTCATTCCGTGACGCGAACTCCCTCAACTTCTTGTCTCTGCCCGACACCTGGCCGCAGATCGTATCTTTTGTGTGGAAATCGACTGCGGACTCTTCAAACGTTCCAATCTCGAATTCCCGTATCCGTTCCCGCAACAATCGCGCAATCTCCTGGAACGTCGGCTTGTCCATTGTCGTTTGCGAAAAGAGGACCGTCTTCCTCCCGGGATCGACCATCCCGATCTCTTCAGTGCTCCTGATGACAATGGCCTCATTGTTCACATGGCCGGCAAGGCCTATCACTTCAGCGTGATCTTTCTTGCCAAAAATTACTATCTGAAATCCCTGGTCGTAATATTTTCGTATGCGCTCCTGAACTTTCGTGACCACGGGGCATGTAGCGTCGACAAGAGTGACCCCATGACGCTTTGCCGCTTCGTATGTCGATGGCGGTTCGCCATGTGCACGAATAAGAACCTTCTCTCCCTTCAACCGCTCGAAATCTTTGTGCGAAACCACCTCCATGCCGAGAGCAGCAAGGCGCTCGATTTCCGCGGGGTTGTGGATGATCTCACCGAGCGAATAGAGTCTGGAGGAATCTTTCATTTCCTCTTCGGCGATATCAATCGTCCTCACCACTCCCCAGCAGAATCCCGAGCTGCTATCGATCGTGACCTTCATATCTCCTGTCAAGAATCTCTCTTGCCTTTCTGACGACAAATTTCACCTGCTGCTCGACAGTCATATCGGAAGTATCGAGCTGAATTGCATCCGGAGCTTTTGAGAGAGGGCTTTCGCGCCTCGTCGAGTCCAGTGAATCTCTTGTTTGTATTTCTTCCCTCAGCGTCTCTTCTTGAGCGTTCCCCCCCAAGCTCTTGATCTCCGTGGCACGTCTTCGCGTACGTGTCGCCAGGTTTGCAACCATGAAAATTTTCAGATCGGCCTGGGGAAACACCACGGTTCCGATGTCCCTTCCCTCAAGCACTACTCCTCCATCGGTACCCATCTGCCGCTGTATTCTCACCATCGCCTCACGGACGCCCCTATAGCTGCTCACCAGACTGACGTTTCGCGTAACGTCACTGCTCCGAATCTGCGGCGTAACATCCTCTCCGTCGAGAAACACCAGCAGCCCTTCTGCAGAATTCTTCAGTTCAATCTTCCCGGTCCTGGCAACGCTTTCCACCGTTTCCTCATCTCGCGGGTCTACCCGCAAGAGCAACACCTTGAGCGTCACGGCACGATACATCGCTCCAGTATCGACATGAACGTAGCCCAATGCCCAGGCTACCCGCCTGGCGGTCGTGCTTTTGCCGGACGCTGCAGGGCCGTCTATGGCTATGACAAGCTTTCTGCCGCTCACGTGCGAAAATCCGGGGTTTTTAATATACACAATCCATTATTGGCTCGCAACCATCCAGGATGACATGCTCATCCCTTTCCTTGAAAAATCATCCGAATTCGATATATTCTGCCGCGGGATACACGAGACGATGCGAAAACTCACACACGAAGAAATTGAACGCCGGAGGATTCCGTTGAACGGGATTCAGGAGGCCAACCGCCTCCCGATATTCTCCCTCCTGGACAACATCCGGAGTCTGTACAATGTCGGCTCCATGTTCAGAACTTCTGACGGAGCAATGATCAGCAAGCTCTACCTTTGTGGGTACACTGCACAGCCGCCCAGGAAAGAGATTGAAAAAACCTCGCTTGGCGCGGTACGAAGTGTCCCTTGGGAACATGAGGACGATCCGCTCGAAGCAATCAAGAGAGTGAGGAAACAGGGAGCGAGAATCTGCGTTCTCGAACAGACCGACCATAGCATTCCTTATTACCATATCCGCAAGGAGGACTTCCCGCTCTGTCTCGTTGTAGGCAATGAGATTACCGGTGTCTCCCCGCAAGTGATTGACGCAGCTGACCTTGCCATCGAAGTCCCCATGTACGGGATGAAACAGTCCTTGAATGCAGCTGTTGCCTACGGCATCGCCCTTTTCGAGTTTGTCCGTATCTTGAAATCACCCTGATCGGTGTTCACATCATGTGCAAGTGTGAAGTAATCCTTCTTTTCCATGGTGTGAATCCGCACAACCCCCGCCCGCACAAGGAAAACAAGGGTTCTTGAAGCCCGTTGCTCGGATATATTGACAAGCCGGCTGAACTCGACGGCTGTGATCCGCTCATGATTGTCGAGATACTGGAACAATCTCCGTTCGCTTTCACCAATCTCGATTTGCACCGGCGGGGCATCAGGCCTTTCATCCCGGAGAATCTTGACGACTTCCTTGCTCGCCATCACCGTCTTATCATTGACCCGGATGAATACCCTTGTGTCGTCGTTCTGTGAGATTTCGATGTTGGGGCCGCAGACATAGTAATGAGGCTTATTTGAGCTTTCATGGACGTAGGCCGCAATCACATCCTGCCCGTTGAACGGCACGATGTCGATCTCCGGCTCGATTTCCGGAACACAGGAGCGAAGCCCGGCATCGCGAATCATCTCCACTTCACTCTTCTCGCTCTCCACTCCCACAATCGCTCCGTCATCATCCACTCCGAACAGGACGAACCCGCCCCTGGTGTTGGCAAAGGCGATCAACGTACGGGCGATCTTCTCCGGCGAGGTCACCTTGCGTTTGAACTCGATTTCGAATCCCTCTCCCTCTTCGATTAACCGTTTCACATCCTTGGAATCCATTTGAGTCACTCGTCTATGCTGTCGGCAGTATTCTGCAAAGTTATGGTATCGATCGCTGCTGGTTCCCGTGAAAAGGTTGGCAGCGCGGAATCAGGAACTTGTCCCGGTGAAGAGGGTTTCTCACGGCTGGACATCCGGGCGAGAACCATTTTCTTTCTTCTGAGTACGTACCGGCTGTCGGCGTCCGGACGGTGCTTCAGCGGGCTCGGAATCACGGCCGCAAGTCTGGCTGACTCCTCGAGGGTGAGCTGACTTGCAGACTTACCGAAATACGTACGTGACGCTGACTCAATTCCAAAAATCCCTCTCCCCCACTCTATGAGGTTCACATACAACTCAAGAATACGGGCTTTTTCGAGATGGCGTTCAAGGAGAATCGTGATGATGACCTCCTTCAATTTTCGCATGGGGGTTTTGGATGTGGAAAGATAGAGGTTCTTCGCCAATTGCTGGGTAATGGTGCTGGCACCCCTTGCAGCCCTCCCTTCATCGAGGTTTCGCTCGATCGATTCATGAACTTCGAACCAATCAATCCCCCTATGAGCATGGAACATCCCATCTTCAGCAGCAATGATAGCGTTGACCGTATGACGGGGAATACGGGAGAGGGGGATCCAACGCTGGCTGATCTTCAGGGACTTCCCAATGTCCCCGGCTTCCACGATTCTTTGACGCATCAGAGCTGTCTCGGACGGATTCTTCGTCTTGAGCAACGCAATGTCGAGATACGGGATCGTGAGAAGCTCCCCGGCACAATAGAGAAGGATGATCGAGAATATGGCCTTCAGCTTGTTCTGTCGTGCCCAGATCCAGATGTTCGTCGCAAAACGGACAATCAGGGCAATCAAGCGGTTCACGCAGACCTTTGTGATGATTGAGAGTCCAGATAGTCCTGCAACAAAAGGCGTGCGGCCATCTCGTCCACTCTTCCCTTCTCCCTTCGCTTTTTCTTTCGCATTCCTCCTTCAATGAACGTACGGCGGGCATCAACGCTCGTAGAACTCTCATCCCAGGTCATGATCGGGACACCGACTTGGCGGCGAAGGACGGCAACAAACGCCTCGACTTCCAGGGCTTGCTTTCCCCTGCCTCCATCGGGAGCAAGGGGAAGGCCGACAACAATTGCGCGGATGTCTTTGTCTTCGATGAGCTTCTTGATTGCTCCCGCAAGGTTCGCGTTGTTGGAAATCGTGCCGGCCCCTCCTGCGAGAACGCGGAGCGGATCGCTCAGGGCAAGCCCCACCCTTTTTTCTCCGTAGTCGATCGCCAGGATGCGGCCCCTGACTCCCCCTGTACCATCGTCCCCACCCTCATTCCTCAAAGCGCTCGGCTCCGGATACACCACGGATTCTTCGAATTTTCTCGATAATTCTCGTCAGGTGGTCGGTGTCTTTCACATAGAGGAGAAACGCTCCCTCGAAAAAGGAATCCTTCGAATCGATGTTGACACTCCTGATATTTGTGTTGATGTAGGAGGAAATGGCATGTGTAATATCGTTCAGCATGCCCGGCCGATCTTCCCCGGACACCTTGATGCCGGCAACGAACATGACGCCATTGTCCCGGGGCCAGCTGACATCGAGAACCCGGCCACTTTCGATTCGCATCATCAGCCTGACATTCTTGCACGACTTTCGGTGAATCTTCACTCCCTCGCCTGTTGTGACAAAACCGACGATGTCGTCACCCGGGATGGGGTTGCAGCATTTCGCATAGTTGTGCATGAAGTTGTCCTGAGCTCCCCCGAGGATGATGCTCCCGGGAATGCCCCGCGCAGCAGCCACAAACCTGTTGAACAGGCCTTCGATTCTTCCTTCGGACGTGATGACACTGGGGGGATGCTTCTGTTCATCCTGAATCATCTCAATCACATCGTCGGCCTCAATCTTGCCCTGACGAAGGCCAAGGAAAAACATGCCAAGGTTTTCGATCCGTTTCGCCGCGAGGAATTTGTTCAGCTCATCCTCGCTGATACTGAGCTTCGCCTTCTTCACCCGCTTTTCCCAGATCTCCCTTCCCTCCTCGATCGCCTGACGCTGTTCTTCCTTCACCCATTTGCGGATACGCGATTTGGCCTTGTGCGTGACGACGAATTTTTCCCAGTCGGGGTTCGGCGTCTGCGTCTTTGACGTCAGGATCTCGATCTGATCACCGCTTCTCAGTATGGAATCCAGGGGAACGAGGCGGCCATTCACTTTCGCGGCAAGACACTTGTCGCCGATCCCGGAGTGAATGGCATACGCGAAGTCGATCGGTGTTGACCCCTTTGGCAGAATCTTCAGCTCCCCCTTTGGAGTGAATACATAGATCTCCTCCTGATACAGGTTGAGCCGGAAGCTCTCCATGAACTGCGCCGTGGGTTCCTGTCCTTCAGCCGCCGTCTCAAAAATCTCCCTCACCCAATTGACCCAGTTCTTCAGGTCTTCATCCACCGCAGCATTGCTTTCCTTGTATTGCCAGTGAGCAGCAACTCCTCTTTCGGCAACTTCGTGCATTGCCCGTGTACGAATCTGCACTTCAACCATTTTCCCTTCCGGTCCAACGACAGTCGTATGAATGGACTGGTATCCGTTCTTCTTCGGAAGGGAGATGTAGTTCTTGAAACGGTCGGGGTTCGGAGTATAGATATCCGTGATGCGTCCGTAGACGGCAAAGCAGTCGTTTGGATCATCCGTATCAAGAATAATGCGGACCGCAAAGAGGTCGTAGATTTCCTCAAGAGGTTTATTCCGCTGGACCATCTTGCTGTAGATGCTGAAGAGATGCTTCGGCCGGCCGCTGATTTCGAATTTGATGCCGTCACCCTTGAGCCGCCTGGCAATCGGCTCCGCGAACCGATTGATGTAGGTCTCCCGCTCCCGCCGGCGCGACTTCAGCTCTCTGGCAACCGTATCGTAGCCCGCACGATCGAGATACTTGAATGAAAGATCCTCAAGCTCCCACCGGATGCTGGCAAGCCCAAAACGGTGCGCAAACGGGGCATAGATGTCGATCGTTTCCTTGGCCAAGCGTTTCTGGCTTTCCGGCGGAAGAAACTCGAGTGTTCGCATATTGTGAAGCCGATCGGCAAATTTGATGAGCATGACGCGAATGTCATTCACCATCGAGAGGAGCATCTTTCGATAGTTCTCCGCTTCCGTGACGTCATGACTCCTGAAGATATCGGAGATTTTTGTCGCCCCATCCACAATGTCGGCGATGGTATCCCCGAACTCGGCCCGGATATCGCTGATCTCGTACTCGGTATCTTCAGCAACGTCGTGGAGAAGGGCACTGGCAACGGAAACGTCGTCCAAAGGGATTTCCTTTGCGACAATCTTGGCAGCTTCATAGGGATGGTCGAAGAATGGCTCTCCGGAAGCCCGGAGGTCATGTCGATGGGCGTTGAAACCGAAATCGAAGGCCCGGCGGATCAGGTCCTCGTCAACGCGCGGGAGGTTTTTCCGGCAGGCAAGGAGGAGGTCGTCAAGCTTCTTTTTGTACTTGGCCGTGCTCATGTCCGTTCACCACCGGTCTGCTGTCACAGAGAAAACTTCCCGCTTGCACGTGAATCGGTCGGCAGAATTGTCAAGCCTTCCTTTCAGACAAAATATAGCCGCAAACCGACGGATTGTCAAGAATAAGCCGAGGACGATTCCGCCCGTGGGTCGGCCTATTTCTTTTTGAACGAAAGAATCAACGGAACTCCTTCAAAAACAAAGTGATCCCTCAGACGGTTTTCGAGATACCGCTTGTAGTTTTCGTCGATAAGACGGGGGTCGTTGCAGAAAAAGGCGAACACGGGAGGTTTGACCCTGACCTGGGCAACATAATTGATTCTGATCTCCTTCCCGGTCCGGCTCCTTGGAGGAACATTCTTGATGTCCACTCCGAGCAAGTCGTTGAGCTGACTTGTGCCGATCCTTTTTTGCTGCTCCTCATGTACTTTCTTTGCGATCTCAAGGACCTTATAGACACGCTGCTTGTTCTTCGCGGAGATGAAAACAATGGGGAGAAAGCTGTAATGCCGCAGTTTCTCTCTCAGTGCTTTTTCGAGGACATCGGCCGTCCTGCTCTCCTTTTCGACCAAATCCCATTTGTTGACTGCAATGATGGTTCCTCTGTGGCGGTCCATGGCAAGCTCGATGACCCTGAGGTCCTGGTGTTGGAGCCCCTCTTGCGCATCGATCATCACCACGACAAGATCGCATCGCTCGATGGCCTTGACGGTTCTGACTGTGCTGAAGAACTCAACGCTTTCCTTGATTTTGCTCCTTCTCCGAAGGCCTGCCGTATCGATAAGCAGCATCTCTTCGCCGTGATATCGAAGAATGGAGTCTATCGGGTCTCTCGTTGTTCCCGGGATTTCGGTAACAATATTCCGGTCCTGCTGGAGAAGGGCGTTGACAAATGAAGACTTGCCGACATTTGGCCGCCCGACAACGGCAATCTTCAACCGCTCGTCGACGACCCCCCCTGTCTCATGCTTGAGCCCCAGCGTGATCAGGTCGAGCATGTCTCCGGTCCTGACCCCCATCAGGGCAGAAACGGGAATCGGCTCGCCAAGCCCAAGGCCGTAGAACTCGGCAGAAAGTGAAATTCTCCTGTCGTTGTCGATCTTGTTCACGAGCAGGAAGACCTTCTTTCCGGTCTTTCGAAGGAGGGCAGCGATGTCCACGTCGATCGGCAATGGCCCGGCTGCCCCGTCGACAACGAAGAGAACGACATCAGCTTCGTCGATGGCAACTTCGGCTTGTTCTTTGACGGCCTGTTCAATGATATCCTCGGAGGCAGGGACATAGCCCCCGGTATCGATCAAGGTGAAATGCTTGCCCGCCCATTCCGCTTCCGCGTAATGCCGGTCCCGCGTCACTCCGGGATCGTCATGGACAATAGCCTGACGTTGACCGACAATGCGATTGAACAACGTCGATTTGCCGACGTTCGGGCGGCCGACAATTGCTACCAACCATCGAGTCATTGAAACGTTCCGATCAGAGCATCTTGTTGCTGTGACTGCCGGGTTTCGGCGGGAAGACGCTGAGTTTGCGATTCATGAAAGCGTCTGATGGTGGAAACGGGCACGAGGTGAGCCCGGGAAAAGCAGATGCTGAGGAGCATCAGGAAATCAGGGTTTTCCCTTATCAGCGTAGGTGTGGATCGAAGCGAAGTCTTGCGTCAGCTGCTCGAAACCGCCAGACTTGCTGATGTACTTTGCAGCCCCCATCTTTGAAGCGTACTCCACATCCTCCTCCCGGTCGGACGAACTGACAACCACAACGGGAATGTCTTTGAGCCGGCTGTCATTCTTGATGATCCGAAGCACTTCTTTTCCGTCCACCTTTGGAAGGTTCAGATCGAGGAGGATGAGATTCGGCCTCGGACTGGTCGCAGCATCGGAAAACCGGTCGCGTTGGAGAAGGTAATTGATCGCTTCTTCACCGTCACGGACAAAATACATAACACCGGGAACGTTGTTGGTTCGAAGAATGTACTGGGTGAGCTTCAGGTGCTCGATGTTATCTTCGACGACCAGGATTTTGAGGGGTTCAGACATACGGGTACCTTGGTAATCATTTTCCCGGTGAGAAACAACGGCTCCGGGCCTGGACTGATTTAGGGACATTTGTCCTGAGTTGAAGGCCGCGCTGACTGTGTTTTGTCGAAGATGCCGTTCCATCCTCGCCTACCCAGAGCTATCGAAGTAATGAGGACAGGCATGCTCATTTGAGTTCCAATTTCAATGATGATGGAACACTGATAGCACTGCAAAAGGGGATATTCACTGGTCGATCAATCTGTGTTTTTCAGTTCCTTCCCCGCCTGCCATATTGCTCGAACTAAGTCGGGCAGGTGTGTCATTTGTGTTCCAATTTCATGGGTGATGGAACACTGAGTACACTGAAAACAGAGATCTACACTGATTGATCAAACCAAATCAGGTAAGAGTAGGACAAATGGAGGAAGAACCGCGTGGTTGCCTCTCACTTGGGCTATCCTTATCATTTTGTTATTCACAGTCCGCCACATTCTCAAGAAAAGACCCATGATAACCCGATTCTTAACATTTCTGGCGTTCGCACTTTCCTTTCTCCTGGCCGTTGAACGGCACCCCGATGTTCCGCAAGGCAAGAGACAGAAGGCCATCGACAACGAGTGGTTCATGCTCCAGAGGATGTACCCTTCAGCGGATCTTGACCCGGCACTCTACTACCGCGCAATGGAACAGGTTCGCTCAATCAACCTCCACACAGAGGTCGGCATGCCCTGGGTTCCCGTGGGTCCTTCAAATATCGGAGGGCGGATAACATCACTTGCTCTCCACCCTTCGGACCCCAATGTCTTCTATGCGGGCGCGGCCGCAGGCGGTGTGTGGAAAACTCTTGATGGCGCGGTAACTTGGAGCAATGTGTTCAATGAGTCGCCGGCAACCGGGTCGCTGCTTCTCGACCCCACGGATCCTCAGATCGTCTATGTGGGAACCGGCGAGGCAAACCCCGCGGGTGTTGCGACGTACCCGGGGAACGGAATCTGGCGCTCGTCCAATGGCGGAGCAGACTGGACCAATCTCGGACTCGGGAATACCGGATACATCGGAAGGATCGCAATCCATTCTTCCTTGCCGAACCGCATCTTCGTCGCTACACTTGGCAGGTACAGAAGCCGGACTGAAGATCGCGGAATCTACCGCTCGACCGATTCCGGCTCTACCTGGGAACGGGTTTTGTTTGTAAATGACACTACCGGTGCGTGCGACGTGATCATCGACCCGTCCGACCCTGACAGGATCATCGCGGCAACCTGGACCCGTTACCGGCCCATCACGTATAGCATCATCAGCGGAACAGGCTCCGGTCTCTGGACTTCCACGGATGCAGGGGATTCATGGACGCTGGTAACGAGCGGGTTCCCAAACAACGATGCAACTCTCGGCCGCACCAGCCTCGATGTCTCCGCGTCACAGCCGAATATCCTGTATGCCCTGACAACGAATACAGTTTCTCCCCGCGGTATCTTCAAGTCCACCGATAGCGGATCGAGCTGGACGCTGGCAACAGGATCAGCACCATTTGGGGGAGAAGGTCAGGTCTGGTACAACAACGTCGTTGCCATTCACCCCACTAATTCAAATACGCTTCTTGCCGGAATGACCGACATGTACCGGTCAACAAACGGCGGCGTTTCCTGGAGCAGCGTTCTCGGTTCCATGCACGTCGACCAGCATGCTATTACATTCGATCAGACCACTCCCACACGGGTTGTGGTGGGGAATGACGGAGGAGTGTTCGTGTCGACCAACACGGGCGTGTCATGGACCAAATCGTACAATCTCCCGGTCACACAGTTCTATGCAGGGACCATTGATTTCACCAACCCGCAGCGGTACTTTGGGGGAACACAGGACAACGGAACGCTCAGAACCCTGACAGGCTCAATCGACGACTGGTCGCTCATCTACGGCGGGGACGGCTTTTACGTGCTTGTGGATCCGACAAATCCCAGCAGGATCTACGCGGAATCGCAGTTTGGAGGTCTCGGGTATTCGACCAACGGGGGCGCAACTTTCCTGAATGGACGAACTAGCGGATTTGGAACGGGGGACCGCACGAACTGGTCAACCCCGATTGCCATGGATATCAACACGCCGTTGGTTCTGTACGTCGGCACATACCGGGTTTTCAGGACAGCCAACGGAATGCAAAGCTGGGCGGCAATCAGCAGCGATTTGACGCGCGGAGCAAATGGCAGGATCGGAACTATTACCACCATCGACGTGGCGCAGTCCGATCCCGACGTCCTGTATGTCGGCACCGACGACGCCAAGGTGTCGGTCACGCAAGACCGCGGCGTTACCTGGACCGACGTGACCGGATCGTTGCCCCTTCGGTGGGTCACCCGAGCTACGATCGATCCGGATTCGGCCAACGTCGCCTATATCACCCAGTCCGGCTACTTGCAGGACGAATTCAGCTCTCATATTCACAAGACGACGGACTATGGACTATCATGGACGCCGGTTAACGGCAACCTTCCTGATCTTCCCGTGAATGATATTCTTGTGGATCCGCAAGTGCGACCATACCTCTATATTGCAACTGATGCGGGAGTGATGTACTCCACCAATGGGGGGAGCACCTGGGATGTTTTGGGAACCGATCTGCCGCAGGTTCCCGTGCATGATCTGACGTTTCATGCTCCCACAAGAACGCTTCTCGCGTCGACGCACGGGAGGTCGTCTCATCTGATCGACCTGACTTTCCTCGTTTCGGTGGAACCGGCAGCCGCTGAGACTCCATCGGGATTCTCGCTCGCGCAGAATTACCCCAATCCGTTTAATCCGGAAACAGCGATGTCGTTTGTGGTTCCTGTAGGGACACGGCTAGCCGTGTCCCTACGAGTATATGATCTTCTCGGCCGTGAAATCGCGACGATTGTCAACGAGGAGCTTGCGCCCGGCACCTACACAAGAAAATGGGATGCGGCACGCCAGGCGAGCGGCGTGTACTTTTACAGACTCTCGGCTCCCGGTTTTGATCAAACAAAGAAGCTGGTGGTTGCAAAGTAACCATCGATGCTGCTCAAGATCCATCCGGTCAACCCGGAACCGAGACTAATTTCCCGGGTTGTGGGGGAGTTGCGGGCGGGCGGAGTGATCATCTACCCGACCGACACGGTCTATGGAATCGGGTGCAGCGTTGAGCAGCGGGAGGCAATCGAGCGGGTGTACCTGATCAAACGCCAACGGAGCAACAAGCCGTTCAGCTTCGTGTGCTCCGGCCTGACTCACATCAGCGAATACGCACACGTCAGCAACGCCGCCTTCCGAACCATGAAGCACCTCGTCCCAGGACCATACACGTTCATCCTTCCTGCGGCAAGAATGAAGCACCTTCCGAAGATCCTCATCTCGAAGCGGCGGACCGTTGGCATCCGTGTGCCCAACCACAAGATTACACAGGCAATCGTCACTGCGCTGGGTCATCCCATCCTGAGCACGAGCATCGCTATTGGAGAGAATGGTGAAATTCTGAATGACCCTGCGATTATTCTCGAAACCTTCGGGAATAACGTGGACTTGATTATCGATGGAGGAATCCTCCACTCTGAGCCGTCGACCGTTCTTGACTTCACCGGAGACACCCCCGTGGTTGTCCGGCGTGGTGCAGGAGACGTTACAATAATCCTCTGACTCCCTCATTAAAAATTCCAACAAAAAAACGGAAGGGAGATATTCCCTTCCGTCTGATGATGATTCACCGACGAAACCTTGCGGGACTACCCACGATTCCAGATCACTCTTTTGCTCTTTGGTTATACTCGTGTGGAATCGGCCTTACTGCCGCGTCAGTTTGGTAGAAATCATTCGCCGTGTTGCCTGTATAATACCCAAAAGCCCATCGTTGAATCGTCTCAAGCTCGGGGATAACGCCCCAACTGTGGTTCCCCGCCCGGGGGTCTTCACCGGTTCCCTGGTACACATAGTCACCGATCCGAACCACGTCCACCACGTCCCCACTTGCGTTCTTGAGCACGAGTTGTTGTTTTCGATCGAAATAGAAAAAATAGCTGCTCGAAGAAACTGCCAGTGTGACCAACGTATCGGAGAAGAATACCGTGTCGACAGATTCAATCGGTCCCTGAAAGGCACCACGATCCCTTCTCAAAGCTGAAGGTCCCGTTCCCCAGTTGGTATAGATGAGCATCCGGTCTTCGTCGCTTACGATAGTGAACAGGCCATTCGGCGGAACCAGGACGGTATCCTCGTCCTGTCCGGGGACGTCGAAGACCCCCTCGGCAAAAGGAACATCGAACTCTCCGAAGCCGTAAAACTCCGTCGTAAAGCTGAACCTCAGGAAATTCCCCAGAGAGTCGAGGTCCACCGTTACGATGTCAGTGAGGCGCGCCGTCTCCAGGGTGAGCGTCCAGTTGGTCAAATCCACTGTGTCGGCGGTCGGATTGTAGAACTCAATCCATGTATGAAAATTCGGATGGTCCAGAGGGAGTGTGAAGACCTCATTGATCACGACCGTGCTTGCCGGCCTTATGTCCGGAAGTCCCTGTTCTTCGGTCGCTATTTCGCAGCCCGATACGAACAGCGATGCAGCCGTCAGGAAGAATACTTTTCTTTGCACAAAGCGCATAGACTACAGTCCTAATTCTAAAGAAAACATATGTGTGCCCGGAAGGAATTTGTAATATGTGTACGAGTAGTCAAGTTCTCCGAGAACTCCCATGTTCCGAAGGTTCCACCCCAGACCCCCGCTCCAGGTCTCCGTATCGTAGTTGAATCGATACCCTCCACGCAAGGATATCACTTGTTGAAAAATATACTCAGCGCCCAGGTTGTACTGTTCGTCGGAATCGTTTGGTCTCCCGACCTGAAACGCGGCATACAGGACATGATTCTCTTCCTCATAGATTGTTGTGCGCGTTCCAAAACGCAGCACCGTAGGGAGTGAGTATTGTTCGTTAATATACGTCAAGTCCTCCCCAAGGTGATTGATTGAGATCCCCAAACGGGTTCGGAGGATCGGGATGTCATACAAGGATCCAATGTCAAAAGCGATCGAGCTTGCTTTGATTTCATCATTATAAAGAAATGATTTGATGTACTTGACGCTCAACCCCAGGGAAAAGTCTTCGCTGATCTGTCGCGCATAACTGAGCGAGAACGCGTAATCGCTGGCTTTGAACAACTCCCCGGTTCCCTCGGGGAAGGCATGGGTTGTTACACTGATGTCGTCAGTTGTCAGGAGGGTAACACCCACTCCCACCGTCCCCCATTCCTGGAAATTAGCCGCCACTCCGAAAAACGAATGGGTGATATCAGCAAACCAGGAATTATACGTTGCGCCAAAGGAAACCTCGTTGACACTCAGCATGCCGGCGGGATTGTATGCTATCGACAGCGCGCCTTGCGCAAGAGCCACAGTGGCGTTTCCCATGGCCGTCGCCCTCGCATTGATTGGAAGTTTGAGAAATTGGGCAGTAACGGTGCCCGACCGATTCCCGCTTTCAGTGACTGAGGAGACAAGCACCATAAGCACGCACAGAAAGGCCGGTCCGCGATACCCTCTTTTTTTCATATCCACTTCCAGGCAGAAGATTGTTATCGGATTATGACGAACTTACCGGTCTGAACTCCAAGATCGGAGTCCACCGTGAAAATATATATCCCGCTTGCCAGTGCGCGGTTACTTTCGCTTACGAGCGGAACGTTCACATCTCCTCGTGGTATTCCCGTTGTGCTGCGCCCGTCGTGTTGAATCGTTCTCACCAAATCTCCCGAAAGAGAAAAGATGCGGATGGTGCACACCTCTGGAAGGTTGATGAACTTGATAAGCCGCTTGTTCTCATCCCAGGCACCAAACAAGCCTTCATATCCTCCGCTCTCCGTGGTATAATCCCTATCAGTCCGGTAAGGGTTCGGAACGACGGTCACTCTGTCTGGTTGACTCGATACCGAAAATGGCAACTCAATCCGGGCGGCATTCACAAGCCTTGATGATTCCAGAGGTTGGACAGGCACCGGCACAGTATACGTCGTATCGCCCACCTGAATGGTCTGGTATGCGAGATTCGGAATGGATTTCGATGTCACGGCATAGGTATAGACTTTCCCGCGCACAAGGTTTGAATCCGAGAGCGTGTACTCCAGCCCGGTATTGTATTCAAATGAATCCGTCGGGACGTCGACCTGTTTCAATAGAGTGAAAGTTGCCTCGGGAGGAAGAGGAAGTGTCGGGTCTTCGCTCCGCCAGATGCGATACGCTTCAAAGTTTCTACCCCCCTTTGTAGAGTCATAACCAGGAGGTGGGTTCGTTATTCGATCAGGATAGCGGCGTGCAACATCGTTCGTACTATCCCAGTTCAATTCGGGATTGGGTCGCGCGTAGACCGCATCGTCCCCTGGACGCCACTTCCAGTCGAGCGAGACGCGGCGGAACCCCACATTCATTCTTAGAGGTGGGGAAGGCGGGGTCGGGGGCAGGCTGATCCCTTGATTCAAGTAGATATCCAGTGCCCGAGATGCATTGTCCTGCATAATGAGTCGAGCGTCTTTGGTTCTTGAGAATCCCGATACGACGGCGATGGCAATCGTATCATCATCCCCGGGTACGAATGAAAATGGGCCGAACGCAAAGACAAATCTTGTGTCAGACATTTCGGGAAACTCATCCGGCTTCACATTTCCTGAGGACATCAAATTGTACTTGCCCTCATCGGTGGCGGGTGTTTGGCTTCCCGGAAACCACTGGAACGTATAGCGCAAGACTCTCAGCCGATCCTGTGGCCACAAAAGCGTAACACCAACCGGCGTCGATCCTTCATCAATGGGGTTGTGGATGTATGCGGTACGAGAGTCCTGATAGTAGCCGGTGAAGTTTCTCTCGTAAAAGGTGGCCGCGTCGATCGGTCCAACATCCGCATCGAAGAAGAATCCTACGTAGGCACTGTCGATTGTCTTGGTGCCCACGTTGATGACACGGTATTCGATAATGACTATTCCTTCGGCATATGGGTCGGTCCATGAGAACGATCGCTGGATAACCTTCAGTTTCATCGGAATATGTGCTCCGACCGCCCTTCCGGTATCCGTGTAGGTGCAATAGAGATCCTGATCCGATATCGGGTCGAAAGGGACATCGGGCCCCCAATACGCATCCCAACCGGGAGGGGCGATGGTATCACTGAGAGAAGCCCGCCAGAAGGTATCGGCAGGCGATGTTCCGGGGAAGAACTCAAAGTAGGGGCCCGCCCAACCCTCGTATGCCAGTGAAACACGCTTCAGAGGTGTTCCGGTACCACTCGCACTCGTGTCCAACTGGCCGGCGATCCAGACACCTCCGCCATAAAGGTGCTCGACGCGTGCACCTGCAGGAAACTCCAGGCCAATCGAATCGGCAACAGGAGGATTCGGCGATGGACTCCACGGCGGGTATGCTACCCGGCCCAGGGATCCAACATTGTTCAACTGTACTTTTAGTGAGTAGCCCGCCTTGATGTAATCAAAATTTGTCTGGCTGAAAACAAGGCAGGGCAGAAGCACGAGGCCGGTCTGCACCAGGAAAAGGATTCTCTGAAACATTTTCGTCCCGATCTTTGTTTCCCGATCTTGCATGATTAGTCCCAGCTGACTTTCATCCCCAGTGACACTTGTCGTGGAGAGCGGAATATGAATGGTGGAACCCTCGCATCGAATCCCTGCTCGCCCGCATACCCACCCCACGAGTATACAATCCTGTTCGTTGGGTTGTAATCTCCATACACAGTGGGTGCTCCCGTCAGCGAATTGAATCCACCGCCATTGAGATCCACGTTCCGCCTGTTGAGCAGATTGATCACGTCGAGTGTCAAAACAAGGTTAAGTTTGTCGACAACCTTGAACCCTTTGAACATGGAAAGATTCAACTCAGAGGTGTACGGTCCATCCCCCGTGTTCGTCAGATACACGTCATCGAGCTCCCGCCCCTGGTTGTAAGGAGTATAGGGAAATCCGCTTCCAAAATTCCAGGTAGCGGATGCCCCCCAATTATTGAGCGGGAGACCAAGAACTGTGAAGTCTTCATTCGCGCCGACCCGATAGCCGACGAATAGATTCAACGTATGCCTCTGGTCCCAAGCGACCCGCGTTTCGCGCGGCAATCCAAGGAACTGGGGGTTGAGAACGGCTTGAAACGGATCTGACGATCTTCCTTTTGCAAGCTGGAATGTATATCCTATGCTTCCCGAGTAGTTCCTGCTCGCTTGTTTTGTTATGATAACCTCGAAACCACGGGCGCTTGCATAGTCAAGGTTCACCCAGATATTGTCTCTCGTTCTCCTTGAAGCGACCAAATCAAAAATATCCTTGTAGAAACCCCTGATTCCAAGAGAGAGATCGTCAAAGATCAGCTGGTCGAACCCTGTCTCGTACTGAATAGTACGCTGCGGCTCCAGTGCAGGGTTTCCCACGTAGTTGTCTGCAAGAGTAGCATCCACAGGCGGCCGGAACAATTGGTCGCGGTCCGGATATTGCAGGAAATGGCCGTAGTTGAAATAGAAAACCGTTCGCGCAGAAATCGGATAGCCAATGGAGAGGCGCGGGCTGACGTTCCCTCGAAGAGCCTGTGAAACAAACGATTCATGATCCACCCAGTCCGCTTCCAGCAGCGTCAGGGCTTCCCAGTTCTGCACGTATTCCGGATCGAACACTTGCTTTCCAAGATAGAAGAAATCGTAGCGGAGACCAACGTGGATGTTGATGCCTGTCAACTCGATGTTATCCTGCACATAAAGAGCACCCCGACTTGGTGTGTTGTTCGAGACCCAGCGGACAAACCCATACCCAGGATACGCCCCTTGTCCCGTCGTGTCCGGTGGCCTGTCTGGATCAGTAGGCCTGGAAATCGCAGTGGACTGGATCTGCTCGTGATAAAACTCGACTCCCGTTTTCAAAAAGTGAAGCGGGTGAATCTGAGCACTATAATCGGCCTTGAAGTTCCACACGCCCGTATTCGACGTACTCCAGCCCTGAGATGTGCCAAGGTCGACAAACCCGTCGTCGTTGACATCACGAAGAACCGGATCCGTGACCGTAGAATACTCGCCAGGAAACAGGTCAGCAACACTTTCCGTGCGATCTGTTTCCTGTCTGCTCAAGTTCACCTTGACCAGCGAGTTTGTTCCAAACACGTGTGTCCATTGTATGACATTCTGGGTCTTCAATTCCAAAGTTGTCGTCGTAGAATCATATCTCTCTCTCCAGTTATAGAATCCGCCGAGCGGGTGCGTCGTTTTGACGTTTGCGCGATAGCTGAAAGCAAACTGGTCACTCTCACCGGGGGCATACGAAAGTTTGGAGTTGAATGAAAACGCGTTGTCCTGCCTATCGGTGTATGTGAAGCCCAGGTCATCAAGCAAGCTGCCGAAGATTCCACCGACGTGTATCTTGCGTCTCAGCGGCTGAAAGAACCCCGAAGTATTATAGGAATAAGCACCGTCGAACTGATTGAATGTGCCGCTCACAAAAAATGAAGCCCTCCCCGGAACTTCCACGCCTAGAGACGGAAGGAGATAGCTGGTAATCGGCTCCGGACCTCCCACATCTGCTGCGAAATACTGTTCGTCATAGCTTGCACTAGTAAGATCGTCCGTGCGGTATTGAAGCGTTCCCGAATAACGATCACCGCCGGTCCTTGTCGTGATGTTCACAACGCCGGACTGGGCATTCCCAAATTCCGCATCAAGGCCGCTGCTCTGGACGCTCACGGACGCGATGGCATTTGCGGGCACTGAGAGCGCTCCGCTCACACCTGCAGTGCTATTTCCCGAATACAGCTGGCCGAGTTTCTCGTTTACCGTGCTTGTTCCAGCCGTTCCCACTCTGCCCGTGACGTCATTCACTGGAATGCCATCGACGAGAACCACGGTTTCGTTGGCCCGGCCACCACGAAGAAAGGTTCGATTTCCGAACTTGACTACTCCCGCCTGAAGCCCCAGAACGTCTTCAATACCCTTAAGGTTCGGCAGCTGCTCAATCTTGTCACGATTGAAAGTTTGGTCTCCCGCAGTCTTGGTTACGTCAACAAGAGGAGGTTGCCCGACAACTGTAACTCCTTCCAATTCAATATCGGTGCTGGCAAGCTTGAAATCGTACACGGCTGTTTCATCAGCCTCAATAGTCACATTTTTCTTTTCGATTGGTTGGTAGCCGAGAAGAGAGACGCGGAGAACGTAGGTCCCGGGCGTAATGTCCTTGATAAAATATTCTCCTTTACTGTCCGTCACTTGTCCACGTCCGCTG
>Ga0247727_10005957_pt1 | contig 24245 bp, 15 predicted proteins | sample WisWelCaveWW1625_FD_202498 | JGI IMG/M metagenome (GOLD analysis project Ga0247727, IMG submission 202498) | Biofilm microbial communities from Wishing Well Cave, Virginia, United States - WW16-25 | ecosystem: Environmental > Aquatic > Deep subsurface > Groundwater > Cave microbial mat | place... | reverse complement strand
GTCGAAGCCGCGGCCGGTCGTGCCGCTGACGCGGCAGCCGTCCAGCACCAGGCCGGGGCACTGGTCGGCGAAGATGCCGGCCGAGGTGCCGCCCAGCACGCGCAGGCGCTCGATGCGGATGTCCGTGGCGAGCAGCAGCACGAGGCCGCTGGCGAGGCCGGTGGCGTCGATGGTCACGCTGCCCTTGGCGCGCAGGGTCAGCCTGCTGTCGCCGTCCAGCGTGACGGTGCCCGGGTACGTGCCGGAGGAGATCACGATCGTGTCGCCGGTCACGGCGGCGTCCACGGCGGCCTGGATGGTGGCGAAGTCCTGCGGCACCGCGAGCGTGTCGGCCAAGGCGGCGGGCGCGAGGGCCAGCAGCAGCGACAGGGAGCAGACGCTGGCGAGGCGGGACATGGCGGGCTCCGGAGTGGCTGACGGCCTACACGGTATCCGCCACGGGCGGAGCCCGGCTGCTACGGCCGAACCGCCAGCAGTCCGTTGCTCGCCGACAGCCCGCTCGGCCCGCCGGCGTCGCTGAACCACGCCTGGAACACGAGCTCGAAATCCTCGGGCAGTCCGGCGGGCCAGGTGCCGACCAGGACGAGTCTGCCGTCGGCGTCCGTGCTGAAGGCCACGATCAGGTCCGGCGCCGGCACGAGCGTGCCGCCCTTGTACGGCGCGCCGAGGATGGTCGCGCCCAGCACGAGGAAGCAGGCCGACGACGGCGGGGCCTGGCTGGCCTTCAGGGTCACGCTCGAGCCCGCCGTCAGCGGACCCTCGCCGCGCAGCAGCGGCTTGCCGTCCGCGCCGGCCAGCCCCTGGCCCAGCCACTCCCAGGGCAGGTCGCGCGTGGAGGCCAGCCACGCGCGGCTGGGGAACGAGGCCTGGCTGCTCTCGTGCGTGACCAGGAAGTCGACGGCGCCGTCGCCGTCCACGTCCGGCCCGGCGTCCAGGTCCGTCCCGAAGCCCTGGCCGTCGCCCGTGAAGGTGAACAGCAGGTCGTGGGTGAAGGCGTCGCGACACTCGAGGCGCGGTGGCGCCGTGTCGTTGCGCGTGAGCAGGACGTCGGGCCGGCCGTTGCCGTCGACGTCGCCGGCCGCGGCCACGGCCGTGCCGAGGAAGCCGAGGCTGCCGGTCGAGTCGATGTGCGAGAGGACGGCACCGTCGCTGCCGTCGAGCAGGACCACCTGCGACACGACGGACGGGAAGAAGCCCGGCGCGCCCACGGCCAGGTCGGGCGTGCCGTCGAGGTTCACGTCGCCCAGTGCCGTGATGTCCTTGCCGAAGGAGGACTGCGCGCCGGCCGCCTGCGCCGACCACCACGGCGAGCCGTCCGCGCCCGAGTGCACCTGCACGAAGCCCGGCTGGCCGGCCGGCGCGCCGCCCGCGTACTCGGGCACGCCGTCGCCGTCGAGGTCGCCCACGCCCGCGACCGCGTCGCCGAGCTGGCTGCCGGGCGTGCCGACGTGGTAGCGCAGCTCGGCGCCGCTGGCGCCGGAGTAGACCGCGATGGCCCCGTGGATCACCTGCTCGGAACCGGCGAGCTCGGCGGGATTGCCGCCGACGAGGTCGAAGACGCCGTCGCCGTCGAGGTCGCCCACGCTGGCCAGTTCGCGCGAGAGCCCGTTCCACTGGCCCAGCGGCGCGCCGTCCAGCCCGGAAAAGGCCGAGATGATGCCGGCCAGCGACCAGCCCACGAGCAGGTCGGCGAGGCCGTCGCCGTCGAGGTCGCTGCCGGCCAGCGCGTGGCCGAAGCCGTTGTCGCCCGGCCCGGCCACGAAGCGCTCGCTGCCGAAGGCGCCGTCGTGGACGAAGACGCTCTGGAGCTGGCCCGTGGCGCCGACCGCGTACTCGGAGACGCCGTCGCCGTCCATGTCGCCGAGGAAGGCGGCCGAGACGCCGTAGAGGCCGAGGGGGACGGCCGACTCGTGCTCGGCAATGACGCTCTGGGCGGGGGCGGGCGCGGCGGCGAGCAGGAGCATGGCGACGAGGCGGAGGGCCAGGAGGGGCATGCCGTGGACTTCCGGGGTTCGGGTGGGCGGGTGGCGCGGAGTCTACCCGGGAGCGGCGGCAGGCGCGGCCGGTGGGCAGTGTTCACAGGTCGTGACCCGACGACAGGCGAGCCCACGGAAGTGCGCCCCTACGGCAGGAAGCTCCCCGCCTGCTTCAGCTTCTGCGGCAGGTACTCGTCGATGGCGTAGTTGAGTCCCCACTTGGCCAGCGCCTGCTGCTCGCGATCAACCGTGGCTATGGGCTCTCCGCCAGCAGCGCATTCGTCGCCGACCAGCCCGCCGGACCTCCTGCGTCGGAGGTCCACGCTTGGAAGTAGCTGGCGAACCCGGCGGGGACGCCCGCGGGCCACGGGCCGGTGAGCACGAGCTTGCCAGCGGCATCCGTGGCGAAGGGCAGGAGCACGTCGACGCTGGGCACCATGACGCCGCCCTTGAACGGCAGCTCGATCGCGGCGAGCCCCACGACCATCCAGGTCGTGGTTGAGGCCAGCGCCTGCGCGACGTGCAGCGTGACCGGCTCGCCGGCGACGAGCGGGCCCTCGGCGCGCAGCACGGGCTTGCCCTGCGTGCCGGACAGCGCGTGGCCGAGGTGCTCCCAAGGGAGGTCAACCGTAGAGATGAGGAAGACCCTGCCGGATTCCGGGGGAACATCCATCCAGCTCGCGAGGAGGTCGGCGGCACCGTCCGCATTCAGGTCCTGTCCGGCGTCCAGCGACCCTTGGAAGGGATCCGGGAGACCGAGCTCGTCCACGATGAAGCTGAAGCCGGTCGCGCCCGTGACGCCGTCGACCAAGTCGAGCCGTCCGACAGTCAGCGTGATCAGGCGCAGCAGGACATCGGGGTGCCCGTCGCCTGTCACGTCACCGGGACCCGCTGCGGCGAACCCGTACTGGTATGTGCCAGGTGGCGCGTAGAGGCCCGTAATCGTCGAGCCGTCGGCGCCGCTCTGGACAAGGGCGTAAGACCCGGGCTGGTCGACGATGGGCCCTCCACCTGGAGCACCCGCCACGAGGTCGGGGGTGCCGTCGAGATCGACATCTCCCACGGGCGCCACGCTCGACCCGAGTTTGCGGTTCTTCGCGCTGCCTGCGACGCGCCAGACGAGCGAGCCATCCGCACCCGATCTAACCTCCACGGCGCCGCCGTCATTCGCCAGCGAGTCGTCCCCAGGTACGCCCAGCACGTAGTCCGGCACAGCGTCGCCGTCGATGTCGCCGATGCCGGCGATCGCCCACCCGAGGTTGTCGGAGGAATGTGCGCCCGTGTGGCTGAACACCGTTGCGCCCGAGGCCGCGGAATACAGGTTGGCGAGCCCCGGGCTGCTGACCCCGCTGACGCCGTCCTGCCCGCACAGCAGGTCCGGGACGCCATCGGCGTCCACGTCGCCGACGACGGTCAGGTTGGCTGCCAAGCCGCTCCACTCAGCAATGGGCGCGCCGTCGAGGCCTCTGACGAGTCGCACCTTCTCGACGACGTTCGATCCGATGGCGATGTCTGCCAGGCCGTCACCGTCCCAGTCGGCGCCATCCGCCGAGCTGCCGTAGCCGTTGCTCGACAGGATGGTGGGCTTGAGCTTCAACTTCACCGAGCTGTCGGTGCCGTCGTGCACGTAGATACGTTGGCCCTCGACGGCGCACGCGGCGAACTCCGACACGCCGTCACCGTCCGTGTCGCCGACGAACGCGACCTTCCAGCCGTACAAGTCCTGCGTTGCGCAGGATTCGGTCACGCTTAGCACGCTCTGGGCGGCGGCGGGCAAGGCGCAGGCCATGGCAACGACGAGGAGCCGAGCGTTGTTCCACTGCATGCCAACCTCCAGCGAGCGGCGCCCCGCGTCCCTCGCGCGACGCATCATACCGGCTTCGGCAATGTCGTCTGCCCGGCGATCCGGGCGACCGCTACGGCAGGAAGCTCCCCGCCTTCTTTAGCTTCTGCGGCAAATACTCGTCGATCACGTAGTTCAACCCCCACTTGGCCAGCGCCTGCTGCTCGGCCCTCACGCCCATCTCGATCAGCATCTCCATGGCCTTCTGCCACGGCTTGTAGTGCTTGAAGAACGGATCGTTCTTCAGCGCGTCCTTCGCCCGCTTGACGTCGATCTCGAGCAGCGGGTGCGTGGGCAGCTCGTAATCCAGGATGTCCTGCGGGGTGACGCCGAGGTAGGTGGCGTGCGGCACGCAGAAGAAGCGGTTCAGGTGCGCGGTGTTGCCGCTGCCCACCTTGAGCGTGCGGTAGATGTTGCTGATGCCGTAGGGGTCGCAGTCCACGAAGGCGTAGACCGGGATCTTCTTGCCCTCCGCCAGGCGCCGTATGAAGCGCCGCGTCGCCCGCGTGGGCACGCCGCTCATGGAGACCAGGATGCAGTTGCTGGTGTCCCAGAATCCGTGGGCCTGCAGGCGCTGGAACATGCCGCCGGTCTCGATGGCCAGCACGAACTTCGCGTCGGTCTCGAACTCGAGGTGCTCGACGCTGTGGGGGATGGAGTAGGCGCCCGTACCGAACTTCGTGCAGTCGATGCGCAGCGGGTTGCCGCTGGCCGGGTCGCGGTCGATGACCGTCAGCCGCCCGGCCACCGCGCCGCCGTGCTCCTCGGGGTAGAAGCGCAGCTGCTCGCGCGAGACGCCCTGCACCGCGAACATGGCCTCGATGTCGTCCATGACCATGTCCGACTCGGGCTGCTCGTTGAACTTGGCCTCGCCCCAGTTCTTGGAGACGTAGTAGGCCTCGCGCTTGGTGGCGAAGGTGTCGCCCTCGATCATCTCCTTGGAGAGGGCCATCATGCGCAGCGTCTGCGCGAAGGACTTGACCGTGTTGACCGTCAGCGTGCGCACCTTCTTTTGCCGGCCGATCTCCAGCCAGCCCACCTTGGGGTCGAACTTGACGTTGCCCAGCGAGCGCACGGGCGAGGACAGCTCGGGCTTGCCGTCCTTGATGGAGGCGTCGTAGACGTCCTGCGCCTGGCCGCCGAGGCACTTGAGCGTGTGCTTGTCGGTGGCGTCGGTGACGGTCTTGCGCGGGAGCTTGGCGGTGGTGGGGGAGCCGGACTTGGCCATGGTGCGAACTCGCCGGGGCGTCGCGCCGAGTCTGCGGCGCCCGCGGAGGCGTTGCAAGGACGCGCCAGGGCCGGATGCGGCCACGCCACCGTCCCCGTCCCACGGTCCGGGCTCGCGCACCCGCGCACGCTGGGTTAGCCTGTCCGCACCAGCCCCGACCGGCGCGCGCCGGTCCTCCGGAGACCCCCACATGCAGTTCGCCTGCCGTCGGGCCGCCGTGCCGTTCCTGGCCCTCGCACTCGGCGCGCAGGCCGGCGCCCAGGCGCCCGCGGGCCCGCCCGTCCAGGAAGCCATCCTGAAGGCGGCGGTGCCGGGCGCGGGCGATTGGCTCGGTCGCTCCCTTGCCCTGGACGGCGACACGCTGCTGGTGGGCGCGGAGGACGAGGACGGCGGCTCGCCCGGCGTGAACGGCGACCAGACCAACGACGACCTCGAGGATGCCGGGGCCGCCTACGTCTTCGTGCTCGGGCCTTCGGGCTGGACGCAGCAGGCCTACCTCAAGGCGGCTGCGCCGGCCGCGGACGAGGACTTCGGCGCGGCCGTCGCCCTCTCGGGCGACGTGGCCGTCGTGGGCGCGCCGCGCACGACGCTCGACGACGTGCGCGTCGGCGCGGCCCACGTCTACGAGCGCAGCGGGGGCGTCTGGTCGCACGTCGCCGTGCTGCGCGCCTCCAACCCGGGATTCGGCGACACCTTCGGCGCCGCCGTGGCAGTGTCCGGCGACACCATCGTGGTGGCCGCGCCTTCCGAGGACAGCGCGGCCACCGGCGTGGACGGCGACCAGCTCGACGAGGGCGCCTCCGCCTCCGGCGCCGCCTACGTCTTCGTGCGCGACGGCGCGGGCTGGACCCAGCAGGCCTACCTCAAGGCCTCGAACACCGGCTCGGGCGACCACTTCGGCGAGGCGCTGGCGCTCGAGGGCGACACGCTGGTCGCGGGCGCGAGCGACGAGGACAGCGCCGCCACCGGCGTCGACGGCGACCAGGCCGGAAACAGCGCGCCCTCGGCCGGCGCGGCCTACGTCTTCACACGCAGCGGCTCGGCGTGGACGCAGCAGGCCTACCTCAAGGCCTCCAACACGGACAGCCTGGACGCGTTCGGCCTGTCGGTCGCGCTCTCGGGCGACACGCTCGCGGTGGGCGCGCCGGGCGAGGCCGGCTTCTCCGCCGGCGTGGGCGCCAACCAGGCCAGCGACGGCGCGCCGGCCGCCGGCGCGGCCTACGTCTTCACGCGCAGCGGCTCCACGTGGAGCCAGCAGGTCTACATCAAGTCCCTCGCGCCGGACAGCGCCGACATCTTCGGCTTCGGCCTGGGCCTGGCCGGCGACGTGCTGGTGGTGGGCGCGCCGCGCGAGGACGGCTCGAGCTGCGGCGTGAACGGCCCGGCCACGGACGACGGCCTCAAGGATGCCGGCGCGGCCTTCGTGTACGCGCGCGCGGGCTCCTCGTGGTCGGCCCACGGCTACCTGAAGCCGTCCCTGTCCAGCGGCGAGTTCACGCGCTTCGGGGACACCTGCGCGGCGTCCGGCCCGCTCGTGGTCGTCGGCAGCTGGCACCAGGACGGCGCGGCCCCGGGCGTGAATGGCGACCAGACGCTGACGGGGCCGGGCTCGCTCGACTCCGGCGCCGCCTACGTCTTCGACCTCGACCCCGAGCCCTGGACCGACCTGACCTTCGGCCTCAGCGGCGCCGCCGGCGCGCCGCTGCTCTCGGGCACCGGTCCGCTGTCCGCGGGCACGCCCGCGTCCATCGACCTTTCGGGCGCGGCGCCCGGCGCGGGCAGCATCCTCGTCGTCGGCCTGCAGCAGCTCTCGGCCGCCTTGAAGCAGGGCATCCTCGTGCCCGCGCCGCAGTTCCTCCTGCCGCTGGCCAGCGACGGCTCCGGCGCGTGGAGCCTGCCTTTCACCTGGCCGTCCGGCATCCCCGCCGGGGCTGTCATGTACCTGCAGGCCTGGGTGCCGGACGCGGGCGGGCCGTGGGGCTTCGCCGCGAGCAACGCGCTCGAGGCCGTGGCGCACTGAGGCGGCGGGCCATCCCGCGCGCGGCCGGCGGGACGGGCCGCGCGGTCAACGCCCCGGCGGAGGCCCGTCTCCGGCTGCGGCCGGACGGAGTGCGTGGTTCAGCGCGCCCCGCCGCGCAGCTTGGCCAGCACCGAGTGGTGCCGGCCGTAGAGGAAGTAGATCACCAGCCCCGCCGCCAGCCACGCGATCAGCCGCCACCAGTTGGCCGCCTCGAGCGAGAGCATGAGCATGAGGCACAACAGGATGCCCAGCACCGGAACGAGAGGCACCCACGGGCAGCGGAATGGCCGCTCCGCTTCCGGGTGCTTCTTGCGCATGATGAGCACGGCCGTGCACACGACAGCGAAGGCGAAGAGCGTGCCGATGTTGGTCATCTCGAGCAGCGCACCGATGGGCAGCAGGCCCGCGCCGACGGCCACGACCGAGCCGACGAGGATCGTGCTCTTCCACGGCGTGCGGAACCTGGGGTGCACGTCGGCGAAGAACTTCTGAGGCAGCATGCCGTCGCGCGACATGGCCAGGAACACGCGCGGCGCACTGAGCATCATGACCAGCAGCACCGAGGTGATGCCGGCCACACCCGCGACCGCGATGATGGTCTCGGCCCAGCCGAGGCCGACGCTCCTGAAGGCCACCGAGACGCCCGCGCCCGTGTCGATCTGGTCGTACTTCACCATGCCGGTCAGCACGGCCACGACCGCGATGTAGAGCACGGTGCACACCAGCAGCGACGTGATGATGCCGAAGGGCACGTCGCGGTGGGGTTGCTTGGCCTCCTCGGCGTGCGTCGACACCGAGTCGAAGCCGATGTAGGCGAAGAAGATGATGGCTGCGCCGGCTAGCATGCCCACGGGTTTGCCCCCCTGCGAGGTGCCGATGATGTCGTGACCGAAGATCGTCATGCCGCCCCAGCCGTAGGGCGCGAAGTTGTCCCAGTTGTCCATGTTGAAGAAGAAGGCTCCGACGCCGATCACGAACAGCACGGCCGCCACCTTCACGAGCACCATCAAGCCGTTGAACGTGGCCGACTCCTGGATGCCCTTGACCAGCACGAGCGTGACGATGGCCACGATGACCACCGCGGGCAGGTTCATGTAGGAGCCGGAGGCGACGAATTCCTGCGCGACCTTGTCGTAGACGATCGGCGCCTTGCTGAAGGCCGCGGGCAGCCAGCCCTCGGGCAGCAGCGTCTGGAAGTAGCTGGACCAGCCGTTGGCCACCGTCGCGCTGCCGACCGCGTACTCGAGCGTCAGGTCCCAGCCGATGATCCAGGCGAACATCTCGCCCATGGTGGCGTAGGCGTAGGTGTAGGCCGAGCCGGCCACCGGCACCATGGAGGCGAACTCGGCGTAGCACAGCGCCGCGAAGACGCAGGTGAGGCCCGCGACCATGTAGCTGATCATCAGCGCCGGGCCGGCCTTCTCGTGCGCGGCCTCGCCCGTGGCCACGAAGATGCCGGCGCCGATGATCGCGCCCACGCCCAGCGCCGTGAGCTGCCAGGGGCCGAGGACGCGGCGCAGCCGGTTCTCGCTGTGGACCTCGTCCAGCAGCATCTTGAGCGGCTTGCGCTCGAACAGGGGATTGCCCATGGGTGGGAGGCTCCGCGAGGAGGGTGGTCAGGTCTTGGCCGGGGCCGGCGGCGCGCCGCGACCGCCCCACAGGTAGAACACCGGCACGCCCAGCAGCACGAGCACCAGGCCCGGCCAGGTGGTGTCGGTCTTGTAGGCCAGCAGCACGAGCATGATCGCGGTGGCGGCCACGCAGTACACCGCCGGCATCAGCAGCGAGACCGGCGGGTTGTCGCCCGAGCCCGTGCGCGCCTCGCGCAGGCGCACCTTGAACAGGCCGCCGACGGTCAGCACGTAGAAGATCAGGATCGCGAACACGACGTAGTCGAGCAGCGTGTTGTAGAGGTTGTCGTAGCTGCCGTCGGCCTTGATCACGCGCGGCAGCACCAGGGCGCAGGCCCACACGCACTGCAGCCACAGCGCCACGCCCGGCACGCGCGCCCGGTTCAGCGTGCCCACCTTGCGGAAGAACGCGCCGTCGAGCGCCATGGCGTAGTACACGCGCGCGCCGGACAGCAGCAGGCCGTTGTTGCAGCCGAAGGTCGAGATCACGATGGCCACGGCCATGACCAGCGCGCCGTTGGTGCCCAGGATCTGCTGCAGCACCGCCGTCGCCACGCGCCCGTCCGGCGCGTTCCGGATGCCGTCGAGCGGCAGCGCGACGAGGTAGGCCAGGTTGGCCAGGCAGTACAGCACCGTGACGATGACCGTGCCCCAGATCAGCGCGAGCCGCACGGTCCTGCGCGGGTCCTTCACCTCGCCGGCCGTGAACGTGACGCTGTTCCACGCGTCGGCCGAGAACAGCGAGCCCACCTGGGCCACGCCCAGCGCCACCAGCAGCCCGATCAGGCCGACCGAGGCGGTCAGCTCCGGCAGGAAGGACAGCGGGCTCTTGAGCGTGGCCGGGTCGCGCGGCGTCCAGATGTCGTGGAAGTTGGCCGCCACCGCCTCGGCGTTGTAGCCGAGCGTGAGGCCCACCACGATCAGCAGCAACAGCGCCAGCGTCTTGGCCGACGTGAAGGTGCTCTGGATCAGGCGCCCCAGCTTCAGCCCGCGCGAGTTGAGCCAGGTGAGGAAGACGATGCTGAGGATGGCCACGAGCTGCTGCGTGCTCAGGCTGACGGCGTACTTGTCGGACAGCTTGACGGGCTCGATGACCCAGCTCGTCGCGTCGATCCACGGCACGAGCACGCCCAGGTAGCGCGCGAAGCCCACAGCCACGGCCGCCGCCGAGCCGGTGTTGATGACCACGAAGTACGTCCAGCCGTAGAGGAACCCGAACAGCGGCCCGTACAGCTCGCGCAGGTAGGCGTACTGCCCGCCCACGTGCGGGATGCGCGCCGCGAGCTGCCCGAAGCACAGCGCCGCGAAGACGGTGAGCAGGCCGGTGATGATCCACGTGGCCAGCAGCCAACCGGTGGCGCCCACCTGCGTGGCGATGTCCGCCGCCACGATGAAGATGCCCGAGCCGATCATGGAGCCGGCGACCAGCATGGTGCCGTCCCAGAGGCCGAGCTCGCGGGAGAGGGTGGGGGCAGGGTCAGCCGCGGTAGAGGATCGCTGCGCCATGGTGCGGCGAGAGGTTCCGAGGAGGCTTAGGCCCGGCGGCCAGCAGCGCGGTGGGGCGCTGTAGGCTCACCGGAATGCTAGCAGGCGGTCGGGTCGGGAACAACGGTGCATGCGTCGAAGTCGGGCAACCTGCGCGACGCTCGCGGCCGGACCGCACCGTTGCTGGCGAACCTCGCGCGGGAGGCGTACTGAATCCGGCGACAGCTAGCCTGCAGGCCTCGTTGCCATGGCGAGCGCAAGCTGCGTGACCAACTGGGCAGCCAGGTTCCCGGCGGTTCCTTCAAGAATCCTCTGAACAGAGCTGAGTGACTCGCTCAAGATGCCTTGCTTTGGCCTTGGTGAGGCAAGCTGAGCCTTGGCAGTGGCGACTTCAGCTGCTAGCTCTCGCTGCACTGGCTCAGCGAGGTCAAGTTCTGGAAGTCGCCGCTCCAAATCTGCGAGGAATGCGCTTGCCCTTCCTACATCTAGGGCATGCATGGTTGCAATCTGCGTCGACGCACGACCTGCCTGCTGCACGCTCGTACCTCTTGCCGGCCCGTAGAAGTTCGTGACGTTGTACGTGTGAGCCCCAGCACTCTCGCGCTCCTTGCTCGAAAAGCTCAGGCCTTCCCCGAGAATCCCGTCCTCTTCGAGCTTGAGACACCAATTCAGTACGACAGTGCGGACGGAATCGAGAATGCCTACGAGCGTAACGCGGTGAGTTATGAACGTCACCTGCGGTCTGAACTCGATTGCATCGCGAAAGTGCTTCTCGATGTCCGGTGTGAACGGCATCTGAAGGCTGTTTGCTTTGTCTGGTTTGCTGATGAGATCCTCAAGTCCTGCGACGCACTGGCCGCATGGACGGCGGGCGAACTTTGCAGCTGCTGCTGGATCCTCGAACTCGACCGGAACCCACCCGTGATACGGGTTCCAACCGCGAACGCTTCCTGAAATGATCCGGTACTCGGGTACCGTTGTTTCCGGGCCATAGCCGGTGAGCTCTAGGTTGATCCATTGTTCGAACTCGACGATGCGCAGCTTGTGCGATACCACAAGCGCTTTTCGAAGCACGTCAGACACAGGTGTCGTCCGATCTAGTGCCTCGCGTTGGAGCTCAAGTACGACTGATGCCATGGTCATCCTCCTATGGACGATGTGCCGAGCATACCGCCTTGGTCTTGCGGATTTCCATCAGCCCAGCTTGCGGCTCTTCTCCAGCGTCTCGCGCAGCTTGCTGACCACCTGCTCCTTCTCCGGCTCCTTCAGCCCCAGCATCTCCTGCAGCGCCTCGCCGATGTGCGGGATGTACTTGTCGATGTACCCGCGCTTCTTCAGCTCGTCCTCGATGCGCGCCCGCCGCCGCAGGTGGATCTGCATCTGCCGCCCGCACTCCTGCAGGGCGAGCTTGATCTCCTTGAGGATCTCCAGGTAGCTGGCGACGGCCTCCTTGCTCTCGGAGGTGAACGGCACCCAGGCCGAGGCGACGTGCACCATGAAGATGACCGGCCCGACGGGCATCGAGTCCTTCGGCTGCGAGAGCCCGTACGAGCGCCAGTCCACGTCCAGCAGCGCCTTGGTGATGGCGCAGCCGCCGCCCTGGTACAGCAGCGGCACGCGGTTGGCGAAGCGCATCAGCCGCACCGGCTCGTCGGCCGGCAGCGAGCCGCCCAGCGCGCAGCCGACCTCGATCTGGAACGGGTTGCCGCGGTAGACGGCCGGCGCGCGCGTGCGCGAGACGAAGAAATCGGCCTCGCCGATCTCCTTCTGCAGGCCCTTGCGGATCAGGTCCTCGCCGATGGGCGAGACGCAGTCGGTGGGCGGAGCCATCAATTTTGTGTCGTTGATCGCCTTGTACAGCGCCTCGGCCGCCTCGTGGCCCAGCGACTTGACGCGCGCGGCCGGGTCCAGCCTGGCCTTCGCGCAGATGTCCCGGGCGACGCGGGTCGAGACGCGCGAGAAGTCCGCGTGCAGGAAGGCAGCGAGCCGCGTGGACTCGGTGTCCTTCATCATCTTCATCAGGAAGCCCAGCTCGACGCCGTGCGGGTGCGGCTGGATCTCCCTGGCCTGCACGGGCAGCGACTTCGTGGCGCGCTCGTAGACCGTCGGCGGCGCGCCCGGCGCAAGGTCGGGCGGCCAGTAGGTCATCTGCACGTGCGGGTTGGCGATGGCCACCTGCCCCAGGTAATCGTCCACCGAGCCCTTGCCGCGCCGGAACTCGGCCTCCAGCTCGATGGTCACCTCGGTGCCGTGCTCGCGGTCCCACTCGAAGACCTTGGGTGGCCTGGGCTTGACCGGCATGTTCTTGCTGGTGTCGATGCGCAGCGCGACGTCCAGCGCGTCGTGGCCCTTGCCGATGCGGCTCTTGATGATGGTGGGCGCGCCGGTGGTCATCTGGCCGTACATGCCGGCGGCCGAGATGCCGATGCCCTGCTGCCCGCGGCTCTGGCGCAGGCGGTGGAACTTGGAGCCGTAGAGCAGGCGCGCGAAGACGTTGTCGATCTGCTCGGGCACGATGCCCGGGCCGTTGTCGCCGACGATGACGCGGAAGCGGTCCTCCACCTTGGGCACCGGCTCGATGCGCACCGTGACGTCCGGGAGGATCTCGGCCTCTTCGCAGGCGTCCAGCGCGTTGTCGACGGCCTCCTTGACCGTGGTCAGCAGCGCCTTGCGCTTGCTGTCGAAACCCAGCAGGTGCCGGTTCTTGGCGAAGAACTCGGAGACCGAGATCTCGCGCTGCTTCTCGGCCAGCTCGTGGGCCTTGGTCTTGCCGCGGGCGGCGGGCTTGCGCGGGCGCGTGGCGGGGGATTCGGCCGACGCGTCGTCGGCGCCGCCGGCGTCCCCATTCCCGTCCGGCGCGGACCGCGCCTTGCGTCGGCCCTTGCGCGGCGTCCCCGCGGTGGGATCGACGACCTCGTCACGCCGCTGCTCCTTGATCAGGACGCGGCGCGGCACGTCGGCATCGGCGAAGAGCGAGGTTTGCCGGCCATCGTCCGGGTTCTCGTCGTTCAAGGTGCTGGCCCCTCCGGTTGACAAGCCGGCAGGCGAGGTTAGGGGTGCCGCGAGCGGCGTTCAAGCGGCCACAGGCCGGCCCTCAGCGCCCCGTGTAGCCGAGCTGCTCCAGCAGGGCGCGCTCGTCGGGCGACAGGTCCATCGCGCCCGCGGGCGCCGCGTCTCCGGCCGCCGCCAGCCGCGCGCGCCCGCGTTGCTCCCAGGCTCGCGCGCCCTCGACCAGCTCCTCCAGCAACACGGCCTGCTCGGCGCTGCGGTCGCGGCCGGTGGCCTCCTCGAACAGGCGCCAGCCGTCGGCGCGGCGCTCGGCACGCCAGCCGTCGCGCAGCACGGCCAGCTCGCCAAGCGCCGCGACGCCGTGGCCCCGGATCGTGGTGGGCCTGTCGGGCAGGGCGCGGTAGGCGATGAGGTCGCGTCCGGCCGGGAGCCGCGGAACGCCGGCCTCGTCCCGCTCCGCCAGCAGGTCACGGCCGTCGATGTCGCCCGGGGCCTCGGCGCCGGCGAGCCGCAGCAACGTGGGGCCGAGGTCGACCAGCCCGACGCGCTGGCCGACGCGCGTGGCGGCGCCGGCGCCGTCCACGATCAGGGGCACGTTGAGCAGGCCGCGGTGCAGGCCGTGCCCGTGGCGCCAGAGGCCCTCCTCGCCCAGCGACTCGCCGTGGTCGGCGGTGACGACGGTGACCACGCGCCGGTCTCCGAGATGCCGCGCGACCAGGGCGCGCAGGCGCGCGAGGCCCTCGTCGAGGCGCCGCACCTCGCCGTCGTACAGCGCGACCACTTGGCGCGCGTCGGCCGGGAGCACGGCGTCGCCGTCGCGCAGCAGGGCGTAACCCTCGCGCGAGCCGTCCACCGGGCCGGCGTAGGCCGGATCGACGTCCTCGCGCAGCTCGGCCGGCGGGTCGTAGGGCTCGTGCGTGTCCATCAGGTGCACGTACAGGAACAGCGGCGCGCCGCGCGCGCGCGAGGCCAGCAGGTACTCGACGCGGTCCAGCACGGCCGCGCTGGCCAGCGGCTCCTTCCACGGACCGGTAGCCTCCTCGCCGCGCCAGCCCAGATCGACGAACTCGCGGAAGCCGCGGTCCGCGCCGTAGGTGCGGGAGATGAACGGGTTGGCCGTGACGGCGGCGGTCTCGTAGCCGGCGCGGCGCAGCAGGTCGGGCAGCACGGCCTCGTCGGCGGGCAGCGGCTCGTCGGCGGCGAGGACGCGGTCGGGCGCGGGGTGGCGGCCGGTGAACAGCGCGTGGATGGACGGGCGCGTCCAGTTGGAGGGCGCGCTGGCCTGCTCGAAGACCAGCGCGCCCTGCGCCCAGGCGGCCAGGCGCGGCGCGGTCTCGCGGCCGTAGCCGTGCAGATCGAGGTGGTCGGCGCGCAGGGCGTCGCACACGACCAGCACGATGTGCGGCGCGGTCGGCGGCGCCCGGCCGCACGCGCCGGCCAGCAGCGGCAGCAGGGCGAGCAGCAGCGCGCGTTTCATGCGAGCGGTTCCGGCAGCAACGGCGAGTCCACCAGCCCCCAGCGCTGCGCGAGCCGCCCGAAAAGGGCCAGGCCTGCGCGCTCCGCGTCGCCCAGATCGTAGCCGATGCACTGCTCGAGATACTCCACGCAGGCGTCCGGCGGCAGGCCGGTGCGGGCGGCGAAGGCGTGCGCCAGCTCGGCGCGCCGCGGCAGCCCCGCGTCGCGCGCGGCGCGCAGCAGCGCGGCCAACGACGCGGCCGCTTCCGGCGCCAATGCGGGGCGCGTCAGCCACAGCGCGTAGACGAAGGGCAGCGCCGTGCGCGCGGTCCACAGCTCGCCGAGGTCCAGTTCGACGCGGCCGGCGCGCGCGGCCGTGCCGTCGCAGGCGGCGGCCAGCGCGGGGTCGCCGATGCGCAGCACGGCGTCGGCGTCCACCAGGCCCAGCGGCGTCTGGGGCGCGCACTCGAAGACGCGCGCGGAGGTCACGCCGCAGAACTCGGAGAGGCACGTGCAGGCCAGCGTGGCGGCGCTGCGGCTGCTGCTGTCCAGCGCCAGGCTGCGCACGCGCGAGGGCGCCACGCGCAGGAACAGCAGGATCGAGCGCACCGGGCCCGCGCTGGTGATGGCCGGGCCGGCCAGCCAGCCGGGCGCGGGGTTGCGGAACAGCTCGACGGCCGAGCACAGCGCCGCGTCCAGCTCGCCGGCGCGCAGGCGCGGCACGAGGCGCGCGGGCACGTCTTCGCACAGGGTCACGTCCGCACGGCCGTGCAGGCCCTGCACCAGCGGCAGGGCGTTGAGGTAGGGGACGGTGCCGAGTCGCCACATCGGACCTGCCAGCGTACGGACGGCGCAGCGCGAAAGCATCGGGACAGGGCGCCAGCGCGCGTGCCGGTGCCCCTGCCGGATGGCGCGCGTTGCGGCGGTTCGCTAGGCTTCCCGCCTCTTCGACCTCGCGAGGACCCATGACCCACGTCGTCACCGCCCGCTGCCTCGACTGCCGCTACACCGACTGCTGCACCGTCTGCCCGGTGGATGCCTTCCGCCGCCTGGACGACCCGGCCATGCTGGTCATCGAGCCCACGGTGTGCATCGACTGCATGCTGTGCGTGCCCGAGTGCCCGGTGCACGCCATCTACGCCGACAACGAGCTGCCTGCGCACTACGCGGAATGGAAGGACCTGAACCTGGCCCTCTCCGCGTCGGGCACCGTGACCAACAAGAAGGAAGACGCGCTGCCGGGCGCGCCGAACCTCGCGCAGGTGCACGAGCGCGAGAAGACCGCGGGCTGGCCGTCCGTGGAACCTGCCAACGCGCCGGGCTGAGCCGCGGGCGCGCAGGCCCGGTCAGGCGGGAGCGCGGTCGCCCGCCGGGAAACTTTGAAGCAATTGGTCCGAGCAAGCGGCTGAAAATCCTGCTCCGAGCAGTTCTTTCAGGGTTCGCCGCGGGCGGAGTGCGCGCAGCGGGCGAGCCCTGCACGCGATCCCCGGGTGCCAGGCGCAGGTTGGGCCGGGCGGCGCGGCGCGGACTACGATGAAGCCACCCTTCCGGCCGAAGAGAACGCTTCCGTGAACCCTGCGGCAGGCACCGCCGTTTCGTCGTCGCGCGCTCCCGCGCCCGGGGAGGCGGTGCGCGCGCGCCTGGAGCGGCTGCTGGCGCAGCGCATCCTGGTGCTGGACGGCGCGATGGGCTCGCTGATCCAGGGCTACAGGCTCTCGGAGGCCGACTTCCGCGGCGAGCGCTTCCGTGACCACGGCAAGGACCTCAAGGGCGACAACGACCTGCTGTCGCTGACGCGGCCGGACGTGGTGCGCGAGATCCACGAGCAGTACCTGGCGGCCGGCGCGGACATCATCGAGACCAACACCTTCAGCGCCACGGCCGTGGCGCAGGCGGACTACGGGCTGGAGGCGGCGGCGTACGACATCAACCTGGCGGCGGCGCGCCTGGCGCGCGCGGCGGCCGACGCATGGAGCGGCAAGACGCCCTACAAGCCGCGCTTCGTGGCCGGCGCGCTGGGGCCGATGAACCGCACGCTGAGCCTGTCGCCCAAGGTCGAGGACCCGGGCTACCGCTCGGTGAACTGGGACCAGGTCAAGGCCGCGTACAGCGACCAGGCGCGCGGCCTGCTGGACGGCGGCGTGGACGTGCTGCTGGTCGAGACCATCTTCGACACGCTCAACGCCAAGGCGGCCATCGCGGCCATCCACGAGCTGTTCGAGGAGCGCGGCGCCGAGGTGCCGCTGCTGATCTCGGTCACCATCACCGACGCCAGCGGGCGCACGCTCAGCGGGCAGACGGTGGACGCCTTCTGGACCTCGATCGAGCACGCGCGGCCGCTGTCCGTGGGCGTCAACTGCGCGCTGGGCGCGCAGGAGATGCGCCCATACATCGCGGAGCTGGCGCACGTCGCCGACTGCTGGATCTCGGCCTACCCCAACGCCGGCCTGCCCAACGCCTTCGGCGGCTACGACCAGACGCCGCACGAGACGGGCGAGCACCTGCACGAGTGGGCGCTGGCCGGGCTGGTCAACATCGTCGGCGGCTGCTGCGGCACGACGCCCGAGCATATCGCGGAGGTGGCGCGGCGGGTGGCCGGCGTGGCGCCGCGGCCGCGGCCCGAGCGCCGCGAGCGGCTGACGCGCTACGCCGGCCTCGAGCCCTACGCCGTGCGCCCGGACGCCAACTTCACCATGGTGGGCGAGCGCACCAACGTCACCGGCAGCAAGCGCTTCGCCAAGCTGATCGCCTCGGACGACTACGGCGCCGCGCTGGCCGTGGCGCTGGACCAGGTGCGCGGCGGCGCCAACCTGCTGGACGTCAACATGGACGAAGGCCTGCTGGACGGCCCGGCGGCCATGACGCGCTTCCTCAACCTGGTCGCCTCCGAGCCCGAGATCGCGCGCTTGCCGATCATGATCGACTCCTCCAAGTGGGAGGTGCTCGAGGCGGGCCTCAAGTGCACGCAGGGCAAGAGCGTGGTGAACTCCATCTCGCTCAAGGACGGCGAGGCCGAGTTCCTGCGGCGCGCCAGGCTGGTGCGGCGCTACGGCGCGGCCGTCATCGTCATGGCCTTCGACGAGCGCGGCCAGGCCGACACGGTCGAGCGCAAGCTGTCCATCTGCGAGCGCGCCTTCCGCCTGCTGCGCGAGCGCCTGGACTTCCCCGCCGAGGACATCGTCTTCGACCCCAACATCCTGGCGGTGGCCACGGGCCTCGAGGAGCACGCGGACTACGCCAGGAACTACATCGAGGCCACGCGGCTGATCAAGCAGCGCTGCCCGGGCGCCAAGATCAGCGGCGGCGTCTCCAACCTGTCCTTCGCCTTCCGCGGCAACGACCTCGTGCGCGAGGCCATGCACGGCGCCTTCCTCTACCACGCCATCCGCGCCGGCATGGACATGGGCATCGTCAACGCCGGCCAGCTCGTGGTCTACGAGGACATCCCGAAGGAGACGCTCGAGCACGTCGAGGACGTGCTCTTCAACCGGCGGCCCGACGCCACCGAGCGGCTGGTCACGCTGGCCGGAACGATCAAGGGCCAGGGCGCGCGCCGCGAGCCGGACCTGGCCTGGCGCAGCGGGACGGTGGAGCAGCGCCTCTCGCACGCGCTGGTGCACGGCATCGTGGACTTCATCGAGGCCGACGTGCAGGAGGCGCGCCAGAAGTTCGCGCGCCCGCTGCAGGTCATCGAGGGCCCGCTGATGGCCGGCATGAACGTCGTCGGCGACCTGTTCGGCGCCGGCAAGATGTTCCTGCCGCAGGTGGTCAAGTCGGCGCGCGTCATGAAGCAGGCCGTGGCCGTGCTGCTGCCCTACATGGAGGCCGAGAAGGCGGCCGGCGGCGCCGCGCCGCGCGCCAAGGGCCGCGTGGTCATGGCCACCGTCAAGGGCGACGTCCACGACATCGGCAAGAACATCGTGGGCGTGGTGCTGGGCTGCAACAGCTACGAGGTCATCGACCTCGGCGTCATGGTGCCCACCGACACCATCCTCAGGACCGCCGTCGAGAAGCAGGCCGACCTGATCGGCCTCTCGGGCCTGATCACGCCCTCGCTGGACATCATGGTCGAAGTGGCCGAGGAGCTGAAGCGCCGCGGCATGACCCAGCCGCTGCTCATCGGAGGCGCGACCACCAGTCGCCAGCACACGGCGGTCAAGATCGCGCCCGCGTGGGAGGGCATCACGGCCCACGTGCTGGACGCCTCGCGCGCCGTCGGAACGGTGTCCGCGCTGCTGGACCCGCGCCAGCGCGCCGCCTTCGACCGCGACAACCGCGCCAGCCAGGACCGCCTGCGCTTCGTGCACGGTCAGCGCGCGCGGCGCTCGATGCTCACGCTCGCGGAATCCCGCGCCGCGCGGCCCATGCCGGCCCCGGCGTCCACCCCGCGGCCACCCTTCCTCGGCCGCCGCGAGCTGGACGTGCCGCTGGCCGAGCTGGTGCCGCTCATCGACTGGACCTTCTTCTTCCACGCCTGGGAGTTGAAGGGTCTCTACCCGCAGATCCTGAAGGACCCGCTGGTGGGAGAGGCCGCGCGCGAGCTGCACGCCAACGCGGTCAAGCTGCTGGGCTCGATCGTGCGCGACGGTTCGCTGCGCGCCCGCGCGGTCTATGGCTACTGGCCGGCGCGCTCGGAGGACGACGACATCGCGCTGTTCGAGGACGAGGCGCGCACGCGCCCCGCCGCGCGCTTCCCGATGCTGCGCCAGCAGGAGGCCGCCGACGGCCGCCCGCGGCTGTGCCTCGCGGACTGGGTCGCGCCCGCCGGCGACCACATCGCGGCCTTCGCGCTGACCGCTGGCCTCGGCGCCGACGAGCTGGTCGCGCGCCACGAGCGCGCGCTGGACGACTACACCGCGATCCTGGTCAAGGCCCTGGCCGACCGGCTGGCCGAGGCCGGCGCCGAGTGGCTGCACGCGCGCATCCGCCGCGAGTGGGGCCTCGAGCCGCAGACGCCGCCGCTCGACGACCTGCTGCACGAGCGCTACCGCGGCATCCGCCCGGCCTTCGGCTACCCGGCCTGCCCGGACCACCTGGGCAAGCGCACGGCCTTCAGGCTGCTGGACGCGCCGGCGGTGGGCATCACGCTCACGGAGAGCTGCGCCATGTGGCCGGCGGCGTCGGTGAGCGCGCTGGTGCTGCAGCATCCGGAGGCGACGTACTTCAACTTGGGACACGTGGACCGCGACCAGATCGAGGACTGGGCGCGGCGGATGGGGATCGAGATGAAGGAGGCGGAGAAGTGGCTGGGGCAGAGTCTGGCGTACGAGCCGGAGGCCAGACGTTGAGCGGAGTCGAGTCTCCCTTGCGCAACCCTGCGTGGAATGCGGCGTCCTGCCGGTCGCGGCGTCAGGGCACCCTTGCCTGCCACGCCCTTGCTCGTGCCCCGCCCCGTCACCCCGCCACGAACATCTGCTCGAAGACCCGCATGATCTTGGCCACGGCGCGGCCGCGGACGTGGCGGTTGTCGCGCTCGAGCGCGCGCCGGATGCCCGCCGTGACCAGCTCGTAGCCGGGGAAGTAGTGCACGTTGTCGTGCCGCGCGACGAACTCGTGCGTCGCCACCACCAGCGTGGCCTTCGAGATGGAGTTGCTGATGAGCACGTTCTGGTCCAGGAACGTGGCGCGCAGCGGGACCGGGCTGACCGTGATGATGATCCTGCAGCCGGGGTTGGCCGCTTGCATCAGCGCGTGGATGGACTCGAGGTTCTGCAGGTTTTCCGCGACGGTCGAGCAGCGGAAGGCGTGCCGGTCGGCGTCGAAGACCCTGGCGGGCGGCACCTGGCAGAAGACGCTGCCGTCCACCTTGCTGTACCAGACCTCCCGCAGGCCGACGGTGATGATCAGGACCTCGGCGCGCGTGAAGGCGTCCCGCGCGGACGCGCGGTGCCGCGCGAGCTCGTCCTCCGCCTCCGCGTGCGACCGCCAGGCCACCCGCTTGCGGTAGGGGTCCAGGATCTGGCCGTCGAACTCCCAGAAGCGGTCGTGCGGGCGGAACTCCGACAGCGCGCGCTCGAACTCCTGGCGCAGGCAGAAGGTGTTGTAGACCCGGTTCCATGCGACGGGGTTGCTGCGCCCGCCCTCGCCGGGCTCCGTGTGGAGGTAGTTGAAGCCCTTGCGGACGAGGTCGTTCCTGATCTCGGCCGCAAAGCAACTGCCGATGGACGTGATGGGCGTGCTGCGGCCCAGCAGCGGCTGGCGCGTGCTGGCCAGGAACTCCGGCCCCAGCTTGCGCCCGGCGGGGTAGAGCTGGTGCGGCTTGAGCGCGAGGAGCTCGGTTTCCGGCTTGTAGTCCATCGCGACTCCAGGGCAGGCGTGGCTGCATCGTCCGCTTGCGCGGCCACGAGTCTCACGCGCAGACGCGCGCCAGTCAATCCGTACCGGCGCTGCGGGGATTGCCGGGCGGCTGGCACGGGCTCGCGCCCGACCCTCAGAACCTCACGTCGAGATCGAGCCGCACGCGCCACTGGTCCCTGTCGCTGTCGGTGGTCGCCGCGGTGCCCTGCTGCTCGCGGCTGGAAACGAGGCCCCACAGGTGCGCGCCGACGTTGTCGGCTATGCGGTAGCGGGTGCCGAAGACCCAGCCCTCGAAGTTGGAGGCGAGCAGGAAGTCGTCCTGGGAGAACGCGGCGAACACCGCGTCCTGCTCCACCTTCTGCCACTGGCCGTACCACAACCAGTCGCCTGCCTGCTTCTGGCGACCGACGCTGACGCCGGCGGCCACGCCGCTGTCCTCCGGGCCCGACGCCGCCGAGTTGTGGATGAACTCGCCGCTGAAGGTGACCGGCCGGCTCCAGCCCTCGTAGGTGACCGAGGCGATCGGGTTCCAGATCTGGAAGCGGGAAGCGAAGTCGTCCACGGCGCCGTCGCCATCCGTGTCGACGAGCTGGTTTCCGCCCGCGGTCTGGCTCGGGTTCTCGCTCACGAGCGCGAGCGAGCCGTCCGGATTCAGATTGTTGTAGCCGTACCAGCCGAGCGCCAGCGTGCCGGTCGTCTTCTCGCCAAGACGCCTGGTTCCCGCGGCCTGGGCCACGGTCATCGTCGCCTCGTCGCCCCCGCCCTGCTCGACGACGATGTAGTGGCCGAGCGCGAAGTCCAGCTTCTCGCCCGGGGCGTCCCCGGGAAGCGTGTACGTGGCCGCGATGCCCTCGGGGTTCACGTCCGCGTCCCACGCCAGCTCGCCGTAGACCGGGTTGGCCTGGAAGGGATGCCCGAACTTGCCGCCGACGACGCGCAGGCCCTGCGCGGTCCGGGGCTTGTAGGCGACGAACGCGCGGTCGAGCTCGAAGCTGTCGGAGTTGAACACGTCGCCGAGCGTGGAGTGCGGCGAGTTGGGGTCGTCGGGATCGCCCGTGCGCAGCCGGGCGCCGACGGAGAATTCCTCGTCGACGCGGTAGTCGGCGCCGAGGCGCAGGCGCGTCCGCGCGCGGTTGCGGTCGACCTGGTCGTCGAGGCCGAAGGCGGACTCGACGCGCAGGCGCGCGTCGCCCGAGAGGGTGAGCTGCTCTTTCAGCTTCTCCCAGCGCCCGGGTGCCACAGGCGCGTCGCCCGCGCCAGCGCCGGCGGCGAGGCGCTGCAGGGCGCCAAGATCCAACTCGTCGATCTGCGACCCGCGCGCGGCCAGCGCATCGAAGAAGGCCGACATCGCGGCCTTGGTCTCGGCCGACAGCCCGGGCTCGTTCTGCAGCGACTGCTTGAGGCGCTCGAGCGCCTCGTCCGCAGGCGATGGGGCGGGCTTGGCCTGGCCAGTCTGGCCCCGGACCTCGGGCGCCAGCAGAGTCAGGCCCACGCCCAGTGCGGCCGCGCACGGCAACCAGGCGCGAAGCGTGGCAAGAATTCGATTCCCGGCCGTCATGTCACTGCCTCCTCGTTGCCGAAAGGCCGGGAAGCTAGGCGCAGCACTCGGACTTGTCCACATCAGAATGAGCATTCCATGCAGAACGTGTGCGGACTCATCAGCGTGATCCGGCTATCGAAGTTCCAACCGATGTGCGGAGCACGCCAAGCGACAGCGCAACGCTGCGCGTTGCACGAGTGCCCGGAGTAGGTTACGGAACGAACCATCTGCCCACACGGCGTCTGCGAGCGTGAGCGTCATGGCGCATCACCCTGAACCGCAGTAGGCTGCGGTCGCCCTCCGCTCCTCGTCGCGAACACCGGCACCGCTCTCGATCGCGACGACACCGCGTCCCCGACCTCATCGGAAACCACATGAAGACCCTGCTGCACTCGCTCACGCTTGCCGGAGCTTGCGTCGTCCTGCCCCTCGGCGATCTGGAAGCGGACCAGCCGGTGGAGCGGACCTACCGCGTGCAGCAGAGCGTGACGCTTTCCGACATCCCGGCCGGGGCCCGGACGGTCAAGTGGTGGATCGCCATTCCGGACGACGACCGCCATCAGGACGTGCTCGATTTCTCGGTCTCGTCCGCGCCGGGCGACTGGCGCATCGTGAGCGAGCCCGATCGCGGCAACCGCTTCCTGTACGTCGAGGTGCCGGCGCCCGAGGCGGCGTCGCTCACCACCACGATCGAGTTCGTCCTGCGCCGGCAGTCGGTCTTCGTCGCCATCGATCCGGCGCAGGTCGGCGCCGTCACCGGCTCGCACCGTCGCCTGTTCGCGGACGAGCTGCGCCAGGACGCGCCCCACATGGAGGTCTCGCCCGAGATCGCCGCCATGGCCAGGAAGGTCTGCGGCGACGAAGCCAACGTCGCCCTGCAGGCGCGGCAACTGCTCAATGCGGTCGCCGACTACGCGGACCACTACTCGAAGGACCCCAGCAAGCCCACGTGCGGCGTCGGCGACGCCGGTGACTGCCTGACCAACCAGGGTGGCTGCTGCTCCGACCTGCACTCGATGTTCATCGCGCTCGCGCGGGCGCGCGGCATTCCGTCACGGCTCCAGATGGGCTATCGCCTGAGGGAGCCCAACGAGGGCAAGGAAGTGGACGCTGGCTACCGCTGCTGGGCCGAGTACTTCGTGCCCGGCTACGGCTGGGTGCCGGCGGACATCGTCGAGGCGGACGACCCGAAGGGACTCGGGCGCACGCGCTGGTTCACGGGCCTGACCGAGCGGCGGCTGTGGCTGAACGAGGGCCGCGAGTTCGACCTCGCCAACCGCTCGGCGACCGACCAGCGGGTCAACCTGATGATCATCGGCTACGCCGAGATCGACGGCGTGCAGGCGCGGGTGCTGCCCGACGGCGACAAGCCGGCGCAGTTCACGCGCCTGGTGCACTACACCGAGGTCCAGCCCGCCACGAACTGAGTTCCGCGGCCCCTCCGGCGACGGCCTCTTCCGAGGCCTGCGGGGTCCGGCGGCGGCAAGCCGGCGCCCATCGGCCGCTCCGTCAAGGATGGGTCCCGAGCGGGCCTCGCTCGGCGGCCCGGGAGCCGCGCCTTGGAGCCGAGCCCGCCCGTCCCTATCCTGTCCCGCCAACGCCCATCCGGACCCGCCGGACGCGCGCCGTTCCCGGGGACCCCCGCCCGCATGATCGAAGTCGACCACGCCACCAAGGACTACGGCCCCGTCCGCGCCGTGGACGACGTCAGCTTCCGCATCGCCGCCGGGGAGATCGTGGGCTTCCTCGGACCCAACGGCG
>Ga0247727_10005956_pt1 | contig 24248 bp, 16 predicted proteins | sample WisWelCaveWW1625_FD_202498 | JGI IMG/M metagenome (GOLD analysis project Ga0247727, IMG submission 202498) | Biofilm microbial communities from Wishing Well Cave, Virginia, United States - WW16-25 | ecosystem: Environmental > Aquatic > Deep subsurface > Groundwater > Cave microbial mat | place... | reverse complement strand
GTTCCGGCCAGCATCCCGACGGCGCAGATACCGACGGTCTACGACTCGACGAATCAGCGCATCTACTTTTACTCCGGGTCCTGGCGCTCCGTGGCGGTGGCCTAAATGCCCGAGTACCATGACAACCATCGCCTTTTGTTCGTGGTCCGAAGCGCAAATTTCCAATCGACCTCGGACCAGGCGTTCACAAAGGTCGGCACGTTCACGACCTATATGCCGACCAAAGTTGTCGGCAAGCGTGTGAGCGGTGGCGCCACAGTGACTTGCCTCGGCGGCATCTACACTGGCGCAAACAAAACCGGCAACGCCATCGTCCCAGCCGCGCAGAGTTGGCTCGGCATGTCCGGCGCAGATAAGACGCAGGATGCGACGCTCGCGGCCATTGCCGGTACGGATGTGCATACGGCAACCCCGATTCTGTCCCTGTCTACAGGCTCGACCGGCGCTGTTGCTGGTGACGTTTTCATCTTCGGTCTAATCATGGATTAAGGAGAAGAAAGTGAGCAAGAATCTGATGGTGGATTTCAAGATTAACCTCTGCGCGCTCGACGGAAAGCCGCTGAAGGAGCGCAGCGGGCTCGATAGCGTGCGAGTCGCGCTGATGGACGCTGGCGTGTCGGCGATGCTGCTGGATTCTGCGGTGGCGGCCCTGCGTCCGTTTTGGGGGTCCGGCGAGGAACCCAAGGAAGTACTGCTGACCGCGCAGAGCGTGGCGATGATGGCACTGCAGGTTCCTGACCAGGCGATGACCGGAGCGGATCGCGTCGACCGGATGCGCTTGGCGATACGGCTGCTACAACCCGGCCCGATAGAAATCACGGAGCGGGAGCGCGAAACGATCATGAAGGCGATCGAGAAGGCCTACGCGAGTCCCGTGGTGTATTTCCGCATCGACGAGGTATTCGGGGCGGCCGCGGTGGAGAGAGACCGACTGCCGGCAGTGGCGGCATAACTCGAGACGACCTGGAGCTGATATGGCCGAGATCTTCCTCACGCGGGTATTCGGTATTTTGGCCTCCGGCATTGACACCGTCGCCACTTCGGTACTGTTGACAGCCGGCCATGGCGCCAGATTCGGGACCATTCCTGGCGGTGATTTTATCCGCGGCTCGCTGATTAACTCGTCCGGGCAAATCGAAGATGTTCAGATCACGGCGCGCTCCACGGATACGTTGACGATCGTGCGCAACTACGACGGCTCCACAGCTCTCTCGTTCGTCGCCGGCGACCGCATAGAGGCCCGCATCGGCAAATCGTCGATGTCTGGTATCGCGCAGGTCGCGCACCTTCAAACGAACGAGAAGAAGTTCGGCGTCAACACTGGAACCGTTGATGCTCTGATCGTCACGTTGCCTTCCAGCAGTATCAACGCTCTGGTCAGAGGGATGGAGGTCGATGTCGAGTTGACCGGCGCGAATACCGGAGGCCCGGCGAGCCTCAAAGTGGTCCTTGGCACCACGGATACCGGCTTGTTACCCATCGTGAAGAACGCCAGCGGTTCCGCGGGCGTCGCTATCGCGGCCGGAAACCTGCCAGGAGCGAACGCGCATGTGAAGTTCCAGTACAACCCGGATCTCGCCTCGTGGGTGCTCTTGAATCCGGCGGAAGTGGCAATCCCGCAAAATTCGCAGAGCGCCAACTACACCACGGTCCTCGGGGATGCGGGCAAGCACCTGCTGCACCCTGCCTCGGACAACAACGCGCGCACCTTTACTATCGATTCCAACGCCAACGTGCCCCACGTCCTCGGCACGTTGCTCACGTTCGTGAATAAGGTGAACGTGCTTACCCTCGCCATCACCGCAGATACCCTCACGCAGGCCGGTACCGGGTCCACCGGCAGTCGCGCGTTAGCTGCTAATGGCGTGGCCAACGCGCTAAAGATAGGCACCACCGAGTGGCTCATCTGGGGCACGGGACTTAGCTGATGAACCTTCAGCAAGCGCTCGCGGCAGGCCCGGCGTTCGGCAACGCGCGCGGGTTCACGTTTGGGCGGCAGAACAACTCAAACAACCCCGTTTCTAACGCCATCGATAAACTAACGCTACTGACGGAGACTACCTCCACGACTTCGGGCACGCTCTCGGATGAAAAAGATCGCAGCTGCGTGGTGCGCAGCCAGGTCAATGCTTACGTGATGGGCGGGATGAAGGACAATACGGCTCCGGCCAATACGGCGGAGGTAGAGCGGTTCGTGTTTGCCACGGAAGTTAGCTCGGTGCTCGCGGCGACTCTGGATACAGCGAAGCGCGGTATGCAGGAAGGTGGCATGAACGCCGCGGCGAAGGGGTACTGTCCTGGTGGGTTCGCTGCTTCGGACTGGGTCAATGTCATAGAAGATATGTCATTTTCTGGTGAGACCAGCGTCGCCATTAGCGCAACGTTGAGCCAAATAAAAACTGACTTCGGAGCCATCAGCTCTAGCGCTGCCGGCTACACGATGGGCGGCAACACAAACGCTGGGAGCACCACCGTCATCGATAAACTGGTCTACGCAGCGGAAACCTGCGGTTCGATCGCTGCTACGCTGGACGCGATAAAGGCACGTACGATGGGGCTAGATGCGGCGACCCGTGGGTACGCGGTGGCTTCCGTAGAAGCACCGACGGTTATTGAGAACATGATATTTGCTGATGACACGAGCGTCGTCATTTCGGCCACCATGCCCATCGCTGGCTTAAGCACCAGCATGGGCTGCCAATCGATCTACCTCGGTAGGGGATGGGCCATGGGAGGCATCATCGGGGCCACCAGGCAAACTTCTATTAACAGGTTGGTGTACGCCGGCGAAACCACGAGCACGATCGGCGCGGTGCTGGGCACCGCAAATTCTTCTTGCGGTTCTACGGAGTCCCCATGATGGACAAATTGCTACCGGTGGTCGCCCGGGTCGTGTCGGCGTTCGAGGACCTGCAGCAGTCTATGCGCGCCGTGCCGTTCGGCAACTCCGCGTTTCAAAACGAGCACCTAGCGGACCCCAACCTCACGCCGCATCGTCGGTTGCGGTTCGTTTTGCTGCAGCTGAGCCAGCGCGTCAACACGTTGCAGGGCTGCGCTTTCCGCCGGCGGCGGCTCGCGCTGGATCTAGAGGAAGCTCAGGCGGCGGCGGCGCGGGCGGAACCGGGGCTCGCCCGGCAACGAATCGAGCTAGATATAGAGGAAAAGACGTGGGCGCTAAAGCAAGAGGTAAAACTCATCAACGACGCGCTCATCGAGTGCGAAACTTTTTACGCCATCTTCGCTAACCTCAAAGCGCAGCTACCGGAGTTGACCCGAGCTAGCTTCGAGCGGGCGGAGCTGCCCTACTGGCGGGAGCGCCTGAGCGGGGACGCGCGGCGCGAGCTGCTGGCCGTCGGCACGGTGAGCGCGGGCACGCTGGAGGCCCTGGAGCAATGCGGGCTGCGCGCGCAGCGCGACGCCGCTGGCGCCCTAGCGATTACGAGCGACGAAGAACAGGAGAGGCTGCCCAGCTAGCAGCCCAAGAAATGACGATGATTAGGATGATCGAAGCCAGCTGCGTGCAGGCGCTCGTGCTCGAGCCAGCACCGGTAGTTGGGGCTGCTGCGCACGATGAGGTCGCAGTGGCGCGCCACCTTGTCGCAGGCGGCCCAGCCCTCTACGTTCGGCCACGGCAGGCTGCCCAAGTTGCGGAGGTGCGCCATGGAATGGCTAGAATCCGTATCATAGATCCTGCGATGGTCCCTGAAGGAGCGTACAACGCCGTCGTTGCTGGCGTGTTGCGCAAGACTGACAAGCCCGCCAATCTTTAATGGTCGAAATTTCTCCATGAGCGGGTTCAAGCTGAGCGTGTTTTCCGGCATCCGACCGAAGGTCGGCGCTCGCCTTCTGCATGAGTCGGAAGCGCAGGTTGCCGACAACTGCAAGCTGTTCTCGGGAGAATTGCGCTCTTGGCGGCGACCAAAGGAAGTGGCGACACCGTCGAAAGCTGCCTCGGGTACTGTGCGCTCCATCTTCCGTGTCAACTACCTCAACACGGACTACTGGTTGAACTGGTCGAAGGATGTGGATTGCGAGCGCGGGCCAGTGGCCGGTGACGATCTCCAGCGGATCTACTTCACTGGCGATGGCGAGCCGCGGATGTCGCATGCCTCGCTCGCTACGCAAGGTGGAGGCGATCCTCCGGTAGCGGCGCATGTACTTGGTGTTTTCCCCCCGCAGACCGGCCCTACTGTTGTGCCGAGTGGTGGGACCGGCGCTGCGGAGACGCGGTCCTATGTCTACACGTTCGTGACAGCACTCGGCGAGGAAAGTCAACCCAGTCCGCCAACAACGGTGGCTGGGAAGATTGATGACTCTTGGGCGCTTTCCAATATAGAGACCGCAGCTCTCAACACCTTTACCGTGACCGGCGGTTCGTGGGGCGCTGGAATCGCCACGCTCAACGTAGCGAGTACCAGAGGCCTGCGGGTTGGCGAGGAGGTCAATATCTCAGGCGTCAATCCTGCTGGCTACAACGGCAACAAGCTCGTGCTGACGGAGGTCAATGCCGGAAATGTGAAGTACGCCGTTGCTGTGAACCCTGGCGCGTGGTCTAGCGGTGGCACGATTGCGCGCGTAGGAACGCACAATACGACCTTGATGGTGAAGCGGATCTACCGTGTCCTCACCGGAAGCGCCGGAGCGGAGTTCCAGTTCGTTGCCGAGATCGCGGTGGCAACAACCACCTACAACGACACCAAAGCCGCGTCGGCGCTTGGCGAGATCCTGCCGAGCGAGGATTGGGAGATGCCCCCGGTCAACATGATCGGCATGGGATCGGCGGCAAATGGGGTGATGTTCGGGTTCTCGAAGAATGAGCTTTGCCTCTCGGAGTCGTTCCGTCCACATGCTTGGCCGTCGAAATACCGGGTCGCGTTCACGCGCGATATCGTGGCCGTGGAGTCCTACAGCAGCGGTATTGTCGTGGCGACGAAGGGAAAACCAGGAGTTGTCATCGGTTCGACCCCTGGCACTATGCAGCCAGACGATATCGAGGTCATCGAGCCATGCCTTTCGAAGCGTGGAACTGCTGGCATGGCCTTCGGTGTCATCTACCCGTCACCGAACGGCTGGGTGCTCTCCGGGGTCGGTGGTACTGCGGTAGCGTCGCAGGATGTCGTGACGAAGACCGAATTCGAGACCTTTTTCCCGGCGACGATGTTGGCTGTGGCCTATCAAGGGCGGTACTTCGCGTGGTACACGAACGGCAGCGGCGTCGTGCGCGGCCTGGTGTTCGACAAGAGCGGGCAAGGTGCCGTACTGACGCCACTGCAGCAGGCCGCAGATGCAGCGTGGACGGACCCGGAGACTGGCGAGCTCTACATCGTCCACGACGGCAAGATCAAGAAATGGGATGGCGATACCTTCAATAATCTTCCCTTTGAATGGAGGTCCAAGGTAATCACGCTGCCAGACTTGGTGAATCTTGGGGCCGCACGGGTCCGCGCGAAATACGACGATCTTGCTGACTCTGCTGCGGAAGACGCACAAGAGGCGCTGGATGCTGCATACAACGCCGATATCCTGAACAACCCAGAGGTCTGGCCTGGTCAGAGTAATACGCGCGGTGATTTCGGTGGCAACATGCTCGGGGAATTCATGCTCGGCGGCAGTTTACTGCGGGACAGTAGCTTTGCGACTTTCGACAACCGGAGCCTTCAGTTCCAGCTCTACGCGGCCGACGATGAGGGCGATATGGTGTTGCGGCACACCAAGAACCTGACCAATGATCGCGCTTTCAAGTTGCCCGATGGCTATATGTCGGCCGATTTCGAGGTTCAATTGCTCGGCAACATCGACGCCAGGGGTTTCGAGGTCGCGGAAACGATGAGGGAATTGAAAAAGCTATGAGCGCCGCGATTCCACCGATCAAAGGGGTGTCGCGTGAGGCGACGAGAATCCTGTTAGCGATGAAAGAGAACATCGACCAATTACGCGGTCGGTTGCCGAAGCAGGCCAAGATGAAGACGTTGGATTCCAACGCGAGCCTTGCACAATCGATCGCCAAGATCAACGAACTCGTGGAGCTTTTGCAGGAATGAGAAATTTTCTGAAGATCGCCGATGGCATCAACGTGATGCCGTTGCTGCTGGAACTACAACGGCAACCGGAGCTGTGGAATCAGCATCGGCTCCGGAAGGACGCCGAAGGCACGCCGCACAACGAGATGGACGACATCTGGCTCCGGTACAACGACTTCGCCACAGTTGCCGCTGACCCAGCGAAGGTCAACGACGAACACACCAGCGTCTGGTATCCAGGGTATTACGCGCTGCCGGCGCTGCGCCCCATCATCTTCGGTCTCATGGCCGAGGTGCAAGGCGAGCAGCTCGGCGGGGTACTGATTACGAGAATTCCTCCTGGTTGCAAGATCGCTGAGCATGTCGACGCCGGCTGGCACGTCGAGTTCTACGAGAAGTTTTACTTGTCGCTGATGAGCAGGCCGGGGGCCAACTTCTATAGCGAGGGCGAAACCATTTGCCCGCGGCCAGGGGATATCTATTGGTTCGACAACCGGCGACCGCATCGTGTCGAGAATCACAGCGAGGAGGACCGCATCACGCTCATCATGTGCATCCGTGCCCACCGCTTCGGCTCGAGGGTGACGGCATGATTCCGGTACCTGATGTCAGGAATCTGCGACCGCTATCGGAGCAGCCCGTTGAGTTCGTGGATGTCGTCGCAGGGCTCTATTTCAGGTCTATCATCTTAGAAAAGGTTGGCGACGCGGTGCCGCAACACTCGCACCGCTACGACCATGCTACGTTGGTCGGGTCCGGCAGGGCGCGACTGTGGGTAGACGGAGAATGGAGCGGCGACTTCAAGGCTGGGGTGGCGATCGAGATCAAGGCCGCGAGGCAGCATGTTTTTCAGGCTCTGTTGCCGAACACGCTGTTGGTCTGCGTGCATGATGCTGTGAGTGCCGAGAGTCTGAAAGGAGGTTGATATGCCTTGGAGTGCTGTGGTAGGGGCTTTGGTAGGAGCAGTCGCAACTTCGGCGCTCACGGATGACGACCCCGGTGGTGCCAAGGAACAATCGGCAGAATTGAGCGTAATCCAGGGGCAGGCCATCAGAGACCAAGGTGTGATGGCGCGGGAACTGCACGATTACTACAAATCCACCTTCCAACCGCTCGAGAAAAGTCTTGTTGGGACCGGGACGGATTTCCTCGGCAAGGTCGGCACGTTCGGCACGCCTGCGGAGCAGGAATTGCGCGCAGGCGAAGCGCATGCGGATGTCACACAGGCCTTCGCTCGATCGCGCGAGGCGACGCGGCGATCCCTTGCCGGCTTCGGCATCAATCCGGCATCCGGGCGATTCGCCAATGCGGAACTCACCAGCAATCTAGCCGAGGCGAAATCTTCTGCCTGGGCTCAGAACCTGGCCCGCAAGGGCGTCCGTGATGAGGCCTTCAACAAAGACATCGCTGTCACCGGTGTAGCGCAGAACATCGCCGGGCTCGGGCGCAATCTGCCGGCGACGGCGCAGACCGGCCTCGGCAGTGTCGCTTCGACATCCGGCGCGGCCGCTGCGCGCGAAGCCCTTATCGGCCTTGCGCGCCGAGAGGAACAGCGTCAAGGCATGGCGCCCATCGTTTCCGCGGTGGGCAAAGGGATTCAGAAGTGGTGGGACACGCCGAGCACTAACTATCCGGAGTACGACACCACGAACTTGAACCCTGCTGGCGGATTGGAGGGACCATGAACCTTTCCAACATCATCGTGGAAGGCGGGCTGATGCATCGTGCCGCCGAGGACTACGAAGACCAGCGGAGTCGGCGGGAGCATGATACCAAGGTGCGCGCGCTGGGGTTGCGGAGGATGCAGGGCGAGGACAAGTTGCTAGACAAGGACATCGAGCTAAAAGCTCTCCGTCAGCAAATCGACGCCTCGGAGATGGAGTTCAAGAAGATGACGCAGGGCGGGCGTCAAGCGACAGAGGAAGCCGAACTTGCGGTGAAGCGCGGCGCCGCGGAGACGGCGCGCGAGCTCATGCCTGGCCAGCGTCAGATCGCAACTGCGACGCAGCAGGAACAAGTGAAGGAATTGCGAGAAAAGCAGGCGGCGAATATCTGGCTGCTGATGCGCGGCGGCGACCAGCAGGGCGCGTTGGAGGCGCTGTCGAAGTCAGAACTGATACACCCTGGACGGAAGTTCAAGGCGATCGTCCCAGGACAGGCGCCGGCACGCGGGCCTGATGGACAGCCGCAACTCGGGCCGGACGGGAAGCCGGTGGTGGAGAACGTCTTGCAACTCGTGCCGGCCGATGGCGGCGAGCCTATCTTTGTGCCACAGGCGCGACTCGATGCGATGGTGGCGAAGCACTACAGCAAGATCGAGAAGGTCGGCAACAATCTGGTCCGCATCGGGCCCGGCGGCTCCGTGGCGCCCGTATATGAGGGCGCCGGAGAGGTCGATCATATTCCGGACAGCGGTGACTTGTACTACAAGAAGGGGCCGAAGGTTGGACAGCGGATTCCTGCGGCTGGCGGCATTGGACCGCGGCCTGACCCAGCTCCCGGTTCGAATGCGGCGAAACGCATCGATGACCGCGTGAAGATGGCGATCGATAAGGTAATCATGCCGAAGTACGGCGGGCGCTTCGAGGGCGGGTTGTTTTTTCCAGAGGAGGCCAACAAAGATGTCGCGCTGCGCGCTACGCAGATTGTCGGCGAATTGGTGCGCGGCGGCATGAACCCCGAGGCCGCCGGCGCCGAGGCGGTGAAACGTGCGGACCGGGAGAAGACGTTGAAGGACGCCGGCAAAGGCGGTAGCGGCGACTACACCGGGCCGACACCTTGGAAGCGGTAGATGCCGCGTAGCCAAGCCGATCTTGCGGCTCGCGGGCTTGAGTTCCCTGTTGAATCGCCAAGTGACCGGCAAGCGGCTGCGGAGATCCAGCTCGGGGTGCTCCATCGTGAGCGCGTCGCCGACCCTGCGTTGGTAAACGACCCCGCACATCAAGAGGAAGCAGCGCGCGCTAGCGCGCTCTCAGGTGGCAAGGCTGCAGTGCAGCAGCCTGTGCAGTTCAACGAGGATGGCACCCCAGCGACCACGAAGCCGCCGCCGACCTGGGATGAAGTGATACGGATGCCTGAAATGCGCGGCCTCCGCAATGAACAGATCGAACAAGCTCGTATTCAATACTTCCGCGATATTGTGGCGCCGCAGGTCCCCACCGATCAACTCCACGCGGCGCGCGCGGCATTCGACTCAGACACAGCGCCGGGCCCGTTGCATCGTGCCGCGCGTTCGCTTGCGGAGACCGTAGCCGAAGTCAGGACCGGCGCCGCTGCGGACTACGTGCGAGCCGGCATTGCGTCCATTGATCAAGCTCTGAAGGTGCCTGAACGGACGCCTGGTCAGCGTGACCCGGAGGTCGCGCCGCTGGATCGTTCCATCGGTGAGCGTGTGAAGGGCCATATGTCGCGTGGATTGGATCGTGCTGCCGCTGAAGACGCCGCGTGGCGCGATAAGCGCGAGGGTGTTGATCTCTCGCAGCCGGTGGCGGTCAGCGTCTCCAGAACGAAGCTCGGCAGGGAACTAGATCGAGGCGTGATGGGGCTGCGGAACACGCTGGACGGGATGATGCTGTCGGACCACGGCGCTGTCGTCGAGCAGATCCGCGAGGAGGCGCAGAATCAGGGCGTGCCGCCGGAGCAGGTACAGAAGATCGCGGCCACCGGAGTGCCTGTGGACTACGCGCGCGCCGTGAAATCGTATCAGGAGTTGCGAGACAAGATGCAACAGCGGCAGCGGCAGATGGAACTCATACCGCGCTCGAGCGCGGTACGAACAATGTTCGAGGGCGAAGGCGCCGAGGGTGTCGATAATTTCGTCAACGCCTTCAGGGAGGACCCCGGCGGTGCCACGGCGGTGATCATCGGTGCCAGCGTCCCTGGATCGCTCGCCATCCTCGCCACTGCCGCGTTGGCGCGCTTCGCCGGCGCAGGTGCGGCGACGACGGCCACCGCAGGCGGCGCGGCCTCGACCTTCGTGGAGTTCGGCAATCAGTATGCCCAAAACCGCGACAATGGCATGAGCCACGAAAACGCCTGGAATCGTGCCGCGATCAAGGCGGGGACCATTGGTGCATTCGATGCCGTCAGCTTGCGCTCGGCTGGCAAGGCGGTCAGCGAGATGACCAAAGGCACCGCTGTCAAAGTCTGGCTGAAGGAGTCCGGCAGGCAGGCCGCTCTTGGGGCCGGTGGCGAGACCTATGGGTCCGCCCTGTCCGGCAAGATGCCGCAGCCTGGGGAAGTCGCTGCCGAGGCTGTGGGCGAATTCGTCCTGGGGGTTCCCGAGGGAGCCATTGCGATGGGGCGTCGGCGCGAAGTACTGGCGGTTCCGCCGGCCGACAGAACGCCGGTACCAGCCGCCGACGTGCTGGAACAGCCGAAACCGGAAGCCGTCCCGATCCCTGTCAGGAAGCGCGTGGAAAGCGCTGTAGGGGCCGACAGCGGGGTGGGGGACTTGTTCACGCAGCCTGCCGAGGCTGCGCTTGCGCCCACTGGCGAGGCTGCTGTGGCCCCTGCCGCGCCAGAGTTCGTCCGAGGCTTCAAGACGGCCTTTGCGACGGAACGTGGGGCGAAGCTCGAGGGCGAATTCGCGGTGGTCGAGGCTGACGGCTTGGTGATGTCGCACGACACCGCCCTGAACGTGAACAAGGCCTACCCGGCGGAATTGCAGCCCAGGGATCGGACCCGTGACGCCAGCGAGGTACAGGTCGCCCGGATCGCGCAGAACCTGCAGCCGGAGTTCCTGGGCGGCTCCCCGCAGGCCTCCCAGGGCGCGCCCATCGTTGGCGACGACGGCATCGTGGAATCCGGCAACGCCCGCGGCATCGCACTGAAGCGGGCCTACGGTGAGGGCAAAGCCGGGAACTACCGGGACTGGGTACTCGCCAATGCCGAGAAGTTCGGCATCGACCCTGCGAGGCTGTCGCAGATCAAGCGCCCGGTACTGGTCAGGATCCGCACGACGCCGGTAAATCGAGCGGAGTTCAGCCGGCAGGCCAACGAATCTAGCGTCGCCCAGTTGTCGCCGCTCGAGCTGGCGCGCTCGGACGCCGCGCGCCTGAAATCGCTCGACGACCTGGCGGTGGGGGAAAACGGCGAGATCCAGACCAGCGCGAACATGGGCTTTATCCGGCGCTTCGTCGGCCTCCTGCCAGTTACGGAGCAGGCGGCGCTGGTCACCGGAACCGGCGAGCTGTCGCAGAGCGGGGTGACGCGGATGCGCAATGCGATCCTCGCCAAAGCCTACGGTGGCGGCGATGTCCTGATGCGCATGGTGGAGTCGCCAGACGACAACATCCGCAACATCACCAGCGGATTGGTGCGCGCCGCGCCGCGCGTAGCGAAGGCGCGCGAGGAGATCGCCGCCGGCCAGCTCCACAACCTCGATATCACCGAGGATCTGCTGAAGGCGGTGGAATGGCTGTCGCGGCTGCGTGCCGATAAACGCAGCGTCGATCAATGGCTGGCGCAGATCAGCTTCTTCGAGGCTGATGCTTCGCCGGAGTTCAAGGCGCTGATGAAGTTCCTCGATGAGAGCAGCCGGAGCCCGCGGCGCATCGCCGAGTTCATCGAGTTGTACCTCGCTTCCGTAGATGCCGCCGGCAGCCCGAGCCAGGTGTCGATGTTCGGCGACCAAGTGCCATCGAAGGCGGCAATTATCGAGCAGGCGAAGAAAGGACTGACCCGTGAACCCGAACAGCAAAGACTCGCCCCAGTACGAGAACGAGCGCCAGCGGCTGCTGGCATTGTCGCCGGCCGAGCGGAAGCGCGAGGCGCGGAACGCGGCGCGGCGGTATCCCGGCCTGCTGAACCTGAAGCACAAGGTGGATCGGAACCCACGGGTGCGGCAGTCAGTGAAGGCGGCGCTCGGAAGGATGAAGGCGCTATAGCGGTGCCGAGGCCTGCGGTGCAGGCGAAAAAGGGTATCGCGCTGGAGACGCCGAAGCGTAGCGATGCGGAACTCGAGCGCGCCGGCGCCGAGGCATTCGCTACTGGCGCGAAGCGCATGGTGCCGAGGGACATCCTTGTCAACGAGGGCAACAAAGGCGGCACGGCATGGGCGCGCGGGTGGGATCGCGCGAACCTCGCGGCGCTGGTCCCGGAACCGAAGGGCGCGAAGCAGAAGCCCGGCGCCGAACCGCCGAAGAAGCCCGCTGCCGCCGCGATCGAGAAGGCTTTCGGTTCCGAAAACAAAATCTTCACCAAGGAGCGCGCAGCAGCCGCGCGCAATCTTCTGCGGAAGAAACTCGGTCAGGTCAGCGCCGGGCTGGACCCCGAGATGGTGCAAGCCGGTATCGAGCTTGCGGGCTTCTACATAGAAGGCGGCGCGCGGAAGTTCGCCGAGTACAGCGCGAAGATGATCGCCGATCTCGGCGAGGCCGCGCGGCCATACCTGAAGTCCTGGTATCTCGCGGTGCGGAACTACCCCGGCTACAACAATACCGGGATGGAGAGCGAGGCGCAGCTCGAAGATGAGGAGATCGAAGATGCCGGCACGATACGTGGCGATGAGAAACTCGATGATAAAGCGCGGACTGCCGGAGCAGGAGGCGAAGCGACGCGCCGCGATCAGATTCAACAAGACGAGGAAGCGCGGCGAGCGGCCGGTGACGAGATACCACGCCGCGGCGCAGGCGAGGAAGGGGCTGTACTAGGAGACGTTGACGCCGCCGCGCACGAGGCGGCGACATCGACGAAGAACGAAAAGCAGGAGCCGACGGAGGCACAGAAAGAGGCCGGCAACTACGAGAAGGGCCACGTCACCATCGGCGGGCTCGATATCTCGATCGAGAACCCCGAGGGCTCCAAGCGCCGACCGGAGTGGCCGACGCTGAAGCAGCACTATGGCTATTTCAAGGGCACGGTCGGCTTCGACAAGGATCACCTTGATGTCTTCGTGAAGCCGGGCACGTCGCCGGAGTTCGACGGCACGCTGTTCGTGGTCAATCAGCTCAAGGCCAACGGGAAGTTCGACGAGCACAAGGTCATGCTCGGCTTCGACAGCGAGGCCGAAGCGCGCGAGGCCTACCTGGAGAACTACACCAAGGGGTGGGAGAAGCGCGTGCAGTCCATCGTGCCCATCTCGCTGGAGGATTTCAAGCGGTGGGCCTTCGACATGACGAAGGAGGGGCCGAAGGGCGGGGCATTGTCTGCGGGTGTCGAAACCGATGCCGAAAAGAGCGCGGAAGCGCGGAAACCTGGTGCTCCGACAGAGGTCCAAACTGCTAGACTGGGGCGTGAAGATGAAGGCGAAACCGCAGCAGGATCACAGCTACGAGTTCCAGACCGAGCTGAAGCCGGCGACCGTGAACCAGATACTGTCGCTGGGCCAAGTGGCGTGGCAGATCGCGGACCGCTGGCTGCAGGGGTGGCGCCGGCAGACACTCGACCTGGAGAAGAAGGGGACGCTGGTAGAGGCGCTGCGCGACCAAGCAAAGCGGGAAGCGGCGATCTATTCGGACTCGACAGTGGGCGGCCAGAACAGCCATCTCGCGCGCCACGAAGTGATGCAACTGTACGGCATCAGCCCGGAGCCTCCAAGCCCGTAACCACGGACCCCGCCGACTTCACGATCACCGATGATGACCGTATCGGTGAAGGCGGGCTGAAACAAAAGTACCGCGATAACGTCGCCGCCATCCGGCTGCTGAAGCAGATCGAGGCGGAGGACCGGCGGGCAAGCCCCGAGGAACAGAAGACACTCGCCCGCTACGTCGGGTGGGGCGGTTTGAAGGGTGTCTTCGATTCCGACAACAAGGAGTGGGAGAAACAGCACGACGAACTCCGTGAACTCCTGAACGACGAGGAGTACGAGGCCGCCCGCCGCACCATCCTCGACGCGCACTACACCAGCGTGCCAGTGGTGCGCGCGATCTGGTCGATCCTCGAGCGCGCCGGCTTCACCAAGGGTCGGGTGCTGGAACCCTCCATTGGCATCGGCAACTTCATCGGTTTGATGCCGCCGGCGGTGCGCGCGGATTCTTCCGTGTTCGGTGCCGAGCTCGACGGTATCACGGCGCGCCTCGCCCGCCAGGCCTATCAGCGAGCCGAGATCGTAGGACCCAAGGGCTTCGAGGATGTCAACATCCCGGAAGGCTATTTTGATGTCGCCGTCGGCAATCCGCCCTTCGGCAATCAGCAGGTTTTCGACAAGCGCAACGAGGACATCTCGAAGTTCAGCATCCACAACTTCTTCTTCGCCAAGTCGCTGCTGTCGCTGCGACCAGGCGGAATTCTGGCTATGGTCGTCTCGCGCTATCTCATGGATCAGCGCAACAGCGCGGCGCGCCAATGGATCTCGGATCACGCGAAACTGCTGGGCGCATTGCGGTTGCCGTACACCGCCTTCAAGGGCAACGCGAACACCGAGGTCATCACCGATGTCATCGTGCTGCAGCGCCTGGCGGAAGGGGAAAAGTCGCAGATCGACTGGGTCAATACGAAGGAGATCCAGGTCGAAGGCAAGGATGCCACGGTCAACCTGTACTACGCCAACCATCCTGAAATGATGCTCGGCCAGCTCGCCTTCACCGGCAGCATGTACCGTGCCGATGAACTGACGCTGAATCCGAAGCCAGGCGAGACCATAGAGAAGGCGCTGAAGGCGGTTCTGGAACGATTCCCGGAGAAGGTGTACGAGCACCCGGCGCGGCGCGTCGAGGTCATGGTGGATACCGCAGGCCTCGTGCCCACTACCGCCATGGTCGGCAATTACTTCGTCCTGCCAGATGGGTCAATCGCGCGACGCATCGATGATGTCATGGAGAAACGGCGGTTCGAGAAGGTGGAGATCTCCTCGAAGGCCGGGGTGGAGCGGCTGAAGGGCATGATCCGCATCCGCAATGTGCTACGCGGTCTGATGCGGCGCGAGCTCGAGATCGCCGAGAACGACGGCACCATCATGCACTCCAGGCGCGAGTTGAACGAGCTGTACGACAGTTTCGTGCGCAAGTTCGGTTACCTCAACGCGCTCGGCAACCGGCGCGCCTTCCAGGACGACCACGACATCCCGCTGCTGGAATCGCTGGAGCCTGACTACGATCCCGGAATCTCGAAGGCAGTGTCGCTGAAACGCGGTGTCGCATCGCGGGCGCCATCGGCTGGCAAGGCTGCGATCTTCAGCCGGCGCGTGCTGTCGCCGTACACGAAACCCACCAGCGCGGAGACCCCAAAGGATGCCCTGGTCGCATCGCTGAACGAACACGGCAGCGTGAATCTGCCGTACATGGCGGAATTGCTTGGGCAGGACGAGGAGGCGATTCCAAAGGAACTGGCGGGGTTGGTCTACATGGACCCGCAGTCGCAGCAGTGGCAGGTGTCGGATCAATATCTCACCGGCAACGTGAAGCAGAAGCTCGCCGCGGCGCGCGCTGCGGTGGCCGGCGGCGATACCCGTTTCAAGGAGAACGTCGAGGCGCTGGAGAAGGTGCAACCTGCCGACATCCCTGCCGTGGACATCAGTGTCCGCATCGGGTCCCCTTGGGTTCTGCCGGAGTACATCTCGGACTTCACCAAAGCGATTCTCGGCGTCGGTGCGGCGGTCAATTTCACGAAGTCCATCGGCCTCTGGCATTTCAGGCCTAGCGGCGACGTGGACCGCGTAGCGAACACTTCGACATGGGGCACGGTGCGGGCGCCGGCAGTCGATCTCATCGCGGATCTGCTGAACATGAAGGCTATCGTCATCAAGGACAACGTCGGGACATCGCGCGAACCGGAGTATGTTGTCAACCAGCCGGAAACCCAAGCAGCACAGGCGAAGGGCTTGGATCTGCAGCGCAAGTTTGTGGAATGGCTGTGGGATGACACGAAACGCCGTGACCGGTTGGGACGGATCTACAACGATACCTTCAACACCGATCGGCCCCGCAACTTCGATGGCGCGCATCTGCAACTGCCTGGGGCGAACCCGTCAATCCAACTGCGCGCGAGCCAGAAGAATGCGATCTGGAGAGCGGTACAGGATCGCACGACGCTACTAGACCATGTCGTCGGCGCCGGCAAGACCTTTACGATGGCGGCGATTGCGATGGAACTCCGTCGTCTCGGGATCGTGCGCAAGCCGGTCTTCACGGTTCTAAACCATCTGGTAACGCAATGGCGCGATGAGTTCTACCGGCTCTATCCGAACGCGCAGATCCTGGCGGCGCGGGAAAAGGACTTCGAAAAAACGAACCGGGCTCGGCTGTTCTCGCGCATCGCCACTGGCGATTGGGATGCCGTCATTGTCGGTCATTCCTCGTTCAAGAAGATCGGGATGCCGGAGCAGGCGCAGAACGACATCTTGGGCGAAATGATCGCTGATCTCGCTGCCGCCATCGAGACCATGAAGCGTGAACGCGGCGATAGGCACGTTGTCCGCGATATGGAGAAGATCAAGGCCAATCTCGAAAGCAAGGTAAAGAACCTTGCGGCGAAGACCGGTGAGAAGGACAAGGCCGTCACATTCGAGGACATCGGCGCCGATGCGTTGTTTGTGGACGAAGCGCACTTGTTCAAAAACCTGTTCTTCACGACGAGGATGCAGCGCGTCGCCGGCCTTGGCAACCCGCAGGGGTCCGGGCGCGCCTTCGACATGTTCGTGAAGACGCAGTACTTGCAGAAGCGGTTCGGTGGCCGCGCTCCAGTGACGTTCGCCACCGGCACGCCAATCAGCAATTCGCTGGTTGAAATGTTCACGATGCAGCGGTACTTGATGTACGAGGAACTCAAGGCCCGTGGTATCCACCTACTGGATTCGTGGGCACGGGTATTCGGCGATGTCCAGTCGGTGTACGAGGTTCACCCCAGCGGCAACGGCTACCGCCTCGCCGATCGGTTCGCCAAGTTCGTCAACATGCCGGAACTGATGACGCTGTACCGGCGGGTCGCAGATGTCGTCACGATGGACGATCTAAAGAGGCAGGCCCGGGAAGCTGGCGGGCGGTTTCCAGTGCCGAAGGTGAAGGGTGGAAAACCGACTTTGCACGTCTCTGAACGCTCCGCGTTGCAGCGACAGTTCTTCGGGGTGCCGGAGTTCATCCGAGATCCAGACGACCGAATCGTTTTCGAGATGAACGACGAGCCCTCGGAGTATTCGGTGGAGAAGCGCGAAGCCGGCAAGGGGCCGAACGATGGGAAAGAACAGTGGGCCATCATGTGGGGCGGCAATGTTCACCAGGGCGGCTTTGATACTGAAGCGGAGGCGCGCGCCGCGCTCGAGGATGGTCTGCGGACGCCGAAGCTGGCGTACAACGAGGACTCGATTCTCTGGAAGTTCGAGCATCTCCGCGAATTGACCAGGAGCACCAAGGGCAAGGTGAATGCGTTGTCCATCACCAATGACGCCCGCAAGGCAGGACTCGACTTCCGTTTGATCGACCCCAATGCGGCAGACTTCAGCGGCTCCAAGCTGAACGATATGGTCAAAGAGGTCGTCCGCATCTATAAGAATTGGGGCCAGGACCGCGGTACGCAGTTGATCTTCTCGGATTTGTCGGTGCCGGCGTCGGCTCGTGAAAAGGTGTTCCGTCAAGCCAAGGAAGCTGCGGCGAAAGTGGAAGCCGAAAGCCTCACCGCTATGGAAGCCGTTGAGGAAGATACCGGGGCTGAAGAATCCGCCACTCCGGAGGAGGAGGAGAACGTCGTCAACATGGATCAACTGTTGGCGGCGCAGAGCCGCTTCAGCGTCTACGACGATGTCAAGGCAAAGCTGGTGGCGAGCGGACTCCCGGAAGCGGAAATCGCATTCATCCACGATTACGATACCTCCGACAAGAAGGCAAAGCTGTACCTCGCTGTGCGGGAAGGCCGCATCCGCGTGCTGCTGGGTTCCACGGAGAAACTTGGTGCCGGCACCAACGTGCAGGACCGGCTTGTCGCCGAGCATCACCTGGATGCGCCGTGGCGCCCTTCGGATCTGGAGCAGCGCGAGGGCCGGATCATCCGGCAGGGCAACAAGCTCTACGAGCGTGACCCCGATGGGTTCGAGATCGAGATCTGGCGCTACGCGACGAAGCAGACCTACGACACCAGGATGTGGCAACTCATCGAGCACAAAGCTCGCGGCATCGAGCAGTTGCGACGTTCCGATGGCACCGGTCGCACCACCGAGGACATCGCCGGCGAGGCGGCGAGCGCCGCGGACATGAAGGCAGCCGCCTCTGGGAACCCGCTCATCCTCGACGAGATCAAGCTGCGCACCGATGTCAGCAGTCTCGAGGCGCAGGAGTCGAATTACCTCCGGAACCGCTTCGAGCTACAGCGCCGCATCGAGTGGCTGAAGGAAGCGCCGAAACGCGAGGCAGAGCAGTTGAAGTCTTTGGTGCCGTGGATCAAGGCGCGTGACGCCACCGCTGGCAAAGAGTTCAAGATCGAGATCGACGGGAAAACCTACACCGACAAGAAGGACATCGGCGGCCCGATGATCGGCAAACTCGCGGAGGCCATCAAGGACACGAAGGGCGATCGCATTGTCGCTGGCAAGTACCGTGGTGTCTTTTTTTCGTTCCGACGCTCCGCGCAGGATTCAGTAGTGGCCGGCGTATCAATCGATGACGAACACTTCCAGTTCCTGGCTGAATACGAGAAGTCGATGCAGTTCAGCCCCTCGGGGTTCGTACAGCGCATCGACAACATGCTGGATCGACAGATCGAGGAGGACACCGCGGTTCTGCGCGAGCGCGCCGCGAAGGAGTCGGCGGAGATCCCGAAGGCGGAGGCCGAAGTCGCCAAGCCATTCGAGCGGAAACCGGATCTCGAGGAGAAGCGCAAGGCGCACTTGGCGGTGGTGCAGCGCCTGAAATCGCAGGGCGGGGCGATAGAGATGGACGCGGAGATGAAGAAGGAGATCGCGGACGCGCTGCGCCAGCGCGGCATCAGTCCGCGTGAGCTTTCCGGGCGCGATGATACCGCCGCCTTTTCGCGTCAGGCCGACAATATCGACGAGTACAAACTGCAGAAGCGGCAGGGCAAGGTGGAGCCGTTGTTCTGGAATGCTCACGTCGGTCTCGGCCGCCCCAGCCTAGCCCACGGCCTCGAGGACGGTGCGCGCATCGTTAGTTATCAGATTTATGATCCGGATGTGCGTGAGGAGGGCGGATTGCCGGCGCACATCGGCGAGATCAATGCCGTGCTTGACAAGAACGACAAGTTCACCGCGCTGCGAAACATTCAGGTCAAGGGGAAGTACCGCCAGAAGGGTATCGGGTGGGGTGAAACCGTGATGGCCTCGCTCCTGGCTCACAATGGGCCAGGGGCGGAAATGCTGGTGGAGAACATCCAGCACCACCAGGAGGACCGGGAGTGGGACGCCTTGCCGTTCTGGCTGAAAATGGGGACCGAACTTCACAACTATTCGACCGACCCAGGCGTACAGATCAACGGCACGCTGACGCTGGAGCGATACTTGCGGGCGCGCGCCGCGAGGGGTAGCCTCCCGAGTGATGCAGAAGCTCAGCAAACTGCCGCAGAAGGCCCCGGGCGCGATGTCGCCGAAGGCGCTCGCGGAGGCGAACCGGCAGCGCGCCGAGGCGCGGCGGCGCTTGGAGCAGCCGACGAAGCAGGAACAGCAGGAGATCGCCGAGGGTTCGAAGGAACTGGCGCAGGCGATGAAGGAGCGGGACTCTCAATAGGCGATGTCCGCGCTCAAGCGGACGCCATCAGCAAGGCCTGGTCGAACGCGCCGGCCATCGTTGTCACCGAAACACCGTCCCAGTGGCCTTTCAAGGCCCCCAGCGACGCGCGCGGCGCCTACTGGCGGGGGAAGATCTACCTGGCCGCCACCAACAGCGCCAATGCGGCCGAGGTCGAGTTCACAGTGTTTCATGAGGCCCTGGGCCACTACGGTCTCCGTGGGCTGTTTGGGAAGACCTTGGACCCCATCCTGCGGGATCTCGGCATCCGCAATGCCAACGTGCGGCGGGCGGCCAAGGCGTGGCTCCTGGCGAACCAGAAACCGGATGGGTGGAGCGATGCCGACTACCTGTTGCACGCGATCGAGGAAGCCCTGGCCGATCTCGCTGGTAGCGGCCGCAAGCTTTCCGGCATCGGCAAGCTGCTCGCCGCAGTACAGCGATGGCTGCGCGCCAAAGGGTTTGAGGGGGTCGCGGACTGGCTCGAATCGCTCTCGAATGCAGAGGCGCTGTCGGTGCTTGGAGGGGCGCGCCGGTTCGTCGAGGCCGGCAGGCCTACGGCGGAGCGTCCGGTCGTGGTAGCTGAGGCTTTCTTTTCGCGCGGGCGAATCGAATCGCGTCTGCGGCGCCCACGGGAGAGCCTGTTCAATCTGGCGACGCGCGTCCCAGTTCAGTTGCTCGGTATCGACAAGCTCACGTCGAAGGCATACGACGTGCTACTGGAGAAGGTCGGAGGTCTGATACCGGAGGGTGTCAAGGCAGGTGTGGTGTCGGACTACGGACTACCGGAGGCGGTGGTCGATCGCCGCTCGCAGATGCAGGCGCACATGCGTACGCAACTCCGCGAGGTCGGCGGTGAGCTCGGGAAACTGCTGAACCTGACCCGCGCGGAGTCCCGCGTCGCCTATGCCTGGATGAACAACAAGAACGGCGACGCGCTGCTCGCCGATCTGCCGGCGGAGAGCCAGGAGGTACTGCGCGGGCTGAAGGAGCGCATCGATGGTCTTTCGCGTGAGGCCGTGCGGCTCAGACAGTTGAGCGCGGACACCTACGAATCGAATCGCATGGCGTACCTGCACCGCAGTTACCGGAAGTACGAGCTGGAAGCGACGAAGCAGGAGCGCGTCGCTTCCGCGCGCACGGTGCGGATCCTCGGCGATCAGTACAAGGGTCGCGGCATCGTAGACGCCGTGGATATGTCGAAGGTGCAGAACATCGCCCCGGAATGGTGGCAACGGAAGTTGCGCACCGGGAGCGCCGACAAGGCACTTGTGAAACAGAAATTCATCCGCTTCGAGCGCCGGGAGAATCGAGGCGAGGGCGTCGAGACATTGGAAGGCGTCGAGCAGGCGGATCAGCGGGGACGATTGCGCGAGGTCCAGTATTGGCCTGCCGAGGAGGCGGTGCCGGCGAAGTACGGCGCCTGGTTCCGCGAAGGCGAGTGGCAGGTCCGTGGAATCGATAAGGGCAAGCTGCTGATGTGGCGTGACTTCACGCCGGAGGAACGCCAGCGCATGGGCGAGATCGATGAGGTCCGCTTCGCGGTGGCGAAGACGATGCAGCAGATGATCCATGACACTGAGGCCGGGAAATACCTGGAATGGCTCGCCAACCACTACTCACGCGACGATGAGAACCTGCCGCAGTCGGCCAAAGTGATCGATGCCAAGGAATCACTGTTCCGCACTTTCGCACCTGACGAGTGGGTGAAGGTGCCGGAGGCCGATGTACCAGGCACGAAGGTGAAGAAATACGGCAAACTCGCCGGCCTCTACATCCCTGGTCCGATCTGGAATGACGTCCGCCAGATCGTCAACCGACGCTACGCGCCGCTCGGCGACGCATTCGCCACGGCGCTGCGGGCATGGAAGATCTCGAAGACTGCGCTGTCGCCTGCGGTCCACATGAACAACATCATGGCGAACGTCGTGATGGCGGACTGGCACGACATCCTCGCCCGCGATCTGGTGAAGGCGCTGGCGGCGATGGTGAACTCCAACGACCAGGCAAATAAGAAATTGCTAGACGCCTTCGAGGACAACGGCGGCACCCAAGGCACATACGCGCTTGCGGAGTTGCAACGGGAGCAGTTGCGGCCTTTGGTGGAGCAGCTCCAGCGCGAGATCGGTACCGCAGAGGACGCCGGCATCGTGAACGCTGCGAGCGTGTTGCAGGCAATGCTCGCCGGTAGGCTGCGGGAGGCTGCTTCAGCGTCGGCCGGTGGCGCGGTGGCGCGGTTGGCTGGTAAGGCGGCGAACGTCATGATTGATCTGTACCAAGCCGAGGACACCGTATTCCGGCTCGCCGCCTTCATCAAGGCTCGCGCTGAAGGCAAAACAGATGCGGAGGCCGGCAAGGCCGCCCGCCAGTCCTTCCTGGACTACCAGATCAACGCGCCGTGGATTCAGATGATGCGGTCCACTGCGTTTCCATTTATCAGTTTCGTCTATCGTGCGGCGCCGATGATGCTGGAGACCTACGCCAGGAAGCCGTGGAAACTGCTGAAGCTGTGGATTGTGCTCGGTGGCCTCAACGCGCTGGGCTACGCGATCAGCGGCGGCGACGAGGATAAGGAGCGTCGGCTGTTGCCGAAAGAGAAGCAGGGCCGTGTCGCTCCCTGGGTGTCGCCGAAGCTGATTCGGATGCCGTGGAACGACAAGCACGGCTCGCCGGTATTTCTCGATGTCCGGCGCTTCATTCCGGTCGGTGACATTTTCGACATCGGCGCCACGCACTCCGCACTGCCGTGGTCGCCGGTGGCACTACCTGGCGGGCCGCTCGCGGTGGCGATCGAGCTGATCGCCAACAAGAGCCAGTTCACCGGGCGCGAGATCACGCGGGAGTCCGACACGCCGCTGGAGATCGCCACTAAGGTGTTCGATCACATCTACAAGGCAGTGGCGCCGAACCTGCCGTTCCTGCCAGGCACGTACTCCTACAAGGCGATCAGCGACGCCGGCAAGGGTCGCACCGACCCGTTCGGGCGCGAGCAATCCCTGCCGGCAGCGTTGGCCTCGAGCGTTGGCGTGAAACTCGGCAGCTACCCCGCAGATGTCGCGCGCCGCGGGATCAAGTTCGATGTCGAGCAAGTCGACCGAGACACTGGCGCGGAGATAGCCAAGCTGAAGCGCGAGTTTGCGGCGAAGGGCATCACCCGCGAGCAGTTCGACCGGCAGGTCCAGTACCAACTAGCGAAGAAGAAGAAGGCGGCGGACGAGGCGCGCGAACGACTGCGGTAGCTTGAATGGTGCGCCCCCCACGGCCAGCCCCTGCGGTAGGGGGGAAAGTGAAGCCGCAAGAACGAGCCAGGGGAGCGCGATGTAGATGGCGATGAGGAGAGCGCGGGTCATGCGAATAAGTCCTTCGCGGCCTTGCGGCTGCGGCGCGTCTCGCGTGAGTTGCACACCAGCTTATGACGAGGGCAAGTAGGTTTTAGCCTTCTTGACCATCGCCTCAAGTTCCTCCTCGGCAGCAGGCCCTTGCGCTGCTGCGAGTTCCTGCAGAGCAGGCAGGCGACGCTCGAAGGAATCCAGAATTTGGCGGCGAGTCGCGGATACGCCCTCGCACCACCAGCTTACCTCGACAGGCTCGCCGATTCTGATAAGCCAGCCGCCTGGAACATCGTAGGTCTTGAATGACCTCGTGATCCAGATGCACACCGCTCCTGGATTACCCGGCAGGGCGCCGAAGTGAGACTTTACAGATAGTTCTTCCTTGCCAGCATCACGATACTTCGCGGAAGGCAGAACCATGAATGGACAGGCCTGGACAGCGAACTCGGCGCAGGCTTTGTGACATGGTGGTTCGCTTGTGTTGCGATTGACTGCGCACATGGGGCCGATCACGAAGGCGAGATTCTGCCCGATGCCAACTCCACAGAGCCAGCAGCGTCGTTCTTTCACCGCGCGCTCGCGCTTCGCTGCATCGGCAAACCGAAAGTCAAATTTCCCATCAACCTTTGAGACAAACCACGGCACTGGGTAGCCGCGCTCGTCGATGGGCAGGTGCTCGAACAGCTTCGGAAGTGGTGGTAGGCCGCGGCGTAGTTCAGACATGACCTTCATAGTGCCTCCTTGTAAGCGAGTGCGGTGCGACGCCAGAAGTGGTGCGGACAGGCCTCGCCCGAGTCGCAGAATCGTTCCCCGCTGTCAGGCACCGGGAAGCGGCACGTCGCGCAGACTAGTTCCATTCCCTTCGGCACATCGCGCTTCGCTTCTGCCAGCACGCAAACCGGACACGGGGTCAGGTTGCCTTTGTGAGTGGCGTAGGTGAAACCGCAGGTGAGGCAGGCGGCCAACAGCAGCGCCTCCCCGACCGCTTTCTCCTGCTGCCAGCGGTAGGTATCCTCGCCGCACATCATCGCGTTAGCGAACCACGCGAGCAGCGTGATATGGTCAACGGGCTGCTCTCCGTGAGACACCTGCATATCGTTGAACTTCCGCGCCCAGCGCGCGGCGTCCCTGTCCTCGTTGAGTGGCTTCTCGTCGGTGCTCATTTCGTCCTCACGTCTCTGGGGTGGTATTCGAGACTTCCACCTTCATTGTCCCGAAAAGATCGTCCGGGATCTCTACGTCGAAGCACACGACTTTCCCATCAAGTCTAGGGCTAGGTGGTGCGG
>Ga0247727_10005955_pt1 | contig 24250 bp, 16 predicted proteins | sample WisWelCaveWW1625_FD_202498 | JGI IMG/M metagenome (GOLD analysis project Ga0247727, IMG submission 202498) | Biofilm microbial communities from Wishing Well Cave, Virginia, United States - WW16-25 | ecosystem: Environmental > Aquatic > Deep subsurface > Groundwater > Cave microbial mat | place... | reverse complement strand
TCCCCACACAAATTTCTCGCCGGTTTCGTCGGTGGAAGTCACCGTAAGCGTGAGTTGTCGATTGAAGTCAACCGGAATATCCAGCGTCGCGTTCGCTTCGATATTCACGGTCTTGACATACACGCCGTATCGCGGATGCGTCACTTTAAGCTCATACGACCCAACCGGAAGTTCCTTCGTAAACCGGACATTGGTATCTTTGATTTGCAAACTCCCGTCGAGGTAAATCGTGCCGAAAGGCTTAACTAGCACTTGCAGCTTGCCCATGAGCAGCACCAAATTTCCCACGACGGTTTGCGTTTGCTGCGGCTCGACCGTGACGGAGGCGGAATAATCTTTATAACCCTTTTTGCGCAGCACGATCTCATGGCTGCCGGCAGGAATGTTATTCAACTCTTGCGGCGTGGTTCCGGCTTCGCGGCCATCCAGCAAAATCGTCACGCCATCCGGGTTCGATTTGATGCTGAGTTGACCGCCTGATACCAAGGCCTTGAGCGAAACAGTGCGCGGCGTGGTTTGACCGGGCCGGACCACGAGGCTGCCGGAATAAGTTTCAAAGCCTTCCTTGCTCACCAGCACGGCGTAGCGGCCAGGTTTTAAGTTTTTATCTTGATACGGCGTGCTGCCAACGAGTCTGCCGTTGAGCGTGACTATTGCGTCCGGCGGCTGGGAATCGATTTGTACGCCGCCCAATATCGTTGTTGGCGGCTCGACCCCGGGTTGCTTCACCAGCGCGTAACGGCGCGGGGGATTGTCGCCTTGCTGCAAGCTAAAGCGCTCTTGTTTGGAATCATATCCCAACCGCGCGAGGCTGATGTTGTGTTGGCCGACCGGCAATTGCAACGCGGCCAGGCGCGAGGATTCGACGATTTCGCCATCGATCCTCACTTCAGCATCCGGCGGATCGACAAAAATAGCCACCCGCGCTGCCGGCCGCAGGGCTGCGGAAAAATTATAGGCCACTCCTCTTTTGATCACGAGCGTCGTGTCGAGCGGAAAATAATCGCGTTGGCGAAAACGCAGGGAGATTGATCCCTCCTTTTCAACCGACACCTGCACCGGTGTGAGGCCAATCGAGTCGCCATCCAGAAAAACGGCCGCGCCAACCGGCGCACCTGTCATCGCCAACGTGGCGAGGCTTGATTTTCCTTGACGCCAATCCGGTATCAACCAAATGGCCAGCGCCAGCAAAACCAACGCCGCGGCCGCGATGAGGCCGATTCGCCAATTTAATTTTTTGCCGGCGGGTTTTGAGATGAGCACGGTCGGCATCGTTTCCTGGGCCAGCGCCTGCTTCTCTTTCATCAAATCCTGCACGCCGTCTTCCATCCGCTGATAACGTGCCTTTGGATTTTTCTCGAGCGTCCGGTCAATAATTTTTTGCAGGCCTTTCGTCACCGCCGGATTGTGTTTGATCGCCGACTCCGGCGCTTCGTTCGTGATCGCGTACATTACGGCCAGAGTCGTTTCGCCCTTGAAAGGAAGCTGGCGGGTGAGCATCTCAGAGAGCACCACGCCGAACGCAAAAATATCCGCCCGGTGATCGGTGGCTTCGCCTCTGACCTGTTCCGGCGACATGTAATGCGGCGTGCCCAGCGACATGCCGTCGCGGGTCAAGCCGGTCGCGCCCTGCAGCTTGGCCAGGCCGAAGTCGACGATTTTGACCTGGCCGGCCTTGTTCAGGAGAATGTTGCCCGGCTTGATGTCGCGATGCACGACGCCGGCCTGGTGCGCGGCGCCGAGTCCGTCGCCGATTTGCCTGGCGATCTCGATCACCCGCGAGATCGACAGCGGCTCGCGCCGGATCAAATCCTTCAACGATTCGCCGTCGACGTATTCCATCACGATGTAGTACATTGCCTGCTCTTCGTCGACTTCGTAGATCGTGACGATGTTGGGATGGCTGAGCGCCGCCGCGGCCTGGGCTTCGCGTTTGAAGCGCGCTTTAAAATCCGGATCGCTGGTGTATCTCGCGGCCAGGACTTTGATGGCGACTTTGCGGTGGAGATTGACATCCTCGGCGAGATACACTTCGCCCATGCCGCCCTCGCCGATTTTCTTTAGGATTTGATAATGAGAAATTTTTTCGCCGATCATGATCAAGCATCCATTTTGTCAACCGCGAATGTACGCAAATGAACGCGAATAAAAATTAGCGTGCATTCGCGTGAATTAGCGGTTCGGTAAAAAATCTTCGTGGTTTTGCCGGTTTTTTCCAGAGTAATATTCACCTCCCGAACAAGCGGCGGACAACGGACAGCGCGCGGTTCCCGGTTGCAGCCGCATTTTGCACCCAGATCACCTGCGCCGTCGAATTGTCGCTGCCGCCGCGAGCGTTGGCCAATTGAATCAGCTTGTCGCAGGCCTCCGGCGGCGAATTGGCTAAAACGATCTGCTTGATCTCGTGCGCCGCGATTTTCGCGAGGCCGTCGGTGCACAATAAAAAACGCTCGTCGGGCCGCACCGGAAACTCGGCCACGAGATCGGCTTTCACCGTTGGCGCGATGCCCAGGGCGCGATAGAGATGCGATTTTTCCGGATGGCTTTTCGCTTCGGATTCGGTTAAAATGCCCAACCGCTGCATCTCGGCGACTTTGGAGTGATCCTGCGTGAGCTGCTCGATTTTCGACTTGGTGAGGCGATAGGCCCGGCTGTCGCCGACGTGAGCGATATAGGCGCGATCATCCTGCAAAACCAAAGCGGTGCAGGTCGTGCCCATGCCGCGAAATTCGATCGTGCTGGTGGCGCGTTGATAAATTCGTTCGTTGGCGGCCTCGAACGCGCGCGCCAGACGGTCGGAGATATTTTCGTGCGGATCGGAGAAATAAACCTGCTGCACGGCGTGAACCGCCATCGCGCTGGCTTCCTTGCCGTTGGCGTGACCGCCCATGCCGTCGGCAACGATGAAAAGCAGGCCTTTGGGAAGTGAAAGCGCCAGGCTGTCCGGTGGGAATTTGCCCAAGGCATCCTGATTGTCGGCTCGCTTCAAACCCTGATGGGTAGCGTTGCCGTAAGTGATGATCAAACCTTTGTTCATAATTGAAAATTTTAAATTTTCAATTGTTAATTTTCAATTGAATTTTCATGTCTCTAAAATCTCCACCACCACCGGCCCTTTCGGTTTGACCATGCAGGCGAGCCGGTATTCGCCGGGTTTGAGATTGTTTTTCTCTTCCAACGTGGTTTGCTCGATGCCGCCCACGTCGTTCAAATTTTCAGCCCCGGAAATAATGCGAATGGGATCGCTGCCGCAATTGCCCTCGTGGCAATCGGCTTTGATTTTAATCCCGTTCTTCTCGGCGATGTCGCAAATCGTTTGGCCGCGCTTCGCAATCGGACAGGTCTTGCCGGCGTTTTTGAACACCACGACCATGCCTTCCGGTTTGAGGTCTTTTGCGCCGGCGGCGGGCGCCGGCTTCGCGGCCGGCGCTGCGGCTGGTTTTTCAGGAGCCGGCTTCTCAACCGCAGGCCGGAGCGGAGATGTGGCCGCCGGTTTCGCCCCGCCCTCGCGGGGCGGCGGCGTCTTGAAGATCACGGTGTATTTCGTTTCCTCCTGCTGCAAAACGAATTTGAAGAGCAACTGTCCGATCCGGAATTGATCCTCCGGCTCCAGCCGAACCGCATTTCTTACCTTTATATAACTGCCATTGGCGCTATTCAAATCCTGAATCAAAACCTTGCCCGCCTGCCGGGTGACGCTAAGATGGCGCCGCGACAAAATCGCGTCGTTGCCATCCAAAACAATACTTGCGGCTCTTCCCATTTCAACCGTTCCTTCTTCAAGCGCATGTCGCTTCACAAGCTGGCCGGCCGCGTCGTAATGCAGAACCGCATAATTTTCATTCTCGAAGCGAAACACCAAAAACTGTTTTCCCGACTGCACAATATCGCCCGAGGAAACTTCCTGCGGTGATGCGGCCCGCAGCTTGAAAAAAACACCGTAACGGCTGCCGTCATCGCGGAGAAAATAGCCGTCGGCAGTGCTGGAAATCGAGGCGTGCCGGTCGGCTAACAGCATATCGTTCGGAAAAGAAAGATCGCAATCTTTCCGGCCGATGGTGGTCATGCCCAGGCTGTTGAGGGGAAATTTTTCGACTTCCATGTCATTGGCCGAGATGCGGATCAGAGCCGCCTGTGGCGCCGGCGCCGCTTCAACCGGAGAGGGTTCCATCACCATGGATTCAGCTACCGGCATCAACCTGGAAATTTCTTTTTGCTCGGCGTCCTCTTCATAAAAGGCGAGATCAACCTGAATGATCGCTTTGTACGCCAGCTTTTGTTTGATCACCTCGGTCACGAAAACGCCGTCGGTGATCGAGGCTTTGATGTTGCCGCCGAATTTCTTTTCCCGGAACGCCGCCGGATCGGCGTTGAAATCTTCGGTTTCGAGGTACGTTTGCCCCAACATGCTGGCGATCAGATAAACATTCGGCTGCCGGCTTTCACGCAGCGGCGTCACCGCGATGCGCTTTTTTGGGCTTGGCCCGCCCGCCATCAGCGGAATGCCGAGTTTGTTCAAAAAGCTTTCCGGAATTTCCTGACCGATGCAGGCGATGCAATAATTTTTGAAAAACTCAAAATGCGCGGTTTCATTCGGCCGGCCGGGGATGATGCGCCGGTCGACGCGAATCGAAAGATATTCCTGGCGATCTTCCGCCGTGACCACCGCCACCGGCTCGCTGTTCGGACAAGTACGAATGTTGCCGTTTTCGACAAAGGCGGTAAAATACTCATCGGCCAGCGCCTTCGACACCTTGGGCAGTTTGCTGCTGCGATAAGACCAAAATATGGCGGAGGCATCGTTGTTGTCGACTTTTTCATTCGAGATGGCAATCACCGCTTCGGCCGCCGAGGTGCCGCCGCCGATCACCAAAACCGGCGCCTTCACGTACAACGCCGGGTCGGCCATGCGATAGGCGATATCTTTGGTATTGCCGGGAATGTCAAACGGCCGCGGCGCGCCGTTGCCCATCGCCAACACCACGTGCTTGGCGAGAAAAAATTGCTCGGCTTTGGTGTTGGCATTATACATGGTCGCCTTCCAGACGTCGTCCGGCTGGCGCTGCAAATCAACAAGCTCCAGGCCGATGACCGCCGGCACGTTGTGCTCGCGATAATAACCTTTCCAGCGTTCGCACAGTTCATCCTTGTCAATCGGCTCGAACGGCAGCGAGCCGATCAGCTTGCCGCATTTGGGAAACTTCGCCGTGTCGCCGACGCCGTAGTTCGGCAGAATTTTTTTGTTTTTGGGATAATCGCGAATCTGCTTCATCAGATCGTCGTAATCGACCACCAGCGCCGAGAGGCCCAGCTCTTTGGCGCGAAACGCCGCGCCGGTTCCGGCCGGCCCGCCGCCGACGATCAGAATGTCCAAAACTTCCGGCATTTGGAAGGGACGATTGAGGATCAACGTGCCGTCGCGCCGATATTCCGAAGTGGTGCTCATGATAGCATTCCTCAAATTCTAAAATTTTTTTCGTAAAGGAAATTTAAGACAAAGCAATTGTTTAGCTCAAATTATTTTGTCACTCATTTCTTCGCAATGCGATGAGCCGCAACCAAAAAAAACAAAAGCGCGAAAGTTTTTGCTTTTTCTGCAAAGACTGCGTCCAAAGATTTCACTCTTTTTTATAAATAAGATGCGCTTCCACCGCGCCGAACTTGAGGCGCGTATCCAACCGAATCTCGACTTCGGAGGTGATTTCCTTGTCGCCGGCAAACGTGTGATTTTTGCTGCCGAGATCTTTGACCGTCACTTTTCCGGATTTGACCGTGACCACGGCGTGCTGCCGCGACAAGGAGGTATCATCGACGCAAATGTCGCACTCGGCGAGGCGGCCGACGATGTTCTCGCCTTCCTTCAACTTGAACGTCGCCGGTTCCTGGCCGGACCGTTTGATTTCCAGGAAAAAAGTGGCGCGCGTCATTGTCGATTTCGACTTCGGCGCACCGGCGCTTTCGGTTTCCGGCCTGAAATCCGGAACCGGCGGCAAGGCCGCGCCGATCATGGTCTTTTCGCCGCTCGGCGCAACCATTTTTTCTTCCCGCGGCGGAGTCGGCGCGACAAAAGGCTCCGGCACGACGCGCGTTTTGCCTTCCTGGCTTTTCTCCGGTTGCGCCGGCCGGATGTCTTCTTTTCGCGCCGCCGCCTGGCCATCGCCTTCCACGAGTTGAAAAATAAAATCAAAGGTGCCGGCAAAGGTGATCACGTGCAAATCGCCCAGCTTTTCCCTATCGGTCACTGGCAGGCCGTCCAATTTAGTGCCGTTGCGGCTGCGCAAATCTTCCAGAAAATAACCCTGTTGTTTTTCGTCAAAAAAAATGCGCGCGTGCCGGCCGGAAATAATTTTCGTGTCCAGCAGAATGCTGTTGTCGGCCTCTTTGCCGATCGTCGCCTCGTTGCCGATGTCGTATTTCGCGCCGGACAAAATGCCGGTTTTGCAGAAGAGTTTGGCTTTCATTTTCAACTCACAAAAAGTTTCACATCAAAAGACCAAAGCGCACGCAAAGCCGCAGACTACGTCCGTAGGATACGCAAAGGTTTTCTTTGCGAATCTCTGCGTCTTCGCGTCTTTGCGTGAATGTTTTGCTTTTTAATCCAAATACAACAGCAGGCTCGACCGCTGGGTTTTGTTCGGATGAAAATAATGGCACGTCACGCAGCGATTCGAGCTTTCCGCGGGATTGTGACAGTCGCGGCAGTTGGCGATGTCGGGAATATTCTGAATCGCGGCGCGATCATCCAGTTTCGACACCTCCTCTTGCGGTCGAACCACCGTTGTGCCGTTCACTTCTTTGGTGATGGCAATCTCGGTGTGGCATTCCAAGCAGCGCCGTTCCAAAATATGCGCGCGGTGATTGAACTCCGCCCGCTTTAAGATGCGCTGGTCTTTTTCCACGCGCAAAAAATTCGCATTGCTCACGATATGGCACTCGAGACAAGGCGGCCCGGCCACATCCTGGGCAAAGGATTTCAAGTCCTCGATCTGCGTCGCATCCAGCGCCGGATTCGGCGGCGACGGCTGCGCGAGAAATGGCGGCCCGGCAATCGTGTTGGTTTGGCGGCGCAGCGTGCTTTGCGCCTCCTTGAGCAGCGAATCGATTTGCGCGAGATCGCGCTGAATTTCAGGTTCCGGACGATTGCGCAATTGCAGCGAATAATCCTGCAAGGTTTGGATGGCTTCCTGATAGACGGTTGCCGACAAAGCCTGCGGGGTTTGCGAGGTGAGCTTTCCGGCGGCTTTCAACAAATCGGCGAACTCCAAATCCGGATAAAGCAGCCGGCGAATCCGGCGCAAATTTTCCAAAATCCAGGGGTCTTGGTGATAAAGCGGCTGCTTGACGAGGCGATTGCCGCGCGGCTTGAATTCGAACGGATTGGCGTAAAACGCCCACAAGGTGCCGGGGCCGCGTCGTTGGCGAATGGCCTCCAGCGTTTCAACCCCCGGCGCATACGGATCGGCGTCGTCTTTGATTTTCAATGGCGCTGTGGCGACGCTTGTTGTCAGATGGCAGGCGTCACAATGCCGGTCAAAGCTAATGAGGCCAAAACTTTTGCCGTCGGGCTGCGGATTGTGGCAGTACAAGCACGCCCGCTCGATGTCGACGAGATTTTCTCGCTTCACGACTTCTCGGACATGCTTGATGTGCGTGAATTTCATGGTCGAATCATCCGAAATATTTTCGGCGACAAAATCAAACTCCGGATGCGTTTTGTTGAAAGAGCCGTAGCGGTGACAGTCGAGGCAGCGCGAATCCGGGACATTGGTGATCCTGGCTTCGCGGCCTTTGTGCTCTTGGTGGCAAATGTAGCAGGGCGTTTCGCGACCGGCGTATTCCGGCTTCGCCGCTGTGACCTGCGCCAGGTTTCCGGAGCGATAAAGATAATGCGCCGCGAAGGTGTAAATCTTCTGCTCGTCGCCGGTCGCGGCGTCGGTTTTGGCGCCGGCTTTTTCGTGGCAAACCGAGCAGTTGGCGTCGGTCACGGCTTTGAGCTGATCGTGGCACTTGGCGCAATCTTTCTCAAAGGTGGCATGATACGACGAGAGCGGGCCGCTGGCCGTGAAGCTGCTTTTGAGCAGAAAAAAATCGACCAAAAAATATCCGAGCAGCGCCAGACACGCCAAACCGCCGATGACCATCATCGTGCGGCGGCGATCCGGAAAAATATATTTCAGCGCCACCGGCAGCCGCGCGACGCCGAAGGCGCCTTTCTTTTTTGTGTCTTCTGGTTTGGGCATATCTGTTCACCTAAAAAATTTGAAACTTTAAATTTCCCACAGATTGAAAAAGCCCACTGATAAAAAATTTTATCTATGTGATTCCTCAATCCGAAAGAGGTTTTTTAACAATCTACTCTCAGGTTTTTTTCAAGCTTTAATTTCGTACCCCTCGAATCTCCACTTTGGATTTTCCAAAATTCACAGCCACTCCTATCGATAGTTTGAGAGCTTTTAAGTAGCTTTTTATCTTTGAAATATCATGATGGGTAATTGACTCTTGCAGAGCCGTAATTCCACAGATGATGCTGTTTTCAATCAAAAAGTGCCGCATTTTAAAAACTCGAATCGTTTCGCCAAGATAATTTACTGGAACTGAAAAAGTCTTTTCAAATTTGATCTGTTGATAGGCAAGCTCTGTTTCGAGTAATTTTCGCACAATAGATTTGCCGAAACCCAGGCCATGGGTTTCGGCGACAAAAAGAATCGCTTCGCGTAAACTCTTTAACGCCTGTCGCTCGCTGCCGTCCATTTGGCCTTTGATATAATCATAGTTTTCATCGACAATCAGTGGTTTTTCATGATAAATTCGGCGCTCAATTTTAACCTTGGGTAGGCCGAAATTGACAAGAAGACCGAGTTGCTTTTGCCAAAGCTTAAGCTCTGTAAAAAGTTGAATGAAACTAATTTGAAGAAAATCACAGGGCAAGCATTTTAGGGCTAAAATAACTTTGTCTTCGATTAGATAATCCAATTCGAATTCTCTAACCAAAATTCCGCGATGTTTAAGCTTGATCCTTTCTTTTGAAACAAATGAAATACCTTCTCGTACGAATTTGCGCGCCAAGCCTTGATGATAGGTTTCTTCGTCAAACCCCACACCAATGTCATTGTGAACTTCAAATATGCAGCTTCGTATCGAGAAGGTCAAATCTTCATACAATAGCTCTTGCATACCTTCCCAAAAAATTTTTAATTAATGCCTATACCGAATTTTCAGAGACGCTAAAAATCGAAGCCTGTAGCCGCCCTAAATTTCACCCACGATTGAGAAATCCCGCTGATTAAGCCTTTTATCGGCGGGGTTCTTCAATCGGTGGGAGATCATTTTGATGCCATAAACTTTCTCATAAATTCATCTAACCATTACGGCAATATGTTTAATAATACAGCACCGCAAACAAATGAAACACGATCAAAATCAGCAGCACCAGCGACAGCGGCACGTGGATGTACATCCACCAGCGCAGCGCGGTTTGCAGGGTGTAGTGCGCGTCGATTTCGAGCTTGGTGCGGTAATACGTTTCCAAACGATCGAGCTTGTCTTTTTCAGCCGCCGGCAAAAACCGGCGCAAATAGTCGAACTGCTTGACGCGCGACTGGATGCCGCCGGTAATATCGACGCAATAAATCCAGCGCGGCTGCACCGTCGCCAGAGCGACAGCGAGGTTTTTCCGGTAAAAATCTTTCACCGGGTCGGCGCAGGTTTGAATCAGTTTGTCACACTTGTCGCGAATTTCATTGATCAACTCGGGAATCCGCTCGTAAACCACTTCCATCGCCAAACCGGAAGCCAGAATTTTCGGAATCCATTTTTGCAGCAGCACGCCGAGAATGCCGCTGAGCGTGACCCAGATGCTCAAAATCCACAGCCACCAGGTTAAGACACCAGTCGGCAATTTGAAACCGGTGTGCATGAAAGTGAGCAAGAGCGCGAGCGTGCCGCCGTACAAATGAAATTGCAGCCAGGGCTGGGCTTTGCCGAGACGCCGCTGCAAGGCGGTTTTGGTCATCCGCCGTCGCACCGCATACAATCCGGCGCCGCCCATCAAAAGCGAGGCCAAAGTGCCATACGTCAATCCCCACCAATTGTACGGCTGGATTTCGGCGATCACGGCATTGAGCAGATAAGCCAGCAAACAAACCGCGGTGGCGATCACAAATGTCCACAGCCAGCGCGGCGATTCCACCGATTTTTCCAAAGCAAGAAGTTTTCTTTCCATTTGTTTTGCCCTAAATAGTTTTGCCTAACAATTGGCGAAATTCATCCAGACTGCCGAAGCGAAACGCGCAGCCGTGCGGGCAATTGCTGACGCAGGCCGGGCCGTGATTGGTTTGGGAGCACAAGTCGCATTTGCTTGCCAGCAATCGTGGCTTGCCGCGCAGATATTCGGGCAGCGCGTCGCCGGGCCAAACGGCGTCGGTGTCGTGCATGACGATCGCGTCGTAAGGACAATTCGTCGCGCAGGCTTTGCAGCCGATGCAAAGATTATCTTCGATCTCCACGACGGCGCCGATGTTGGCGCGGCGAATGGCGCCGGTCGGACAGCCGACCAGACAGACCGGATCGCGGCAATGATAACAGGCTTTGGTGATGAGAAAATTTTCGTAGCGGTCGCCTTCGCGCACGAAACGCGGCCGGCCGCCGTGGGTATCCGCGCAGGCCCGCACGCAATCATCGCAGCGTGTGCAAACACTCAGATCGATCACCAAAATGCTGTTTCCCTGCACCAGGCCCTTTTCGAGCGAGGCTTGCACAAACTCCGACTGGCCGATGTTCTTTTTGCTGGCGCCGGTTTCCTTGATGCGCGCCACGGCGGTTTCCCACAGCATCTTTTCCGCGCCCGGATTATTTTTGACTAAGTCGCGAAAATCGGCTCGGGAAATTTTGACGAGATCGCTGTATTCAACCGACGTCGCGGTGAATTTCCACGCTTGCACGTCGTCGAGCAGCAGCTCGATTTCGCCCAGGGTCATGCCCTTCGAAAGATACGACACCACGATTCGATCTTCGCCGAATTGCTGCGAGAGCTTGACAAAACCGGAACGAACCAAATACAACGCCTCCGCCGGGTCGCCTTCCTGGGCAATCACTTGATTGCGTCTGAAGGAAATCAGCTCGACGCGTTGGGTCAGGGCTTCAACAAAAGCGTCGTCGCATTTTTGCAGGAGCGGCGTGGTTTTGAGATGCGCCGCCAGCGATCTTTCGCGGTAAACTTTATCGAGCCGGGCTTGAAAAGTTTTCGACTCGTTTTTCATAAGCCGAAGCGCCGGTACGCGGATTTGCAGCAGCTCGCAGTCCGTGGCGGCGCGCGCGGTCACCGATTGCGGCCAGCCGCTCATCGCGCCAATTTCTCCCACCACCTCGCCCGGCCCGAGCTTCATGCCGCCGCCGGCCGGGAGATCAAAATCGAGCGTGGACAGAAAAAGCACGCTCGAATCCGGGGCCGGGCGCTGCTTTTTCAACTGCGTTTGCAGCATGGTCTCGCGCGCGGCCGTTTCTTCCGGCTGCGCCGCCAACGTTTCCGAGGGTTTGAGCATCATCGTGCGCGATACATCAAAAATCGGGCGGCTCAGCTCGGCCTGCTCTTTGAAGCGGCTTACGTAAATTTCCACGCTGCCCTGCAAAACAAAAAAGGCCAGATCGAGGTAGGCGCCTTCTTCAAATAAAATCGCGCCCTTCTTCCAACTCGCCATGGCGATGTCCGGGCTGATTTTTTCCAGGAACTCGTCGTCGTAATCCTGAAACAGCTCAAGCTTGCGCAGTTCGGCGAGCGAGAGCTTGTCGGAAAGCTTCGCCAGGCCGGTGTTCACGCCAAAGGAATTCCAGCGATCTTGGTATTGCGCCAGGCGCTTGGCCTCGGTCGGTTCGAGAGCGATATTTTCTTGCTGAGTCATGGTTGATCAATTCCTCCGGTCTTCTGATATAAATACTCCAAACGCTTTTTCAAAATTAAAATGAGTTCCTGCAGCGACGTGCTATCGGTCACGGTTGGAAACGGATCGAGCGTGAGCGGTTGCACGTCTTCAGCGGGCAGCGCCGTGGGCAAGACCGGACGCGGCGCCGGCGGAATCGGCGCCGGTCGTGGTCGAGGCGTTGGCGAGGGCGGCGGCTCATCTGTCACAACGTCTTTCACCGGCGGCGGGGTTGGTGCGATTGGCGTGGGTTTGGAAGTCGGAGGCGCTGGTTCAGCCCTCGCCACCGGCGCCGGTCCACGCGCTTTCTTCGCTTTTTCAAACGCCGGTTTCAACTGATCCGCCGGCTCAAGCGGTTTCTTCCAATGATTGGGATTGGCGATCGACTTCATCTTGGTGACGTAATTAAATTTCGCGCCATCGGAATGGCCGGCTGAGATCAATTTTGGCTCGGTAATAAAATGACAGTAAACGCACGCTACAGCGCGCTTATCCAAATTCTCCAACTCCACCAAACCGAGTTTCAGCGCTTTTTCGTAACCGCCGGGTTTCTCCGAATGAGGGTCCTTGTAACCGCTGCCGGGGCCGTGACAGCTTTCACAGCTCACGCCGTACTCGGATTCCCTCGCGGTTTTTTCCGAAATCACCGTGCCGTGGCAGCGCATGCAGCCTTTATTGCCTTTGAGCATGTCAGCCGGCGTGATGCCGTAAAGCTTCGCAATTTGCAAGCACTCTTCGTCCGGCTCATAAAAGCGATCCAGGCTGTTGTGATGCGCGTCGGTGGTCCACCAGCCGTTTTCTCGCGTGTGGCAGTTGGTTTGGCCAAGGCCGCAGCTCGCCGGGCCGAGGGTTTGGTATTGCGCCAAAGTTTTGGCGGGAAGAAACGCCAACGTCATCACCCAGCCAAAGATTTTGAGAAATGTGTGTTTGGTCATCTTCATACCCATAGGCTTTTATATATCGCAACTTGCTTTTTAAAAAAAATCTTTTTATCTTCTTGAAACATTGTTCTCGTTGGCCTTTTACGTTTCATCAGATCGTCATGACCATGAATCCTTTGCTTCAACGTATCTCCATCAATCCCGCCATTTGTCATGGTCAGCCGTGCATCAAAGGGACGCGCATCATGGTTTGGCTCATTGTCGAGTTTTTGGCAAATGGCGATTCCGTCGAAGATGTTCTCGCTGCCTATCCTGATCTGACCCGTGATGATGTGCGCGCCGCTTTGGCCTATTCTGCCGAGATGACCAAGGAGCGTGTCATACCCTTTGAAGTCGCTATTGCCGCATGAAAATGAAATTTGATCAAAATATGGATCCTCGCGGCGCCGCGATTTTAAAGCAAGCGGGGCACGACGTCTTGACGGTCAAAGAACAAAATCTAACCGGCGCCGAGGACGAGGTGATTGCGCAAGTCTGTCAAAGAGAATCGCGATGCCTCGTCACTTTGGATTTGGATTTTGCAAACACGATTCTTTACCCGCCACAAGAATATTTCGGTCTTGTGGCGCTGCGCCATCCAAAGCCGACAGCCAAAAGTTTGTTAGAATTGGTTCGACAATTCAGCTCGAGCTTGCAAAGCATGGATCCATCTCACAAGCTTTGGATTATTGAACCGGGACGCATTCGCGTTCGTGAGTAAAGTCAATAATTTTTCACCCACCGCAAAAAAATCCGCGCTAATCCACGTCATCCTGCGGACGCAGGCCGTGTTCAAAAAAATTATTTGCTGCCAATCGCTCTCCCATTTGCGCCTTTTTCCATGTACACTTTGCCGTCGTCGCTCACCGTCCAAATCTTGCCGTTTTTCCAATACAACCGCTGCTGCTCTTCCAGCGTGAACGGGCGTGAGCCGAGGCGGCCAAAGATGCTCACCTGATTGCCGCTCTCGTCAACGGCGCGGTCGCGATCCAGGCCTTTCGATACCGCAATCGCCTCGCCGTGGCCTTTGTGCGTCGCAATCAGCTTCGGATTCGGCCGCGGACTGAAGCCGAGATACGTCGGCGTATCGCCCGGCGAAGCCAGTTGAATCACGCGCAAGCCGTTCTTGCCGTCGGCGACGTACGCGAAGATGCTCGCATTAGTCGCAGCGACTTTGACACCATGCACATCATTCATCACACCGCCGGCCGTGAACATTTGATCGAGCTTCATCGCTTCGGGATTTTCCACGTCGATGATCGCCAGGCCCTGTTTGCCCGCCGCAACATAAGCATACGTGCGCGCCACGTAAATATCGTGCGCCTCTGGCAGCGGCACGAACGGCTCGCGCACGACGAGCAGGCGCTCCGGATTGGTGATGTCGATGGCCTTCACGCCCTCTTCATCACAAATGAAAGCGTAGCGAAACTGAATCGCAATGGCTTTCGGCTTTTTGAGATAAGGCGACTCGATACGGCTCACCACCCGCGGCTGCAACGGATTGTTGATGCTCACCACCCGCAAGCCGGCGTCGCAGAGAATATAGGCGTAATTGCCGGCCACCGCCAAATTCACCGCGCCGTCCAACAGGCCGTCGGGATTGAACGTCACCGCGCGCTTCAAAAAGTTGTTGCGCGGATCGCCGTCCACCAGCGTCATCACCTCGACGATGACCAGTCCCTCGTATTTGTCCGTGACGTAAGCATAACTGTACGACGGATGAATCGGCCACTGCTCCTGATTTTCCGGACGATGCACGCGCCTGGTGTCGACCGGCATGTTGGTCGGCAGCGCGACGGCGGTGGCGAATTTCGTTTTCACTTGCGTGTCCTGCCCGAACGGCGAAACCGGCGCTGAAACCAGGCGTTCGGAAAAGCCTTTGTTGTCCACATTCGCCACGTCATAAACACGGAAGCCGTCGGCGCCGTTCGCCGTGTACAGATACTCGCCGCGCAACTGCACGCTCAAAATATTCGTGCCGCCGTGATGATAAGCGGTTTGCAGTTTTTTGCCGGCCTGCTCGTGTTTTTTGTAATAATCCGGATATGCCAGCTTATGCAGGTAGCTGCCGATCACCGCTTGCGGTTCATCGTCTTCCGTCACCTGCACCGCTTCGAATCCGTGTTTGCCCATGCCGACGTACGCAAACTTGCCGATGAAGTTGACGAGATTCGTGCCGTGCAACAGTGTCTGCGCCATCCAGGCGTTGTTGTCATTTTTCGAAGAGAGATGGCAATCCGAGCAAATGCGCGTTTCCTTCGTGCGCACCGTGTGCGGAAAATGCGGATTGAACGCCTGGCTGCTGTACCCCGGCGCGGAGATCGGCGGCTGCTGCAAGTAGATTTGCTCGCGATTCGCATTCTTCGAGCTTAAAATCAACGCGCTCGACGAGCGCGCCGGCGCGACTTTGTTGCCTTTCGTCGTCGCATTGACGCTTAACATGAAACCGTCGTCGCGCAGCACCTGCGGATTGTACGTCGTCCAATTGCGCGAGGTCTCGCCTTCGTAATGGTTCATGTCTTTTTTCCAATTTGCCTGCTGCGGCAGATGGCAGCCGAAGCAGTTCGTGATCCACGAGGTGTGGCAGGTGTAGCATTCCATTTTCTCATTCGCATGCGCCAACTGCGCCGTGTTCGCCGCCCCCGTCACGTCACCGTTCTTCCCCATCAGCTTGGCGATACGCGCTTTCGAATTGTAGCGCGGCGAATTGGGATCGATGATGTCCGCCACTTGCGGAATTTCCCAGCGCAGTGTATCAAAAAGCATCGAGCGCTGGAAAATGCGATTGCCGCGTTTCAAAAAACGCCGGTCGCCGAACGGCGTGTTCAGCTCGGCGAGATTGGTTCCGCCTTGCGGCGCGGCGATGCCGGAAGTCCGCAAGCTCGCGCGCTCGGTAATCGTGCCGTGGCAATCGGCGCATTGAATTTCGATGGCATTGTGAAACTCGCCGACGAGCTGGCCGGTACCGTGATTGTCCCGCGAAAAATGGCAATCGACGCAGTGCATGCCCTTCTCCGCGTGAATGTCTTTCAGATGCACCGCCTTTTGCGCGTTGCGGCATTCCTCGTTGCAAAAGCCTTTATTCGGATCTTCGAGCGGCACGACGCCGTGAAATTTATGCTCGGATTCCGGCGAAACGATTTTTCCGTCTTTATCCAACAAATTGCCCTTGCGATCTTTATTGAACACCGCGCGAAAAACCCAGCCGTGACCGTGATAATCGGAGAATTGGCTGTTCTTCCGCTCGGCATTTGTCTCGCTCACTTTGGCGAGAAACTCAAAATCACCCCAATTCCCGCGCAGCACCGCCTCTTCCGGATTCGAGGCCAACAGCTTGAACGCTTCGGCGTTTGATGGATACTTTTGCTTTTCCGGATACATGCCCTCGCCGTCGGTTTCATAATCCCACATTTGATAGCCGAAATACGTGTTCATGAACGCGTTCGGTTGGTGCATGTGACACACCATGCACTGGCTCGACGGAATCGAGGTCGTGAAAAGATGTTTCAGCGGATGCCCGGATTCTTTTTTCGAGATCGTCGTATCCGCCGTCTGGCTCTGGCCGCGATTGCCGAATTTTGCGTACGGCCCGGAATGCACGAACGAGCGATCATTGGCATACACCACGTGACACGCCGTGCAGCCGCTCGAACGATAATCCCCGGCATGATCGTTCGTGCCCATGAATGAAAGATGCGGATCGTTGAGCCGCGTCTTTTGAAGATTCAACACCGGCGAGCTGATCAAAAGCTGCGTGCCCTTGCCGCGATCGCTGAGCTTGTTGTCCGGCTTGCCCGGCTCGTTGAACGGATTCGGAATGCCGATCTCCGAGGGATTGCCGCGAAAATCCTTGCCGCCGCGCTCGAAGCTGCGATAATAATCGCCCGGCTGCGTGATCTCCCAACGCGGCAGCGGAAAGAGTGTCGACAAGATGCCCTTGTATTTCATCTCCTCTGCGGTCGGCGCCGGCACGGTGTTGATTTGCTGCGGGAAACCGTCGCGGCTGTAGCTCTCGCCCAGAATATAGTTTTTGGTGGAAACGATGCCGTTGTTATAAGAAGCGCCGCCCCACAGCAAAGCCGAGGTCGTCATCATGCTCTTTTTCACCTCCAGCACTTGCCTGGCATGGCACGGGCCGCAGGTTTCATCCGCCGCGCGCAAATCGCCGGGATTGACGAACTTCAGAAACTCCGGGCTTTCGTTGTTCAGTAGCGTGAACGAGTTGACCGGATTCGCCGAAGTTTTCCATTTATCATCAAAGCGCGGCTCGACGTGGCCGGCTTTCACCGTCCTCGCCTCGGCGTTGCCGCCGTGGCAATCCGTGCAGCCCAGCTTGATCGCCGTGGATTTGTGCATGTTGGGATTTTCGATCTTGGCATGGCAGGTGAGGCAGCCTTTGCTCTTTCGATCCGCCTCCTCCTGCGTTTGCCGGATCAGCTTCGATTCCTGTTCTTGCGCGAGGGCGGCATTGAATCGGCCTAATCCGAGGGCGATGAGAACGAGAACCAACCCAAATTTATTTCGTTTCATTGGCGTCTCCTCGATCATAAAGTTTTTCGTTTCAATACAGCCGTGACTGCAAAGCAAATTTAAAAAAAATCGCTTGCATAATTCATTAAAAGATGTTACATATAAATCGTAAGGTGCCCCGGACTGCACGGGGATTCATAGTATGGCTGAAATGCCATACGCCTATCGGAGCTATCCGTAATTTCTTTTGGGCTCACAGCAATGTGAGCCCTTTTCGTTTTACGGGATACTAACAAGGTGGATTTTGTGTTCAAAAACCTTGTAAGCATTGATGAGCTCCTTTGCTCTTTTTGTGCCGGAGATTTCATCATTTGAAACAAAGTCAATCATGTAGGCACAAAAGTCGGCTAATTGCAAACCCGCATAAAATGCGGAAAATCCGAACCATGGCAATTCAATGAAATGCGTCTTTCCCCTATTTCCCACCCAATCTCTATAAGCATCGAGTAATCGCCTATCCTGTACACTGGAATGCAAATCAGAGCGCATGTCAACCATCAGCAATCCATGTTCATCTATATTTCTTTTGCTCAATTCCATCTCTATTTCATCCAGTAAACGCCAAAAAGATAAACGGTACAATTGTTCATCCGATGATACATATTCCGGAAGATCCTGCTTATTCACTTTTACGGCAAATATGAGGCATGGCAACTCCGCAATCAAGTTCGCTGTTTTATTGATCACGGAAACTCGTTCCGACCAGCTATGAGCTTTGAAAAGCTTGTCTCCGCGCCTGATATCTCTGCCTTTAATTTCAAAATCTTCCGGCTTCGCCCAAGGAATAATGTTGCGTTTCAACGCATTCGTATTTTTATCCACCAAGTTCCAATCAGTCTCTTTAATGGCAAATGCCGCCAAGATAAAAAAAGGACTGAGCCGTCTATCCTTCAAGCCAGTGCCACTTTCGTCGATGTAAAACAATAGCATAATTCCGCCATTTTTTAAAGAAAAACCCAATTGTGAATTATGCGCCACCGTTGGCTGGTTATCCTACCTCAATACGTAAAAATCAGCGACGTAAACACCGAGAACAACTGCTGCCGCGATTCGAAGATGTCCGCAAAGCCGTTCAGCGGAGTAAACGCCGTCGTCGACAGCGTAAAAATCGCGTTGTTGTTCAAAAAGGGCCGGTAAATGATGCCGAAGCCGTAATCCAAGCCGATCTGTTTGCGAATCGCCGGCTGATTTAAAAATGGCGTCAGCGGCGCGGTGTTCACGAAACGCAGGTAATTGAAATTGAAAATCGTTTTCAGCTTGGGCGTGATTTCCGCGTCGAGCGCCGCATTCAAAATGATGATGCCGGGATTCACGAAATTGGGCTGGCCTTCGGGCTTGCTGCTGCGCAAATCCGGCACCAGGCTGAAGCGATTCACCAAATTCACCCCCTGCAATTTGATGCCCTGCGTATTCCAAAAACTGAACGGCCCGCCGGCAAAAAACGGAAAATCCAAAATCGTGTCAAAGCCCTTGCCGGTGTCGTCGCTGGGATCGGAATCGCCCGAAGAATAAAACGCCGACAGACGATAGCGCTTCCAATCCTGATCGACGGAAAGCTCCAGCGCCGCCATTTGCGCGTTGATTTTTTTCAAAGGCCGGCCGGCGACCGAATTGAAATCGTCCTTGCCCAAAACCTGATAGAACGCGTGGTTGATATTCAAGCGGCCAAAATGGCCGTCGCCGGTCCAGCCGAGATAATAGGCCTTGATATCGTGCGGCTTGACGTTGCCGATCACCGCAGGACGCACCGGAAAACCGTTCTCGTCAAAATGCGAGCTGGCCTTGTCCCGCAAATAATGAAAGCTCAACTGACCGGTGTAGCCCAGCGTGAACAAATCCTGCTTGTACAAATTGAAAATGCCGACCTGCTGGTCGCGTCGATCATACTTGAACAAAGCAAACTTCTCTTCGCCGCGCTTTTTGTAACGGAAGGGCGCGAAGATGTTCAGCTCACTGTTGGTGTCCTTCTCGAGCATGTCGAAGAAGGCGAAATTGTATTGAAAGCGGTTGGCATTGAAGCTGCCAAAAAGCCGGGCGCCCAAATTGAAATCGTTGAAAATAAAACCGCGAAAATCGCTGTTGAATTTTTGAATGCCGGCTTTGAGCGAGATGAAATCGAAGCGATCGCTGACGTTGAAAAGATGCTTCTCCACCGACAGTTCCTGAAAACCGAAGTGGCTGTCCGTGCGGTTGGTGCCTTTCAGCGGGTTGATGTTGACGGCGTTGTTCTCGCGCAAATCGGCGAAATTCAGATTAAACGCAGCGGTCACTTTAAATTCCCAATCGCGCGGCCGGAACGCCACGTCGCCGTGATAAAATTCCAGGCTCAGCTTGGCCAATCCGATGACGGCCAAACGCTCGCCTTCCTCGAAGAAATCCAGGCTGCGCGGCTCGTCGGCGCTCACGCCGCTCGGCGTGGGCAGGCGCGCGCCTTCGACGATGTTGTCGACGGTTGCGGTCAGCACCAGAAAGGTGTTTTGCCCGATGATCGGATAATCGCCCTTGAGCTTGTTCTGATTGTACGGATCGATCGGCCGGCCTCGCACGTTCAGCTCGTAGGGCGGCGGCTCGATCTCTTCCCAGCGGTTTTGGCGGATGATAAAATCTTCCAGCTTCTGCGTTTTGGCGGTGTCCGCTTTCATTTGCTGTTTTTTTATCGCCGAGCTGTCGGGCTGCTCTTGCGCCGACACATTCGAAGTGAAGAGCGCAGTGAATATCAAGCACACGACGGCAAAGCATAACAAACGACCGACCCAAAAATTCCCACCGATTGAAGAATCCCGCAGACAAAGCGTTTCATCAGCGGGATTCTTCAATCCGCGGTCCAATAAAAACTGTTTATATTCTCGCATGTTGATCCGTTTCCTCATTTTATCTCCGGCTGGCGCGGAAATTTGACGTACGGCAATCTGATGTCGCGATATTTGAATTGATCGCTGCGAATCTCCGGCGGCGGCTCGAAGCCCTCCGCGCCGGCAAAAGCGATGAGATCGTTCTGCTCGATGCCGTCGCCGCTGACACCGATACCGCCGACAAGCTGGCCATTTTTATAAAGTGGAAGACCGCCTGGAAAAATGCTAATGCCGTTTCCATAAGGTGGAAGATTAGGCAACTTGCTAAGGCTATCTTGGAGTGCAAAATCAAAAAAAGGATTGAGACCTTTGAGGACAGGATCAATGAATAGCGGTCCGGACCTGACTGGTCTATCCAGTGTCTCAAGATCGATGCCAGGCGGATAGAAGCGCTGGCTTAAGAAGCCGATAGCGCGAGTACTCATCGCCAAGCCCGCATTGGAGGCCAAACCAAGAATCTCTCGAATCCTTTTGCCAAAAGGTTGATTGGGGTCGCTAAAAGCCAATGCAGTTCTGGCCTTCTGGGGGGTGACGTCAAGTGCATCAAAAAGGGCATCGGGCGTCATCCAGATAGCGAGGATGGTGCCATCCACGTCAACAACGGAAATGAAGACCTGGGCCGGAACGCCAAGAGGCCGGCGAACGGCGGCTCGGGTTTTAGCCGCCTGCGCCACTGTTTGATCGATAATCCTTTGCACTTCGGAAGCGGTAAGGCCCTTTCCGTTTTTGACGCGGAAATCGAAAGCAGGGCCGTATCTGGAGCTGAGATTGATCGGGCCGCCTGTCTCTTGTGGATATAAAGGCTGCAGCGATTCCCGAATTGGAAATCCCGGGACCACCGCGCCACGGCCGGCAAGGTCCTGGAATTTAAGCTTGAAATTCCCCTCCGGCGTTGGGGCATTTTGATAAAGCAATCGGATGCCGTCGACGAAAATTTGATCAGCGCGCTTTTCCGGCGGTGCTTGGTAGCCGAGCGTGCCGCCGAGCGCGATGATTTCATCTTTAAAAACGCCGGCACAACGATCAAGAAGACCATTCACAAGCTCCAGAGTATTCGAGCCGCCGCTGACACCCAAACCTCCGGCTAAGGTACCATTCTTGTAAATCGAAACGCCGCCTGGCGCGCCGGTTAGCCCGGAACCTCCGAAGACCAGACTGCCGTTTGGCTGAACTTTAGCCCCACCCAACTGCGAGTAGACAACGCCAAAGAGAGGGCCAGCCGGGGTATTATTGATGCCCGGCGGAAAGTGGGTGCGCGTAATGAAGCAGGCCGTAAGGGTAGTAATGCTAAATTGACTGCTGCTGAGATAAGAAACGGTCCGGGCTTTGACCACCGCGCCTATTACCGGATCCTCCACAGAGCCGGTACTGCCGGTCATGCGAAAAACGCCCAGAATATTGCCCTCGCGATCGGTAACGGCAATAACGACTTTTTCGTTCAGGCGCTCAGCCTGCTCCACGGTTTGGGCGATAAGGGTTTGTACATCCTGCACTTCCAACTTCACAAAGCCAGGGGGACGGGGAAAGGTTGGAGCTTTCACAGAATCACAGCCGAGATAAAACACGGCCAGCGACAAGAACAGCGTTACGATCACAACAAAGAGAGGAACCGAAAGGCGGATTCGCCAGCGACTGCGGCGGATCAAATCGTTCTTTCCTCCCGGCAAATTGAGCCTCATAGCACATCCTCCGTTTTAGGTATTGACCGGTCACTCGCAGTGACCGGTCAATATGTTTTATTTCATCAATGTGAGTTTCATCGTTTTCGAAAAATCTCCAACCCGCAACTGGTAGAAATAAAGTCCGCTCGTGACCAACCGGCCTCGATCATCGCGCCCGTTCCACACACGCTGATGCCGGCCCGCCGGCAACTCGACACGATCAAGCACGGTGGCAATCTCGCGGCCGTTGAGATCGAGAATCTTGATCGTCACCACGCTCGTTTTCGGCACGCCAAAACGAATCGCGGTTTCAGGATTGAAGGGGTTGGGAAAGTTTTGTTCTAAAACAAAATCTTCAGGTACGCCTTGTGCGCCGGCGGTTTGCGCGTCAATAAAATCTGCTTTGCCGACAAGCAGTGTGAAGTCTTTCGCGCGTTCGACGTGACGGGATTGATATTGATACACCGCATTGTCGCGCAGATTCTGTTTATAGTTCAACTCTGCATCGACCAAAAAAACCGCCAAATTCGGATCAAGCTCGTTCAATCCCTCAAAACGCAAGGTAACGATTTCATTTGCAATATTCGTCGACACGTTGAAGCGCCATTGCTGATTCGAGTTGGCCGCGGCGCGAATATCGTCGCTGAAGCGGCTGAGCGCCTTCTGCCATTCCGGATGGGGAAAATAGAGCGACACGTACTCGCCGATCGGCGGCGGCTCGGCCAAATCGTTGTCGTCCCACTCGTCAACGCTTTCGGGATCGACGCCGGTGAAGTTATAATCGTCACGCGCTGCGGCGCAGCTCGCAAGAATTTGCAGGCGCCAGCCATCGGCGATCGTTTTATTTGAAGCAGATAAAGAAAGATTCGGATTCACAAAAAGCGTGTCAACCGCCTGATTCACGTTCGGAAAATAATAACCTTCCCACGGCTGCATGGTGGTTGCCTCCGGAATAAAGCCGCTGCCGCCGCCGTAAGTTTTGAGCGCATTCAAGCTGCCGCCGCTTTTGAGGCTGAGCTTGCCAACCGGAACGCTAAAATTAAACGGCGTCGCCACAAAATTATGACCCGGCTGCAAGGGAATGCCAAACTTTTGATCGGTTCGGATCGACCGGCTGGCGCCAATGGTAACGATTTTGCCGGGATCTCTAACGATCAAAAACAGGCTTGTGCCTGGCGCAAACGAATTGGCGCCCGCATTCGGGTATTCGACATAAGGCTCTTTATTATTGAGATTTTGACTCGAACCGGAAGCCAGGCCAAAGAGCCGCCACTTGGTGTTATCGTAGGCTCCAAGATCATCTTCCAAAACCGCGGCCGCCGAAGGATTGTCCAACAGTAACGGCACGGAAATCAGACGATAGGCCGTTTGCGCACTGCCGTTCGGCTGCGCCATGGGGTTGCCCTGCGCATCACGCCGCACCTCGCTGGTCACCAAAATTTGAATCGAGAAAATACTGTTGGGCGCCTCCGGCTTGCGAGTTTGCGCGCCATCCACGTCCGTCGCCACGACGAAATACTCCACCCCGCGCGAAGTGACGAAACCTGCCGGAATGTTTGTTTGATAATTGCTGCCGCTCGTGAACGTCATTCTCGTCGTGGTAAAGCTCACCTCGCCGCCGCGGCGATAATTCAACTCAACTTTATCAATGCCACGGTCGTCGGTGACGCTGGCGATAATCAGAATGTTCTGGCCGCTCGGTTGCAGTGAGGGCGTGGTGTGCGTGATGCTTGGCGGCTGGTTGCCGGTCGTCGTCACGGTTACACCGAACGAAGTCGAAGCCGACCCGCCGCGGCCGTCGTCGGCCATGACCGTAATTGTTGCGGTTCCGGCAGCAACCGGCGCAACGGTAAGCGTGCTGCCTGAAATATTTGCCGTCGCAATATTCGTTGCGCTCGAGCTTGCCGTATAACTCAACGCGTCGCCATCCGGGTCGGTGAACACCGGCGGCGCGGCATTGAGATTGCGTGAGAACGGTGCACCGCCAACGGTCAAAGTTTGAGGGGAAATTGTGTTAGCCACGGTGGGCGGCCGGTTAGCCACAACGACGATATCAAGCGTAGAAATAAAACCGCTCGACAGCGCAAATTGCCCGGCGCTGGCTTGACCCGGCGGCGAGGGTTGGCCGATCGTAGCGATCAGGGTTGAGGAACCCGATTGTGCGATGCCACCGGCGGCGCTTTGAACGACACTTTCCTGAGTGGTCTGTGCGAACAAGCGAGGCCACATCACACTGATAGCCAAACCGAAGAATAAAAATATGCGGTTCATTTCACTTTGCCTCCCTTCGGGCTACTCCGGTTTGGTTTTGATGGCCACGGTTTCAAAGACTTCAAGGCGCTTGCTCAAAGCGGCGATCGTCGTCTGTTGCC